>ERZ773099.394-NODE-394-length-38060-cov-3.331220_pt1 | contig 38060 bp, 33 predicted proteins | sample MGYA00511120_ERZ773099 | MGnify/ENA primary metagenome ERZ773099 (study PRJEB29015, sample SAMEA2738012) | human oral metagenome | biome: human oral; feature: human-associated habitat; material: dental | place: China | collected 2104 ... | reverse complement strand
CCACCGCTCCCCCCGCTCCCCCCGCTCCCGCAGTCCCGACAGGCCCCCACAACCCGGCAGCTCACGCACCCACGCCGCCGCAGGCCCAACAGGCCGGAAAAACCGGAACCAGCGGGGACACCGCCCCGCCCGCGCCTCCCCTCCTTTCGCCCATGGAGGAAGCGGCGCGGGCCTATGCCCGGGGGGACCACACCAGCGCCCGGATCATCTGGGAGCGCCAGGCCGAGGCAGGGAACGGACAGGCCATGAACAATCTGGGCGTGCTGTACGATCTCGGGCAGGGGGTGGAGCCGGACACGGGGCGCGCCCTGCACTGGTATGCCCAGTCCGCCGGACGCGGGTATCCTGCGGGCATGAGCAATTACGGGCGCATGCTGGAGCAGGGACGCGGCATTGCCGCCAATCCCCAGGAGGCCGCCCGCTGGTTTGATCTGGCGGCCCGCGAGGGACAGCCGGAGGCGCAGTACAACCTGGGCATGCTCTACGAGTTGGGCCGGGGCGTCGACAAAAATGTCCAGGCAGCGGCAGCCTGGTACAGCCGCGCCGCAGCGCAAAACCAGACCGATGCTCTGGCGCGCCTCGGGCACATGTACCGCGTGGGGCAGGGCGTGAACGCCGATACCGCCAGAGCCACGCTGCTGCTCTACGCCGCAGCCATGAACGGCGATGCCGGGGCCATGCGCGAACTGGAAGAAATGGCGGCCGCACAGCCGCGCGCCGAGGCCGTGCTTCTGGGGCAGCGCCTGGACAGCACCAACCGCGAGACCATGCGCGCTGTGCTCAAAAAATACGGGGCCAAGCCCGTCCGCGAGGATGCGGCCTATATCTGCGATATTTACGAGGCCGGGCGCATTGCGCCGGGGGCGCACCGCCTGTCTGCCTGCTACGGCCCCGGCAATCCGGCTCCGCTGGGCTTTCTGGAACTGGACTATCCCGCCGCTGCTCCGGACACGGCAAAACAGGTGGAGGCCATGCTCAGCCAACGCTTTGGAGCGCCTTCGGCAGGCGAGGGCGAGGATTCCCGCCTGTGGAACCTCGGCTCCGTTGTTGTGGCCACCCGCCACGAAGCCGCGCGCTCTGTCAGCATCATGTACATGATCCCCCGCGTCTACCACCTGACACGGGCGGACAAACGCTGAAAGCGCAGCCTCTGCCCGGCTTCCCCCGTATGCCGTTGCCATTGCATCTTCTTCGGGCTAGACTTTTCATCCAGCCAAAAGGAGCATGTCATGCACAGCCAGTGGACTCTGCAGGATGCAAAAAACAGGTTCAGCGCAGTGGTCAACGCCGCCTGCGCCGGTACGCCGCAAGTTGTGACCAGGCGCGGCAAGCCTGCGGTGGTGGTACTTTCCATGCATGATTACGAAGTTTTTCTTGAGCGCAGCAAGGCTCCCGCCCCGCAATTTACAGAATTTCTGCTTTCCATGCCTGCTGCCACAGAAGCGGAAGAAGCCTCCCCCCGGCAAAATATTGCCTTGCGGGAGGTGCTTTTCTGATGTTTTTGCTCGACACGATGGTGCTTTCGGAATTGCGCAAAAAAGACCGTAACCCCGGACTTGTGCGCTGGATCGGGCAACAAAAGGATCGTGATCTCTTTGTCAGCGTAGTGAGTATTGGCGAGATAGAGCGCGGCATATGCCGACAGCAAGCCAGGGACGCTGCTTTTGCGCAAAAACTTGCCGCTTGGCTCGACCAGTTGCTATTGAGCCATGCTGACCGGATTCTGCCCGTGACCATACCCATTGCCCGCCGCTGGGGGCAGCTTGGTGCCGAACTGGGCCGGAGTGATGCCGACATCTTGATTGCGGCCACGGCCCTTGTTCACGGTATGTCCGTGGTGACACGCAACGAAAAACATTTTGCCCCTGCCGGAGTTCGCCTCATCAACCCTTGGGCATAGAGACGGAGAGCAGATGCACTTATCTCTCAACAGAACAACCTTGAGGCTGATAATTCTTTTCAACCGCCTTTTCAAAAAATTCCATCATGTCCGTGGCATCGCCCGAATTGTAAAAACGGGACAATCTGGTATGAAATTCTTCCGAATCTTCATTCATGACCGTTATCGGATAATAGCCGCGTTGGAGCAAAAGTCCATTCATCATCAGCGATGCAGTCCGCTTGTTTGCGTCATGAAAAAATTGTGAACGTGACATGAAAAGAAAGGCGGCAATGGCGGATTCTTTTGCTTCCGCCATATGGCGCAGAAACGCAAAGCCTTTTTCGGCAATGCGGGGGAGCTTTTCATGGCTTGGCGGAATGTACTCCACGCCTCCAATGGCAATATCGGAATCCCTGAACTTTCCCCACGTCAACGCATCTTCTTTCCCCACATACCCATGGAGAATACTGGCTGTTTGTGCGTCCAGGGCAAAAGTGCCTTCTGAAAGCAGTTCCACAAGTTTTTTTGCTCCATCACCGTAATTTTTCACCTGCATCAACTGGTCAATACGTATTCCGCTGACCGATTGCCCTTTCAGGATTGTTTCTGTCTGCGGCAGTGTTGTGGGATTGCCTTCAAGGGTTGTCATGCAATGCCATGTGATGGGGGCGATATTTTTCTGAAAAACACGCACAGCATTTTGGGTGTTGCCAGCATGGGGAATGTTGAAGTTCCGCCCGGCAGTCTCCCAGAACATCCCGTTCAGATTGTCCTTCATGTCAGATTTCATGGCGCCACGTGTCTCTTGATTTTGCCGTTCACTTTCTGCCCGTGTCACATCATCTCTGGCCCGTCATGTACTGCCTGCCCAAACACTACGAGAAAAAAACCGCCAGGGGAAGACATTGCATACGGAAAGCAAACCCATTACTGTCCGGTCAGGCGGTGAAGTCCGGCAGGCTGAAGCTCTGCCGCTTTTTTCGGGAATTTGGAACTTCTCTACAGAGCACGCATGCCGGGCAGGCGGGATGAACCGGAAGACGATAATAGCATGGGGGTGCATGGTGATCATGACACTGACGGGGTGGGCTGCCGCCAGTGCGGAACCCGAACCTGACGGGGCTGTGGTGGACACTTCCCGCAGGGATGTGCCCCAAAGCACTGTATCCAAAGATATTGTCGCATTTTCCGTACAATTTGCCTGGAATGACGAAATCGGCCATTCGGAAAACGGCATGTTTGTCCCCGATGCCGAGCAGCCGTACCCGCAGGGAATCTGGCGACTGACGCTGAAAAAATCGCAAGACAGCGCTGTGCTGGAGATACAGTGCCAGAACGCCGGGCTGCGGGTGGCGGGCACTGTGCCCTCTGCCACGCTCCCGGCCCTGCAGAAGCTCATTGAGTTGCGCGGTATCGCACGCCTCAACGGGCACGCCAAAAGGGACACTGCCCTGGGCGAACTGCTGGATTTGCACATTCGCTACGCATCGGGCGAGCGCATCACGGCCCATGCCGAGGGCGGCAGCGCCACCTTGCCGGAGAAACACTGGAATCCGCTGTGGTTTCTGGATTTTTTCAGAAACATCGCTGCGGCCAATTCCCTGTGGCCGGCAGGAAATACCGAATGAGAACAAGGTGAAGGTGGACGAGAATACGCCGGAAGCCGCCACAAAAGGCTTTGGCCCCAATGTGGAAGTTGTGGTGAGGGACTGATCTGAACTGGTTTTGACTTGTTCTGACGGACAGGGCCCGCTCCGGTCTGACTGCTCCACTACTTCCGCATGGCCCGCAGACCGTTTGCGATGACGGCCAGAGCCGCGCCCACGTCCGCAAAAACCGCCATCCACATGGTTGCCAGCCCCATGAAGGTCAGGGCGAAGAACAGGGCCTTCACCCCAAGGGCAAAAATGATGTTCTGCACCAGAATCGCATGGGTAGCTCTGGACAGGCCGATAAAACGCGGTATTTTGCGCAAATCGTCATCCATCAGGGCCACGTCGGCGGTTTCGATGGCCGTGTCCGTGCCGCTGCCCGCCATGGCAAAGCCTACATGGGCCCTGGCCAGAGCCGGGGCATCGTTGATGCCGTCACCCACCATGCCCACCCTGCCGCCTGCCGCTTCCAGTTCTTCCACAATACGGAGCTTGTCTTCCGGCAAAAGGTTCCCCCTGAAGCCGTCCACGCCCACCTGCCCGGCAATGGCCCTGGCCGTATGCTCATTGTCGCCGGTGAGCATCATGGTCTTTACGCCAAGCTTTTTCAGCTCCCGAACAGCCTCGATACTGGAATCCTTCAGGGTGTCGGCCACAGCAAACAGGCCCTGCACGCCTTCTTCGCCGACCAGAGCCACGACCGTCTTGCCCTCCTTTTCCAGGGCGGAGATCTGCTCCTCCAGTGGGGCCGAAGACTTTTTCAGTTCTTCCACCATGCGGCGGTTGCCGAGATACCACTTCTGGCCGCCTGTCACGCCGCTGACTCCCTGGCCGGGAAGGGCCGCAAAATCGTCCACATCACGCAGGGGCACAGCATTTGCCGCCGCGTTTTCCGCAATGGCCCGCGATACGGGGTGGTCGGAGCGGGCCGCAAGGCTGGAAGCGATGGACACGGTCTCGGCGCTGTCGCCATTGCCGAGGTTCACAAAATCCGTCTGGCGCGGCTGGCCGTGAGTGATGGTGCCGGTTTTGTCCAGAGCCACCCACGTGAGCAGCCGTCCCTGTTCCAGAAACGTGCCGCCCTTGACCAGAATGCCGTAGCGCGTGGCGGCAGCCATACCGGAAACAATGCTCACCGGCGTGGAGATGACCAGAGCGCAGGGGCAACCGATAACCAGAAGAACCAGCGCGGTATACACGGATTCTGCCCACACGCCGCCCATGAACAACGGCGGGATGACGCCGGCGAGAATAGCGGTCAGGAACACTGCCGGGGTATAATACCTGGCGAACTGGTCAACAAAACGCTGTATGGGCGCGCGTTTGCCCTGCGCCTCTTCCACGGCATGGATGATGCGGGCCAGCGTTGAGTTGGTGGCGGTTGCCGTCACCGCGAATTCAAAGGAACCGGATTCGTTGATGGTGCCCGCGTACACGGTATCGCCCACGGTCTTTTCCACCGGCAGGCTCTCGCCCGTGATGGGAGCCTGATTGATGGCGGATTGCCCGTGTACGATGATGCCGTCAAGGCCGACCCTTTCACCGGGCTTCACCCGCACACGGCTGCCAACCGCTATCTGACGGATGTCCACGTCCGCCCATGCCCCATCGGCGCGGAGCACTGTGGCCTTTTCCGGCGCAAGGGCCAGCAGGTTCCTGATGGCCTTTCTGGCCTTGTCCAGAGCCTTGGCTTCGATGGCTTCGGACAGGTTGAACAGCACCATGACCATGGCGGCTTCCGGATACTGCCCGATCATGACCGCGCCGGTAACGGCCACACACATGAGCGCGTTGATGTTCAGATTGAGGTGGGAAACGGCAAGCCAGCCCTTTCTGTATGTGGAAAATCCGGCAAAAATGATGGCCAGCACGGCGAAAATCACGGGAAGCCATTCCATGACCCCGATACCGTCAATTTTCCAGGCGTGCAGGTCACTGCCAAAGGGGCTGACCTTCCATGCGGCCATCAACTCGAAGGCTTCGGAAAGAGCGGCAAACACCCCGGCAATGGCAAGCCTGGCCCAGGGGATTTGCGCATCCGGCATGACATTGGTTTCCCCGGTTTCCGCATCCATGAGTCTGGCATCCATATTCAGGGATGTCAGAGCTTCCGCAATGGCGGGCAGAGCCGCAGGCTCGTGGCGTACCTTCACGATGCGCTGCATCAGGTTGAACTCAAGCCCCAAAACGCCGGGCATGCCCGCAAGCCTTGTCCTGATCAGGTTTTCTTCCACCGGGCAGTCCATGCCGCTGACCGCAAATACGGCCACGGAGCCCTGCTTGCCGCTGACGGGTTCCGGCGCCATGTCGATGGCCTTCAGCGCGGCCACAATGGGTTCTGTTGTGGGCAATTCGTGGTCAACGGCAAGCACACGCTGCATCAGGTCAAACTCAAGGTTCCTGATGCCGGGAATGCCCGCCAGCTTTTTGCGGATCAGACTTTCTTCCATGGGGCAATCCATGTTCATGATCCGGTAAACGGCGCGTGTATCAGAGGACTCACCGACAGACGGCATGCCCACCGGCTGCGGGGCGGCACGGTCATGGCTGCAACAACCGCCATGCTCATGCGAGTGGCCGCGGGCATGACGGTCATGTGCATGGTCGTGTCCCTTGCAACTTCCGTGATCATGGTCGCACGATTCGCCGTGAGCGGACTCATGGTTCAGGGCGTGTGCCGTTTCGCGGTCATGCTTGTGACCGCATCCGCATGATTCCTTATGCGCATGGCTTTGCCCCACAGCTTTTTCACAAACATAGCCGACAGGATGCTGCAAGCCGCAGGGACAAAGTGCTGTAGCGACAGTCATGGATTTTCTCCGAATATGGTATGGTGTGCAATTTTACGGCGGTATTGCCCGGTCATCTTTCTTTTCGTCAAAACTGGCGCCCGCAGGAACTGCAGGGTCAGGCAGATTTCAAAAAATATTTTCCGGACCACCAGCCTGATGTAAAGATTGCTGCCTATAGCCGGTATAGGGTCAAGGTTTTTTTTAAATGGAGAAAAAAAATGACATCGCTTGACGCTACGGTTGATACAGATTCCGTACTGGCGGCAAGAATCTTACAAAATGTCAAAATATTGCGCGCTGGCGCGGCGTGGGCAGCGGGCACTTTGACAGACGGCAAGCCTGTAGCTACTCTATACTTTGGAGGGAGCCTATGCGGCTGAAAATCGGCGAACTTGCAAAACTGGCCGGGTGTCAGGTCGTCACCATACGCTTTTACGAAAAGAAAGGCCTGTTGCATGAGCCGGAGCGCACAGGCGCAAACTACAGGCTCTACGGCAAGGAAGACATTGAGCGGCTGCGGTTCATCGTGCATTGCCGCCGTCACGGCATGAAGCTTTCGGAAATCCGGGAGCTTCTGGCATTCAAAGACAAACCTAGGGCAGATTGCGGCTGGATCAACACCCTGGTTGAAAAACACATTGACAGCGTGACCCACCAGATCGCGTCATTGCTTGGCCTCAAAGAACAGTTGGAAAAATTGCTGCACGAGTGTTCCGGCGAAAGAAAAGGCAGATGCGGCATTCTGGAAAGCCTGACAGAAGCCGACGGATGCCCGTATTGCGAAAATTTCCGCTGCCGGGCAAAAGCAGACATCGCGAACAGCAACGTGCAAGAAAGCAGATAATGGCGTCAGATCGTGAAGGCTCCAGATTTCGGCGCGCCATCAACAGCTTGAGCGCGGAGACGCTTTTGTCAGCCTGCCGGACAGCCTTGCCTGAAAGGACTGGCTCGGGCAGGATAGCATCTGGGCGGAGAGTGTGGCATAATGACTCAAGTCCAAAATCTCCTTGTGCGGTTTGATTTTGTATACCATCTCCATACCACGGCCGGGCAGCAGGCGGCACGGGCCAAAGAGAGGACGGCATGAGCCTGTCGCGCATAGTTTTATGCGGCTTCAAATCCATACGGGACTGCGACCTCACTCTGAACAACGGCCTGAATGTGCTGATCGGAGCCAATGGCGCGGGGAAGTCAAATTTTATCAGTTTTTTCAAGATGATTCGTGAACTTCTTGAAGGCAGGCTGCAACACTATATCAGCAAAAACGGCGGCCCTGATTCTGTGCTTTACTTTGGCCGCAAAGTGACAAAACAAATCTCCACTGAATTGTATTTTGGAAATAATGGATACAAGTTCGTCCTTGAACCGACAAATGACAACAGGATGATGTTTTCCAAAGAATGCCTGTGGTGGAATATGCGAGGTGATTGGGACGAAAATTCCGGACACTTTGAAACAAAATTTCATAAAAACATTGGTACAAGTCAAGCCATATACAGTTATACGATACCCAAAATGAAACGATGGGTTGTCTATCATTTTCATGACACAGGTGAAAGCTCACCCATCAAGCAGCGCCATGGACTCAACGACAACGTGTATTTCAGAGAAGACGCGTCCAATCTGGCAGCTTTCCTTTATTTGCTGAAAAGCAATCACTCCAGAGAGTATCGGCAAATCATCAAGACCATTCGGCTGGTGGCCCCCTTCTTCAAGGACTTTTTCCTCCGCCCCCAGCCGGACAATAAAGACCAGATTGAACTGGAATGGATGGAGCGCAATTCCGATGTTCCATTCAAAGCGCATCTTTTTTCCGATGGAACTCTGCGCTTTATATGTTTGACAACAGTATTGCTGCAGCCGCAAGATCTCCGGCCAGATACCATTTTGATTGATGAACCGGAACTGGGTTTGCACCCGGCGGCTATCCATACCCTCGGCGCCCTGATCCGCACGGTTGCACAATCTTGCCAGATCATTCTGTCAACGCAATCTACCGATCTGCTCGACGAATTCGAGGCCGGAAATATTATTGTCGCGGATCGGGACAAGGGCTGGACAAATTTGCATCACCTTGCGCCTGAAGCACTGGCGGAATGGCTGGATGAATACTCCATCGGCGAGTTATGGCACAAAAATATTCTCGGCGGGAGGCCAGCCCGGTGACGAGAGTATATATTTTCTGCGAGGGGCAGACAGAAGAGACATTTGTTCGCGAGTTGCTCCAACCGCACTTTGGCAATATCGGCATGACGGTTACGCCGATTCTTGCCCGAACCGGCAAGGGCAAGGGCGGCATAGTTTCTTATGGAAAAATCCGCCGCCACATTGACCTGCTGTGCAAACAGGATCAACGAGCTTGCGTTACAACCTTCATGGATTATTACGCCTTTCCGCAAGGAAAGAATGGCCTCGCACCTCTCTGTGATTCTTCAGATCCAATACAAAAAGCATTGGCGCTGACAAAAGCTTTTCAAGAAGACATTGGGCATAAAAATTTTATTGCCAACCTCATTGTACATGAATTTGAAGGATTGTTGTTCTCGCAGCCAAAAGCGTTTGAACAATGGTTTGATGAAGACATCACGCGCAAGCTGCAAACAATTCGGAATGACGTTCCCAGCCCGGAGCATATCAATGATAACAAGCAGACAGCTCCCTCAAAGCGTATTTTGCAGATTTGCGAAGGCTACTCGAAAGTATGGCACGGTCCCCTTATTGCTTTGGATATAGGCCTGGATGCCATTCGCAAAGAGTGTCCCGTTTTTCATGCCTGGCTGGAGAAAATCGAAAACCTCGGGGATAGCGCATGAAAGTTTTCGAGCATCGCATAAAGTTTGCTCGAAATACCGGTGCTTTTATCCCGAAAATGCAGACTGCCCTGGCATGCATACGTTGACCAGACAGAGCTCGGCAGTGAACCGCGACCCTGTCCTTCGGTCAGACTTCGTTGTCTGCCGGACACCAATGGGGGCATCCCCGGCCTTTGCTGCACGCCCCGACACGTTCCTTTGCGGCACGCAAAAAATTCCCCCCCCGCTTTGGGAGAGGGGCAAACAGCATTCTGCCTGCCAAAGGATTTTTTTGACTTGCCGCAGCAAAGCGGATATGGTTCTTCTTTGCGTATGACAGCACCCCAGCCCCCCTGTGCCGGACAGCCCGGCCGCCCTTCCCCCGAGAACGGACAGGCCATGCATGTTTTGCCGCAACTGCACGGGGTTCTGGTATTGCGCAAGCCCTCCGGCCCCACCTCCGCCCGCTGCCTGACCGCCATCAAGCGTCTGGGCCAGAAAAAAATCGGGCATGCGGGCACTCTGGATCCGCTGGCGTCGGGCGTTCTGCTGGTTTTGCTGGGGCAGGCCACCAAGCTTTCGGGATATTTGCAGTCCGGAGGCGGCAAGATCTACAGCGGGGTGTTGCGGCTGGGGCAGACCACCGACACCTGGGACAGCGAAGGCCGCATCCTGACAGAAGCCCCCTGGCAGGCGGTGAGCGAGGCCGATGTGCGGCGGGAGGTCGCCGCATGGCTGGAGTTGGAGGAGCAGCCCGTGCCGCCCTATTCGGCGGCCAAACATCAGGGGCAGCCCCTGTACAAACTGGCGCGCAAGGGTGTGCCCGCGCCGCAGAAATTCCGGCACACAAAGATTTCACAGGCGGACACGCTCGAAGTGAGCCTGCCGTTTGTGCGCTTTCGGGTCGCATGCAGTTCCGGCACCTACATACGCTCCCTGGCCCACAGCTTGGGGATGCGCCTTGGGTGCGGAGCCGTGCTCACGGAACTGACCCGGGAGTACAGTCACCCCTTCGGCCTGGATGTGGCCCGCGATCCCGCGGACTTCACGGCTGATCCCGCTCTTCTGGCCTCGTGCGTCCGCCCTGTTGCGGAAGCCTTGCCGGAATGGCCCGCCATCAGCCTGACGCCCGCGGAAGCCGCTCTGGTGCGCAACGGCATGCCCGTGCCCTGCCGCACGGCGGACAGTGCCACAAAAACGCAGGCGCTTTTGCTGGAGCAGGGTCAGGCCCTGGCTCTGGCGCGGCGCGAGGAAACGCCCAAAGGCGTGTTCTGGGCTGTTGCACGGGGACTGTGGAACCAACCCCAACATTGACAGGAGTATGCTGTGGTTCTGGATGTACAGAAGAAAAAGGAAATCATCGACGCCCACGCCAAGCACGAGGGCGACACCGGCTCCCCCGAGGTGCAGGTGGCTCTGCTCACTGCCCGCATCGAGGATCTGAGCGGGCACTTCAAGGAGCACAAAAAGGACTTCCACTCCCGCACCGGCCTGCTCAAGCTGGTGGGACGGCGCAGGAATATCCTGAACTATCTCAAGGCAAAAGATGTGCAGCGGTACCGGGCGCTCATCGAGAGGCTCGGCCTGCGCAAGTAGCACGCGCTCGAAATTGACGATGCAAACTCCGCAACGCGGGGTTTGCCGGCAAGTCTTCGGGGGGAGCCATACCGGCTCCCCCTGAAAGCAAGAAACAGGCGCATGCGCACCACAACCAAGCCCTGACGGGCACAAAACGCAAAGAAGGGGGATCCGGGAAAATCAGGCAGAAGTCCATTCTGCCCGCTTTTGCCGGAGTCCCCTTCGCTCGACGCAAAGGAAAACACAACAATGGATCACGACATTTTTCATCCCACACGCCTTGCGGCCACGGTGGACGGCAAGGAAATCATCCTTGAAACAGGCCGCATGGCCAATCAGGCCCAGGGCGATGTCTGGGTGCAGTGCGGCGGAACCGTGGTGCTGGTCACTGTCTGCTCCCAGCCGCTGGAGACAGACAAGGGCTTTTTCCCCCTGACCGTGGAATATTCGGAAAAAATGTACGCCGCCGGCCGCATTCCCGGCAGCTTTTTCCGGCGGGAAATCGGCCGCCCCTCGGAGCGCGAAACGCTTGTCTCGCGGCTCATCGACCGCCCCATCCGCCCGCTTTTTCCCAAGGGGCTGAACGAAGACGTGCAGGTGCTGGCCAGCGTCATCTCCGCGGACCAGGAGAACGAATCCGACGTGCTGGCCCTGACTGGCGCGTCGGCCGCGCTCATGCTCTCGCCCCTGCCCTTCGAGGGGCCGGTGGCGGGCGGGCGCATCGGCCGCGTCAACGGCAATTTTGTGCTCAATCCCTCTTTTGAGCAGCAGCAGCAAAGCGATCTCAACCTCCTTTTCGCCGCGTCCGCCGATGCGCTGACCATGGTTGAGGGCGAGGCCCGCTTTCTGTCCGAGGACGTGCTCATCGACGCGCTGGAATGGGGCCGCAAGCAGTTGCAGCCGCTGGTGGAGATCCAGCACAAGCTGCGCGAACTGGCGGGCAAGCCCAAGATGGCCTTTGTGCCGCACGATGACGATCCCCGGCTGGTGCAGCGCGTCAGCGAACTGGCCACCGCCGCCGGCCTGGAGCAGGCCCTGCGCATCCCCGAAAAACTGCTCCGCAAGGACGCCCGCAAGGCCGTGAAAACAGCGGTCATGGAGGCCCTGCGCGGGGACTCGGCCTGGGCCGATAACGCCGCGGCGCTCAAAAACGTGGGCGACATTCTTTCCGATCTGGAAAAAAAGCTGGTGCGCGCCCGCATTGTCAACGAGGGCACGCGCATCGACGGGCGGGACACCAAAACCGTGCGCCCCATCCAGATCCAGACCGGCGTGCTGCCCCGCGCCCACGGCTCGGCGCTCTTTCGCCGGGGCGAAACCAAATCCCTGGTGGTGACCACCCTGGGCTCCTCCACCGACGAGCAGCGCATGGACTCCCTCACGGGCGACGTGACCAAACGCTTCATGCTGCACTACAATTTCCCGCCCTTCTCGGTGGGCGAGGTGAAGCCGGTGCGCGTTTCGCGGCGCGAAATCGGCCACGGCGCCCTGGCGGAAAAATCCCTGCGCCCGGTACTGCCTGCTGACACAAGCTTTCCCTTCACCCTCCGCGTGGTGGCCGAAACCCTGGAGTCCAACGGTTCGTCCTCCATGGCGGCGGTCTGCGGCGGCTCCCTCTCGCTCATGGACGCGGGCGTACCCGTCAGCGCGCCGGTGGCCGGCGTGGCCATGGGGCTGATCAAGGAAGGGGACAAGTTCATCGTGCTTACCGACATTCTCGGCGATGAGGACGCCCTGGGCGATATGGACTTCAAGATCGCGGGCACGGCCGAAGGCGTCACCGGCGTGCAGATGGACATCAAGGTCACCGGCCTGACCACGGAAATCATGCGCGCGGCCATGCGCCAGGCGCGGGAAGGCCGCCTGCACATTCTGGGCGAAATGGCCAAGGCCCTCACCGCCCCGCGCGAGGAACTTTCGCGCTTTGCCCCGCAGCATGCGGAACTGTATGTCAATCCGGACATCATCCGGCTGATCATCGGCCCCGGCGGCAAGAACATCAAGGCCATCACCGCGGCCACGGGCGCCACCGTGGACATTGAAGACTCGGGCAAGGTTTCCATTTTCGCGCCCACGGCCGACGCGCTGGAAAAAGCCCGCGAAATGGTCTCCTACTACGACCAGCGCCCTGATCTGGGCAAGAATTATCAGGCAAAGGTGCGCAAGATTCTGGAAATCGGGGCCATTGTCGAAATCCTGCCCAATGTGGAAGCCCTGGTGCATGTTTCCCAACTGGACGTGAACCGCGTGGAAAAACCCGGCGATGTGGCGCGCCTTGGCGAAGACATGACGGTCAAGGTCATTGAAATCAACGGCGACCGCATCCGGGCCAGCCGCAAGGCCGTCCTGCTGGAAGAGCAGGGCCACCCCTGGAACCCCGAAGAAACGGCCCGCCCGCCCCGCTCCGACCGTGGCGACAGAGAGCACCGCGACCGCCGCGACCGCCGCGACCGGCGCTGACGCCCACTGCCGCTGCCGGTTTGTCCGGCAGCGGCAACAACCACGGGCCGCACTGCCTCGCGCGGCGGCAGCCTGAGGACACCATGACCAAAGCAGACAAAAAGACCCGCCAGCCAGACCAGCGCGAACAGCAGGATACCGGAGCGGCCTCCCCCGGCCCCGTACTCACGGCCACGGCCGCAGAAGCCGCGCCCCAAAATGCCGGAGAACCGTCGCCGGAAGAACTGGAAGCCCTCATCAAGGGCAAAAACCGGGCCCATGTCGAAGCCCTGGGCGATGCATGGGCTGTGCTGACCGGGCAGAATCCGGCAGCCATCATGGGCCAGATCGCGGGCACCGTCATGCACGAGGGCGGCACGCGTCCCGCCTGGCAGTGGAAGCGCGGCGGCAAGGACCATGTGCTGATGGCCTGGCCCCAGGATCAGCCTGTGCGGGCTTCCGTGCTGCTGTCCGGCCCCGAAGGGGAGCACCTCCGCCCGGTTTCGGCGGTTCCCCTGCTGGAAGGCGTGCCCAATGACCTCACGGTGGAGGATGTCCACCCCTGGGCAAACGGTCTGGAAGCCAATGTGGCCGTGGGCATGATGGAAGACAAGAACCCCATGTGGTTCTTTGATCCCCTGTTCGGCCGCGACAGGGACGACCTCACCCCCGGCGTGACCCACACCTTTTTGCTGGCCGGGCTGGCCTACGGCCTGCGCAAGGCCCTGCTGGACGAGATCACCATCACCAGCGGGCCGCGGTACGAAGCCTATGCCGCCGCCTGGCTGGAAGAAAATCCCGGCAAGCGGCGGCTGGACGTCCCCCCCCTCAAGGTGGACGTGAGCGACCGCCACATGATCATGCCGGGGCGCAATTTCTGCGAATACCAAGTGCGCGCCACCGTGGAGGACGTGCAGGACTGCCAGTTGGAGAAAATGCCTGTCACCATCTTCTACCTGAGTTTTCCCTTTGAGCACCGGCAGCCCCTGCATCTGCCCGTCTACGCTTCCCGGATGGTGCTGGGCGACTATGAGCCCCAAAAAGGCGAAGCAGTGGAAGCCTACGTCTGGCTGCAGGGGCGCGTCATTGACATTGACCAGGGGCCGCAGCAATAGGGCGGGCACAGGCGGCGCCCTCCGCCGGGAGGTTTCATGAGCTCTTCCCTGATCTGGTTCGTGCTGGGCGTGGTGTTTTTTGTGGCCGAACTGATGACCCCCGCCATGGTGCTGCTTTTTTTCGGCGTGGGTGCCTGGGCCGCCGCTGTTCTGGCCCTGCTGGACTTCAGGGCGGACGGACAGATCATTGCCTTCATTTCCGTTACCCTGATCAGCCTCTTGGCGCTGCGCCGCCGCCTGCGCACGGTTTTTGGCGGCAAGAGCCTGTCCAATAGCGAAAATCCCGCCGATCCCTCGCCCGCGCAGCACCCCCTTACGGGGCAGCGCGGCACTGTCAGCCGGAGCATCGCGCCCGGCAGCCCCGGCGAGGTGAGCATTGGCGGCAGCTTCTGGCGGGCCATGGCCGCAACGCCGCTGGATCCGGGCAGAGATATTGTGGTGCTGGGAGCGGACGCGCACAATACCCTGCTGCTCATGGTGGCCGCCGCCGACCCAAAAAACTCTCCCGCACCCGACAAGGAGGATGCATGAGCTTTCCCACAGAATATGCCTGGCTGTTTCTGCTGGCTGTCCTGACGGTTCTTGTTCTGCTCAAGAGCGTGGTGGTGGTGCCCAACCAGTCCGCCTATGTTGTGGAACGCCTGGGCAAGTTCAGCAAGGTGCTCTATGCCGGTTTTCACGTTCTTTTGCCCTTTCTGGACATCATTGCCTACAAGCGCAGCCTCAAGGAGCAGGTTCTGGACGTTCCCAAACAGACCTGCATCACCAGAGACAACGTGAGTGTGGACATTGACGGCGTGCTCTACCTCCAGATCATCACCCCCGAGAAATCCGCCTACGGCATTTCGGACTATGAGTGGGGGGCTATCCAACTGGCCCAGACCTCGCTGCGCTCGGTCATCGGCACGCTGGAACTGGACAAAACCTTTGAGGAACGCACGCGCATCAATCAGGAAGTGGTGGAAGCTCTGGACGCGGCCACAGCCCCCTGGGGGGTGAAGGTGCTGCGCTACGAAATCCGCGACATCACGCCGCCGGTGACGGTCATGGAAGCCATGGAAAAACAGATGCGCGCCGAGCGGGAAAAACGCGCCACCATTGCCCAGTCCGAAGGCGAAATGCAGGCCCGCATCAATCTGGCCGAAGGCGCAAAAGCAGCGGCCATTGCCCAGTCAGAAGGCGAAAAACAGGCCATCATCAACCAGGCCGAAGGCGAAGCGGCGCAGATCCGCACAGTGGCGCAAGCCACGGCGCAGGGCCTGCGCATTGTGGGCGAGCAGTTGGGCAACGACAGCGTGGCCGCCGCCCAGCTCCGCCTGGCGGAGAGCTATATCGGCGAGTTCGGCAAGCTGGCCCGCGAGGGCAACAGCCTCATCATTCCCGCAGACATTGCGGACGCGGCGGGCATGGTGGCAGCCGTCAGCAGGATCATCAAACCCGGACAGGGGCTTGCCCCCCAAGAAAAATAGCGCGCCCCGAACGGGCAGACAGTCCCCAAGAGCAGACACGCCCTCATTTCTGGTGAGGGCGTGTCTGCTTTTCAGAGAGATACATGCCGCCGGGCCTTGCGCTCCAGCAAGATCAGATGCGCACGGCGTCCAGCCCCTTGAGCTTCACAAGAGAAAGCAGCCTGAGAGCAGGGCCGCCGGGCTTTTTCACGCCGCGCTCCCAATCCGAAACAAGGTTTTTGGAAACATTCAGGTAGCGGGCAAACACGGGTTGTGAAAGCCGTTCCTTCTCGCGTATGGCCCTGATTTCTTCCGGGCTGATGGCTTCCGTCGGGACAAGACAGGAAGCGTCAAACTCGCGCATGGTGATCTTGTCGATCACGCCGTGAGCGCAAAGGCCTTCCGCAGTTTCATGGATGGCCGCAAAAGCGTCACTGCGATATTCCCTGTTCATGCCTCACTCTCCCTTGCGCGGGACTTCTTCCACGACACCGCTGCCGAGAACAGCCTCAAGCCCTTCTTCCGTCATGGCAAGCAGTGCCTTTGCAAGTTTCTTGAAAGCCCGCACTTCATCCGCGCCAAGATTTGCCCTGGCTGACTTGGCATAGCCGTAAACAAAAAATGTCCGCATGCCGGCTCTGAAGCACAAAACAACCCGGTACCCGCCAGACTGGCCGCCCCCGGCGCGGGCAATGCGCTGTTTGAACACTCCCCCGCCGAGATCGGCGTCAAAATTGCCGCTCTCGATCTGCTGTACCGCTTCGCGCAAGGCATCGTCACTGATACCTTCAAATTAATAACAAACCCCGCTTTGCGGCGTTTGCGCCGTCTAAGCCGCGCAACGGCTTGACGGAAAGGCACGGAAATCGCTCGCTTTACGGCGCGGCCAAGCCGCGACCTGCTCGCAATCTCCGGGGCTGCTGACTTTGTCAACAGCCTCAAGGCATCGTTCCCGATGCCTTTGCAAAACGGACAAACCATTTGTTCTTGAAAATTCGCACAGGCTCGCGGAAACCCCTCATACCGAGTGTGACATACATACTATGTCACACCTGGTATGACGTCAACACCATTACCCGGAGACTGACCGCAAAAGGGTTGCTTCCGGGTGCTCCGCTTTTCAGGCGGCTTATGCCTGAAGTTCCGGAGCCTGGGCCGCGCGCATGCGGTACATGGTTTGCAGATAGGCTGCCATGAACTCGTGCGGATCAACGGTCAGGGCTGCGCAGAGAAGATGAAACGTCCCCAGGGTGGGCATTTTCTGCCCGTACTCAAGAAACCGGATGTATGAGGTCACGCTGCCGATTCTGGCAGCCAGTTCGCGCTGGGTCAGGCCGCCCTGCTCCCGATGTGTCCGCAGGGTCTGCCCAAAGGCGGCGGCAAGGCAGGGCACTTCTTTCATGCAAACATGGTAACACCATGCCTTGACTTCGCATGTAACAGCTACTATAGTAGCGTAAAAAACGTTTTCCCCCAAAAACTTTTTGCATGCCCGCGCTGACGGAATGTCCGCCACAGCAGGGAACGCACGGCAGCACACGCCTGCCCGATCCTTCTTCCTCTTACCAGCACTCATGGAGTTCAGTCATGGCCGAAATTCTTCTTGCCCGGCCCGCGGCAGGCGAACGCCTCTCCTATTCCGTTACCCGACAAGACGTTATCTCTCCACAGTTTCCCCTGGGCGAAGCCGTTCTGGAAAAAAGCGGCGACAACCTGGTCTTTGCCCTGCCCGACGGCGGCACAGTGGAGCTGACCGGATTTTACGCCTCATTCTCGCAGGAAGCCGGTATTCCGGACTTCATTGTGGACGGCCAGCTTGTGGCCGGGGCCGACTTTTTCAACGCCTTCGGGCCGGATCTCATCCCGGCGGCAGGCCCGGCGGCCGGGGCCGCCGCCCGCTCCGCCCGCTACAGTGACTGGGCCAACAGCAATCTTGCCGACGGCATCAGCCATCTGGACGGGCTGGACTGGGGCATGAGCCTCACCCCGCCCCGCGAGGAATTTCTTTTCTCCAGCCCCGCCTGGACGGAGGACCGCGGCATCTATTTCTCCACCTCCGACCCCGTGGTGCTGCTGCCCCTGACCGAAAGAGCGTGGGACGGCAAAGAAGAAGACCCCACGGCGGTGGAGACGCGCTCCTATATTCTCGGCATTGAAAATCCCTCGGGCGCGGCCCTTTCGGCCTCTGTCGTCATTGGCGGCACAACGCTGCTGTTGCGCCTGGGCGAAACCCTGAGCGACATCCCGATGCAGTACGGCAAAGCCGCCAGCATAAGCCTGCGCGGCAGCGGCGCTTCCGCCCAGTTGGAAATCGTATATACGCTGGACAATACCCATCCCGCAGTAGACGGGCTGGCTCAGGGGAACACTCTGCGGGAAGACATTTCCGTTTCCCTGCATAACGGCTTCACCTCCGCGCACAAGTCCTTCGTTGTGCAGATCACCGGCGTCAACGATGCGCCCGATTTCACCCGTGCCGAAGACATGGAAATTGTGGAAGCCGGTGTGGGCAACAACAGCGGCACACCGGACCGCACCGACAAACTGGAAGAAAGCGAAAACACCCCTTTTGCTGAAAAACGGCTTGTGGAAGGAAACACTTCCACCGAAAATCCGAAACTTGAAGCTGCAGATCCGGACGCGGGCGACAGCCTGACCTTTTCCCTGACCCTGGACGGCAAAACCCCCCTTGCAGCAGGCATGACGCTCGGCACCGTGATGGGGAACGACGGCAAGCCTGTGCAAAAAAACGGCGCGGACTGGGTGGTCAGGGTCACAGAGGTGAGCGGCAATGTCGTTCGTACGGATCTGGGCGACATTGAAATCACGTCCACGGGCAGCCTGAAAGCCGAATATTCTTTCCGCCTGACCAGCACGGAACTGGCTGAAGGCCATACCCTGAAGATGGATTTTATCCCCAGAGTTGAGGACAAACTGGGCGCGGCAGATGGTGATGCGGCCGTTCGGCGCGATGCTTCATCCGGTGTGGACACGGTGAGCATTACTGTCAGGGGCAGCAATACACAGCCGACAATCGAGGTAGAGGGCGGCTCTGTTTCGGCCACCGGGGACCTGACCCAAGAAGCCGCAGGAAATGACGCTGATCATGGCGACAGCGCGCGGGTCTGCCTTGTGCTGCCCGACAACACGCTTGTGCAGGAAGCCTGGGTCATGGATGCCAAGGGCACACTGTCCGGCACAAAGCCCGCGTCGGATACGGAGTATATGGGCCGTGTCGTCCTGAACGGCGACGGCACATATACGTTCACGCCCAACAACGCGCATCCGGAAATCAGGGGGCTTGCCGTTATCGGGGGCAAATCCCAGACAATGGACGTGTCCATCCCCTTTGCAGCGCAGGACACGTTCGGCGCGTTCGACATCAAAACGGTCAAAGTGACCATTGATGGCGTCAATGATGCCCCCGAAACCAGGCCTCTTGTCCTGGAGGTACGGGAAAGGGGCCTGAAGCCGAACACCAATATTGACGATGAAAATCCGTCTGTCATTACCGACCGGCTTAAGGCAACAGATCATGATGCCCAGAGCACGCTCCGCTACTCCCTTGAGGGGCAGGAAACAACAGACAAAACCCTTGCGGGCGTCAAGTATGACGCGGTGGTGCACAAGCCCGAAGGCGTGCTGTACCTGAACACAGAAACAGGCCAGGTTCGCTTTGAGGTGAACAACGCCAACGCTGACGTCAATGCGCTGAAAAAAGACGCGCCCCTGCCCCTGACCTTTACCTGGAAGGCCACGGACGAACACGGCAAGGCGACATCCGACTCCCTGACGGTGACAATCAAGGGCGCCAATGACAAAATTGCCCTGCAAATGCAAAAAGACAGTCTGCCGCTTATGGAAAATGACGGGCCAAAGAGCGACAGCATTTTCGTGGAACTGGTGAAAGATGAAGATGCGGGCGACACGCATACATTCTACCTGGTAACAAAAGATAACCCCAAGGGCGCCGATTATCTTCCCTCCTATTCCAGTACGCTGACAGGCCAGTACGGGCAGGCCAGAGTTGATGTGAAGACCGGCACATTCACCTACACCAAGGGGGCCGGTAACACGGCGGAACGTCTGGACGGCCTGCGGGAAGGAGAGCCCGTTTCCGAAACCTTCCGGATCATGGTCAAGGATGCGAACGGCGCGTTCGACATCAAAACGATTACCGTCAACATCACGGGCCAGAGCGACAAAATCTCCATTGCCCCCACAGACCTGCACCAGTTCCAGGTGTGGGAAGACGGGGTGTTTTTGGGAACAAATACGGACCAGAAGGGCGTGGAAAGCGATTCTTCCCGCCTGAACGTGCGCTTCAACCCGCATGCGGGCATGGAAGGCGCGGCAGATTCCGTGCAGTTCGGCCTGGTGGTGGACGGCACGGTTTATCGCCCTGCCAGTGGCCAGCAGACAGGCACATGGTATGTGTTCACAACCGGGACGAAGGGCAAGGCCGAAGTCAGCACAGAGACAGACGGCACGCATGCGGGCACCATTGCAAGCGACGAAACGGGCAAATACACCTTCACGGTCAACAACAGCGCAGAGGCTGTGAACACATTGGCCGCCGGGGGCAAAAAACTGCCTTTTGACAATATCCGGCTGGCTGCCTGGGACAAATCCCACAACGACGAAGACTATACCGCGCAAAAGGCGCATATCGTGATCAACGGGCGCAACGACCGGCCCGACTTCACGCCAGCAGCGGAACTGGCAAAAGGCCTGGAGGAGAATGACCCCGGCATTGGGGGTACGCTGAAAGGCAGCGACCCGGAAGGCGATACCTTCACCTTCTCCCTTGTCAAGGGTACGTCCCCCGTCCAGTTTCTGGAAGGCACATACGGGCATGTGCGGCTGAACCCCGACGGTTCGTATGTCTATACGCTGACCAGGAATATGGATTATCTGAACAAGGACGAGCCAAAAACAGAAACATTCACGGTGCGCGTTACGGACAAAAACGACGCATATACAGAAGAAAAGCTGGTCTTCACCATCACGGGCACGGAAGACACACCCACGGTAACGCCGCCGCAGACCCTGAAACTCACAGAGGCCGGTGTTCGGGGGGCAAAAGGCGATGTCCTGACAACAGAAGACGAGCCGGGAATACCAGAAGCTACGGGGCAGATCAGCTTCGCAGATGTTCGTGACGCCGAGGATCTGCCGCTGAAAGGCTCCGGCCTGACATTTGCCTTTGAACAGAAGGAAATCCAGCACAAATACGGCACCTCACATTTGCGGATGACGGCAGCTACACATTCACGCTGAACCAGGCGGCTGTCAACCACCTGAAGGCAGGCGAATCCCTCCCGCCTTTTTCCATTCCCATTCCGAAATTCACGGTGAGCAAGGACGGCACAACGCTGTTCGAGGGGAAAGAGGGGGCGCACGAGGTGAAGATCGCCATCACGGGGACCAACGACCGCCCCGTGCTGGACACAAAAGCTCCCGCCCTTGGCGGCGAAAAGGGCGCGGTGACCGCCCACAACACGCTGTCCGCCTCGGGCTCCGTGAAGGACGATGCCTTGCGCTCCGACCCGGACCATGAAGACACAGAGCTTGCCTACCAGCTGGCAGGCGGAAAAGCTGCCCAGGCACTGAAATACGGCTTTGTGACCATGGACGAGAAAGGAAACTGGAAGTACCACCTGAACAACTGGGATCCTGCGGTCAACGGCCTGTCGGGCACGGTGACCGAAACCTTTTCCTATGTGGTGACAGACCCGCAACACGCCACGTCCCTCGAAACACGGAGCGTCACTGTTACCGTGAATCCCGGCACAGCCACTCCCGGCACCACTTACACCTTCAAGGAAATCCGGGAGAACGAGCTGGGCAAACTTGTGGAGGATGACGGAGAACAGATTGCGCCTGAAGACGCGGTCCGCCTTCTGTCCAAAGGGGCGCAGCTTGTGGCCCAGAACAGCGAGGGAAACGAGGTCCGTTCCGGCTTCGGCATCAAGGTGGACGGCGTCCAGAAACAGGGCATGACCAACGAATACGGCTCGCTGTCCGTGGACCCTGTGACCGGCAAGTGCCTGTTTGTCCTGAACAATGCTTCCACAGCCGTGCAGAGCCTTGCTGCAGGGGAAACGAAAACCTTTACCTTTGACATCATGCTGTACGGAAAAGACACGGGAGAAAAGCTCACCGTCACCGTGACGGGAACCAACGACGCCCCCGTGGTGTCCGGCCTTGCAACGGCACAGAACATTGATGAAGGCCTTGTCCCCTCGGAAATTTCCGATATTTTTTCCGTAGAAGACGTGGACAAGGGTGACATTGGCAAGATTACGGTTACAGCGGTTGGCGCAAAACACGGCACAGTCACGGTGGAAAAAACCTCTGACGGCCAATGGAAATACGTGTACACGCCGGGCGACCGCTGGAAAACTCTGGATTTGAAATCCGGAGAAAACGAAACGGACACCTTCGATCTGCGCATCAATGACGGCACGGTCACCAAAACCGAAACCGTGACCGTCACCTGGAAGGGCGCCAACAATAATCCCGAAGCCACGTCCATGACCGCAGCCGTGAAGGAGTCGACCATTTCCGAAGATGACGTTTCTCTTGCTCTGGAAAAGAAAACTCTCCTCACGCTTGTGAAGGCCAACGACGACCGGGGGCCGGAAAATCTGTCGTTCAGCCTGAAAGACGGTTTTGCCAAGGGCGAGTACGGCACGCTCCTGCCTGACGGCAAGGGCGGCTTCATCTACCTTCTGAACAGGGAGTCGGAGAAAGTACAGGGCCTGAGAGAAGATGAGAGCAGAGAAGAAATCTTCACCGTGCAGGTGAAAGACAGTGAAGGCGGCCAAAAAGACGTGGATATCCGCATCGTGGTGCAGGGCAAAAACGATCTGCCCGAACTGGTTGTGGATTCCGAAATCCAGATCCGGGAAGGGGAAAAGAACACGTTCACAGGCACTGTCAGCGTGGTTCACAGGGACCAGGACGAAGCCCTGACCTTTGTGCTCACGGGCGAGGAAACGAAGGAAGCTAAGAGCGGCGTCATGGAGGTCAAGGGCAAACACGGCACACTGCAATTTGATACGGCAAGCGGAAAATATACCTATACCCTGACGGACATGAGCCTGCCGCAGGGCAAAAGCGTGGCAGAGAACTTCACCCTCACGGCCCAAGACCCGTACGGAGAAAGCACGGTCACCCTTGCCGTGCGGGCCCTCGGCGCCAATACCGCGCCCGAGGTTACGGTCACGCAAAAGGATTTCCAGAGCGGTTTCCTCACAGCCAGGGATGTGGACGCAGATATGGAAAACAAGAACCTGGCGCTGTCCCTCACCTACCAGGGCAAAACCGTGTCCGTGGACTCCAACGGCAAGGCCGTGGTTGCCGGTCTCGGCACGTTCACCTTTGCCAGAGACGGCAGCGGCGAATGGGCAACATATTCCTTTGTGGCCGCAAAGGCCCTGGCCGAAAAAATCCGCTCCGGCGAGGAGGGTGAAGAAATCCGGGTCAGCCTGCACGCAAAAGACAATCTTGGAGTCTCCTCGCAAGCGCAGGAAATTGTCATCAAGGCCGTGGGAACCAATGCCGCGCCCGTGCTGGAGCACACTGCGGGCGCATGGTCCGGAAAAATCACGGATACCGATGCGCAGTACACCATTGACGGCAAGAATGCGACGGGAACCCACGACCTGCCCCTGGGCCGACTGACCTTCGATGCTGACGGATCGTTTACCTATGCCCCCAAAACGCCCCTGGAACTGGAAAACAGGGACAGCTTCGTCGACGGCAGCGATGCCGTGACCGTGGCAGCGACAGACAAGGCCGGCACAACGCACTTCAACCTGACTTTCGCCCCTCGTCCGAACACAGTGTTCGGCACCGAAGGCGATGACCCGCAGCTCGAAGGAACCGAAGCGGACAACATCCTGTACGGCGGCGCGGGCAGCGACAGCATCTACGGCAAAGGCGGGGATGATCTGCTCTTCGGCGGGCAGGGCAACGATACCCTCCACGGCGATGACGGCAATGACGTTCTCCACGGCGGCCAGGGCGACGATACCCTCTACGGCGGCGCGGGCAATGACGTGCTGTACGGCGGTGCCGGATCCGACACGTTGTACGGCGGCGAAGGCAATGACCTTCTGCACTATGAGGCCATTGACTACCTTGACGGGGGCAGCGGCAACTGCGATGTGCTTTTCGGCACATCTGCGGACTTCGGCCGGAGCATGGCCGAGGTGCTGCAATCCCTGAACAACGAAACCAACACCAAAGGCTTTGAAGCCGTCCTGCACGGCAAGGACGTTGGCCTGCTGGGCTGGCAGTCCATGGAAAGCATGGGCGTGTCCGTGGCGCAGAACAGCGAGGGAGAAGACAGGTTCAAGGTGGACAACACCCAGTGGAAGCAAACGGATTCCGCCCCTGACGCACAAAATGTCCGCTTTGCCGTCTTCACCAACATTGCGGACGAAAACGTCACCCTGGCCGTGGAGGAAGCAAAATTGCTGCAAGGCGCGTGAGTTCGGCGCGGGCAGGCCGCGGCCTGCCCGCAACCTGAGGGCTGAAACCGTTAGCCCGCACGACAAGACGGCCCCGAGGGGCCGTCTTGTCGTGTGGAGGCGCGCCGTGCCCTGCACAGCGCGGTATGGGAAAATCAGGAGTTGGCGGCCTTGAGCATTTCCTCCACCATGGCGAGGGAGGGGGTTGCGCTGTCGGCAAGGCCGCACAGGCCACGCACGGCCAGCATGAGCATGTCGAATTGCAGGGCAATTTCCGTAGTGCCGTTGTGGATGACGCAGGTATCCTCGCGCATGAAAAGCCTGTAGGCATGGCGGCTGCGCGTCTGCCCGCCGGAACGGACAATATGGTACACCTGCTCGTTTTCGCTGGTGATATACAGCTTCTGGCGGGTCAGCAGGCCCGCGGCTTCGTCATACCAGGAGCATTCCGAAAAAAGACGACCACGAAACCGGAAATCGCAACCATTGTCCTGCTTCAGGCAAATATCTTCCATCGTCTTGTGCGCGTCCATGCGTCCCCCCGGTTGGTCCGGTTGCTTGCCGTTTCCTGCCGCGCCCCATCGGCGTGCCCAACATCTAGCATTCCCGCCGTACCGCTGTCAACAAAGTCGCAACAATCCCACAACAGAACAGAAAAGAAATTCCTTATAACACAAAGTATTTTATGGATATTATAAAAATTCTCCCCGCAAGAAAACACTTTCTCCCCTTGCGGTCGGGCATCTGCGCCGCGCAGGTTTTTACCCTGGCCCCCCATAGCCGGACAGATCCACAAACCGCGCATAGGCCCGCGCCACCACCGATGCGGGATCCATCTTGTCCAGATGGATTCCGTGCGCGTGCGACGGTTCGTGCGCGGGGCGGCGCGGGGCGCGCCAGCCCTGCTCCGCGAAAAGGGGTTCTCTCCGGCACAGGGGCTGCCTGCCCCGCAAAAGAGAAATCCTGACTGCGCCGAAAAAGGCTTGCTCCAAAAAGGCGTTGGCCCTCTCCAATATCTCGCCGCTCCGGAATTGCAGTTCCTGGGCCAGCACCCCGTCTTCCGCGCCCACAAGCAGAACGCCGTTTTTGCCGCCCAAGGGCTGCGCCAGCGGCCCCAGTTCCGGCCCCATGACCGTTTCCCAGTGCTGCCAGAGCAGGGCAAGGCGCGCCCGCCCCTCCCATGCGCCCAGCCCTTGCAGCACGCTTGCCAGCACATCCCCCACGCAGACGGGCTGTTCCAGTTTTTCACGTTTCCGGGCAGGGCGGGCCATGCTTTCCCCCTTGTCCGCAGCCCGCGCTTGCGGGCAGGGTCTGGACGGCGCACACCCCGCAGAGCGGGATTTGCCGTCCGGATTGACTATATGCGCATATGCTGATACATATATCAAAGTTTCCTGATACAGGCAGCACATGCCAAACCACAAGGCGTCTTCATGTCCCTCCCCTACTTCAAAGCTCTTGCCGATGCAACACGTCTGCGCCTTGTGCACGTTCTGCTGCACCACGAACTGTCGGTCAACGAACTGGTGCGCATCCTGGGCATGGGCCAGTCGCGCGTTTCGCGGCACCTGAAAATCCTGACCGAAGCCGGGCTGCTGTCGCCCCGCCGCGACGGCCTCTGGGTTTTCTATTCCGTGCCCGCCTCCGGCGAAGAACGCAACTTCCTGCTTGCGGTCATGCCCTTTGTGCCGGTCAGCGCGGCCATGCGCGCGGACCGTGATGTGGCGGAGCGCATACTGGAAGAGCGTGTGCGCAAAACGCGCCAGTTCTTCAACGCCATTGCGGAAAATTGGGACGAACTGAACCGCGAGGTGCTGGGCAGCTTTGACCTGCCCGCAGCGGTCTGCGCGGCAGTGCCCCCTGCCTGCAAAACCGCCGTTGACCTCGGCTGCGGCACCGGCGCGGTGCTGGCCCGCATGCTGCCGCTGGCCCGGGGCGTTGTGGGCGTGGACGGTTCCGCCCGCATGCTGGAAATCTGCCGCAGGCGCTTCACGCCACAGGATCTTTCGCAGGAGCGCGTTTCCCTGCGCATCGGCGAGCTGAACCACCTCCCCCTGCGCGACAGGGAGGCGGATTTTGCCTGCGTCAACCTTGTGCTGCACCATCTTTCGGATCCGCAGGAGGGCCTGCGCGAGGCCCGCCGCATCCTGCGGCCCGGCGGAACCCTGCTGGTGGCGGACTTTCTGCGCCACAGCAACGAAACCATGCGCAGCCGCTACGGGGACCGCTGGCTGGGATTTGACGAGCAGTCCCTCACAGACAGCCTGAACGCGGCGGGCTTTGCCGTGCGCCGCAGCGCGCGCCACCCGCTGGAAAAAGGCATGACCCTTCTGCTGCTCACCGCATCGGCGGCGGACGTTCCCCGTGCCGCCATAACCACAACCCCACAGGAGAACCAAGGATGACCAAAGCCCTGGACTTGAGCCTCACCCACAAGGTCGCGGATATGTCCCTGGCCGATTTCGGCAGGAAAGAAATGCAGCTTTCCGAGCGCGAAGTGCCCGGCCTCATGGAGTGCATCCGCAAGTACGGCCCCAACCAGCCCCTCAAGGGCCTCAAGGTCACCGGCTCGCTGCACATGACCATCCAGACCGCCATGCTCATCAAGACCCTGCATGCCCTGGGCGCCGACATCCGCTGGGCCTCGTGCAACATTTTCTCCACGCAGGACCATGCCGCCGCAGCCATTGTGGATCTGGGCATGGCCAAGGTTTTCGCCTGGAAGGGCGAAAGCCTGGAAGACTACTGGTGGTGCACGGAAATGGCCCTGACCTGGCCCGACGGCAGCGGCCCGGACCTTGTGGTGGACGACGGCGGCGACGCCACCCTGCTCATCCACAAGGGCGTGGAGGCCGAAAACGATCCCTCCGTGCTGGACCAGCAGACAGACAACAAGGAACTCCGCTGCATTCTGGACCGCCTCAAGCTGCGCCAGAAAGAAAATCCCCGCCACTGGAGCGCGGTGGCGGCCAAAATCCGGGGCGTTTCCGAAGAAACCACCACCGGAGTGCACCGCCTCTACCAACTGGAAGCCGCAGGCAAGCTTCTCTTTCCGGCCATCAACGTCAACGATGCCGTGACCAAGTCCAAGTTCGACAATCTGTACGGCTGCCGCGAATCCCTGGCCGACGGCATCAAGCGGGCCACCGACATCATGGTGGCCGGCAAGGTGGTCGTGGTGCTGGGCTACGGCGATGTGGGCAAGGGCTGCGCCCAGTCCATGCGGGGCTTCGGCGCGCGGGTTCTGGTTACGGAAATAGACCCCATCTGCGCCCTGCAGGCCGCCATGGAAGGCTTTGAGGTCACCACCGTTGAAGACGCCCTCCCCCGCGCCGACATCTATGTCACCTGCACGGGCAATTACCACGTCATCACCGGCGCGCACATGGAAAACATGAAGGATGAAGCCATTGTCTGCAATATCGGCCACTTCGACAACGAAATCGAAATGTCCTATCTGGAGAACACTCCGGGCATCAGCAGGCTGAACATCAAGCCCCAGGTGGACAAATGGACGCTCAAATCCGGCCGCAGCATTCTGGTGCTGGCCGAAGGGCGTCTGGTGAACCTCGGCTGCGCCACAGGGCATCCCAGCTTCGTCATGTCCAACAGCTTCACCAACCAGACCCTGGCCCAACTGAAGCTGGCCTCCGAAAATCTGGAGAAAAAAGTCCACATCCTGCCCAAGGAACTGGATGAAGAAGTGGCCCGCCTGCATCTGGGGCGTCTGGGCGTCAAACTCACCACCCTGACCCCGGAACAGGCCGACTATATCGGCGTCAAGGTGGAAGGCCCGTACAAACCGGCCCACTACAGGTATTGACCGCGCCTGTTTTTCCGGCGCCGCAGGGGCGGCGCCGGAAAAACACCGCAATAACACCATACGCTCCGGAAGCGCCATGCAGAAAGTGACCATCCATACCGACGGCTCCTGTCTGGGCAATCCCGGCCCCGGCGGCTGGGGCGCGGTGCTCTGCACCCAGGGGCTCCGCAAGGAGTTTTGCGGAGGCCATGCCCTGACCACCAACAACCGCATGGAAATTCTGGCGGTGGTGGAGGCCCTGTCCCGGCTCAGGCAGCCCTGTCAGGTGGATCTGTATACCGATTCCAGATACGTCTGCGACAGTGTGGAAAAACGCTGGATCTGGGCCTGGCAGAAAAACGGCTGGATCAAGTCCGACAAAAAGCCCGCCCTCAACGCAGACCTCTGGCAGCGCCTCCTGCCCCTGCTGGGCACGCACAAGGTGCGCTTTTTCTGGCTGCGCGGGCATTCCGGCCATGCGGAAAACGAGCGCTGCGACGCTCTGGCCCGCTCCCAGGCGGCGCGCGGCGATCTGCCCCCCGACACCGGCTACGCTCCCCCGCGCCCATGACCCCGCCCCCGGAAACAGCCCTGCCCCTGGCAGACCTCTGGCAGTCGCTGGGCTGGCCTCTTCTGCGCATCCTGTCGGGCATGGCTGCGGGGCTGCTTGCGGCCAGCCTGCTGGAAGCCCTGCGCTGGACGCGCCCCCTGGCCCGCCTGGCCTCGCCCCTGACCCGTCTGGCCCGCCTGCATCCGGTGGCCGGGGCGGGTTTTGCCCTGGCCTTTGTTTCCCCGGCTGCGGCCAACGGACTTCTGGCCGCCAGCCACGACCGGGGGGAGATTTCCGGGCGGGACCTCATGCTGGCCAACCTTTTCAACAGCCTGCCCGCCTATCTGGTGCACACGCCCACCATTTTTCTGCTGACCTGGCCTGTTCTGGGCATGCCCGCCGTGACCTATGTTCTGCTCACCCTGGCCGCCGCCGCAGGGCGCACCGCCTTCACGGTCCTTCTGGGGCGCTGCCTGCTGCCGCCTCCGCCGCCGGGGGAGCCTTTTTCCGCGCAGCAGGAAGAGTGCGCCCACGGCAAAAGCGCGCTGCGCAAGGCATGGAAGCGATTTCTGCGCCGCCTCCCCAGGCTTGTCTGTTTCACTGTGCCCATGTATGTTCTCATGTACCTTTTGCAGCGCCACGGCTTTTTTGCCCTGGCCGAGCAGTGGATGGCCGCGCATCTGGGCTGGCTTTCCTTTCTCAAGCCGCAGGCCGCGGGCATCATTGTGCTGCATCTGGCTGCGGAACTGGGCGCGGCGCTGGGCGCGGCGGGCAGCATGCTGCAAACGGGCGGGCTGGAGCCGCGTGACGTGGTGCTGGCGCTGATGGCGGGCAACATTCTGTCCACCCCCATGCGCGCGCTGCGCCACCAGTTTCCGTCCTATGCCGGATTTTACCGCCCGGCCCTGGCCCTGCGCCTCATCCTGGCCAATCAGGGGCTGCGCGCGGCCAGCATGCTGGCAGTCACCCTTGCCTATTATTACTGCACACCGGAATAACGCATGAACACCCCTCCCGAAAAACCTGCGGCACGCCCCGCGCCCACCGTCTCTGTGCTGCTCCAGCCCGAAGAAAAACTCCTGCGCCTGCCCCGCCCCAAAACCGCGCGCCAACTGCTGGCCGCACTGGACCTTGCGGAAGAAACTGCCCTGGTGGCCCGCAACGGCCAACTGCTCACTCCCGACCGCCGCATCTGGCCCGACGACGAGCTTCTGGTGCGCACGGTAACGTCCTCGGGCTAGGCCCCCGAAGCAACAGCGGTCACGGGAGGCGGCGCGGCGGAAAGCCGCGCGCCCTTGCCGCCCGGCCCGGAACATGGTACCCGCCACATATGTTTGACATCGACATTTCCCAAGCCCTGCGCACCCTTTCCGTCGCGGCTGTTCCCGCCCTTCTGGGCATCATCCTGCACGAAGTCGCCCACGGCTGGGCGGCCCTGCGCTGCGGCGACCCCACGGCCAAATTTCTGGGACGCCTGACCCTCAATCCCCTGCCGCACATTGACCCCGCAGGGCTGCTGGTTTTCGGCCTCACCAGCCTCTCGGGCTCCTTTGTGTTCGGCTGGGCCAGGCCCGTGCCCGTGAATCCCCGGTATTTTCGCAAGCCCGCAAGAGACCTGATGCTGGTGGCCCTGGCCGGCCCCCTGACAAACTTTCTGCTGGCAACGCTCTGCGCCCTCCTGCTCTGGCTCACGCTGACCGTTCTGCCCGCGCAGGACTGGCGGCAGAACGCCGCCTACGCTTTTGCGCTTCAGTCCATGCAGGCGGGCGTGGTCATCAATTTCGGCCTGGGCTGGCTCAACCTCATGCCCATTCCCCCGCTGGACGGAAGCAAGGTTGTGGCCTATTTTCTGCCCATGAACGCCTCCCTGCGCTACCTGAGCCTGGAGCGTTACGGTTTTGTCATTCTTTTGTTGTTGCTGTTCACCGGCGCTTTGGGCATGGTTCTCGGCCCGCTGGTGCGCGGCAGCTCCGTGGGCCTGCTGCGCCTTCTCGGCCTGATGTGACCCCCCCCGCCGCGCAGAACCGGCCCTTCCAGCCAAAAACAAGGACATTGCATGAGTACCCTCCCGCGCACAGTTTCCGGCATGCGGCCCACCGGTAACCTCCATCTGGGGCACTATTTCGGCGTTCTCAAAAACTGGGTGGAGCTCCAGCACACGGAACAGGCCTACTTTTTTGTGGCAGACTGGCATGCCCTCACCAGCGACTATGCCGACCCTTCCGGCGTGCGCCGCAATATCCGCGAAATGGTCAAGGACTGGGTGGGCGCGGGGCTGGATCCGGAAAAATGCGTCATTTTCCGCCAGTCAAAGGTCAAGGAGCATGCCGAGCTCAGCCTGCTGCTCTCCATGATCACGCCCGTGTCGTGGCTGGAGCGCAACCCCACCTACAAGGAGCAGCAACAGCAGATCAATACCAAGGATCTGGGCAATGCGGGCTTTCTCTGCTACCCCGTGCTCATGGCGTCGGACATTCTCATGTACCGCCCCCACGGCGTGCCCGTGGGCGAAGACCAGTTGCCCCACATGGAACTGACCCGCGAAATCGCCCGCCGCTTCAACCATTTGTACGGCAACGCCTTTCCCGAGCCTGCGGCCATGCTCACGCCCGCGGCCAAGTGCCCGGGGCTGGACGGCCGCAAAATGTCCAAAAGCTACAATAACGGCATTTTTCTCTGCGACGGCATGGACGATATTCAGGCCAAGGTGCGCGGCATGTTTACGGACCAGTCCCGCCTGCGCAAATCCGATCCGGGCAATCCCGATGTCTGCAATCTCTTTCCCTACCATCTGCTGCTTTGCAGCGCGGACGAGCAGGCGGAAATCCGCAAGGGCTGTACCAGCGCGAGCCTCGGCTGTGTGGACTGCAAAAGGATTTTCCTCAAAAATCTGGCGGAATTTCTGCCCCCCCTGCAGGAGCGCCGCGCGCAACTGGAGGCCGCCCCCGGCGCGGTGGACGACATCCTGGCCCACGGCAACGAGCGCGCCAGAGCTTTTGCCGCCGAAACCATGACCATGGTTCGCGAAAAAATGGGGCTGTGAGTGAAGTTCGCGGGGATAGACTATGGCCTGGCCCGCACGGGGCTTGCCGTCTCCGATCCGGAAGAAAAAATGGCTTTTCCTCTCGAAACCCTGCACCTTGCGGACTATCCCGACCGTCGGAGCCTGCTGTCGGCCCTGGCCGGGCGCATTGCCGCCAGCGGCGCGCAGGCCGTGGTCATGGGGCTGCCCCTGACCCGCGACGGGCAGGAAAGCCTGACCACCCGGCAGGTCCGCAACATCACCCGGCGTCTCCAGCGCCGCATTCCCCTGCCTTTTTACTTCATGCCCGAAGAACTGAGCTCCGGGGAGGCCCGTGCCGACCTGCGCGCGGCAGGCTGCCCGGCGCACAAGGTCCGGGCGGTTCTTGACCAGCAGGCCGCCGTGCGCATTCTGGCCTCTTTTCTGGCGCTGCCCCCCCATATGCGGAGAAACGCATGAAAACGGCACTGCGCATTCTGGGCTGCATTCTCCTGCTGGGGCTGGCCGCCGGCGGCTGGCTGGGCTACGAGATCCATGCCTTTCTCTCCACACCGGCCCAAAATCCCGGCAGCGAAACGTATTTTGACGTCACTCCCGGCATGCGGTTCGGGCAGGCATCCGAGGCTCTGGCCAAGGCGGGCCTTGTCACCGATGCGCGCAAATTCGGCTGGCTTGCCCGTTACAAAAAATGGGACAACCGCCTGCAGGCAGGGCGCTTTGCCCTGCATTCGGGCTGGCCCCCCGAAAAAATCCTGGACGCTCTGGTCAACGGCCAGCCTGTCCTCTACCGCGTCACCGTGCCCGAAGGCCTGACATGGTGGCAAACCGCGCGCCTGCTGGAAGACGCGGGCCTTGTGACGCAGGAGGACTTCCGCCGGATTGTTTTTGACCCGGATTTTCTGCGGCACCACGGCATCCCCTTTGCCAGCGCCGAGGGCTTTCTCATGCCCGACACCTATCTGCTCAAGAAAAACGACAGTCCGGATCTGGCCCAGGCCCGGTCCGTGGCCGGACGGATGATCGACAATTTCTGGCGCAAAAGCGCGGCCCTCTGGCCGGAGCAGGCAAAACCTGCGGCAGAGCAACTCAAAACATGGGCCATTCTGGCTTCGGTGGTGGAAAAGGAAACCGCTGTCCCTTCGGAGCGCGCCCGCGTGGCCGGGGTGTACCAGAACAGACTCAAAATCGGCATGCTCCTCCAGGCCGACCCCACGGTCATTTACGGCCTTGGCCCGACTTTTGACGGAAACCTGCGCCGCCGCGACCTTGACAATGCGGCCAACCCCTACAATACCTATCAGAGGCCGGGGCTGCCGCCCGGCCCCATCTGCTCCTTCGGCATGGCCGCCCTGGCCGCAGCCATCAGGCCGGAAGAACACGCCTACCTGTACTTTGTGGCCAGGCGCGACGGGGGGGAACACACGTTCAGCACCAATCTCAACGACCACAACAAGGCTGTGCGCCAGTACCTGCAAAACCGCCGCAAGGGGGCCGCGTCCGGCGCAGGCCAGGGAGATTCCCGGTGAAGTATCTCATTGTCGAAGACTTTTCCGGCCAGCCCGTGCCCTTTGTCTTTCCCCGCCGCGTGGACCACTGCGACATGCGCGAGCAGCTGCCCTACAGCCGTGTGCTGTCGGCGGGCCTTGTGGAACTGGGAGAGCGGGGTTTTGTCTGCTCTGGCGGCAATGCCGAACTGGGCCTCAAGGCCCGCCCCGAAGACGCGGCCATCCTGTCCGAAGCGCTGCGCCAGCGCCCCCGGCAGCAATGACGCCCGCAAAAGCGCGACACAGGCCCGCCTCTCCGGCAGCAAGCCTTCCCGGCCTTGTCGTCGGAGGAACGGGCAGCGGCTGCGGAAAGACCTCCTTTACCCTGGCCCTGCTCTGCGCCCTGCGCCAACGGGGGCTGCTGGTGCGCACGGGCAAGGCTGGCCCGGACTATATTGACACGGCCTTTCACGCCGCGCTCAGCGGGCAGCCCGCCGCCAATCTGGACACATGGATGTGCCGCGCGTCCGCTCCCGGCGCAAAGGCCGCCAACAGGCCCCACGACACGGCGCTGCCGCCGGGCCTGCGGTGCATCGCCGCACGCATGACCGTGCCCGATCCGGCAACAGGCCGCATGCCGGACATGCTGCTGGTGGAGGGCGCCATGGGCCTCCACGACGGAGGCGCGCGCGGCGCGGGCAGCACGGCGCTTCTGGCCTGCCTGACGGAACTGCCGGTCCTGCTGGTTCTCCATGCCGGCGGCATGGGCCAGTCTGCCGCCGCCGTGGCCGAAGGCTTTCTGCGCCACCGCCCCGCCTGGCTGCCCGCCCGAAAGCCCCTCCGCTTTCTGGGGCTGGTCTGCACCCATGTGGGCAGCCAGCGCCACGCCCGGATGTTGCAAGAGGCGCTGCTGCCCCTGAAAAAAGAATTGCCCCTGCTGGGGCTCATGCCCCGTGAGGGCGCTCCCGAACTGCGCTCCCGGCATCTCGGGCTGGTGGAAGCGCGCGAAGCCCTGGACGGCATGCATGCCCGGCAACTGGCCCAATGGGCGGAAGACAATTTCCGGACAGACGCCTTGCTGCGCCTGCTGCGCGTCCCCCCCGCGCGGCCTGCCGCAGCGCAGACCGTCTACCCGCAGCACGATTCCGGCCCTGTCGCGCATTTTTTTCGCCCGGCCCCGGCACGCCCGCAGAGCGCGCCCGTCCGGCCACGCAGCCGCAGGCCGCTGGTGGGCATGGCCTGGGATGCCGCCTTCAGCTTCTGTTATGCGGATCTGCCCGCACTGCTGCACGAACTGGGCGCGGAAGTGCGCACCTTCTCCCCCCTGCGCGACTGCGCGCCGCCCGTGGGCTGCCGTGGCCTGTATTTTCCCGGAGGCTATCCCGAACTGCATGTGCAGCGCCTGGAAGACAATGTCCGCATGCGGGAAGCCCTGCGGGAGATGGCGCAACAGGGCCTGCCTGTCTACGGTGAATGCGGCGGCTACATGTATCTTGGGCGCAGCCTGCGCACGCAGGAAGGCACGCATGCCATGAGCGGGCTTTTGCCCTTTGCCTGCACTCTGGGCGACCGCAAGGCCGCATTGGGCTACCGCGCGGCACAGCCCCTGCCCGGCTGGCCTGACGCGCATTCCCGCCCTTTCTGGCTGCGCGGTCACGAATTCCACTATGCCAGAGAAACAGGGGAGCCCGCGCCCGCGCACTGCAAACCCCTCTGGCGGCTGTACGACAGCGCCGGAACCTTTCTGCGGGAAGAAGGGCTGCGCCACGGTTCTGTGGCCGGTTCCTGGCTGCATGCCTACCCCGAGGGGGCGCGCCCCTTCTGGCGGGCCTGGCTCCGCAGCCTGAAAGCCTGAACGCGCGCGTTGGCCCCGTCTGCCGCGCCCAAGACAACAGAGGACATCCATGACCGCACAAGAATCCGCCCCTGTCATTCTGGACAAAGCCTGCCTGCCTCAGGAAATCGAGGAGCGGTCCTTTGCCCTCATTGATGCGGAAATTCCCGAACCGCGCCCTTTTTCCGGAAATCTGTGGCGTGTGGCCCGGCGCTGTGTGCACACCCTGGGGGATACGGACATTCTGCCGGATCTGCGCCTGAGCGAACAGGGGCTGGAAGCCGGAGTCCGCGCCCTGCTCTCCGGCTGCACGGTCTATACCGACACGCGCATGGCCGCAGCGGGCCTGCCCTCGCGCCGCCTCGCGCCGCTGGGCGTGGAGGTCGTGCCGCTCATGGCCCTGCCGGGGCTGGATGCCGCAGCGCGGGAAAAAAACATGACCCGCGCCCGCGCAGGGCTGGAACGCATTGCCTCGCGCATGGAGGGCAATCTGGTGGTCATCGGCAACGCTCCCACGGCTCTTCTGGCCCTGCTGGAAGAACTGCACAAGGGCGCGCCGCCTCCGGCCCTCATTGTGGGCATGCCCGTGGGTTTTGTGAACGCCGCGCAGTCCAAGGAACTGCTGCGCCGCAGCCCCTGGCCGCACTTCACCCTTCTGGGGCGCAAGGGAGGCTCGGCGGTGGCCGCCTCCTGCGTCAACGCTCTGGCCGACATGGCTCTGGAACGCGCGTCCGCCGCGCACACGCCCGCACAGGAGCCGTCCTCTCGCAATCCTGAATAATTGCGCATACTGCCGGTTTTTCCCTTTCTTCCGCACCTTGACAGCAATCCTCCCCTTAATATATCAATAAATCCGGATATTGTGATTAGAAACGGAAAGCGGTGCAAATCCGCTACGGGCGCGCCACTGTAACCGGCATAAAACCAGCCAAAGCCACTGTCCCCGGGACGGGAAGGCAAGGCGATCACGGGCCGGAAGTCAGGAGACGACTAGTCACAAGCGCCGCGATTGGCGCGGCAAGGCAGTACTGTCTCGCGTACAGGCAATATGCCCGGACTGGCCCCGGATACGTGTATCCTGTCTTCTTTTCCGGCCAGGCAACGTGAACCGGACTGCCCTTTCAACATTTTGAAAGGAGCATCCCATGCAAACACACATTCTCGGCTTTCCCTCCATCGGGAAAAAACGGGAGCTGAAACAGGCTCTCGAATCCTTCTGGAAAGGCAGTCTTTCCGCTGAAGCCCTGCTGGAAACCAGCAATGACCTGAAAAAGCGCCATTGGCAGGTGCAAAAAGACGCCGGTCTGGATTTTGTGACCACTGGCGACTTCTCCCTGTATGACCGAATGCTGGATATTACCTGCATGCTGGGCGCGGTGCCTCCGCGCTTTGCCCCCTGCCTGGATGATTCGCCTCTGGACAGATATTTCAGTCTTGCGCGGGGCGATGTGCGGCGCAACATTCCGGCTCTGGAAATGACCAAATGGTTCGACACCAACTACCACTACCTTGTGCCTGAAATTGACGCCAGCGGGCTCTGGTCTTCTGCGGAGCATCCTGTCGTTGCGGACACAAAGCTTGCCAAAAGGCTTGGCTATGCTCCGAAAGCCGCGCTTGTCGGCCCGTTCACATGGCTGACGCTGGCAAAAGCGCAGGGCGGCGCCCCGAAGTGGGCGCGCCTGAAAGACGTTGTTGCCGCGTATGAAAAACTGCTCGCCAGCCTCGCGCCACATTGCGAGTGCATCCAGATTGAGGAGCCTGTGCTGTGCACGGAGCTGCTGCCGGAAGAAGCTGCGCGGCAGTTCCGTCAGACGTGGTCTGCCCTGAACGCCGCTTGCGGAGGAAAGCCCCTTTTGCTGGCAACCTACTTCGGACCGCTTGCCGGCAACCTTGAACTGGCGGCCAATTCCGGCTGCACCGCCCTGCACATTGATTTGGTGCGCGGCAGGGAACAGCTTGACGCCGTTCTGGCGGCGCTTCGTCCGGCCACGTCGCTGTCGCTCGGCGTTATCGACGGCCGGAATATCTGGAAAAACGATTACGCCAAATCCGTCGCCCTCATCCGGCAAGCGGTCTCCGCGCTCGGCAAGGATCGTGTCTGGCTCGGGTCAAGCTGCTCGTTGCTGCACAGCCCTGTGGACGTGGCCGAAGAAAACGCCCTGCCGGAACACATCAGAAACCGCATGGCCTTTGCCGTGCAAAAATGCGCCGAAGTGGTCGCCCTGAACACCATCATTGAAACAGGAGACATGACGGCTCTGAAAGAAAACGAGGCGCTTCTGCTGGCCGCAGCCGCGCACCGGGAAAACCGGATAGCGGAAGTGCGCGAACGCGCTTCTTCTGCGGGCGCTGCGGACTTTTCACGCCGGTCCGCATACCCGAAACGCCGTGCCGCACAAGCGTGGCTCAACCTGCCTCTTTTGCCGACAACAACTATCGGGTCTTTCCCTCAAACCGCTGCCATCCGCAAAACCCGCCTTGATTTCAAAAAAGGCGTGATTACAGAAGCGGACTATAAAACCGCCATCCGGCAGGAAATCAGGGAATGCATTGAAAAGCAGGAAAAGCTCGGCCTTGATGTGCTTGTGCACGGCGAAGCGGAGCGCAACGATATGGTGGAATACTTCGGGCAGCAGCTTGGAGGATTTTGCTTCACGCAAAACGGTTGGGTGCAGAGCTACGGCAGCCGGTGCGTAAAGCCTCCCGTGATCTACGGCGATGTGTACCGCAAACAGCCGATGACGGTTGACTGGATACTGTACGCGCAGTCTCTCACGCAAAAGCCGGTCAAGGGCATGCTTACCGGTCCGGTGACAATTCTTTGCTGGAGTTTTGTGCGTGATGACCTGGAGCGGAGCGAGGTTTGCAAACAGATAGCTTTTGCCATTCGTGACGAGGTTCAGGATTTGGAGAAAGCGGGTGTCCGCATCATCCAGATTGACGAAGCGGCCTTGCGGGAGGGCATGCCCCTGACCAGAGCGCAGGCGGAAATCTATCTGCAATGGGCTGTGGATGCTTTCCGCCTCGCTTCCTCCGGAGTGGAAGACTCCACGCAGATACATACGCACATGTGCTACAGCGAGTTCAACGCCATTCTTCCGTGGATAGCCAGGATGGACGCAGACGTTATCAGCATCGAATCCAGCCGCAGCGGCATGGAGCTTCTGGATGCCTTCACCGATTTCCACTA
>ERZ773099.392-NODE-392-length-38088-cov-6.608603_pt1 | contig 38088 bp, 34 predicted proteins | sample MGYA00511120_ERZ773099 | MGnify/ENA primary metagenome ERZ773099 (study PRJEB29015, sample SAMEA2738012) | human oral metagenome | biome: human oral; feature: human-associated habitat; material: dental | place: China | collected 2104 ... | reverse complement strand
GCATAAATCTCAGCAAGTATCCCCGATTGTCGAAGCTGTTTAACACAGCGGAAGCGCGTGGATCAAGCAAGGGGGCTTCTCATTCCCTTGCTTCGGATTCTAAGCCTCAAACCAATAATATTCCTGCCTATGTAAGCGGTAACCGTGTACCCTTAGATTCAGAGACTGTATTGCGAAATCCAGAATATCGTTTTACAGGAAGAACCCGGAACCATATAAAGATATACCAAAAGGGAGATTACTATTATTATCGGGATGGGCAACATATCGGCAAAAGTGCCCACTTGGAGGTTTTTAATAAACGAGGAAAGCATTTGGGAAAGGCAGATCCTCAAACTGGAGAAATCGAACCAGGAACTGCAGACCCTACTAAGAAACTGGAGCTATGAAAAAATATGATTGTGTCAATTTTAGGAAATCGTGTTATGCGACGAAAAGAAGTATGCCTCATAGAAAATATGAACGATATGATTGTGATCAATGACGGGTATAAGGGAATCATTGTTTACGATGAAAATTTAAGGAAAATATATTCCATGAAGATTATGCGAAGGATGATAATAGAAACTTGCTACAAAAATATGGATACAAGAGAACTTCTGTTGTATTGCAGGGAAAACAATCGATTTATACACATCGATCTTCTGAAGCAGTCGTATAAAATCATCAACATTCCGACGGTATTTCGGGAAATAATTTATTCCATGAGTTATCGTTGGAAAAAAGACAAAGTATATATTGGTGATTATAGTGAACAATTCTTTTGTGTGGATATATCCCGTGCTGTCATTGAGCCGATCTCCGCAAAAGATATGAAATCTATCGATAAAGAATTTTATCGGGATTATTACCTTTACCAGAAGGCAGTAAAATATGATTGTCAAAAAAACATTACATATGCAGATTTTTCCAAACGTGTTTTGGGATATAGTGATATGAACCAAAACTATATGGTAGAGATGCTCAATTCTCAGATTAAATATAATTTGGGAAGAATAACTGGGACGGCAGATGTACTATCTCCGAAACAGGTTCATTTTATTGAGGTTATTGAAGATTTGCTTATTTTAGTTAGTGAGGAGTGTGTCTACCTGTTCTATAAAGGGGAGCATGGGAAGTTGTCTATTTCCGGAGATATGAGTTTCTTGTATGCTATAGGAAATCTTCGTGGAGATATGTATCGTTTGTTTATCCTGGCCTGCTCAAAGCGAATAGGCCCTAGGGCTTATGATATAATATATAAATTGAGCATTTCCATATAGCCGTTTATTTTCCTCTATAAACGCACCCGGACAAATGCTTTCGCGCACAGAGAATCATCAAAACATGAGGATATAATCCACATAAGTTTCCGCATATCAATTATGTTACGCAGGATGGAAAAAAGGGACGATAAGAGTACAGGAGGTTGTCCGAGAATATGGAACTGGAAAATTTTAAAAAGCATATCCGTATATTGGGAAAAGAAGAAGCAGAGATGTATCGGAATCGCTATATAGAAAAATATATCAATACCGAGCATGAATACTATAAGGAATCCATTGAACCGCTGCGGAATTGCTCTGATGGATTGTGTTATACGGGATATTTGTGGGATGTTTTAAAATCGGAAAAAATTGAAGACATTATTGATGAAATACAAACGGAGGAATATCGTAAATTTTTGAAACAGGTATTGGTTTTCTGGGACAACCATTCCAGAGATCAAATCTTCATAAAAGATTACTGGAAGTTTGGGAAAAAAGATATGATAGAACTTGACTATAATCTGTTATTGGATCATCTGGGATTTTTCCCGGAGGATATTTATATCATAGATAAAACGTTGCAATGGACACTCATATTCACGCATGAGGTAAATATGGAAGGCAACCATCTCATCATACAGAAAGGGCTGGAAAGATATAAAAAAACCAGCGAGAAATAGTTCGCACATATGGCAAACTTTCAGGACGTATGTTCAGCCGTTAAGCCAAGCGGCATGGCTTGCTTTTGTGCCCGGTTCGGACGACGGTGCATCACAGTGTTACGCTGCACATATGTCCCCACGCCTTACAGAAACCTGGCCAATGTCTGCGCCTACGGTTTGACTTCTTGGGATTTCATGGCAAACGGCAGCTAAAAAATGCCGACGCAAATTTTGCATCCCAAAACATTCCACTTGTGTGCATGGGAAATCGATGAATGCAATCGAGGACGACCATAATATTTATCAAAGAGCCAGACAGGTTAAATTTGTCAAGTCTTGAATTTAGGAAAATTGTCGGCTATTATATATGCATAAAACGAGCTGGGGGAAATTTTCCTGCAAGAGGAGGTTATTATGCGTCGCGCGGCGAGAATATCATCGAGCCCATTGTTGAAAAGGCTGAGAATTTATTTTGATTTGCTCAAGAGGATGACGAACGGCTATCTTTATCTGGTCGATCTTGACCAGAAGGTCGCGCTTCTTTCACCCAATGTGGTGCAGGATTTTGGCTTGCCGGCAGAGGTTATGGAATTCGAGGAGTTCCGCCAGGCTTGGCGCATGATCATCCATCCTGCGGAGTGCAGGCGTGTGGGTGAAGCTTTTGATGAGCTTCTGCAGCAGAGCAGGCCCAAGGAGCATGTTGTGGAATTTCGCGCGCGGACGCGCAAGGGGGATTATGTATGGCTGGAATGCCAGCGGGGCGTTGCCCTGAATCCCTCGGGGAAACCGCTGCTCTATGCGGGAATCTTTCGGCTTATGGGACAGCGCAACCGGGCGGACGACGTCACGGGTCTTTTGAACAAGCATCAGCTCGAGCGGGCGATGAAAGAGGCTTTGGCCGAGGCGCGTGCGACTGGGCAGGGCGGGGCGCTTTTAATCCTGGGCATAGATAATTTCAAGCTGATCAATGAGACGTACAATCGCTTTTTCGGCGACCAGGTGCTCAAGGCGGTCAGCCGGCAAATCAAGCAGATTCTCGCACAGGATTTCAAGCTTTACAAGCTCGATGGCGATGAGTTTGCCATCCTCTACCCCGGCGCTTCCGAGGCGGACGTCGATGCGCTCTATACGAGCATACAGACGGCGCTCCTGCAGCCGCAGCACATCAACGACAAACCGTATTTCTGCACGGTTTCGGGCGGCACGGTTTTCTACCCGCAGTCGGGCAAGGACTATCTCGTGCTGCATAAACATGCGGAAGCTGCGCTTGATCTTGCAAAGCGCAGCGGCAAGAACAAGAACTGCATCTTCTCGAAGGAAACGTACAATCGTTGGGTGCGGTCGCTTTCCATGCGCGATGATATCCGTCAGAGCGTGGAGCAGGGGTGCAGGGGCTTCAGCCTTTGCTTCCAGCCGCAGGTCAGCGCGAACGAGAAACGCCTGATCGGTGCGGAGGCTCTTCTGCGCTGGCAGAATTCCAAGGGGCGCATGGTGGCGCCGATGGAGTTCATTCCGATTCTTGAGGATACGCAGCTGATGATTCCCGTCGGCAAATGGATCGTGGAAACGGCTGTCGGCATCTGCAAGAAATGGCAGAAGGTCGTCCCCGGTTTCCATATGAGCATCAATCTTTCCTACGTGCAGCTGCGCGACCCTTCTTTCAAGGATGCTGTCAAGGAATGCATCGAACGCCATGGCATAAAGCCTGAATCCATCGTGTTTGAGCTTACGGAGCACACGGTTGTTTCCGACTGGGCGTTCATCAACCGTCAGTTTGATTTCTTTCACGAGCGCGGGCTCAAGATCGCCATGGATGATTTTGGTACGGGATGTTCTTCGCTCGCGACGCTCAAGAATCTTTCGTGCGACATCATCAAGGTTGACCGCGAGTTCGTAAAGAAGATTCTCTTGTGCGATTTCGACAGAAGGCTTGTTGAATATACGGTGAAGCTTTGCCACAGCGTGGGTATGAGCGTCTGCATCGAGGGGGTCGAAACGGATGAGGAGTATGATCTCCTGTCCAAGGTCTGCAAAGTCGATTCCATCCAGGGGTATCTCTTTGGCCGCCCCGAGACGCAGGAAGGGTTCGAGGAAAAGTTTCTGAAGCCTGTTTTGACAATGCTGACGGATTCGGATTCGGGAAAGGAGGGGAACCATGGCGCGGACAAGCGAGGAGATGAAGGGCGTCACGCATCTCGGCAGGAAGGGCACGCAGTATAGGATGGATTACGATCCGGCAGCTCTGGAGACTTTTGAGAACAAGCATCCGGAAAACGACTACTGGGTGAAGTTCAACTGCCCGGAATTTACGAGCCTCTGTCCCATTACGGGGCAGCCGGATTTCGCGACGATCTACATTTCCTATGTGCCTGACAGGCGCATGGTCGAGAGCAAGTCGCTGAAACTCTATCTTTTTAGTTTCCGCAACCATGGGGATTTCCATGAGGATGTCGTGAACATCATCATGAAGGACTTGATTCGCCTGATGGAGCCGCGCTACATCGAGGTCTGGGGCAAGTTCCTGCCGCGCGGCGGCATCTCGATCGATCCTTATGCGAATTATGGCCGCGCGGGCACGAAGTATGAGGAACTGGCTTGGAAACGCTTCGCCGAGCATGATCTCTATCGCATGGAAAAGGTGGACAATCGATGATCGAGGTCTATACGGGCGCAGGCAAAGGCAAGACGACGGCGGCTGTAGGTCTTGCCGTGCGCGCGCTGGGGGCGGGGCTTCGCGTTTATTTCATGCAGTTCATGAAGAGCCTTGCCTACAGCGAGCAGAAGATTTTGCAGGGGTTTGCGCCTGCGCTGGAGCTTCATACGACGGGGAAGCCGTTTTTCATCGCGCAGGAAGGTATGCTGACGGAAGAGGAGCGTGCCGCCTGGGGCGATGATGTCGTCGTCTTTCCTGAAGGGAAGCCGCCTGCTGATTATCTTCGCCTGATGCGTGAGGGATTTTCTCTGGCCGCTGCGGCGGCGCGGTCAGGCAAGTGGGATGTCGTCATTCTCGACGAACTCAATGTGGCGCTTTTCTTCGGGCTTATTTCCCGCGAGGAAGTGGAGGCGCTGCTCGATGCGATGCCACCGGAGCGTGAGCTTGTCCTCACGGGGCGGAATGCGCCCGATTGGCTGCTGGCGCGCGCCGATCTCGTCACCGAGATGAAGGAAGTGCGCCATTACTACGCGAAGGGTGTTGCGGCAAGAAAAGGGATCGAAAATTAAGGAAACGCTGATAAAATGAAGTTGCCCAGATTTGCACAGATACGCTGTTCCTGTCTAGGAGACAAACCGCAGGCGTAGCAGTGGCTACGTCGAGGATTTGTCGACGACGAGAGGACAGTGTAGATGTGTGAAGATGGGTAGCTGAATTTATCAGTGGTTCCTTAAGGAAACGCTGATAAAATGAAGTCACCCAGACTCGCATAGATGCGCTGTATCTATAGCGGATTTGTCGACGACGAGAGGACAACGCAGATGTGTGAAGATGGGTGGTTGAATTTATCAGCGATTTTTTAAGGGGAGCCGGCATCCGACGGCTCCCTTTCTTGGACTTTCATTGGAAAAACTGTTATACTATAGCATAGAAAATGGATGGCAGAGAGGTGCTGAATGTGCAGGAAGATGTGACGGGCAGGGATGATTTTGTTGAGCAGATCGTGGCGGAGAGCGGCCCTTTTTTGAATACGGCTGTGGCTTTTGCCAATGGGCGGGGCGGCCGCATCGTTTTTTTTGGTGAAAGCGGCAGGGGCTTTTCCGCAGAGGATGAAATCATTCTTTATATTGATAAGGTGACGCAGGAGATTTTTGATGAGTGCGAGCCGCGTATTTTTCCGCGCGTCGGCGTGGAGGAGCAGGATGGGCGGCAAGTCATTGTCATCGAGATTCTGCCGGGAATGGAAAAGCCGTATTTTCTCAAGAAAGCGGGCATGATTGACGGTACTTATGTGCGCACCGGAGGGGCGACAAGGCTGGCTGAGCCGTATCAGGTGCAGGAGCTTCTGCTTTCCGGAACGAACAGCAGCATGGATCAGCTGGCAGGCAGCGATACGGTTGATGAGGTGGAAATCGAGGAGTTCTGCCGAAAGATCTATGGCGAGGCCTGCAAAAGGCGCGGGGAGGATGCAGAGATAGCACGTCTTATGCGCGAGAATCTGCTCGGCTGGAAACTTTTGTGCGAGGAGGGGGACGTCTGCCGTCCGGCGAACGGCTGGCATTTGCTCACCGGCACCGCGGAAAAAATTTTCCCCGAAGCCTTTATTCAATGCGCCGAGTATCTCGGCACGACGCGTCTCGACTTCGTTGACGGCGCGGAATTTACGGGATCTTTGATGGAGCAGATCGACGGTGCTGCCGCGTATATCAGCGCCCGCCTTGCAGCGCGCGGCGAACGCGCACGGGGGCTTGAAGAAATCGCGGCAGGGCTTTTGCACCGCTTGGCTGCACGCGCTGTCTGCCAGCGCAACTATCTGGCTCCGGGATGCATTTCGTTCGTGCTTTATGAGGATCGCCTGGAAATCAACGTGCCCGGCCTCCTTGAGGAAGATATGACGGTGTGGAAGCTCAAGACAGGGTTTGCCAAAATCCGTAATCGCGGCATTGCGGCGGCGTTCTTCTACATGGGATTGATGACGGGCTTCCACAGCATTCTGCCCGAACTTTATCGCGCGGCGAAGGCTGCGCGTCTGCCTGAACCGGCTGTCATCGCTTTGGGCGATTCCGTGCGCATCAATATTTATTGCCGCGAAGAAATGGAGCAGGCGGCGCCGGAAGGAGCAGAGACGCAGCAGGAAGAGGCTCTGTGCGAGACGGCAGAGGAAACGGATGCGGCTTCGGCGGAGGAAGCAGCGGAAGGATTCGCAGCAGAGGAGGAAGAGGCGCCTGCCTCGGAAGCAGCGGAAGCGGAAGCCGCCTTTTTGACGGGAGCGGAGGAAGCGTTTTCACCGGAGGCTGCTGAAGAGCCTGAATCGGAGACAGCATCCTTGCCCGATATGGTGGAGCCTGAACCGGAGACAGCATCCTTGCCTGATATGGTGGAGGAGATTGAACCGGAGGAGATTCTTCCGCCTGAGCTGGAGGAGGAGCCCGAAGATGGAGGCGGGATGCCGGATGAACCGGACGAAGTGCCGGAGCAGGGAGAGGTTTCTTTGCTTGATCCAGCAGAGCCTGAAGAGGAGGAAACGCCTCTGTCGGAGCCGGATGAGGCGCCTGAGATGGACGAAGAGCCGGCAGCTGTGCCGGAAGAGGCGCGGACGACGGAGGATGGAGCAGGGACGGAAGAGGAGTCCTATGCGCAGCAGGAGATGGAATTTGATACAGAGGAACCGATGGAGGAAAAACTCCTGCGCCTGCTTCGTGAAAATCCCAAAATTACACAGAAAGCCCTGAAAGAATCTCTGGGGGTTTCGATTGCCACGGTAAAACGCATGACGACGGCGCTGAACAAGAAGGGCATCATCGAGCGCGTCGGCACGAACCGCAGCGGCGCTTGGCGCATACTGAAAGACAACGCATAAGATGCCGGGCATGGCCTGACCGACGCACAGCAGTTTGAAGCGCAGCGGGCTGCGAGGCCCGAAACCGGAGCGCTTAAGGAAGATGTCAAAAAGCCCGCCCGTTCCCCTTCGGCAAGGATGTCGCTTCCGTGAAGCGTGCGTGAATCCTGTCGGGGAACGGGCGGGCTTTGGCTTGCTGCCTCTCCCGTGTCTGCGGGGCGTTGCGGTGCAGCGGGAAGAATGCCTCACGGGGAGGCATTCTTCATCAGGAAAGGTACTGGAAGTAACAAATGGCAGCAAAGAGCGCGAAAGAGATGACGATGAAGACCATGCTGGCCCTTGTCATCCAGAGCTTTTTCTGTTCATCGAAGCTGCCCTGTTTGTAGCCATAGATCAGAAGCAAGGAAAGGAAAAGCGAGCCGTACATCGACCGGTTCAGCCAATCCATCTGCTGCCAGCCGATCAAGGCAATGCAGAGCGTCAGCGCCATCATGATCAGGAGGAACCTGTCCTTACCTTTCTTTACGGGCTTTTTTTCCGGCATCCGCGGCTTTAGGTTTTTTCGTATTTTTTTTGTCTGTGTCGCCATGGGCGGTATCACCTGCTTTCCGATATAAAAAGGATCAAGTCTTTCATATTATACCGCAAAAACAGCGGCAAAGCCAGTCGTTGACGACGGTGGCGGAGCAGCATCCGTCAGGTGCGGCAAGAGGAATTGCCGGGAATGGCGGAAAGACTTGTCCACGGCTTGTCGCTCCCGCGATTTCGTAGTACAATGATACGGTATGTAAACAGGACAAGATATGGGTTGTTTATCTAAAATGCACATCTTGGCACGGGAGGGGGAATGACAGAGCATGATACGGGAGCAGCGAAGCAGGGCGAAACTCGAATCTTATTATCGAAAGTTTCGGGATGAGGCTGAAATGGATGCCAATGTTCATCCGTGGGTTGCGGCTGCCTGGCGAGAGAGCCGGAAAGCTGCTGTGCCGCAGGTGGGCACTGCGCCGAAACATACTTTTTTGCCCGAGGAGTTCCAGGCATTGCAGCAAAAACATGCCTATGCCATTGATTGTCTGTCCGGACTGACGGAAGGCGTGCAGGAATTTTTCGAGAAGTATGGCTTGAGTCTTTTGCTTCTTGATGCAAAAGCACTTGTGCTCAAGAGTTATTCGCGGCCTTTTATGCATCTGCCGCATGGTCAGGTGGAAGGATCGTACCTGGGGCTTTCCGAGATCGGCGCTTCCAGCATCAGTATTGTGCAGGAACGGAAGGCGCCGTTCTTTGTTTTTGGACCGGAGATGTGGCGGGAAGCAAGCCATACGAGTGACGCCTGCACGGCACCCGTAATGGTCAACGGCAGTCTGCGTTACCTTGTGAACATTGTCCTTGCCGATCCTGCGGCCATTTCACAGGATACTGTCGTAGCGCATCTGCTGATCCTTTCAAGAGCTTTGGAGACGGCGCTTGCACAGGCTTTGCGCATACAGGCGCAGGAAGCCATTCTCGATGCCGCGCCCTTTGCTGTCTATCATGTCCTGCCGCACGGCGATGTCGCTTATGCGAACCGGCTCGGGCTCGAACGTCTTTCGCGCATCGGAGCCAGGGATGAGAAGACGAGCCGCTTCCTGAATCTCAACGATATCGTGCTCAATTATCCCCATACACCGATTTTCCAAGGCTTTGCAGGCATCCCTTCTTACAACAAGGAAGTCACATGGATTACGGCGGCCAAGACGTATGAGGATATCACTACCGTCGTGCCGCTTGAAGCTCCCGGGACGCAGAAGGTCTCGAGCGTCGTCACGGTTTCCATGCCCATCGAGGATCTTCGGACGCTTGTCGCGCATACGGCGGGCTATACGGCGAAGTACAGCCTCAACTCGATGGCGGGCAGGGGGCAGGCTTTTCGTATGTTGAAGGAAAAGGCCTTGCGTGTCGCGCGCAACAAGAATCATATTCTGCTGCAGGGCGAAGCCGGTACGGGAAAACAGCGTCTTGCGCACGGCATCCATCAGGCGTCTTCGCGGGCGGCCGGTCCCTTGATTTCTTTTCGCTGCGGAGATATACAGCCCGAGATCATTGCAGGGGAATTGTTCGGCGCCACAGTCGCTCCTTATGTGAGCCGTCCGGGAAAGCTCGAACTCGCTTCGGAAGGATCGCTTTTTCTCGATGAGATTGAAAAACTGCCGAAGAAAACGGCGGCCTCCCTGGCCCGCGTCTTGCGGAAAGGTGCGGTCGAGCGCATGGGAGAAACCGTCGCTCGTCCCATTGATGTGCGCATTATCGCAGCCTGCGACAGCGATCTCAAGCGTCTTACGGAGCGTGGGCTTTTTGAAAAAGAGCTTTATGAAATCGTTTCGCGCAGTGTCGTCCGCGTGCCTTCCCTGAGAAACCGGCGCGAGGATATCCCGCTTTTGGCGGAACATATTCTCGCGGAACTTGCCGAACAGCACCAACTGGGGAAGAAAACCCTCCAGCCGGAGACACAGGAGATTCTCGAGCGCTACGATTGGCCGGGCAATACGAAGCAGCTCCAGAGCGTTCTGGAACAGGCATTTTTCCATACGGCGGGGGAAAGCATAGCGCCCGAGGATATCAGCCTCATGGGTGATGTGAAGCCTGACGACCAATGGAAGACGGACAAGGAGATCTTTCTCAAGGCATGGAAGGCGGCGGGCGGCAATGTCAGCCGTTTGGCAAACCTTCTTGACGTGAGCCGCGTTACACTTTATCGTTATCTGAAGAAATTTGGCTTGGAAAAATCGTAAGGGAGGAACAGGCTTTGCGATTGCGCAGAAAACCATGGGTGGATGAAGCCATTCACGAATATGATGACTTTGTATACCCGAAAGATTGTCCGGCGGGGGAGAGCGAGAAAGGGCGCTGGCAGGAAATCTTCGGGCGTAAGGCGCCTCTTTTCGTTGAGCTTGGCACGGGCAAAGGGGATTTCATCAGCCGGATGGCAGAGCTTCATCCCGAGGCGAATTTCATTGGCATCGAGGTGCAGCAGGATGTCTTGATTGCTGCAGCCCGAAAGGTTCGCGAAAAGGGACTGGAGAATGTGCGTCTGCTCGTCTTTGATATTGCCGGGCTTCGGACGATTTTTTCTCCCGGTGAGATTTCACGTTTTTATGTGAATTTCTGCGACCCTTGGCCGAAGAAGCGCCACGCGAAGCGCCGCCTTACGCACCGGAATTTTCTTGCGTGCTATGGGGAGCTTCTCTGCGCAGGCGGCAAGCTCCTCTTCAAGACGGACAATCGGCCGCTCTTCGACTTTTCGCTTGAGGAGTTCGAGGCCGCAGGCCTCTTTGTCACGGATGTTTCTTATGATCTGCATGCCGAGGAGCGGGCGGATAACGTGATGACAGAATATGAAAGGAAGTTCAGCGGACAGGGCGAGAAGATCAACCGCTGCGAGGTCACGTTCCCGTGAAGGAGGAAAGTATGGAAAAGCAAGGCGAAAGCGAGAAGGGGAAGAAGGCCTTCTGGGTCAGCGATATGGAGGCTGTGTTTGCCATCTTTATCGTTCTGCTTGTATTCGGCAGCATCAATGTCTTCAGCTCGAGCTTTGTTCTGGCGGAAACGAATTTTGGTACGCCGTACTTTTTTTTGCAGCGCCAACTGATCAACCTGGCGGCGGGTTTCTTTTGTTTTGTTTTGGGCTGCCGCGTGAATTACCATCGCTGGCGTTCCTGGATGGGGCTCGTCGTATCCATTACGATTCTCGCGCTCATCGCTGTTCTTCTCGTCGGCACGGAAGTCAACGGTTCGAAGCGCTGGCTGGGCACGGCGGGTCTGCAGATACAACCGGCTGAGGTCGCAAAGCTTGTTTCGCTGATGCTGATTTCGGCTTATGCAGCATATCGCGTGCGCAACGACAAGCCCATCGACATCCTCTTCTTCAACCCGCAGTACATGATCGTTCTCTTCATGGGACTGCTGATCGAGCTTGAGCCGGACGGCGGCACGATGTTCATCGTCGTTTTTGTGCCGTTTGTGCTCATGTGTATTGCAGGGCTGCAGCATACGAAGGTCTTGGGGATGGGAGCTGTTTTTCTGACGGCCGTTGCCGCTCTTTCCTTCTTGCAGCCGTACCGTCTGGCGCGACTGAAGATCCTGCTGGATCCATGGGCGGACGCACAGGGCATCGGCTATCAGACGGTGCAGTCGCTTTCGGCCATCGGGTCGGGAGGGCTTACAGGCATGGGGCTTGGCATGGGTGTAAGCAAGTACAGCTATTTGCCAGAGGCGCACACGGATTTTGCCTTTGCCATTTTCAGTCAGGAAACGGGGTTTTTTGGTGTTCTCCTGATGCTCGTGCTCTATGCAGCCTTTACCGTCTATGGTGCACGCATCGCTAATGCTGCCGCTGACGCTTACGGGCAGTTTCTGGCAACGGGGATCTTGCTCCTGATCAGTGGGCAGGCGATGGTCAATCTCCTGATGGTCGGAGGGCTCCTGCCTGTCATCGGCGTGCCGCTTCCCTTTATCAGTTATGGCGGCACGTCTCTTATGATCAGCATGGCGAGCGTCGGCATACTTCTAAACATTGGTCAGCACGGTACGGGCGCATCGAGAAGTGACAGGATGAGGGCGGAGCTCGAGCGCGATGTGGCGCGAAAGAAGGCGGCGCGTCTGCACCTTGTGAAAAAATAAACAGGTTTTTATTGTCGCCTAAGGAATCACTGATAAAATGAAGTCCGTCAGATTGGTGAATCCGGCGATGGGAGGTGCAGGAAGGGGAGTTCCTGCCGCTTTGCTGCAAACGTACAACGCACGCTGGGGAAAGGAGATGCGCCGTGAGCATCTACGGACAATATGAAAAGACGCTGGAAGAGATTCTCGCCGATCTGTACAGGAAAATCGAGGCCATAGGAGAGGCGGAACGCGAGCGCACAGGCGCGCGCCCCTATGAACATTTGCACAAACGCATTAAAGAGGATGAGAGTATGCGGGAGAAGTGCCGCAGGAAGGGGCTGCCCGAAACGGAATTTTCTGCCTTGCATGAGGTGCACGATGCCATCGGCATCCGCGTCGTCTGCCGCTTCGTTGACGATGTGTATCTTGTCGTCGAGGCGTTGAAGGCGCTGCCCGGCATCGAGGTGTTCGAGGAGAAGGATTATATCCGCGACGTGAAGCCGAACGGGTATCGCAGCTACCATCTGATCTTGTCCGTCGAAGCCCCCTTTATGGACGTGGAAGGCAGGCTGCCGGGGCGCTTCTTCGTCGAGCTGCAGCTTCGCACTTTGGCGATGGACTCATGGGCGAGCCTAGAGCATGAGATGATGTACAAGCATCGTGTGAAAAATCGCGAACTGCTGGCAGCGGAGCTCAAGCGCTGCGCCGATGAGCTGGCGTCCTGCGACTTGTCGATGCAGACGATTCGCGATCAGATTCGAGCCTCCGATGTGGAGCCGACGAGGTGATATGATGAAAATCCTTTTGGCGGAAGATGAAAAAGATATGGCGGCGGCGCTTGTTGCCGTTCTTGAACATTCGGGCTATGAGGTCGATGCCGTGCACGACGGCGAGAATGCCCTGGCTTTGGCCCGGAAGGGCGCCTATGCCTGCGCCGTATTCGATGTGATGATGCCTTTGATGGATGGCGTGACGGCTCTGAAGGAGATGCGCGCGTCAGGCGACAGGACGCCCGTGCTGCTTCTGACGGCGAAAGCGGAAGTCGACGACCGCATCGAAGGACTTGACGCGGGAGCGGACGACTATCTGCCCAAGCCCTTTGCTATGGGGGAGTTATTGGCCCGTCTGCGCTCCTTGACGCGCCGTGCTGAGATTTATACGCCTGCGACCTTGAGCATGGGCTCTGTGACGCTTGATGTCGAAAATCTGGAGCTTTCGAGCAAGAGCGCGGTCCGTCTTGGCAGCAAGGAAGCGCAGCTCATGCAGTATCTGATGACGAACGCGGGAAAAAGCGTCACGACGGATGAGATTCATGAACGCATCTGGCCGGACGGCGAGCAGGATGCGAGCATCGTATGGATGTATATTTCCTACCTGCGGCAAAAGCTCAGGGCCGTGCATGGTGATTTGGAAATCATGGGAACGCAGGGGGGCAGTTATACAATCGCTGAGGTGAATTAGATGGAAATGATATCGCGGCTGCGGCGCAAGTTTATAGCCCTTGGCACTGCGGCTGTCGTGCTCATCATTGTCGTCGTGCTCGGCACTTTGAATTTGGTCAGCTTTTACGACGAGGGCAGCAACATGGATGCGGTGCTCCGCTATATCACGCGACATGGCGGCGTCTTGCCCGAACGCGGCAGCATCCATGACGAAGGCTTCGAGTATACGCCTGAGTTCCTCTATCAGACGCGCTACTATTGGGGAGTATTTTCGGCCGAAGGCACATTGGATACGGTGAATACAAGCCATATCGCCGCTGTCAGCATGGAGGAGGCGGCGGACCGCATGACGAAAATCCTGGCAAGCCGCCGGATGCGCGGTAATTACGAAGCCGAAGGCGCCTACTATGCCTATCTCGTCACGCCTCTTGAGGATGGGAACTCCTTTGTTGTCGTCATGGATTGCACGAAGGAGATGCAGATGGTCTGGAACGGTCTGCGCTTTTCCGTGTTCATCGGTGTTTTTTGCATTCTGCTCTACGTCGCGCTTGTCGCTTATTTTTCGCGTCGTTTGATTGAGCCGTTTGTGCGAAATTTGCGAAGCCAGCGCCAGTTTATCACGAACGCCGGGCATGAGCTCAGAACGCCCATCGCCATTATTTCGGCCAATACGGAAGTTCTTGAGATAACGACGGGAAGAAACCAATGGACAGAAACCATACTGAAACAGGTCAAGCGTCTCTCCGTCCTCGTCAATGATATGGTATCGTTGGCAAAACTCGAAGAACGCGTGTCGGAAAATTTCCATCCCATCGATGTTAACTGTTCGGAGACAGCGCGCGAGGTGGTGGAATCCTTCAGCCAGCCGGCAAAGGAACAGGGTAAGTCGCTGACTGCGGATCTTGCGGATGATGTTCATGTGCTTGCTGACCAGCGCATCGTCTATACGCTCTTCAACGTCTTTGTGGACAATGCGGTGAAGTACTGCGATGACGGCGGCACGGTGCGCGTCGTTCTGCGCCCCGGGAAAAAGGGACGCGGCCTGATTTTTGCCGTGACGAATCCTTATGAGGCAGGAGCTGGCGTTGATTATTCGCGTTTTTTCGAGCGTTTCTATCGTGCGGATGCGTCGCACAGCAGCGAGAAGGCCGGCTATGGCATCGGCCTGACGATTGCCGCCGAGATTGTGCGCTACCTCAGCGGCAAGATCGGCGTCAGCTACAAGGACGGCGCAATCACCTTCCAGGCCATGCTGAAGTAACCTCGTTATACCCCTTGCAGAAAGGACAGGAAAAGTGAAGCTGATTTCTATTGTTGTTCCCGTATTCAATGAGGAGGACAATATCGAGCATTTCCATAAAAAGATTGTTGAGGTCATGCGTCATACGGCATACGACTTCGAGCTGATCTTTGTCGACGACGGCTCAAGGGATCGGAGCCGTGAAATCTTGCGTCGCCTTGAAGAGCTGGATGCACATGTGCAGCCGATCTTTCTCTCGCGCAATTTTGGTCATCAGCTTGCTCTGACCTGTGGGCTCGATCATGCGGAAGGCGAGGCCGTCATCATGATGGACGGCGATATGCAGCATCCGCCTGAACTGATTCCGACGCTGATCCGCAAATGGGAGCAGGGAAGCGAGGTTGTGCAGACCATTCGGAAAAGCACGGAAGGCGTCGATTTCCTGAAAAAATATACGTCTTATTATTACTATAAATTATTGAACAGCATATCGCGCGTTCATATCCAGGAAGGCGGTTCCGATTTCCGCCTGATGGATCGGAAAGTCGTGCGCGAGTTTCGCCGTTACCGCGAGAGAGCGCGCTTCATTCGCGGTATGATTGGCGCCATGGGTTACCGGCAGACGCAGATCGAGTTTGTGGCGCCCAAGCGTTTCGCAGGCGTTTCGAAGTTCTCCCCGCGCAAGATGCTGCATTTCGCGTTGGACGGGATACTCGCATATTCAACAGTGCCTTTGCGTCTTGGTCTTTACGGCGGACTTTTTTGCGGCCTTCTGAGCGTTCTTTTGATGCTGCATGTCCTCTATACGAAATTTGTCGAGGACAGTGCCGTGCCCGGCTGGGCGACGATTACGGCATGTGTCCTGATCTTCGGCGGCTTGCAGCTCGTGGCGCTCGGCATTCTCGGAGAATATATCGGACGCATTTTCGAGGAAGTGAAGCGGCGTCCGCTTTACCTCATTGCACGCGGCAAACCGCGGGATGAGGCGCGCGCGGCGGCGAGGGAAGCGCGTGAGGCGAGGGAAGCTGAAGCGGAACGGGATGAGGCGCGTGCCGCAGACGACGGCTCGGAGGCTGCGCCGGCGTCTGAAGGAGTGCGGGAAGAAACGCGCGGCATCTGTGCTGCCGATGAGGCGGCGGAGCAAGGCAAATGTTTTTCCGAGGAGGAACGGGCATGACTTTGACGAAACAAAACATCCTCCACGAAGTACGCCGCTACCTTTTTATCATCTTTGGCTGTGCCGTTTGCGGGGTGGGCATCAACCTTTTTATTCTGCCGGCGAATCTTTTGACGAATGGCATCGGAGGAATCGCCATTCTGCTTCATTACTTGGCAGGATGGCCTGTGGGCCTGCAGATTCTCGTCTACAACCTGCCGATCCTTTTTCTCGCGTATCGCTTTGTGGGGCGGCGCTATGCTGTAGACACGATTTTGGGCACGGTGCTCTTTTCCATTGGCATCGATTGTTCCAGCTCCTTGGCGCTCCTGCATCCCGTACAGGATGTCATGCTCAGCGCCATTTTTGGCGGCGTCGTCTCGGGCATCGGTTATGGACTTATTTTTCGATACGGCTCGAATACGGGTGGCCTCGATGTCCTCGGGGCGATTTTGAAGAAATATTGGTCCATTGATGTCGGAACCGGCGTTTTTTTGCTCAACCTATTTGTGATCGCCGCTTCTGCAGCACTCTTCGGCCTCGAGACGGCGCTCTTCACAATGGTCTGCATCTATGCGACGGCGGAACTTACAAATCGCTGGGCAGCGGGTTTCAACCGTGAAAAAGCCATTTTTATTATCTCAGGGGAAAGCCAGAAGATTGGTGAGATGATCATGGAAACGCTGCATCGCGGCGTTACCTATCTGGAAGGGCGCGGCGGCTTTCTGCAGGAAAAAAAGGCGGTTGCTTTTGTCGTCGTTTCCTTGACCCAGCTCGCACGCGTCAAGGCGATTTGCGAAACATGCGATCCCAATGCGTTCCTCATCGTTTCCAACGCTTCGGAAGTGCGAGGACGCGGCTTCTCTAAAGAACGCATCCTCTATCAGTTTGCGAAACGAAATGAAATGATTGAAGAGAGGGAACGGGAAAAAAACGGGGAATAAAGAAACGATGAAAAACGGCTCTACGATAAATGCGGCAATTCTCTCTCCACGGTGATGGGAGAACCGCGGCATTTATCATAGAGCCGGATGTGTTTGGCATTTTGGAGATAAAAAAGAAGGGGCTGTCACATAAGCCGAATTCGACTCTTGTGACAGTCCCTTTTATGTACGGAATAATGGTCGGGATGACAGGATTCGAACCTGCGGCCTCATCGTCCCGAACGATGCGCTCTACCAAGCTGAGCCACATCCCGACAACAATGAATATTATACTATGGGACTTGCGGAAATGCAAGAGGGGAAAAAGATTTTTATCGCGGGCGGCAGCAGACAGCCGCTTTATGCTATGGAAGCAAGGGCGCTTTTTGCAGCGTAGGAGATGTACTATCGGAGGAGAAGGGGATATCGGCAAAGATGAGGCGGAGGGAAGAATTCTTTCCGGCGGAAGGATTTTTCCGGCTCCTTGGGGAATAGAAGAGAAAATAGGAAGGAAGCATTTTGGAGGGGGTACGGCTCGATGTTCCATCTCTATTTGTTTTTGCTGCTACTGTCTTTGGGAGCCGGTGTATGGCTCGGCTATGGGCAGAACTTCTGGGGTGCGGCGGCAGCTTTTTTGGCGAGTGGGTTCTGCGGTTGGAGCGCCGCGAAAGTGCGCGGCAAGGGACGTGCCCCGGGACTGCTTTTCTCAGGACGTCGCCTCAAAGGATTGGAGGGTCCCAAGGCTCCCGTGTTGGAGGCGAGTTTTGCCAAGGCTGTTGACGACTATAATTATCTTCAGTCGCTGAGGAGCGAGATCAAGGATACGGAAATGGTGCAGGATCTCGTTTCACTGCAGAACATTTCGGCCAATATGCTGCGCTACATGGAACATCATCCGGAACGTACGGCGCAGGCGGAAGAATTTATCAATATCTATCAGGACAAGACGGTTTCCATGCTGCGCCAATACATGGAGCTGGAAGAAACGCAGCTTGCCTCCTCCGAGGTTGCGGCGATGAAAGTACGCGTCAAGGATATGCTCCGCTCCTTTCATGCAGTTTATGAGGAGCAGTTCGGGCGCCTTTTGAATTACCAGCTGATGGATCTCGATGCGGAGCTTCAGGTTCTGCAGCGTTCGCTGCAGAAGGACGGCAGAGGGGGAAAGAACGGCGCAGCGCCGGATGATCCGGCCAAAGACCGTGTCGGAATCGCTGCTGGGAACGTGCCCGAGAGTTTTCTGCGCAGGCAGCCGGCGGGCGGCCATTCTTTTTTCCTGGAAAGGCTTGCAGGTCTTGCGCGCGGGACAAGCGTCATCCCGCAGGAGCTGTACTGGCATGTCGTGCGCCGCAAGCTGACGGCGTCCCTGCTCGGCATCTTTTTTGGCGGTTTTGGGGCGCATAAGTTTTTCCTTGGCAAGAATTTTCAGGGGATTGGTTATATCGTCTTTCTATGGACGGGCATCCCGATCTTTGTCGGCTTCATCGAGGGGGTGCGGTGGCTCTTCATGCCCGTGGACGATTTTTACTTTTCGTATTGTGACGGCTAGTGCCGAAAAGGGGAATGTCAAATGGCAGAAGTCAATCTTGAGGATTTGTTGAAGAAGAAGGCCGTGCAGGCGGAGGAAATGGCGCAGGAACTTATGCCTGTGCAGGAAGCCGAGCAGATTGCGCAGGCGGTTGGGCAGCTTACGCCCGAGGAGCGTGCCGAGGTGGAACGAATCAAGGAAAGTCTCGATCTCACGGATTCGGCGGCAATCATCGACTTCGGCACAGCGGCGCAGAAGGACATTGCGGATTTCTCAGACAGCATTTTGAGCAATGTGCGGGCGAAGGACAGCGGCTATGTCGGCGAACTTCTAAGCGAACTCCTGACGAATGTCAAGGGATTTGAGCCGGGAAATACGGACGGCGGCTTTTTGAAAAAGCTGCCGTTCGTCAGCTCGCTTGTCGGCAAGGCGGAGACTCTGATGCAGGGGTATGAGAGAGTGTCCGTTCAGGTCGAGAAGGTCAAGACGGCGCTGCAGAAGTCGCGTATGCTCATGATGAAGGATGTCGTCATGCTGGACGGTCTCTATGCGAAGAACCTTGCGTATTTCAAGTCGCTCGAGCTTTACATCCAGGCAGGCGAGGAGAAGATGCAGGAGATGCGCGAGACGACGCTGCCAAAGCTGCGCGCCCAGGCGGCCGCGTCGAGCGATCCGATGGCAGCGCAGGTCGTCAGCGATTTCGAGAACGCCGTCGAGAGATTCGAGAAGAAGGTGCATGATCTCAAGATCAGCAAGACGATTTCCATTCAGACGGCGCCGCAGATCCGTCTCATACAGAACAATGACAAGGTTCTGATCGACCGTGTGCAGAGTGCGATTTTCAACGCGATTCCCCTTTGGAAGAACCAGATGGTCATCGCGCTCGGCCTTGCGAACCAGCGAAAGGTCCTCGAGATGCAGCACTCCGTCAATGAGATGACGAACGATCTCCTGAAGAAGAATGCGGAGATGCTCAAGGCCGGCACGATTGCGACAGCGCGGGAAAACGAGCGCAGCATTGTGGACATAGAAACGGTGCGCAAGGTGAACGACGACCTCGTGACGACGATCGAGGAAACCTTGAGGATACAGCAGGAAGGCCGCGCCAGAAGGCAGGCAGCGGAGCAGGAGCTCGTGCAGCTTGAGGGAAGGCTCAAGGAGGCGCTGCAGAGTACGATGACGAGGCCGCCGCAGGGCGGAGCGTGACCGTCGTCGCGGTTGACAGCGTTTCCTTTCATCTGCTATCATAAATATTGACAGAGGAGAAAAGAAAGTTTATCTGGCTAAGGAGATGGATTTTCATGAAAGCAGCTGTTTTTATGGGCAGTGATTCGGATTGGCCGATCATGAAGCCGGCTGTCGAGCTTTTGAAAGAATTCGGCGTCGAGACGGAAGTCGTCGTGGCTTCGGCGCATCGTACACCGGGAAGAGTGCATGAATATGCTGAGAACGCGCGCAGGGACGGCGTGGGCGTCATCATTGCTGCGGCGGGGGCGGCGGCACATCTGGCTGGCGTCATCGCGAGCTACACGACGCTGCCCGTCATTGGCGTGCCCATTAACGCGACGCCTCTGAACGGCTTGGATGCTCTCTTGAGTACGGTGCAGATGCCGTCGGGGATTCCTGTCGCGACGATGGCGGTCAACGGTGCGAAGAACGCGGCGATTTTTGCGCTGGAGATTTTCGGCGCGAGCGATGTGGCCGTGGCGAGCCAGCTTGAAGAATACCGCGAAAAGCTGCGCGAAGGCGTGGCCAAAAAAGCGGCGCGTGTGGCGGCTCAGGTCGATCGGTAGGCCGCTCGGTGATCAGGCTGCAGGGACAGCTTTGGGAAAGGGCTGCATGCAGCCGTGTTTTGCAGGAAAATAATGGGAGGACATAGTAAGATGAGCAAAAAGGTTCTGTATGAAGGCAAGGCAAAGATCATGTATGAAACGGACAATCCCGATGAATTGCTCGTTTATTACAAGGATGACGCGACGGCCGGCAATGGTGCGAAGAAGGGCACGATTGTCGACAAGGGCGTCATGAACAACAAGATCACGGCTTTTTTCTTTGACCTCCTGAAGAAGAACGGCATTGACCATCACTGCCTCAGTATGCCGAGCGATCGTGAAATGGTCGTAAAGAAACTCGAGATCATCCCGCTTGAGGTCGTCGTGCGCAATATTGCCGCCGGCAGTCTCGCGGAACGCCTGGGGCTTGAGGAAGGCACGAAGATGTCCATCCCCATCGTGGAACTTTACTATAAGAGCGATGAGCTTGGCGACCCTATGATCAACCACTTCCATGTCAAGGCCATGAATATGGCGACGGATGAGGAGATTCATGAAATCGAACGCCAGGCATTGAAAGTCAATGAGATTATGCGGGATTATCTCAAGACAAAGAAGATCACGCTCGTTGATTTCAAGCTGGAATTCGGCCGTGACAAGAACGGCGCAGTCGTGCTTGCGGATGAGATTTCACCGGACAACTGCCGCTTCTGGGACAGCGATACGAATGAGAAGCTCGACAAGGATCGGTTCCGCCGTGACCTTGGCAATGTGGAGGATGCTTACAAGGAGATTCTGCGCCGCCTGACAGGCGAGGCGAGATAAATCGTCATGACCCGCCGCCATTCTTCGGATGGCGGTGGGTTTGTGTATTTTATTTGTGCTGTGGCAGTGTTTCATGGATTTTGGAGGGGGCAGAATGGAAAAAGAACTGACCTACCGCGATGCCGGCGTCGATATTGATGCGGGCAATTATTCCGTCAAGCTCATCAAGGACAGTGTACGGGCGACCTATCGTCCCGAGGTTCTCGGCGATCTCGGCGGCTTTGGCGGTCTTTTTGCGCTCCAGGGCGATACGTACAAGGAGCCTGTTCTCGTTTCAGGCACGGACGGCGTGGGTACGAAACTCAGAATTGCTTTCATGCTCGACAAGCATGATACCGTCGGACAGGATGCTGTCGCCATGTGCGTGAACGACATACTCGTGCAGGGAGCGGAGCCGCTTTTCTTTCTCGACTATCTCGCTGTCGGCAAGCTCATACCCGAGCAGGTCGCCTCGGTTGTCAAGGGTGTGGCGGCGGCCTGCAAGGAGTCGGGCTGTGCACTCATCGGCGGCGAGACGGCGGAAATGGCAGGCTTCTATGCCGACGGGGAGTACGACATCGCAGGGTTTGCCGTGGGTGTTGTGGAGCGGGCGAAAATCATTACGAGCGAACGCGTTAAAGAGGGGGATGTGCTCCTCGGCCTGCCGTCCTCGGGCGTCCATTCGAACGGCTTTTCCCTCGTGCGCAAGATCTGCTTTGAGCGCAGGGGCTTCACGGGCGGGGAAAATTTCCCTGAGCTCGGGAAGACGCTCGGTGAGGAACTTCTGACGCCGACGCGCCTCTATCCTCGCGTGTGCTTGCCGCTGATTCAAGCCTTTGACATTCACGGCATGGTGCATATCACAGGCGGCGGTTTTTACGAAAACATTCCGCGTGCTCTGCCCGAGCATCTCGCTGCGGAGGTTGACGCTGCGGCTTGGCCTATGCCGCCGATTTTCCGCCTCCTGCAGGAATGGGGCAATGTGGCATGGCCGGAGATGTACCGCACGTTCAATATGGGCATTGGCATGGTCATCATTGCGGCTCCCGACGAAGCGGAAAAGATGCGTGCATATTTGCGGGAAAAGGGCGAGATGTTTTACGATATCGGCCGCGTTGTAAAAGGCGCACATGATGTAACAATCAAAGGCGGCGTTTTCAATGAGTAAGGAAGTGCTCGGCATCCTCTGTTCGGGACGGGGCACGAATCTTGCGTCCATCATAGCGGCGCAGAAGAAGGGTGAGATTCGCGCACGTGTAGCCGTCGTCCTGACAGACAAGCCTGAGGCAAAGGCATTGGAGCGCGCGGCAAAGGCGGGGATTGCGCATCTCTGTATCGACAGAAAGGCGTGCGCCTCGCGTGAAGAATTTGAGAAAAAGCTTGTCGCAACGCTGGAAGAAGCAGGCGTGACGCTCGTGGTGCTCGCGGGGTTCATGCGTATTCTGAGCCCGTATTTCGTGCGAAAGTTTCAAGGGCGCATTTTGAACATCCATCCGTCGCTCCTGCCCTCCTTCGGCGGGGCGCATGCCCATCGTGACGTGCTCGCTTACGGCGTGAAAGTTTCGGGCTGCACGATTCACTTTGTCGATGAGGGCATGGACTCGGGACCGATCATCCTGCAGGCGGCGGTGCCTGTCCTCGACGATGATACGGAAGATACGCTTGCCGCGCGCGTGTTGGAGCAGGAACACCTTCTCTATCCGCGTGCCATCGCGCTCTATGTCGACGGGCGGCTCAAGGTGGAAGGCCGGCATGTGACGATTGTGTAAGAAGCGGGACGAAGTACGTCCTTTGGATGAATAGAAAGGTGGAGATTGGCCATGAAAATCAAGCGTGCTCTCATCAGTGTATCGGATAAGACGGGCGTCGTCGAGTTCGCGCGCAAGCTGCATGATGCCGGCGTCGAGATCGTTTCGACGGGCGGCACGATGAAGGCGATTCGCGACGCCGGCATCCCGGTGCTCTATGTCAGCGACGTCACGGGGTTCCCCGAGATCATGGACGGACGAGTCAAGACGCTCAATCCCTACATCCATGGGGGGATTCTCGCCGTGCGCGACGATCCCAAGCACGCACAGCAGATGAAAGAGCATAAGATTACGCCAATCGATCTCGTCGTCGTCAATCTCTATCCGTTTGATGAAACGATTGCAAAGCCGAATGTGACGCTTGCCGAGGCGATTGAGAACATTGATATCGGCGGTCCGGCCATGATTCGTGCAGCGGCGAAAAACTTCAAGTTCGTGGCTGTCGTGACGAATCCGGCGCATTATGACGAGGTGGCCGACATGATAAAGAAGGACGGCTGCGTGCGCGGCATGAAACGCATGGAACTCGCACGCGAGGCATTCCGCCACACGTCGGTTTACGACGAGCATATCGCCGCGTATCTTTCGGAACAGATTGAGAAATAGGAGCATGGGGATGGATATTCTAGTCATCGGCAGCGGTGGGAGAGAGCATGCGCTTGCCTGGAAGCTGCAGCAGAGTCCGCAGGCGGGGAAGCTTTATGCATTGCCGGGAAATCCGGGCATGGCGGAAATTGCCGAATGTGTGCCGGATATTGCTGCTTCGGATCATGGAGCTGTCGTTGCTTTCGCTAAGGAGAAAGGCGTCGGGCTTGTTGTCGTCGGCCCTGAGGCACCGCTCGCGGACGGGCTTGTCGATGCGCTTGCAGACGCGGGAATCAAGGCGTTTGGCCCGTCGCGCCTTGCAGCGGAGATCGAGGGCTCGAAGGCCTTTTCCAAGGATTTGATGAAGAAGTACGACATTCCAACGGCGAAGTACGGGGTTTTCTCCGATGCGGCTTCGGCACGTGCCTATGTCAGGGCGGAAGGAGCGCCGATCGTCGTCAAGGCGGACGGTCTCGCGGCGGGCAAGGGCGTCATCGTCGCCATGACCGAAGAGGAAGCGCTTGCCGCGATCGATGAGATCATGGAGGACAAGGCTTTCGGACAGGCGGGCAGCCGCGTCGTCATAGAGGAGTTCATGGCGGGTGAGGAGGTTTCCATCCTCGCGTTCACCGATGGCAGGACAATCCGGGCGATGGTTCCTTCGCAGGATCACAAGCGCGCCTACGACGGCGATGAGGGGCCGAATACCGGCGGCATGGGGGCGTATGCGCCCGCGCCTGTCGCACCGCCTGCGCTCGTCGAGGAAGTGCAGCGGACGATATTGGAGCCGACAATCCGGGCGATGGAGAAGGAGGGGCGCCTCTACAAAGGCTGCCTCTATGCCGGCCTCATGGTGACGTCCGCCGGGGTGAAGGTCGTCGAGTTCAACTGCCGTTTCGGCGATCCTGAGACGGAGGTCGTGCTGCCGCTGCTTCGCGGCGATCTTGTTGAAATCATGCTGGCGTGCGTCGATGGGACGCTTGACGGGGTCGATATTCCCTGGAGCAAGGGGGCGGCTGTCACTGTTGTTTTGGCGGCGGGCGGCTATCCTAAGGCTTACGAAAAGGGCGCCCCGATCGAGGGCTTGGCCGAGGCGGCGAAAGAGGGCTGCCTCGTGTTCCATGCGGGTACGGCGGAGAAGAACGGTGCTGTTGTTTCTGCCGGAGGGCGCGTTCTCAATGTCGTTGCGGAAGCGCCGGACATTCGGTCAGCCATCGAGAAGGCTTACCGCGGCGTAGGCTGCATCCATTTTAAGGATGCGTTCTGCCGCAGGGATATCGGGCATAGGGCTCTGGAAAGGATGAAATAAATCTATATGAAGTTGAACCTGAAGGAAAACGAGATTCTCCATGGCTTCCGCCTGCTCAAGCAGCAGGCGGTGCCGGAGATTGATGCGAAAGCCTATGAGTTCGTGCACGAAAAAAGCGGCGCACGGCTTTTCTTTTTGGAAAATGACGACGACAACAAGGTCTTTTCCATCACGTTCCGCACGCCGCCTGCCGACGATACGGGCGTGGCGCATATCGTCGAACATTCCGTGCTCTGCGGTTCCAGGAAATACCCGCTGAAGGAACCGTTCGTCGAGCTGGTCAAGGGTTCTTTGAACACGTTCCTCAATGCCATGACGTTTCCAGATAAGACGATGTATCCCGTGGCGAGCCGCAACGACAAGGATTTCCAGAATCTCATGGATGTCTATCTGGATGCCGTTTTTTATCCTGCGATGCGCGAGACGCCGGAAATCTTCCAGCAAGAGGGCTGGCACTACGAGATCGAGAGCCCTGAAAAGCCGCTCGTTTACAGCGGCGTCGTCTACAACGAGATGAAAGGAGCGCTGTCCGCGCCGGACGATGTGCTTGAGAACAAGATCATGGCCGCGCTCTATCCCGATACGACATACGGCTTTGAGTCGGGCGGCAATCCTGAGGCGATTCCGACATTGACACAAGAAAAATTTGTTGCCTTCCACAGCCGGTACTACCATCCGTCAAACAGCTATATTTATCTTTATGGTGCGATGGATATTGCGGAAAAACTCGCCTATCTCGATGCGGAATATCTTTCGGCTTTTGAGCGCATTGAGCCGAATTCCGCTATCGAAAGGCAGAAGCCTTTGGCAGGGCTGGCGAAAATCGAAGAAGCGTATTCCATAGGCGCGGGGGAGAGCGCCGAGGAAAAGACGCTGCTCGCCTTGAGTTGGCTTATGGGAGACGCCGTTACAGCCGAAGAGCTTTTGGCGTTGGCCGTCTTGCAGCACGCTCTTTTGCAGACAGAGGCGGCTCCTTTGAAGAAGGCGCTGATGGATGCAAAAATCGGCAAGGATGTGAGCGCTTCCTTCGAGGATGCCGTACTGCAGCCTTATATGAGCATCGTCGTCAACGGTTCCGAGCCTGAGCGTGCTGAGACATTGCTTACGGTGACGGAGGATACGCTGCGCCATCTTGTGGAGGAAGGCATTGACAAAACCTTGCTTGAAGCCTCGATCAACTTGATTGAATTCAAGATGCGCGAAGCGGATTTCGGCACGTATCCCAAAGGGCTTGTCTATAATATCAAGATTATGAACAGTTGGCTTTATGATGAAGATCCTGCACTGTACCTTTATTATGAGAAACTCTTCAAAAAGATGCGTGAGGGGCTTGAAAGCCGCTATTTTGAGGAAACGCTTGAAAAGCGCTTGCTTGACAACACGCATCGCGCGCTCGTGATCCTGAAGCCGAGCAAGACGCTGGCAGGGGAGCGCGACAAGGCGCTTGCCGAGGAGCTGGCAGCGAAAAAAGAGCGGCTCAGCCCTGAAGAAATCGAGCGCATCATTGCGTTGAACAAACGCCTCAAGGAGCGGCAGGAAAGCCCCGAGACGCCTGAGGCATTGGCGAAGATTCCGCTTCTTTCGCTTTCGGACATCCGGACGGAAGCGGAGCGAATTCCTCTTGAGGAACGCAGCCTTGCCGGCTGCAAGGTTCTCTTCAGCGATATTTTCACGAACAAGATTGCCTACCTCAATCTCTATTTTGATACGCAGTGCGTGCCGCAGGAAAAGATACCGCAGCTTTTTCTGCTGTCCGAGCTCATCGGCGCCATGGACACGAAGAGCCATACGTACGCTGAAATCGCGAATCTCATGAATCTCCATACGGGCGGCATTTCCTACGATACGTTTGCTGCGGCAAGAAAAGGGGAGCCGGATTCCAGTATGCCCCTCTTTCGGATTCGTGCTCGGGCGTTTCAAAGAAATCTTCCCGAACTTTTCTCTCTGTTGGGAGAAATTCTGACGGAGACGAGATTTGACGACAAGAAACGGCTGGAGGAACTGTGCGGACAATGCCGTGCCATCATGGAGATGCGTGTCATGAGTGCATCGCAGCAAGCCATGGCCGTGCGCCTCGCTTCGTATCTTTCGCCGGCCGGCGCTTACAACGAGCAGGCGGGGCTGTCCTTCCACCGTTTTATCGTCGATATCACCGATCACTTCGAGGAACGCTTCGCTTCGCTTTCCACGACGCTGGCGGAGCTTTTGCCGCTTGTTTTCCGCAAGGATGGTCTGACTTTCGGTTTGACGCTCCACGCGAAGGATTATGCCCTCTTTGAAGGAGAAGCCGAGGCATTCTGCCGCCGCTTGCCGCAGGAAAGTGCCGTACCCCAGACGTATCATTGGGAGATCGAGGCGAAGAACGAGGGCCTTCTTTCATCGAGCCGCGTGCAGTATGTGGGAAAGGCCGCCAATTTCCTGCGTCTCGGCTTTTCCTATACGGGTTCCCTGAGCGTTCTTGAGACGATTTTGCGCTACGATTACTTCTGGACGAAGATCCGCGTGCAGGGCGGCGCTTACGGCGCTTTTACGCAGTTCAGCCGCATCGGCCTCATGCTCTTTGGCTCCTACCGTGACCCGAATCTGGTAGAGACACTGGATATTTTCGATCATACGGTGGATTATCTGCGTGATTTTGACGTTTCGGACCGCGAGATGGTAAAATTCATCATCGGCACAATCAGCAGTCTCGATACGCCGCGCACCCCGCAGCTCAAGGGGCTGGGAGCGCAGGACAATTTCCTGCGCGGCATTACGCATGAGGATCGCCAGAGGACACGCGATGAGATTCTGGCGACGCGGCAGCAGGGAATCCGCGACCTTGCACACATGATCGAGGCCTGCATGAAGCAAAACATCCTCTGCGTTTTCGGCAATGAGGACAAGCTCAAGGAAAATGCTGCGCTTTTTGGCAGCCTTGTCCATGCCTTGGGCGGCTCGAATGATTGACTTTATCCCCTTGTCATGCAATAATGGAGAGAAACGTTGAATGAGGCGTTGTTTTCTGTGCGACGGTTTTCGCTTGTGCGGGCGCCGCAGGAAAAGGAGCTCCGGTTCAGCGCTTCCCTAAAAGAAAATCATCAAGGAGGATGCAGGAATGAAAGAACCAATCTTTACTGGTGCAGGCGTTGCCATTATCACTCCTTTTACAGAAGACGGGGTGAACTTTGACGAGTTTGGCCGTGTCATCGAGGATCAGATCAAGGGAGGCACGGACGCCATCATCGTCACGGGGACGACGGGCGAGGCTGCAGCCATGAGCGACGCGGAGCATAAGGCAGCGATCAAGTTCGTGGTGCAGCAGGTAAAAGGGCGCATTCCCGTCATCGCGGGTACGGGCTCGAACGATACGAAGTATGCCGTCCAGCTCTCGCAGTATGCCGAAGAGGCCGGCGCCGACGGGCTGCTGCTCGTGACGCCGTACTACAACAAGTGTACGCAGGGCGGTCTTGTCAAGCATTTTTGGAAGATTGCCGACAGTGTAGGCATTCCCTCGATTGTCTACAATGTACCGTCGCGTACGGGTGTCAACATTCTGCCGGAGACATATGCGGAACTTTCCAAGCATCCGCGCATCAATGCGACGAAAGAGGCGAGCGGAAATCTCGCTGCTGTTGCGCGCATACGCAAGGCCTGCGGAGATGAGCTCAATGTTTACTCCGGCAACGACGATGAGATCGTGCCGATTCTTTCCGTCGGAGGCAAGGGCGTAATCTCGGTTCTCGCCAATGTTGCGCCGCAGGCGACGCACGATATGTGCCGCCTCTATTTCGAGGGGAAGGTCAAGGAGGCCGCAGCCATTCAGATCGACTATATGGATTTGATTGCAGCTCTCTTTTCGGAGGTCAATCCGATTCCTGTCAAGACGGCGATGCGTCTCATGGGGTACGAAACGGGGCCTCTGCGCATGCCGCTTTCCGAAATCGAACCTGGGCATTTGGAACCCTTGAAAGAAGCCATGCGCTGTCATGGCCTCATTGAGTGAGCTCATGGTTTTGCAATGCATCATTTTGTCCAAGGAGGAAAAGAAAATGAGAAAATTTGTCCAAATCATGCTTTTGGCCTGCCTCGTCATCTTCAGCACGCAGGTCGCGTTTGCCAATGCCGACAAGGCAACGGTGCAGGAGGGTGCGGATCTTACGGATGTTCACCGTCTGGCCATCGCCTCACCGCTTTACATGCCGAGAAAAGATGCCCCTTCGAAGGATGAGCTTCTGGCAATCATGAGCAAGGCCAGCTCCTTTGCGCGCTGCTATGTGCTTTCTTATGATATGGTTGCCGAGGAAATCCAAAAGGATAACGGCGTTGACATCCGGGCGCTCGACCGCCGCCAGGCCTCTAAGGTTTATAAGGAAGGCGTAGCCAAGACAGCCGATGCCTATGTCGTCCTGACCGTCGCCAACAATGGCCGGACAAACTTCTTCTTCGATGTTTATAAGAGCGGCACGAACGATCTTCTCTATACCTACCAGATTGTGGCGAACAAGAGCGAGCCTGACAACGAGGTCACGTTCAATCTTCTCTGTGAGCAGTTCTTCAAGAACTTTGAGCGCTCCGTCGGGGAACAGGCGAAAGGGAAAAAATAAAACATCCGCATGAAAAAGGCGTCCCCGCAGTCTGTGGGACGCTTTTTTCTTCCATTCCATGCGGTGGGCAGGCGAGGAATTTGCATACTATGCGATGGGAAGCCGGTATGACGAATAGGAAAGGAAAATAGGAGTATATGATTTCAAATAACCGTGTCATGCGTTATTTTTGGCTGGGTTTCGGCATGATTGCCCTGTCCCTGGGAACGGCGGGAATCGTCCTGCCCTTGATTCCCACGGTTCCTTTTTATCTTTTGGCGGCGTTCTGCTTTGCTAAAAGCTCGGAACGCATACATATTTGGTTTAGATCGACGAGGGGGTACGAAAAGTACGTTGCTCCCTTTCAGGACGAGGACGGTATCCCCCTGCGACTGAAAGTTCGGATCATCGTCATGGTGACCGCCGTCATGTCTTTCAGCGCATATTTTATGGCAGGCAGCCTGACGGCTCTGAGCGTTCTGGCGTTTGCCTGGTTTGCGCAATGCGCCGTTTTAGTATTTTTTGTAAAAACGAGAACAGGCTGAATCAGCGTGCGAAATAAAGAGGCTTTATCTTGGCCGATTCGGCTATGGTTTCCGTGATGCAGCCATTTCGTTTCATGGCGTCGAGCACGACGATTTGCCGTTTCTTCGCGAGGATGAAATCGACGTAAGGGGAGTAGACGGAAGGCGCGTTTGGAATGCCGGCAAGCATCGATGTTTCAGGCAGTTCGAGCTCCTCCGGCTCCTTGCCGAAGTAGCCGATGGAAGCTTCGTGTACCCCGTAGAAGCCTGAACCGAAGTAGATGGTGTTGAGATAGAGTTCGAGGATTTCATCCTTCGAGTAATGCGCTTCTAAGTCGAGCGCCAGAAGAACCTCCTCAAATTTGCGCCCGAGGGATCGCTCGTCTGAAAGAAAGAGGTTTTTTGCGAGTTGTTGGGTGATGGTGCTCGCCCCTTCCTCGATGCGGCCGTATTGCAGATTGACAAGCGTGGCGCGGGCAATGGCTCCGGGATCAAAGCCGCAGTGCGAGTAGAAGCGGTTGTCCTCGACTGCGACGACGGCTTCCTGCAGAGATTGTGGAATCGCATCGATGGTCACATAGCGTTCGCGTTGGCGCACGCGTTCATTCACCGCATCGCGCAGGAAGACGAGACGCCGCATTTCCTGCATATTCGGTATAGCGTCAAAAAGCGATGGGCGAAAAACAGCTGTGCCGCCTGCGATGAAGAAGGCGAGAAAAAAGACAGTGAGCAAAAAGAGGGAAAAGCGCAGGAATCGTTTCAGTTTTTTCATTTTGCCGCCCTCCTTTCGTCTTTTTGTCCGCGAGTTTTTATGCGGTTTCATTATAGCATTGAAGAGAAAAGGTTTGCAAATGGCATGGAACTGTATTAGGATAAGTTTGACTGAGCACGGTTGGCAAAATTGGAAAATATAAGCGGAAGAAAAAATATATATTGTATAATTATGCAATAAAATGTATAATTATAAATGCGGCTGAAAAAGACGCAGAATCCTGTTAGAGTACATGGAGAAAGAAGGGCGGACGGATGAGGGTAAGCATTATCGGTGCGACAGGCTATGCAGGGGCGGAAATTCTGCGCCTCCTGCACGGGCATCCGAAGGCCGAGGTGGTGCATATCACTTCGGAGAGCCATACGGGTGAAAGCATTTCGGAGATATATCCGCATTTTCGCGGCATTTACGATATGAAGCTTGAAAGCATGAAAGATGTTGTACGCATCGGACAGGAAAGCGACTTCGTATTCATCGGGCTGCCGCATGGTCATGCGATGGGTGTGGGAAAGGCGCTTGAAGGCGAGAAGACGCGCATCATCGACCTCGGTGCGGACTACCGCTTCACGGATCCGTCGGTTTACGAAGCGTGGTATAAGGTCACACATACGCACAAGGATGCCGCGCGCGTCTACGGTCTCGCGGAGCTCAATCGCGAGGCGATTCGCGGCGCGAAGATCATCGGCAATGCGGGGTGCTATACGACGGCGAGCATCCTGGCTCTTGCACCGTTGGCTAAAAATCATCTGATCGATATTGCAGGCATCGTCGTCGATGCGAAGTCCGGCGTATCGGGAGCGGGGCGTGCGGCGAAGCAGGCGAATCTCCTGCCCGAGCTTTACGACAGTTTCAAGGCATACGGCGTCGCTTCGCACCGTCATACGCCCGAAATCGAGCAGGCCGTAACGGAGCTTTCGGGCGAGCCGTGCGTCCTGTCCTTTACGCCGCATCTCGTGCCGATGTCGCGCGGCATACTCGCGACATGCTACGCGCACTTGAAGGACGGTGTGGAACCGGAGACGGTCGACGCGGCATACGAGAAGATGTATGGCAGGGAATACTTCGTGCGGCTTCTTGGCCGAGGCGGCTATCCGGAGACAAAAAACGTGCGTGCCTCAAACTTCTGTGATATCGGCTGGCATATTGACGAGAGGACGCAGCGTGTCATCGTTCTATCTGCCATCGACAATCTTGTCAAGGGAGCGGCGGGACAGGCCATACAGAATTTCAACATCGCCTGCGGCTTCGACGAGAAGCTCGGGCTTGACCATATCGCAGTTTATCCGTGATGCAGGAGGTAATGCAAGATGTTTTCCGATACAGCAGTGAAGGCGGGCGTGACATTTCCCAAAGGATTCAAGGCAGCGGGCGTCAAGGCCGGCATAAAGAAGAGCGGCAATCTCGATGTCGCTGTGATTTATTCTGAGATGGAGGCGGCTGTTGCGGGCGTCTTCACGCAGAATGCCGTGGCGGCGGCGCCTGTCTACGTTGCCAAGGCGGCGGTCGAGGACGGCAAGGCACGTGCCATCGTTGCCAATGCGGGCTGTGCGAACGCCTGCACGGGCGAGCAGGGCATGGAGGACGCGAAGCGTACGGCGGATATTGCAGCCGAAGCGCTCGGCTGTGCGGCAGGCGACGTCATCGTTGCCTCGACAGGCGTCATCGGCGTGAACCTGCCGATGGAAAAACTCGAAAAAGGCATCAAGGATGCAGCAGCGAGCCTGTCCGATACAGGAAGCGTCGATGCAGGAAACGCCATCATCACGACGGACACCCATTCCAAGGCTTGCGCGGCCGAGGTGGAAATCGGCGGCAAGAAGGTGCGTTTTGGTGCGATTGCCAAGGGTTCGGGCATGATTCAGCCCAATATGGCGACGATGCTTTGCTTTATTACGACGGATGCGGCCATTGACAGCGGCCTTTTGCAGCAGGCTCTTTCGGAAATCACGGAAGTCACGTTCAATATGATTTCCGTCGACGGCGATATGAGCACGAACGACATGGTGACGGTGCTGGCAAACGGTGCGGCGGGCAACGCGAAGATCACGCAGAAGAATGCGGACTACGATGTTTTTTATCATACGCTCAAGGAAATCTGCACGGGGCTTTCGCAGCGCATCGCGGCGGACGGCGAGGGTGCGACGAAGTTCCTGACCGTGCATGTGACGGGCGCAGAGACCTTTGAGGCGGCGAAGACGGTGGCGATGAGCGTCGCGAAATCACCGCTCGTCAAGACGGCGTTCTTTGGGGAAGATCCGAATTGGGGGCGCGTCATCTGCGCTGTCGGTTATGCGGGCGTGCCCATGACGCCTGAAAAGACCGTCGTGAAGTTTGGCGGCATCCCTGTATATGCGCATGGCACGGGGGCTGATGGCGATGCGGAAGCCCTGCGCAAGGTCATGGGGCAGCATGACATCGTCATCGATATCGACATGGGCATGGGAAGCGCCGAGGCGACGGTATGGACTTGTGACTTCTCTTATGAGTATGTAAAGATCAACGGGGAGTACCACACCTGAGCGGGGGTGAAATGATGTTTGCGGCAAACGACAAGGCGGCAATCCTCGTCGAGGCACTGCCTTACATACAGGAATTTTACGGCAAGACCGTCGTCGTTAAGTACGGCGGCAATGCCATGATCAATGAAGAGCTCAAGGACAAGGTCATGCAGGATGTGGCGCTGATGAAGTACGTCGGCATACATCCTGTCATTGTGCATGGCGGCGGCCCTGAGATTACGGGCTTTCTCGGCAAGGTGGGCAAGGAAACGGAATTCATCAGTGGCCTGCGCGTGACGGATGAAGAAACGGTGGAAATCGCCGAGATGGTGCTCGACGGAAAAATCAACTCCGACATTGTGACTCTCCTCAACCGCCGCGGCGTGTGCGCCGTCGGGCTCTCAGGCAAGGATGCGAACCTCATTCGCGCACAAAAGAAGCTCGCGACGGTTTATGAAGGTGAAGCGAGGAAAAAGGTTGACATCGGCTATGTCGGTCAGGTCGAAAGAATCGACACGCGCCTTCTGCGCGACCTCATCGCGCATGATTACATCCCCGTTATCGCGCCGATCGGCGTCGGCGCGGACGGCGAGAGCTACAATATCAATGCCGATTATGTGGCGGCGGAGATTGCGGGCGCGCTCGGGGCGGAGAAACTCCTGCTCCTGACGGACGTCGAGGGCGTCTATAAGGACTATGAGGACAAATCATCCTTCATCTCGACACTCACGGCAGCCGAGGCGCGCCGCTATATCGAGGATGGCACCCTGACGGGCGGCATGATTCCGAAGGTGGAAGCGTGCCTCAGGGCGCTCGAAGCGGGTGCGGCAAAGACGCATATCATCGACGGCAGGCTCGGTCATTCCATCATCTTGGAGCTCTTCACATCGAGCGGCATCGGCACGCAGGTTGAGAAGTGACGTCGGGAAAGCGGGGAAAATATGAAAGAAACGGATGAAGCAATTTACGCGAAGGATGCGGCGGGTTACATTCCCGTGTTCAACCGCTATAAGATCGTACTCGATCACGGCGAGGGCGTCTATGTTTTTGACAACAACGGCAGGAAATACATCGATTTTCTCGCGGGTATCGCGGTGAATGTTCTGGGACATGCCTATCCGCCGCTTGTCAAGACGGTCGCCGAGCAGGCGGGGCGCATGATTCACTGCTCGAATCTCTATTACACGCAGGCGCAGGCGGATGCAGCCGAGAAGCTGGTTCGTCTCTCCGGACTTGGCAAGGCCTTTTTCGGCAATTCGGGTGCGGAAGCGAACGAGGGAGCGATCAAGATCGCGCATAAGTATGCGCACGCGAAAGATCCTGAAAAGTCACAGATCATCACGGCATGGGACAGCTTTCACGGACGCACGCTCGCGACATTGACGGCGACAGGGCAGCCTAAGTATCACGAGGGCTTCGGCCCGCTGCCGGAAGGGTTTGACTATGTGCATTACGGTGATGTCGAGGAACTTGAGGCGCTGATGAGCGCGAAGACGTGCGCCGTCATGCTGGAAACGATCCAGGGAGAGGGCGGCGTGCATGTGCCGTCCGCCGGCTACCTCAAGCGCGTGCGCGAACTCTGCGACAAGCATGGGGCGCTTTTGATCTTCGACGAGATCCAATGCGGCATGGGGCGCAGCGGTAAACTCTTCGCCTACGAGCATTTCGGCGTGAAGCCTGACATCGTGACGCTCGCCAAAGGGCTTGCCGGCGGCGTGCCCATCGGCGCTTTCATCACAACGGACGAGGTGGCGGGCGCTTTCCATGCGGGCGACCACGGCACGACTTTCGGCGGCAACCCGCTTGCCTGTGCGGCAGCCAATGTTGTGCTCGATACGGTACAGAAGGAAGGCATTCTTGGGCATGTGGAAAAGGTCAGTGCGTATTTCCGCGAAAAGCTCGAGGACTTCAAACGGCAGTATCCGAAACTTGTCAAAGAGGTTCGCGGCATGGGGCTTTTGCTCGGCATGGAGCTGACCTGTCCGGGACGCGATATCGTCAATGCGTGCCTGGCAGAGGGCGCCATCATCAACTGCACGGCCGGAAACGTCCTGCGCTTTGTGCCGCCCCTGATTGTCAAGGAAGCTCACATCGATGAACTCTGCCGTATTATGGAGCCCGTGCTGGCAAAGCATGCGGACGGACAATAAAGCGTTGGGAGGCATGAGGATGATGTTAAAAGGCAAGGATTTGCTCTCTATCCATGAGCTTTCTGTCGGTGAGGTCGAAACGATACTCGACCTCGCGCAGGAGCTCAAGGCGATGCAGAAAGCGGGCATTGAGCACCGCGTACTCGCGGGCAAGACGCTCGGCATGATTTTTGAAAAATCCTCGACGAGGACGCGCGTCTCTTTTGAGACGGGCATGTTCCAGCTCGGCGGGCAGGCGCTCTTTCTCTCGAACCACGACCTGCAGATCGGGCGCGGCGAGCCGATCAAGGATACGGCTCGCGTCTTGTCGCGCTATCTCGACGGTGTGATGATCCGCACCTTTGAGCACTCGAAAGTGGAGGAATTTGCGAAATACGCGGATATTCCCGTCATCAACGCTTTGACCGATCTGCTTCATCCGTGCCAGGCGCTGACCGATCTGCTGACGATCCGCGAGCACAAGGGCAAGAATCTCGAAGGCCTGAAGATGGCGTACGTCGGCGATGGCAACAATATGACGCATTCTTTGATGTATGCGGCGGCAAAGACGGGCATGCACTTCGTTGCCGCGACGCCGGCGGATTACGCGCCCGATGCGGAAGTGAGGCGCAGGGCAGAGGGGGACGCGAAGGAAACGGGTGCGAGCATCGCGCTCGTGACCGATCCTTTTGCAGCGGCGAAGGACGCCGACATCCTCGTGACGGATACCTGGGCGAGCATGGGGCAGGAGGCGGAGCATGAGGCGCGCAAAAAGATCTTTGCGCCGTATCAGATCAATAAGGATCTGCTCGCTGTCGCCGACAAGCGCGCCATCGTCATGCATTGCCTGCCCGCTTATCGCGGCGAGGAGATCACGGACGACGTCATGGAATCATTCGCCGACGTCATCTTCGACGAGGCGGAGAACCGCCTGCATACGCAGAAGGCGATTCTGGCGCTTTTGATGGCGGACTAACTTCGCTTTATCCGTGATTTCTCGGCAGGAAAATCTTATGAAATCACGTATTCTTTCCTATACATCATTTTAAGGAGCTGTTTTTCATGGCAAAGGCAAAAGTAAAAAAAGTCGTGCTGGCATATTCGGGCGGTCTGGACACCTCCGTCATCATTCCGTGGCTCAAAGAAAACTACGACGGCTGCGAAGTTATTGCGGCGTGCGTCGACATCGGGCAGGGCGATGAGGTCGCGCCTGTGCATGACAAGGCGCTGAAGTCCGGTGCCTCGAAGGCATACGTCGAGGATCTCACGCAGGAGTTCCTTGAGGAGTATGTTTGGCCGACGCTCAAGGCGCAGGCGGTCTACGAAGGCAAGTATCTTCTGGGCACATCGTTCGCGCGTCCTCTGATCGCCAAGCGCCTTGTGGAAATCGCGAAGGAAGAGGGAGCCGACGCCATCGCGCACGGCGCGACGGGCAAGGGCAACGATCAGGTGCGTTTCGAGCTCACGATCAAGGCGCTCGCTCCGAATCTCACGATCATCGCCCCGTGGCGCGAGTGGGAGCTCGGTGCGCGCACGGAAGAAATCGAGTACGCGAAGAAGCACGGCATTCCTGTTGCCGAGGAAAACAAGACGTACAGCATGGACCGCAATATCTGGCACCTGTCGCACGAAGGTTCCGATCTTGAAGATCCGTGGAACGAACCGAAGAACGAGATGTTCCTGATCTCGAAAGCGCCTGAGGATGCACCGGATAAGCCCGAGTACGTCACGGTTGATTTCGAGAAGGGCGTTCCTGTCGCCGTCAACGGCAAAAAGCTCGGTGCAGTCGAGCTTTTGACGAAACTCAACGAGATCGGTGCGAGAAACGGCGTCGGCATTACGGACATCTGCGAGAACCGCCTCGTCGGCATGAAGTCGCGCGGCGTCTACGAGAATCCCGGCGGAGCGATCCTTTACTATGCGCACCGCGAGCTTGAGTATCTGTGCCTCGACCGTGCGACGTATCACTACAAGGAAGGTGTCGCCATCCGCTTCGGCGAGCTCGTCTACGACGGCATGTGGTTCTGCCAGCTCAGGGAAGCGCTGCAGGCGTTCGTCGACAGCACGCAGGAGAGCGTCACGGGTACAGTGCGCCTGAAGCTCTACAAGGGCAATATCATCAGCGCCGGTTCGAAGTCGCCGTACTCGCTCTACAGCCAGGAGTTCGTGACATTTGAGCGCGACGAGGTCTACGACCAGTCCGACGCGACGGGCTTCATCAACCTCTTCGGCTTGCCCTTGAAGGTGCGCGCCCTCATGCAGGAAAAGGCGGGGAAGAAATGAGCGAGCAGCTTTGGGGCGGTCGTTTCTCCAAGAGCACGGATGAGATGATCAACGATTTCCAGGCGTCGATTTCCTTCGACAAGCGCATGTACCGCGAGGACGTCGCGGGCAGCATTGCGCATGCGAAGATGCTCGCCAAGTGCGGCATCATCGCGGAAACGGATAAAGACGCCATCATCTCCGGGCTTCGTGATATCCTGCAAAAAATCGAGCACGGCGACTTCGACTTTTCGGTCGCGCTCGAAGATATCCACATGAACATTGAGAAGCGCCTGACCGACGCCATCGGCGAGGCGGGCGGCAGACTGCACACGGCGCGCAGCCGCAACGACCAAGTCGCGCTCGACACGCACCTTTATGTGCGGTCTCAGACGCTCGCCGTGCTCGGCTGCATCGCCGACCTGCAGCGCGCGCTCGTCGAAACGGCGGAGCGCTATCCCGACGTGATCATGCCGGGATATACGCACCTGCAGCGCGCGCAGCCCATCCTCTTCGCTCATCACATGCTCGCCTACTTCTCCATGCTCGCACGCGACTTCTCGCGCTTCCTGGGCGTTTACGAGCGTGCGGACATCATGCCGCTCGGTGCTGGTGCGCTTGCGGGCACGACATTCCCCATCGACCGCGAGTTCGTGGCGGAGGAGCTTCACTTCGATGCCATTTACACGAACAGCCTCGATGCCGTCAGCGACCGCGACTACATCATGGAAT
>ERZ773099.391-NODE-391-length-38095-cov-3.367771_pt1 | contig 38095 bp, 33 predicted proteins | sample MGYA00511120_ERZ773099 | MGnify/ENA primary metagenome ERZ773099 (study PRJEB29015, sample SAMEA2738012) | human oral metagenome | biome: human oral; feature: human-associated habitat; material: dental | place: China | collected 2104 ... | reverse complement strand
TATCTGTCGACCGAATGGGGCGCGCAGCGCCTTGTAACGTTGAGTGAGTATGAGTCCATGCACGTTGCAACGTGGGCCACGCTGGCCGACGGAACGAAAATCGGTTGGCAGGGCATCGGCGGTGTCACGAAAATGGTCTGGGATCGTGGAGCCGACACGCTCAAAATGCCTGATTTGCAGGATATGACGAGGTTCGCGGCAAGCGCGTCTCTCGACGTGGGAGGGGTGGACGGCGACCGGGGGAGAAATATCCTTGGTAGAGAGGTTGCAGCTTTTGGACAGCATGAAGCCGCAATGTTCGCTGGCGCATTGTACAATGCTGGCAATGCATCACATGGGCACTCCTATGGACATGCTCGTACAGGGCCGCAAATTGGATTTGACGCATCCCGTGTTGTCCCCACCGGCCCTGCGTTTGCTCCCCGCCGGTGGGGCGCGTTGGCCTGCGTGTACCTCGGTAAACCCGCGTCATGACGCGGGACGTCCGAGATACACGCAGGCGAGAGCACCCCATCTCCGGGGAGCATTGGCTGGCCCTGTGGGGACGACGCGGGCCGTATCAATGCCGGTGCCCTCATTTGATGCATGAGATCCGTACCCTGCTCCGTACACGCCGGGACGCGGATAGCATACGCCGCCGGCGTACGCCCCCGTGCCTGTCGGCCACAGCCAACCCATGACCCGCCGCGCAACGTCCCCCGCGGAGCCTCCCACGTCGGGAGAGGCGAAAAAAATACAGGTGATTTTTGATGTCGAAAATCGTTTTTGCTCTGCACCGCGTAACACTTTTTCCAAAACTGGAGCCTGATGATGGCAATCGCACACAGATTTACCCTGCCTGACAAATATTATGCCTGCACTGTCGAGGACTACGGTTTTCAGCCGGGCAACTCCACCTATGAGGCGCTGCCAGATATGCCGTGGGATGGCGTATGGCCACAGTGGACAGGCGATGCCTGGGAGCTCGTGCCCGACCACCGCGAGCGCAGGGAGCCGGAGTTTTCGCCAGATCTGTGTCAAAGTGCCACAGAGTATTGGTTGCCCGGCGACACATGGGATACCCCTGCCCGGCGCATGACCGAGATCGGCCCCATGCCGGATGGCGCACTGCTCACGCGCCCGGAAAAGACCCCTGCGGAGCGCCTGGCCGATGCACAGGCTGCCCGGCGTCAGGAGATTTTGGCGGGATATGACGCGGCTGTGGCCGCATCGCTGACCATGCCGCAAGATTCGCCAACCCAGCAGGATGTGACCGTGGGCGCTGCCGCGTTTGCGGCAGAGGATCCCGAGGGGCTGGCGTACATCATGCAAACACACGCCGCCCGGCGTGACGAGTTGCTGGCCGCTCTGGGCGCGGCGGAGACCGCAGAGGCCGCGCTGGCGCTGGAGGTGTCGTATGCCGTCTAGCTGCCCCACCTGCGGACACGCGCTGCGTTTGGTGGTAACAGCGGACGGGGTGCGGTGGGTTTGCCCACTCTGCGGCGAGGTACGCCCATGATTGCTCCGCATCGGATTGTCGGCGGCGTCTGCACCGGCCCGGCATCGCCGGGCGACGATGGGCTGACGGTCTATGGTCAACACCCCACGGAGATAATCCAACGGGTCTACGATTTTCGCTTTTGTCCAAAAACGGATCAGGATGAGGTGTTGAGCGGTGTTAACGGAGCCGATGTCCGGTTGTCTGGAGTTGTTATCTTGGGTGGCATCAAGGCCATCCTTGCTGGCAACGGTGAGCATCCCGGCAATGACACGCGCTCTGCGCGCTGGCTACTGGAGGATTGCGTTATCTTCGGCGCAGGCCGCCGCTGCCCCGAAGCTCAAGACGGCACAACTGTCATAATGCGCCGATGCTGGATTCATGATTGGGGGCGAACATTTGATGTTCGCTCGTTTGGCGGTTGGGCTCACAGGGGGGCGAAGATTATTGCAGAAGATTGCCTATTTACCCAAAGCGGCTTTTGGCCGTGGGGTTTTGATATCATCACGGCCGTAAAAGACATTGGCAACCATATTGGCCAGGCCGTTAACGATAATGGACTGCGGGCGCTGCTGCACCCACGCACATATCTACCCGGCCCGTGCCGCGGATTGACAGCAGACACAGGTGGTCTGGTGTTGGCAACACGCTGTTATCGTAACCGACCGTGGATCAGGATTGACGGCTGTAACAACTATATCAACAGAGACTCCGCACTTCGGATTGTAGCACAGATCGAGGCCGCATGTCCGGACATGACAACACACACGGGCCGAAGGTTGGCAGAGATCTTTGATCTCGTGACAGCCTGATAGCGTCCGTTGACAATCGAATAGGGGTTTCTGGATTTTGCAGAGGCGGGGGCGTAGTAGCGCCCCCACCGGCGCGGCGTGGGGATCGAGTTGTCAAAAGAGTATGCGGCCCTGACGGCAAATAGGGTGAGAGATATGGAGATGGGGAGCCAGAGACGGAGTTCTGTTTGGGGTGTGTCGGGGCGATTGGACAACAAGAAGGCGGGGACATTGCCCCGCTTTTTTGTTGTGCCAATTTGCGCGCGAAAAAGTGCCAAAATTTTCGCCAACTTATTTAATATACGCAATATTTACTCCAAGGGCAAGAAAGTGATTTGCTGGCATTTTATGGGGATGGAAGTAACTTTACCTTTCCAATATACTACGCCCTTCCCGCGCCTTGCCATAGGTGTCTGGTTAGAAAGCCTGGTTAGAAAATGGTTAGGAACGTGGTTAGGACGCACCTCACAGCCGGACATTTCACCTGCCCCGCAGGGAGACACCGCACAAAACATCCTCTTCCCACTACACTCCCACCACATGTCATCTCTTGCGCCGCAAGCCCGCATCAATCTCCGTCTTTCCCTATCCCCCTTCTTTGGTGGAGAGCCCCATTTCCCCCTTCTGGTTAGGAATAGGTTAGGAAAAAGAAAAAGCGCTTATGGTTAGGACTCCATAAACGCTTGAATTTCTTGGTTGCGGGGGCAGGATTTGAACCTACGACCTTCGGGTTATGAGCCCGACGAGCTACCGAGCTGCTCCACCCCGCGCCACTGTGTGACGTGTTGTCACCGTTGAGACAATACGTCTATCTCTGCATGGCTGGGTTGTCAAGCAGATTTTGCCAAAATGTTTTGGGGGATTGCAGGCAACGGCGCATCGGCGCGCACTCCCGCCATTGTTGCCATTGCCACAGGCTTCACGCTACATGTAAGCCACCTGCCGCGCTGCCGGGCATGTACACACGCGTTGTGGCCCCTTATTCTCCACGCCCGGCACGACCGACGGCAGGCAACCTCGCGGCACAAACCGGCCGCGCAAAACATGGCGGGCGGCTTTCGGGCATCTTGCCGGAGCGGCCTTTTGCGGGCGGGTTTTCATGCTCATACTTGTCCTGTCCATCAGCTTTGCCGTTCTGGTATCCTTTTTCTGTTCGCTGACCGAAGCTGCTCTCTATTCCCTGCCGTGGTCGGCCATCGAGCGCCTGCGCCGTTCCGGCGGCGTGGCGGGCGAGCTCTTGTACAAACTGCGCACAGAGGTGGACAAGCCCATTGCGGCCATTCTCGCGCTGAACACCGTGGCCAACACCGCCGGCGCCACCATTGCCGGTGCGGCTTTCATGGCGACCGTCGGCAGCGAGCACATGCCTCTGTTTGCTCTTGTTTTTACCATCCTGATTCTGGCTTTTGGCGAAATTCTGCCCAAGACCATAGGCGTGGCCCATGCTTCCGGCCTGGCCCCTTTTCTGGCCAGGCCGCTGGCCGTGATGGTCCGGCTGCTGGCCCCCCTGCTCTGGTTCACCAGCCTGCTGACGCGGCTGGTGGCCTCCTCCTCTCCGGGGCCCGAAGTCTCCGAGGACGACATCCGCGCCGTGGCCAGCCTTTCCCGTCAGGCCGGGCGCATCCAGCCGTATGAGGAATCCTTCATCCGCAATGTGCTGTCGCTGGACCAGAAACGCGTGCGCGAGATCATGACGCCGCGCACAGTGGTTTTTTCCCTTTCCGAAAATCTCACTGTGGCGGAGGCATACCGGGATCAGCGCACCTGGCACTTCAGCCGGATACCCGTGTACGGGGAAAACAATGAGGATATTGTGGGCTTTGTGCAGCGCCGCACCCTCGGGCTCTGCCTGCAGGAAGGCAAGCAGGATCAGACCTTGGGACAGATCATGCGCCCTGCATATTTTATCCTTGAAAATCAGACTCTTGATGTTCTTTTGCGCGAGTTGCTCAAGGCCAGAGTCCATCTTTTTGTGGTGCTGGACGAATACGGAGGGCTGGCGGGAGTGGTTTCGCTGGAGGACGTTCTGGAAGAAATTCTGGGGCGGGAAATTGTGGACGAAAGCGATAATGTGGATGATTTGCGCGCTCTGGCCCGCCTGCGTCGCCGTCGGCTGACCGCGGCAGAGGGCGGGCAGCCGGGTACGGAAGACCGCGGGGACGAAGGCTTGTGAACAAGGCAGGAAGATTTCCCGCCTTGTCAGGGAAAGGAAAGTGGCGTATCATTGTGTACTTGGATTGCCATGCGTCTTGCACGGCATGTCGGCTCTGATCGCGCATCTTCAGGAGAAAATATGCCCCGCGCAAAAAATACCGGCATGTATGTTGTGGCCCTGCTGCTCTTTCTGGGGGGAGTGGGCTATCTCGCCTATTCCGGATTTTCCGAAAACAGCATGTACTTTCTGAATGTGTCCGAAGCCAGGGCTGCCTCCCCCGAAAAACTCGTTGCCGTTCGCCTGTTCGGCACAGTGTCTGGCACGGGGATGGAGAAGCACGCCTCCGGCACGGGCGTGGACTTTCGCCTGGAAGACAAGGACAATGCCGCCCAGGTTCTTGACGTCACCTACAGCGGTGTTGTGCCCGACACCTTCAAGATCGGCGCGGAAGTCATTGTGGAAGGCGGCATGGGGCCGGAGGGTCGCTTCCGGGCCAAAACGCTGATGACCAAGTGCCCCTCCAAGTACCAAAAAGAAAACCGTCAGGGCTAGGCGGAGCGCCCGGCAGGGAGCGCGCCGCGCTGCGGGAAGTCAAGGATCTGCATGTACGTTTTCGCATATTCCCTCCAGCTTCTGGCGCTGCTTGCCGCGGCAGGCGGCGGGGCGCTGGCTCTTGTGCAACTGTGGCAAAACCGTGACGACGCCCTGCATCTTGTGGAGCGGGCGCACCTGATCGTCAGCGCTTCCCTGCTTCTGGCTTCGGCCCTGTTGCTGCACGCCCTGTACTGGCATGATTTCAGCGTGCAGTATGTGGCCAGCTACACGGATCGCATTCTGCCCGTATTTTACCGGCTCACGGCTTTTTGGGCCGGGCAGCCGGGGTCCATGCTTTTCTGGGCGCTGACCGTGGCCCTGAGCGGCAGCATTTTTGCCTGTACCCGCGCGCACAAAAAATTGAGCGCGCCCACGCGCCTCTGGTACTGGGGCTTTTTCTATTCTGTCATGGCATTTTTCGCCCTGATCCTCACCAGTTGGAGCAATCCCTTTCTTTTGCAGACGCCCGCTCCTCCGGACGGCAACGGCCTGAACCCTCTGCTGCAAAATCCCGGCATGATTTTTCATCCACCCCTGTTGTTCATCGGCTACGGCGGCTTTGCCGTGCCCTCCTGTCTGGCTCTGGCCCAGACGCTTTCGGGGCGCGCCGGGCAGGAAGATGCGTGGTTCCGCCTTTCGCGTCCCTTCATCATGCTGGCCTGGCTTTTTCTCACGGCGGGCATTGTGCTGGGCGCGTGGTGGGCCTACATGGAACTGGGCTGGGGCGGCTACTGGGCCTGGGATCCGGTGGAAAACGCCTCGCTGATCCCCTGGCTTGTGGCCACGGCAGCCCTGCACACCCTGATTGTCGAAGATCGCCGCCGGAAGCTGGGGCGGGTCAATGTGGCGATCATGGCGCTGGTCACAGTGTCGGCATTTTTTGCCACCTACCTTGTCCGCAGCGGGGTCATTGATTCCGTGCACGCCTTTGGTGACAGCAATGTGGGTACGCCTTTGACGGTATTTATCCTGACCGGTCTGTTCACAAGCCTCTGGGTTCCCCTGACCGCGCCCCGGCAGGGCCAGCCGCTGGACGGGCTGGACAGCCGCGAAGGTTTTCTGACTGTCGTGGCCTGGACCCTGCTGGCCCTGGCCGCCATCATCCTGACGGCCACCATGTGGCCGGTGCTCAGCTCGCTGTGGGCCGATGCGCCCCGCGGGCTGGACGCCCGTTTTTACAACAGGGTGTGCCTGCCGCTGGGCGTGCTGCTCACGTCCATGATGGTGGTTTGCCCCTGGCTGGGCTGGGGAGGAGGGGTGCGCGGCAAAAAGAGACTGCTGGCTGCGCTGGGCGGTGCCGGGATTGCGGCGGGCGTCATCTGGGGCCTGGGATACCAGAAGCCTCTGGCGCTGGCAGGGGCCGCATCGGCTGTGGGCATTCTGCTGAGCGCGATTTTTCTTCTTGCCGACAAGGCTGTGCGCGGGCAGCCCGCAACGCTGGGCGCTCTGGGCGCGCACGCAGGGCTGGCGCTCATGGCGCTGGGGATTGCCTTTTCCGGGCCGTACACCCGTGACAACGAAATGAGCCTGCTTCAGGGCGATTCGGACTCTGTGGGCGAATACACGGCAACCCTTCTTGAACTGGAAGAAGGGCGGCGTCCCGGCTACGATTATATTGCCGCCCGTTTGCAGATCGCCAAAAACGGCAAAAATCTCGGGATCGTTGTGCCCGAGCGCCGGTTGTACGACAAATTCGGGTCCATGCAGTTTTCCGAGGTGGACGTGATTCCCGGTCTGGGCAATGAGGTTTACGCCTCCCTGCTGGGTCTGGACGAGAAAAGGCGCGTGGTGGTCAAGGTCAGCGTGGAGCCTTTGGTCAACTGGCTGTGGATTGGCGGAACCATCATGTGCCTTGTGCCGCTGATGGGCTTGCGCCGCCGTGCCGGAGTCGGCGGCTCCACAGAGGCATGATTTCCGGAGCGTCCGGGGCTCTCCCCCGGCAAAATCCGGCCGCAGCCCGCGTGGCGGCAGCGCGCCGGGGAGGGTAGTGCTCTGGAACTTGTGCGCGTGGCCAAGATATACGGCGCAAAGCTTGTTTTCAAAAACGTGAGCTGCGCCTTTGCCAAGGGCAGCGTTTCCCTGCTGGCGGGCGGCAACGGCGCTGGCAAGAGCACCCTTTTGCGCATCATGGCCGGGCTTTCGCGACCCACTGCCGGCACGGTCACGCCCTCCAGGGGGGCGGTGGGGTATCTGGGACACGCCACGTTTCTCTATCCCGGCCTGACGGCGCTGGAAAATCTGGCCTTCTGGTGCGATGCCCACGGTCTGGGCCTTTCCTCGGCCCGGCTCATGGAGGGGCTGGCCCGTGTGCGGCTCGAAGCGCATGCCCACGAGCGGGCGGGAGTTTTCTCGCGCGGCATGGCTCAGCGCCTCAGTCTGGCGCGGGTTCTCCTGCAGGAGCCGGAGGTTCTGCTGCTGGATGAGCCCGGCGCAGGGCTGGACATTCCGTCCCACATCTTGCTCCGGCAGGAGATTGCGCAGGCCAGACAGCGCGGGGCCTGCGTGGTGCTCATCAGCCACGATCTGGGTGAGGACGCGGCGCTGGCAGACCGCCTGCTGGTGCTGAAAGACCGTGGGCTGGCTTATGACGGCCCGCCCGGCGATTTTCGGGATGGCGCAACGGAAGTTTGCGAAATCGGCACTGTCCTCCCTGCGGGGGACACGCCGGGGGCGACATTGTGCTGCGCCTGACCCTGGCCCTGGCCCGCAAGGATCTGAGGCTGGTTCTGGCGCGCGGCAGCGGTTTGGTGCAGGCCCTTTTGCTGGGGCTTTTGCTCATTTTTGTCTTCAGCCTGTCGCAGGGAACGGGCGAGCGCATGGCCCCGCAGGGGGTCGCCGCCGTATTCTGGCTCGGTTCCGTGTTCTGCCAGGTGCTGATTTTCAACCAGCTCTATGCGCTGGAAGAAGCCAGCAGCGCCCGCCTCGGCCTTTTGCTCTGCCCCGCTCCGGTGCAGGCGGTGTGGCTGGGCAAGGGCTGCGCCGGGATGGTGCTGCTGGGGCTGGCGCAGATCGTGTTCTTTCCCGCCGCCATGGTTTTTTTGGGGCAGGATATGCGGGGTTCGGTGTCCGACGGCCTGTTGGCCCTGCTGCTTGTCGATCTGGGCATGTGCGCTTTGGGGTCCTTGCTGGGCGCGCTGGCCCAAGGGCAGGCAACACGGGAATCACTGTTGAGCATCGTGCTTTTTCCTTTGCTGACGCCGCTTCTGTTGGCGGGCATCAGCGTGGGAGCGCAGGTTCTGGGCGCGCCCAGTCCCGACGGAGCCGGAGCGTGGCTTGGCGTGGCAGCCGCCTTTGACGCGGTTTTTCTGGGCGCGGGTCTGCTCCTTTTCGGGCATATCTATGCGGGGGATGAATGAACAGAGGATTGTCGGCAGCGCCGCTCCTGTTGGCTGTGGCGGGCGGCCTGGGCTTTGCCGCCTGTCAGTGGCTGATTTATGTGTACGCCCCGGTGGAGGCCACCCTCGGTTTGGTGCAGAAGATTTTTTATGTCCACCTGCCGCTGGCGTGGTGGGGGATGGCAAGTTTTTTTGTGGTCTTTCTGGGGTCCGCGCTCTGGCTCTGGAAGCGCCGCCCCGGCGCGGACAGGCTGGCCGCGGCCGCCGCCGAAGTGGGTGTTCTGCTGAGCGGCCTTGCCCTGATCACGGGCATGCTGTGGGCGCGCAGGTCGTGGGGCGTCTGGTGGACATGGGATCCCCGCCTGACGACCACCCTGATCATGTGGTTCGTCTATGCCGGATATCTGGTGCTGCGCGGGCTTGACCTGCCTCCGGCGCGGCGCAATACGGTCTGCGCGGTGGTGGGCGTGGCGGCCTTTCTGGACGTGCCCCTGGTTTTTTTGTCGGCCCGGCTCTGGCGTTCCATCCACCCCTCTGTTTTTTCCGGCAGAGAGAGCGGTCTGGAGCCGGAGATGCGCCTTGTGGCCCTGGCCTGCGTGGGCATTTTCGGGCTGCTTTGGGCTGCTCTGGTCTGGCTGCGCAAGCGCCAGCTTGACCTGGAGGCGCGGCTGGAGACTCTGGCCGAAAACCGCGCTGCTGGCCCCGGACGGGAATAATACGGCGCATGCCGCAGGAGGAAAATGATGGACGCCCAGACCTGGGTTCTTCTGGCCAATGCCGGCGTGTGGATCGGCATCGGCGCATATCTGGCCTTTCTGGCGGCGCGTCAGCGCACTCTGGCCGCACGCCTGTCCCGGATGGAGATGCTTGACCATGACTGAAACTCCTTCGCGCCTTTTTCCTGCTCGCGCCGTCATTGTTGTTCTGGGCTTGGGGCTGGCGGTCATGCTGGCCGCTTCGCTCAAGGAGCGTTTTGAAAATCCGCACCTTTCCGTGGCGGTGGAGCCGCGCCCCGTGATGTCCGATGCCGCCGGAGCGGACGCCCAGTCCATCGGCGCGCTCATGCGCAAGGTGGCGGCCAACCCGCAGGACGTGGATGCCCTTGTCCACCTTGTGGAGCATCTTGTGGCCGCACAGAACTGGCAGGCAGCCGAAACCTTTGCCCAGCGCGCAGTGGCTCTGGACAGCGCCAATCCCGCTCCGCTCTATCTGCTGGGCGTGATCCTGCACAATCAGGAGCGCCACAAGGAGGCTGCGGAAGTTCTGGAAGGCGTTCTGAAGCGCAAGGACGAAGCTTCCGTCCGGTACAGCCTGGGGGTGCTTTACGCCTATTTTCTCCAGGACCCGGCGAAGGGAAGAGAGCACCTCGCGGTGGGCCTTGCAGATCCTACGGGCAGCGAGGAATTGAAAGCCAGTATTCGTCAGGAACTGGAAAAAATTCCGCCGCCCGCGCCAGCAGTGCCCGCAGATCCGCCCAAGGAAGCCGCGCCTTCCGGAAAAGAGGGAGAAAAGAAAGCCAAAAAGCCCTCCGGCTCCTCGCGGGAACGCCGCTGAGCGGCGCGGGCTTGCCTCTTTTTTTGCCCGAAGGTAGTCTGCACAACAAATCAGCGCGTGTCGCGCGCCATGAGGAGCTATGGCCCGTCAGAAAAGAAAAAAATCTTCCGCGCAGCCCGTGCCCCCTGCCGCGCAACAGGAGGCGGCTCCGGAAAACGAGAGCGGCCTGCCGTTGGAAGAAGGCGTTGTTGCCGTTGCATGTTCCGCCCGCAGCGTCCCTGCGCACGGCAAGAGCGTGAGCCGGGGCACATTTGTGGTGGGTTTGCTTTTGGCCCTGATGCTGGGGATGTATCTGGGCAGCCTTGCCCCGGCCTTTTTTGTCCGGGACGCGGACAGGGGCGCTGTTTCGTCCGCCCCAATGTCTCCGGACCTGGTGCCGCCAGCGCAGACGCCTGCTGGTCAGGCGCCTTCTGCCGGGCAGGCGGCGTCTTCCGCTCCGCCCGCTCCTGCGGCGCCGGCCATATCGCCCGAGCAGGCCGCCCGCATCGCGGCCCTGGAAAAAGCGGTTCTGGACAATCCTTCGGACGCGCGCAACTGGACGGAACTGGGCAATCTCTATTTTGACACCAACCAGCCCGGAAGGGCGGTCACGGCCTATCAGCGCTCTCTGGCCCTGGCCCCCGACAATGCGGACGTGATCACGGACATGGGCATCATGTTCCGTGAACTGGGCGAATTCGAGAAGGCTGTTGCCCAGTTCCGCAGGGCATCCAGCGTCAGTCCGCGTCATGAAAATGCCCTGTTCAACGAAGGCGTGGTGCTGTACTACGATCTCCAGCGCAGGGATGACGCCATGAAAGCATGGCAGCGCCTGCTGGCGGTCAACCCTGCGGCCCGCACCCCTGACGGAAAATCCGTTGCGGACATGCTGCGCCAGTTGCCGTAGCAGGGGCGCGGAGGACAAGCCAAAACCACAGGCGAAAAGGAATGACGGAGTGTTTTGCATGTCCGGTTTGTTGAGGCGGGTGCGGTTCCCCTGGCGGGGCATTTTGCTTGCGTATCTTCTGCTTGTGTGCGTGGTCTGGCCGCAGGCAGCTGCGGGAGGCATGGTTTCGCCGCAACTGCGTTCTGCCAGCGAATCCCTTTTGCCCCATCTGGATTATTTTATTGACGAAACAGGCAGCATGGACGTGGATGAAGTGGCGTCTTCCGTCAATGCAAGAGCCTTTCAGCACTGGTCCGGAGATTTGCCGCGCGGTACGGGCACGCTGTGGCTGCGCTTCACGCTGGCTCCCCTGGCACCGGGGGAGAAGGGCGGCACTCTGCTGCTGGATATGGGGCCGGACGTTCCTGCCGACCCCGTCTTGTACGAGCCGCGCCCGAATCCGGAAACCCGCGTTGGGGATTGGCGGGAAAGTGTTCCCGGTCCCCGAAATATCCTGCTTCTGCCCGAACCCGGACCCGAACCCCTGACCTGCTATATCCGCATGGACGGCCTGCCCGGCGTCTGGTTTGCGCCCGTGTTGCGCACGCCGCACAATGCCGCCACCAACTGGAGCAGTCTGGTGGGCAAAGCCGCCATTCTGGCCCTGGGGGTGGTCATTGTGCTCTGTGTGCTGCGCGGCCTTTCGGAGAAAGGGCAGTGGCGCGTCTGGACAGCCTTTTATGTGGCTGTTGCCCTGGCCCATGCGCTTGCGGGCATGCCCCCCTACGGAGGGGGAGGCATGAGCGCGGGGCAGGCGTTTTCTGTTCTTTTTCCCGGCATGGCCCTGATGCTTTTTCCCCATGTGGGACGCCATTTGATGGGAACAAGGGGGCGTTCGCGCGCGCTTGACGCGCAGCTGGTGCTGCTTTCCCTGCCGGGAGCGGTGCTGGCCCTGTTGCCCTTGCTGCCGGGATTCGGCTGGCTGATCCGCTATCTGGCGCTCTGGCCCGCCTGCACGCTTCTTTTTGCGCCTACCGCGCTGGGGGCGGCGGTCATGGGCCTGGGGGGAGCCAGGCGCTTTCTGCTGGCCTGCCTCATTTCTCCTCTCTGCGTCTTTCTGGGCTTTATGGGACTGACGCACGGGCAGCCTGCGGATCTGCTGGCCTCGGCCCCCTTGTGGGGCACGGCGCTGGGCGCGCTGCTGGTGGCAGGCACAGGCCTGCCGGGCGACATGTCCCGCAGGGATGCCGCCGCGTCGACCGCAGAGCTGGACGCGGCCCTGATCAGCGCGGGGCTGGACGACAACCTCATCACCCTTGATCAGCCTCTGGACGACCCCAATCTGCGGATTCTGCCGCCCGGAGGGCATTTGCCGTCGGCAGCGCAGAGCCTGCATGTGCCTTCCCGAAGCGGGAGCGGGGAAGCCCCGAACCCGGAAGAAAAGGCCGTGTACTGGGAGAATCTGCTGCGACCTGCGCTGGACAGCCTTTTGCATGAGGGCATGGCCCTGAAGCGGTGCGCATTGCCCCCCGCAGTGCGGCTGCATGCCGAAAAAATGCTTGATGCCGCCCAAAATCTGGCAAGAACCGTGGAAGATCCCGGCAAAGGGCTGGAGGGCAGCCGCCCGGACAAAAGCTCCGGCGTGTTCAATCTGCAGCAGACAGTGCGCGAGGCCCACGATGCCGTGGCGCTCATGGCGGAAAATGCGGGCATCGGCCTTGCGTGGTATATGCCGCCGCTGATGGGGCACATGTACGAGGGGCAGGGGCAGGCCCTCGGCGAAAGCCTCCGCCTGCTGCTGGAAAGCGCCGTGCGGGCGACAGGACGGGGAGTGGTGCATCTTTCCGTACGGCGTGTGCCGGAAAGCGCGGATGCGGGGCATCTGCTGTTCACGGTTTCCGATTCCGGCAATGGCCTCCCCCCCCAAAAGCGTTCTGTCACAGCCCTTGCGCGGGCATGGGAACTGGCGGGAGACAACGGCGGCTACCTTGCTCTGGAAAGCGGCCCGCAGGGAGTTTCCGTTTCTTTCAGTCTGCGCCTTGTGCCGCTGGAGGAACGTTCGCAGCCCGGAACAGAGCCGGTCATTGCTGTGGTGGCGGACAGTGCCGTGGAACGCCGCTTTCTGATCAACCGCTGCGAGCCTCTGGGCTGCCGCTGCGTGGAAGCCAGAAGCGTGCACGAAGCCCTGCAATACAACCGGGAAGCTCCGGCGGTCATGCTGGTGGTCCGCTCTCCCCATGACGGGCCAGCCCATGCCGATGCCCTGGGGCGGTTTCAGGCCGAGGCTCTGGCCGCAGGGTTGCCCGTATTCCGGGCTCTGGCCATCACCGCCGACAGCAGCCGCTGGGACGCGCTCACCGACTGCGGGTATACGCATGCCCTGCTGGAACCGCTGGACGAAGAAGCGCTTGTTTCCACGGTGCGCGAGGTTCTGGACGAGTTGCGTGCCGCGGCCGAGGAAGACACGGCGGAAGCCCCCCGCGATTTTGCGCCCCCAAAAGACGGATCGCCGCCGGATTTGGACGGACACTCCCCCTTGCCCGATCTTTTCGGGCCTCTGCCGTCCGCGGGAGAACCTTCCGGGCCGGGCCTTCCGGATATTCCGGATCTTTCGCTTCTTCCCGGAAGGGATTTGCCCGCCACACGAGACGGCGAAGGCAGCAAGGAAGAATTTTTGCCCCTGCCCGGCACGGGAAGCCCTGACAAAAATGTTTTTGACGCTGCGGAAAATGCCTCTGCGCCAGAGCAGAATGCGTCAGGACAGGATGCGCCAGTGCAGGATGCGCCAGTGCAGGATGTGTTGGGGCAGGATGTGTCAGGGCAGGATGCTGTGGAAGGAGATGCCGGGCTTTCTGTTCCTCCGGCCGGGGAGAGTGAGGAATTTTTTACGTCCGCAGGGCTGGGTGGGCCTGTGTGGGGCGCTTCTGCTGTCCGTGAGGATGACGGAAATGACGCCGGAAAAGAGGAAGACAGCCCTGCCCCTGCCGGAGAAGACGGTCTCGAGGCATCCGGCGCCGAACCTCTGGCAACCATTGCCGACCGCAGCGGCGAAGCCGTTCTGAAGCCGCTCAACGCTTCTGCTGCCCGGCGGGCCATGCCGGAAAACGAAATATCTGCTCCCCCGGCGGGCCGGGGAGCCTGGGCCAACTACAGCATGGATGACGAATGGGTGGGTGAGCCTGTGCCTGTTCCGGCCTCTGCTTCTGCCGAAAAAAAGCCGCCTTCCCCGCAGCGGGGAACCGGGGGGAGCGCGCCCTTTGCCTCTGCTGAAAACTCCCGCTATGTCAGCCCCAGCCCGGCGGTACACGGAGAATGGGTTGGCGAGCCTGTGCCTGTTGTCAGTCGGAACCGGGAGCCTTCGGCTGCGGGGACCGTCCGGGAGCGCCCCTCGTTGCGGGACGAAATGCCGCGCACGGCTCCGGGCAGGGAGATCCGCCGGGTGATGGAAAATACTGGCGAGAGTCCGCGTGCCGTGCCCGCAAAAGAGGCCGGAGAGCAAAGGGATTCCGTAGCGCCGTTGTCCGCAGCGCGCGGAGCCAACGCGCCCATCGTGGATTTTATTGCGCACGTTGCGTCTGTTCCGGACACAGCGTCTTCTGGCGGCCGTGTTGCGGGGGAAGAGAGCAGGAGCGGGCAGACGCGCGGTGAAACTCCGGCGGTGTCCGCCGCGCGGGAGGATGCTCCGCTGCAAGACTTTGCCTATGCGCGGCTTGTGGAAGTGCTGGATGCCGCGATGGAAGATGTGCAGCAGGGCTACCGGAGCCAGAGCTGCCCTGCGGTGCAGAAAGGCGCGGCCCGTATTTCTGCGGAGGCCGGAGCCCACGGTTTTCGCGTTCTGGCGCGCTTGGCCCATTGTGTGGAGCGCGCGGCCAAAGAGGAGAGCATGAGCGCGTTGCGCGACCTTTTGCCCGAACTGGCGGCGGCTGTGGAGCGCGACCGGATCGACATCCTCCGGACCCTCAGGGAGCGCGGCACGTCCGGAAACTTCATGTCGTGACAGAACAAAACGCAAATACTGGAGGCAGAATGTACGAGACGATTCTTTTTCCTGTCAGCGGAAAAAAAGGTTTGGCGCGCGCCGGGGAGGTTTTGCGCCATGTGACCAGGATTGCTGACGGCAGCACGGTTGTTCTGCTGCATGTTTTTGACGTTGTTCCCCTGACCGTGGGAGGAGAAGCCCATGCCCAGATCCGGGCAGAGCATGCGGCCACGGGCGAAACTCTGCTCAAGTCTGTTGGTCAGGAACTGGAAAAGAAGGGCATATCCTTCCGCTGCCGTGTGGAAGAAGGCACTGTGGCCGAAACCATTGTCCGCGTGGCCCATGAGGAAAAAGCCGAACTGATCGTCATGCTGACCGACGGCCGCAACGGCTTGCCCGACTATCTGCTGGGCTCCATCACCGAACGTGTTCTGCGCAATACCGATACGGCTCTTCTGGCCATCCGGCAGAGCGGCGGAGAGTAGGCCCGTCAGGGGAGCAGCGCCGCTGCTCCCTGATCCCGGTCTGGAGCGCTTTTTCCCTCATAGTCTCTCGCGGATTATGCAAGGCGAAAATGCTTGCTGTTGCTGAAATTCTCGTTCTGCTGGCGGTGTATGCCCTTTCGTGGGTTGCGGCCTGCCATGCCCTCCTGACCAAGCATGATCCCCGTTCAGCCCTCGGCTGGACAGTGACAGTGCTGTTTCTTCCCTTGGTGGGCGCCGTGCTCTACGCCTGTTTCGGCATCAGCCGGGCGGAAAGCCGCGCCAGCAGGATCATGCGCCGTCAGGCCAGGCTGGAACCGCCGTACGCGCACCCGCCTTTTGAGCGTATTCCGCCGGAGAAGCTGCCCGAAAACATTCTCTGCACGGAGCATATCGGGCGTGTGCTCAGTCGGCAGCATGTGTGCGGCGGCAATGACCTGCGCCCCCTGCGCAACGGCGACGAGGCCTACCCGGCCATGCTTCAGGCCATTGACGCAGCCAGAGAATACGTTTTTTTGAGCACCTATATTTTCAATGCGGGGAGAGCCGCCGGAGCCTTTGCACAAGCTCTGGCCCGCGCGGCCTCTCGCGGTGCGGACGTACGCCTTCTGGTGGACGGCGTGGGCATGCTCTATTCCTGGCACAAGCCCTGGAAGAAACTGGAACGTCACGGCGTGCGGACAGCCGTATTTTTGCCCCTGCGCCTTTTTCCTCCCCAGGTGGGCATCAACCTGCGCAATCACCGCAAGATTCTTGTTTGTGACGGCACGGGCTTTACCGGGGGCATGAACATTGCGGACGACAATCTGTCCGCAGGCAGGGACTTGCGCGTACAGGACATGCATTTTCAGTGTCGCGGCCCGATTGTGGACCAGTTGCGCCGCGCTTTTTTGCTGGATTGGGGCTTTTGCACCGGCGAGTATACGCCCCTGCCTCCGGCCACGGCGCTGCCGCAGGGCGCAAGCCGCTGCCGCGTCATCATGGATGGGCCGGGGGCGGGCGGCAATACGCTGGAGGACATTTACTGCGGCGTCATCAACAGCGCCCGGAAGTGCATACGCGTCATGACGCCGTATTTTCTGCCTTCACACGCGCTGGTGGCCGCCCTGCGATCGGCGGCCCACCGTGGGGTGGACGTGCGCGTGATCCTGCCGGAGAAAAACAATCTCATCTATGTGCACTGGGCCCAGTTCCGCATCCTGCCGGTGCTGCTGGATGCGGGAGTGCGCGTCTGGTTGCAGCCCGCGCCTTTTGCCCACAGCAAACTGCTGGCTGTGGACGGCCACTACAGCCAGATAGGTTCCGCCAATCTTGACGGACGCAGCCTGCGCCTCAATTTTGAGCTGAACATGGAAGTCTTTGGCGCATCCTTTCACGATATTCTGGCCGCGCATATGGACCATGCTGTCAGTGTGGGCAGGGAGGTCACGTCCATTGACCTTGCACGTCAGAATCTGGCCGTGAGGTTGCGCAACGCCGGTTGCTGGATATTTTCGCCCTACCTGTAGGGTCTGTGGGCCGGAGGTGGCCTGCCCTGCGGCGCAAATGCAAAGACAAGCGCCTGCGCAGGGCGACAGGAGGAAAAAATATGGGAACGCAGCGCCCTCCCAAACTGAAAGTCTGGTCATTGAGCCTGGGCTGTCCCAAAAACAGGGTGGACAGCGAGCGCCTGCTGGGCTCTCTGGGCATTGGCGTGGAGCATGTGGAGCATATGGGCCGCGCGCGGCTGGTGTTCATCAACACCTGCGGATTCATCGAGCCTGCGGTGCGGGAATCCGTGCAGCGCGTTCTGGATGCCGTGGAGCGTATCGGGCGCTGCAAGAAAAGACCCCTGCTGGCCGTGGGCGGATGCCTGGTGGGGCGTTACGGCGCGCGCACCCTGGCCGAAGAACTGCCGGAAGTGGACCTGTGGCTGCCCACGGATGCGCTTGCGCGTTGGCCGCAGATGCTGGCGCGGGCGTTGGGCCTGCCCCCCCCGGATCCGGGCGGGGGGTACGGCGCGCGCCTGCTGTCCACCGGCCCGTCCTATGCATGGCTCAAGGTGGGCGAAGGCTGTCGCCACAAGTGTGCCTTTTGCACCATTCCTTCCATCCGTGGCAAGCTTGCCTCGCTGCCTGCGGAGCATCTGGTGGCCGAGGCCGGAGCCCTGCTGGATCAGGGCGTGCGCGAGCTGGCTCTGGTGGCCCAGGATCTGACATCCTGGGGGCTGGATATGGGCCTGAAGAACGGTTTGCCCCTGCTGCTGGAACGGCTTGCGGCCCTCAAGGGGCTGGACTGGCTGCGCCTGCTCTACCTGTACCCCACGGGCGTGACCCCGGAGCTTTTGCGCTGCATGCGGGACTTCAGCCCGCCTGTGCTCCCCTATCTGGACATTCCCCTGCAACACGCCCATCCTGATGTGCTTTCCCGTATGGGGCGTCCCTTTGCCCGGGATCCCCGACGGGTTCTGGATCTGGTGCGCGGGGTTTTGCCCCATGCGGTGCTGCGCACCACTTTTATTGTGGGCTATCCCGGAGAAAGCGAAGCGCAGTTCGAGAGCCTCTGCCGTTTTGTGGAGGAGAGTCGCCTGCAGCATGTGGGGGTTTTTGCCTATGCGCCCGAAGAGGGAACGCCTGCGGCGCTTCTGCCCGGCCAGATTCCCGATGACGTCAAGGAACGCCGGAGGAACCTTCTCATGGAAATTCAGGCGAATATCAGCGCCGACTGGCTTTCGGAGCAGGTGGGCGGCAGGCAGCAGGTGCTGGTGGACGCTCCCCACCCCGAGTGGCCCGGTCTGCACCGGGGGCGGGTCTGGTTTCAGGCGCCGGAAGTGGACGGCGTTACCTATGTCAGCGGGCCCGGAGTGTACCCCGGCGCTCTGGTGGAATGCGATATCGTGGAGAGCGCAACGTACGACCTCACCGCGCTGGCGTGAAAAGTTTTTTGCGCAACACCCGCGGCCAGCTTTCAGGGCAGTGCCGCAGTGGGGATGCGCATGCCCCAGGGTCAGTTGCCCTGGGGATACAGCGGGCTCATGCTGCGCAGCAGGTTGGTGAACAGGCCCTCGATGCCCTGAATGAAGGTATGCACATGTTCGGCCATGATCACCAGCAGAAGGCCCACAAAGAAAAACCCCACCCCGATTTTCACCGGGAAGCCGAATTCCATGATGTGGATCTGCGGCGACGTTCTGGCCACGAGCCCCAGCGTCACCTCCACCATGAACAGGGCCACCATCACCGGAGCGGCGATCTGCAGGGCCAGAACAAACATCTGCGCGGCCAGATGCAGGACCTGGGAAAGAAGGATGGCGCCCACAAGCAGTCCGCCCGGCGGGACAAGATCAAAGGATGCTGCAAAGCCTTTTATCATGTACAGATGCCCGTTCATGCTCAAAAAGGTCAGCAGCGAGACCATCCAGAGAAAAAAGGCCGCGGCCCCGGTCTGGTTGCCGGTGAGGGGGTCGGCAAAGTTGATCATGGTAAAGCCCATCTGGAAGCCCAGCAGTTCTCCCCCTGCCTGAATGCCCATGAACAGAAAATTGACGGCCATGCCCAGCACCAGACCCATCACCGCTTCGCCCAGCACCATGAGCGCCATGTCGAAAGGATGGGCGGGCATGGGCGTGTGCACAGCCACATGGGGCCACAGGCCCAGGGAAAAAACCAGCGTGGCCGCAGCCTTGACCTGCATGGGAATGTTGTTGGTGGAAAAGACGGGCAGCATGAACATGACAATGCTCACCCGCATGAGGGTGAGCCACAGGGCGAGCACGCCGGCCTGATCAAAACCGAAAACGTCCATGCCGCAGGCGTTGCAAAAAGGTTGCCAGCGATGGAGATGCTCCGCCCGGAGCAGGGGAAGACGCTATTTGTGCAGCTTTTCCGCAATGAGTTCGCGGATGATCCTGTTCAGGCCGGGCAGATCCGGCTTGGAAACCTGCCGGTCGGCGCCCACCTGTTTTCCTCTGGAAAACAGGGCATCGGTGATGAGGGAAGAGAAGAGGATTACCGGAAGTTGCCGGATTCCGGCTGTTTCACGGATTTTTGTGGTCAGCATGTGGCCGTCCATCTCGGGCATTTCAATGTCCGAAATGACCATGTGCAGCATGTCGGTCACGTCCTTGCCCTGCGCCTGCGCCTCTGCATGCAGGTTCAGCAGAAATTCCCATGCTTCGCGTCCGCTGGCCACGGCCGTGACCCGAAATCCCGCCTTTTCCAGAGATGTCCGGATGATATGGCGCAATGAGCGGGAGTCGTCGGCCACCAGAAGATGGAACTGGCCTGCCCCTTCCACCGGGCTGGTGTCCACCTCGACCTTGGACATGTCCAGGGATTTGTCCAGGCTGGCCAGAATTTTTTCCATGTCCAGAATAAAAAGGACGCGGTCCTGAATGCGCAGCACTCCGGTGATGCTTTCGCGCGAATAGCTCTGCACGTAGCGGTTGGGGGGTTCGATCCGGTCCCATGTCATGCGGTGGATACTGGTGACCGCAGAAACCAGAAAAGCCGCCTGCACGCCGCTGAATTCCGTGACAATGACCTTGGCATGCTCCTCGCTGACCATTTCCTTGTCCAGCCAGGTGGCCAGATTCAGGATGGGCAAAACCCTGCCGCGCAGATTGAAGGTGCCGAGCACGGCGGGATCGCAGTTGCTGGGCATGCTGGTGATGACGGGCATGCGGATGATTTCCAGAACCTTGGCGACATTGATGCCGTAATGGCCGCTGTAGGTGGTGCCGTCGGCCTGTTTCTCGTCAATGATGAACTCAATGATTTCCAGCTCGTTGTTGCTGGCTCTGAGCAGGCTGCTTTGCGACATGGCTTTTCATCCTGATAGGCATTGCGGGCGCGGTGGAGCGCCAACGGCGCAAGGCCGCTGCAAACTTCATCGGCACAAAACGGACTTTCTTAAGGAAACGGATGTGTTTTTTGCCCGGCCTCCTATCTGGGCGGCTCCCGCCGGGGGCAGATATCCGCCAGTTCGCAGGCGGCGCAGCGGGGCTTGCGCGCCATGCATACCTCGCGGCCAAACCAGACCATGCGGTGGTTCACATCGCCCCATTCGTCTTTGGGAAAAACCTCCATGAGGTCGCGCTCCACAGCCACGGGGTCAAGGGCATCGGTCAGCCCCAGGCGGAAGCTGATGCGCTTCACATGCGTGTCCACAGCCAGGCCCTCGTTGATGCCGTACGCGCCGAAAAGCACCACATTGGCGGTCTTGCGCGCTACTCCGGGCAGGGTGACAAGCTCCGCGAGGCTGGCGGGAACCGTGCCGCCATACACATCGCGCACCCGCCGCGCCGCGCCGAGCAGGTTTTTGGCCTTGCTGCGGAAAAAACCCGTGGAGCGGATGACTTCTTCCAGATCTTCCTGTGAGGCTTCGGCCAGATCGGCCGGGCCGGGCCAGCGACGAAACAGGTGGGGAGTGACCAGATTGACCCGCGCGTCCGTGCACTGGGCGGCCAGAACCGTGGCCACCAGCAGTTGCCAAGCCGTGTCGGCGTGCAGGTGGGTATGGGGCTGCGGATACCGGGCTTGCAGGGCGGCCAGCACTCTGGCCGCCTGGGCCGGGCGAAAGTTGTTCTTGTCCATTGCCCAGCTATGCCACAGGTGCAGGATGGCCGCAAGCCGCGGGCAGAAAGTCGGGGAAAAAGGAATATCCCCGGAGGGCGGACCCCCGGGGATATGGGATGTGCACAGGGCACGTCCTCAGCCAGCGCCTAGCGGCCGATGAGCTGCATGGCCATCTGGGGCAGGCTGTTGGCCTGGGAAAGCATGGCCACAGCGGACTGGGTGAGGATCTGGTTGCGCACGAAGCGCGTCATTTCCGTGGCCACGTCCACGTCGGAAATGCGGGATTCGGCGGCTTGCAGGTTTTCCGCCTGAGTGGTCAGGTTGGAGATGGTGTTTTCCAGCCTGTTTTGCAGCGCGCCGAGGTGGGCGCGGATCTTGTCCTTGGAGATCACGGCTTCGTTCAGGCCTACCAGCGCGCTCTGCGCGGCCTGCTGGGTGGAAACCGTATAGGCCATGGCACCGGCAGCGGCTTCGTTGCCCACGCCCAGGGCCGAGGCCGTGCTCGTGCCGATCTGGATGTAGTAGTAGTCTTCTGCCGAGTCGTTCATGGAGCCGAAGTGCACCTTGAGCTTGCCGGTGGAGGACAGGCCCGAGCCGTCGTGCGAATCAGAGGACAGGTTGCCGTTGAGCAGGTGGATGCCGTTGAAGTCCGTGGCATTGGCGATACGGGTGATTTCCGACGCCATGGCCTGATATTCAGATTCGATCATCAGGCGCTGGGTGGAGTCGTAGGTACCGGTGGCTGCCTGTTCGGCCAGTTCCTTCATGCGCGTGAGCTTTTCGTCGATAACGGCCAGCGCGCCGTCAGCGGTCTGAATCATGGATATGGCGTCGTTGGCGTTACGCACGCCCTGCTGCAGGGCCGCGATGTCTGTGCGCATCAGTTCGCGGATGGCGAGGCCGGCGGCGTCGTCGGCTGCGGAGTTGACGCGCAGGCCCGTGGAAAGACGCTGGGTCGACGTCCTGAGGTTGTTGTAGTGGCTGGTCAGGGTGTTGCCGACATTGGTCGCCATCTGGTTGTTATTGATATACATGGCATTCCTCCATGAATGCTGTATGTCACAGGCGGCGCGAAATGCCGACGCGTCCTTGCGTGCTACCGCCTTTGCTCACCTTATCGGGGGCAGAGAAAAAAAATTTAGAGCTTGAGGGAAATTTTTTCAGCATTGGGCCAGCGCCCGGAATGCAAGGGGGAAATTTTTGCCGCTGCGTCAGAACCCGCCTGGCGGCGGGTTCTGGCGCATGGTATATATAAGGAGGGGAATCAGCAGTCGCGGGCGGTCAGGCGTATCAGGCGGGAGAGCTGATGGGTGAAGCCGGATTCGTTGTCGTACCAGATGAGCAGCTTGACCATGGTTTTGTCCATGACCTGCGTGGACAGGGCATCCACCACACCGCCGTGGGTGCTGCCACGGTAGTCGATGGAAACCAGAGGCTCTTCGGAAAAACCCATGTTTTCGCGCAAGGCCCCCTGGCTGGCGGCTTTGAGCGCGGCATTGACGGCATCGGCGTCACAGGATTTTTCCACTTCACAGGTCAGATCCACCAGGGAGCAACTGGCGGTGGGTATGCGCACAGACATGCCGTTGAGCTTGCCTTCCAGAGCGGGGATGACCTGCCCCACAGCCTTGGCGGCTCCTGTGCTGGAGGGCACCATGGACACGGCCGCGGCCCGACCGCGTCGCCAGTCTTTGTGCGAGCCGTCCAGAATGCGCTGGCTCATGGTATAGGAATGGATGGTGGTCATGAGCCCGTGGCGGAGGCCGAAGTTTTTGTGCAGCACCATGGCCGCCGGCGCAAGGCAGTTGGTGGTACAGGAGGCTGCGGAAAGGATGTTGTGCCGGGCGCCGTCATAGACGTCATGGTTCACGCCCATGACGATCATGGCGTCCACACCCTTGGCTGGCGCGGAAATGATGACCTTTTTTGCCCCGCAGTCCAGATGCCCGGCAAGTCCTTCCCGGTCCTTGATGGTGCCTGTCGATTCCACAACCAGTTGCACGCCCAGGCGCTTCCACTCCCACTCTCCGGGTTTGCAGCGGGTAACGGCGATATGGCGGCCGTTGACAATGATGCCGTTTTCGTCATGGTCCACCGTGCCTGCGAACGGGCCGTAGACAGAATCGTATTTGAAGAGATAGGCCAGCGCGGCATTGTCCGCGCGGGCATTGATGGCGGCGAGGCGTACGTCCTGATCGTCGGCCATGATCCGCAGAAGATAGCGTCCGATACGGCCGAAACCGTTCATCCCCAGTGTGACGGGCATAAAGATCTCCTCTGGTCTTGTAAAGTTGCTTGCCGCGCTCAGGCCTTGCCTGCGGAACCCATGACATGACGGATCTTGTGGGCGACCATCTTCTTGACAGCCTCGCGGGCGGGAGACAGATAGGATCGGGGGTCAAACTGTTCGGGGTGTTCGGCAAAGCACTGCCGGACAGTGGCCGTGAGCGCCAGGCGTATGTCGGTATCCACATTGATTTTGCACACGCCCATGCCTGCGGATTTGCGCAACATTTCTTCGGGCACTCCTCTGGCGCCGCCCACCTGGCCGCCGTACTCGTTGCAGAGCTGCACAAATTCCTGCGGCACCGAGGACGCGCCGTGGAGCACAAGGGGATAGCCCGGAAGTTTGGCATTGATGGCTTGCAGGCGCTCAAAATCCAGCTTGGCCTCGCCCTTGAATTTGTATGCGCCGTGGCTGGTGCCGATGGCCACAGCCAGAGAGTCGCAGCCCGTCCGGGCAACAAAATCCACAGCCTGATCAGGGTCGGTGTACACATGCTCGGCGGAGCTCACATGTTCTTCCACTCCGGCCAGCTTGCCCAGTTCGGCCTCCACCCAGACGTTGCGCTGGTGGGCATAGTCCACCACCTGTTTGGTGAGGGCAATGTTTTCCTCGTAGGGCAGGTGGGAACCGTCGATCATGACCGAGGTGAAGCCTCCGTCAATACAGTCCCGACACATTTCAAAGCTGGGGCCGTGGTCAAGGTGCACCACCACGGGGACGGACGGATCCAGCGCCAGAGCGGCCTCCACCAGCTTCATGATGTACACCTGCCCGGCATATTTGCGTGCTCCCGCGGAAACTTGCAGGATGACAGGAGATTTTTCTTCCGAAGCCGCGCCCATGATGCCCTGGATGATTTCCATGTTGTTGACGTTGAAGGCGCCGATGGCGTACCCACCGGCGTACGCGGCGGCGAACATTTCTTTGGGACTGGTGAGAGGCATGTTTTCCCCCTGGGGTCAGACGTGAAGAAGCGCGCGGCCGCAAGCCGCGGGCATGAAGAGATTGTAGCGCAAATCCGGGCAAAGGGGAATGGCTGTAACGCGGATCCGGAGAAACGGGCGGCAGCAGTCTGCGGCAGCCTATGCAAAACCGCAATCCATCAGGGCGTGCCGGGCCATAACGTACTTGGAGAGCGCCAACTGGGTAAACTGCAAACCCGAAAGCAGACTCCCCACTACCGAGGGCAGGAAACTGTCATACTTCAGTTCCAGAATGGTCAGGCCATCGCAGACAGGCAGAGATACGGCGGAGCCGGGTACGGCCGCCCGCAGTCCAGAATCAAAAGTGACACGCACATTTCCGGGGTCATAGCTGAAAGCTTCACGCTCGTAGATCACGGTAACAACCGGGCGCAGACGGCGCAGGCTGTGCAGTTGGTAAAAAGCCTCCCATACCGCGCCGGCCTGCCCGGCGGCCACGCTCATATCGCCTGCGCATAGCCTGTGATACTGCTCCTGTGAAACGCGGTCATGCTGCTTGTGTCCCAGTTCTCCTTCTTTGTGTTTGCGCTCCAGGTGTACGGGGTCAAGGCTGTCATTGTACCAGCGCATACGCCATTTATCGCGTACAAAGACGCCGCTCTGCTTTTCGTGCAGGCAGGTGTCGTACATGTCGTCAAAATACAGGCTGCTGATGCGGTATGCCCCGTTGGAATGTCTGTCGCGGCACAGCAGGCTGTGGACGCGGCGGCGCAGGATGTCTGCATTTCCCGGTGTCAGATAGTATTTGTGCTCATGCCTGAATTGTTTCCGGCGCATGGTTCCGATCCTGGAATGTCGCCCGCGAAGCCTTGTTCTTCTACTGCAAGGTGTGGGTACGGTTGACGGAGGCTATGGGAGGCTATACAAATACGAAGCCATGGGCGCTCCTGTCCCGGATTTGCTGCCGTTCCCGAAGCCCTCCCATATGCGAACATTTACCATATGTCTATTTTTGGCCGGAGCACTGGTCTGCGCTGCGGCTTCTCTGCTCCTCCCCCCCGACTTTTCCGGCGGAGCGAGCGCTGAAGACGCGCGCTCGCGCGAAATTCTTGCCCTGCAGGACCTGGCCAGTATGCGCAGGATTGCCGCTGAAGACGCGCGCTCGCGCGAAATTCTTGGCTATACCATCCGGCAGGAAAAGAAAAGCATGGAAAGGCCTCACTTCAGGCCGTCCGCGCATTTTCTGGTTGAGTCCGTGCCGGTGGAAATTATCTGTGCCGTGCCCGGCGCACAAATCCACTACACTCTGGACGGCTCGCGCCCCACCAGAAACAGCACGGCCTATACAGGCCCCTTTTCTCTGTCGCCCGGCAAGGGCCGAACCTGTATCGTTGTCAAGGCTGTTGCCGTCATTGACGGCCGGGAAAGCGCGGTGTCCACGCACAGCTATTTTTTCGGCTTCGGCAGCCGGTTGCCCCACGGGCCCTATGTGTTTTCCCTGTCTGCAGAAAAGGAAGACCTCTACGGGCATGACGCGGGCATTCTTGTGCCCGGAAAATTGCGGGAGGAGTCCGTACGGCGTTTCCCCGAAAAGGAAGAGCATGCCCACAACGCCAACTACAAGGGCCGTGGCCGGGATTGGGAACGGACTGTAGACGTGGAGATTTTTCATCCTGATGGCAGCCGCCTGCTCGCGCAAAAAGCCGGAATGCGTGTTATAGGTGCAGTGTCGCGGCATTTTGCGCAGAAATCCCTGCGGTTCATTGCCCGCAAGGCGTATGAGCCGGGTGCGGGCAAGTTCAAGTATCCTTTTTTTCCTGAACTGGCCCGCGAAGATGCCAGATTTCCTGTACTGGCTTATGACAACTTGGTGTTGAGCAGCGGCGGGCAGGATCTTGAAGATGCACAGATCCGTACGCCGCTGCTGACGCACATCGCGGCCCAGGCTGGCTACGCCTGGACAACTCCGGTGCATTCGGCCGCCGTGTATCTCAACGGCACGTATTATGGTCACGCCTGGCTGAGCACCCGGCTGGACGATGGTCTGCTGGAAAGTTTTTTTGCCAGACCGAGGAAGGACTTTGTCGTGCTGAACGGTGGGGTCAGGATGTTGCGCTCCTCACCCAAGTATCCGGAATTGCTGCACTGGCGCAGCATACGTAAATTTGTCGATCTGGTTGGCCGCTGCGGGCAGGAGCGCATGAACGAGGATCTGTACCGCGCCATACAGGAGCAGATTGATGTGGACAATCTGCTTTTGTACTACGCCATCCAGTGCTATATCGAAAACCGGGACTGGCCCGGGGACAATCTGAACGTCAGGGTGTGGCGCTACACAGGGCAGGAGGGCGGCAAGACGCCCGAACTGGACGGGCGCTGGCGCTATGTGCTGTACGACCTTGATGTCACGGCTCTGAGCTCTTGGAGCGGGTCCAGGTCCCCGGCCCTTCCCACTTTGGGCTGGGCGCGGGGAGAAAGTCCCCTATTTTCTTCTCTGTTGGAGCGCCCCGAACTGGCGGCGCGGTTTGCCAACAACATGTGCGACATGGCTTTTGTCCACTATACGGAAGAGAATGTGCGGCGGGTCATGGGAGATCTGGATGCCGTGAGCCTTGACGAAATTCGCTACGCGGCGCAGCACGGGCAGTACAGCCCGCCCGGCCTGCAGCAGACCATCGACAGGGGCCGCGAAACCATCCTCGCCTTTTTCAGGCAGCGTCCGGAACATGCCCTGAACGAACTGCGTCACCTTTTCGGTTATACGGATTTGTATTGTGTAACAGTGGAAGGCCCGGCCCGGCTGAACACCATTGATCGCCCCAACCCCGAAGGCTGGTACTTTGTGGAAAATTCCGTTACGGTGGCCGCCGCCTTGCCGCCGCACAAGGCTGTGCGCCACTGGGAGGTGAACGGGCAGATCAGGACAGGAGACCGCATCACAATTTCCTCCGGCGATGCGCTCGCGGGGCATGTTCGGGTGCGGCTGGTGACAGAAGACCGCCCGCCGCCGCTGGTGCTTGAAAACGCCTACGACCATGGGCATGTCTGCGGATTTTCCCTGCGCAACACCACAAATGCATCCCTTGAAGTCAAGGACGTATATGTGAGCGACAGGCTTGCCAAGCCGCGCAAATACGATCTGTCGGGCATTGTTTTCGGGCCGGGTGAGACGATTCCCTTTGTGGGCAAGGGCGCGCGCCATGTTTCTGCCCTGAAAAAAATGCAGGTGAATTTCAGGCCTTCGCAGGGCGAAACCCTTTATCTGCGGGACGGGACAGGACGGATACTGTCCTCCGTTGTCGTCCCGTAACCTCAAGGACAGGCGGTATGCCGTCGGTGATGTATGACTGAAGAACTTCGCAAGATCCTCCTTCTTTTTTCACAGCAGGAAGCACTGACCTTTTTTTCTCTGGCCGTGACCATGGCCGTTGCTCTCGGGTGCGGGCTTGCCATCTATCTGCTGTACCGCTTTTTTTACCGCGGCGTTGTATACAACGAGAATTTCGGCGTACTCATCCTGCTTGTCAGCGGCATCACCGCCTTTATCATCATCACCATCGGCACAAACTTCGTGTTGTCATTGGGTATGGTCGGTGCGCTGTCCATTGTGCGTTTTCGCGCTCCTGTCAAGGATCCTCTGGACGTGGGCTTTTTGTACTGGAGCATCGCGGCAGGGCTTACCGCCGGGGCACGGCTCTATATGGTGGCGATTTTTGGCACGGCGGTCATCGGTCTTGTCTATCTTGCCATGAGATCAGTGCGCAGGGACGCGCGGACATTTTTGCTGATTCTGCGCTATGCTTCCCCGTGCGAAGAGCGTGTCGAGGCGCTGCTGCAAAACCTGAAATACACGCTGAAAAACAGAAGCGTCACGCGCGAGGTCACGGAACTGACCCTTGAGGTCAGGGTCAAAAAAGGAAACACTGCCTTCATGAAGCCCTTTGCTTCCGCGGATTTTCTTGAGAGTGCCGCGCTGGTGGAATACAACGGGACGTACTCATAACCCCTCATGCCAGGGGCATGCTTCCCAGAACGTCCATACCCTCCCTGTCGGTAAACTCGAAGCGCAGGGGGGTGACGGTGATGTGCCCCCTGTTGAGCAGATCCTTGTCCGAACCGTGTTCGATGGTGTGCGGGGGGATTTCGCCTTCCAGCCACCAGTAGGGAGCCCCACGGGGATCCTCGCGCCGGGTGTGGGAATTGACCCATACGGCGCTGGTCTGCGGGCAGACGCGCAGCCCCTTGGCTTCTTCCAGGGGGCAGGCGGGATAATTGACATTGATGATCCTGCGTTTTTGCAGTTGCGACCAGTCCAGGCGCTCGGCCAGACGTATCAGGTGGCGCGCCTGCGGCAGAAGATCGTCGGGCGGAACAGGGCTTGCGTGGGAAACGGCAATGCCGGGCAGGTCTTCATGGGCCGCTTCGGTGGCTGCGGCCACCGTGCCGGAGTAGAGAATGTCCGGCCCCACATTGGCTCCGGCGTTGATGCCGGAGATTACCATGTCCGGCTTGCAGGGCAACAGACTCCCCAGAGCCAGCTTCACGCAGTCGGTGGGTGTGCCGTAGACGCCCGTACCGCAAAAATCCGGTTCTTCAAGCTCCACGGTGCGCACAGGCTCAAAGACCGTCAGGGAATGCCCCACGCCGGACTGCTGGCGCATGGGGGCCACCACGTGTACATGATGTCCGGCCTCCCGCAGGGCCGCGTACAGGGCGCGCAGGCCGCGCGCCCTGATGCCGTCGTCATTGGTCAGAAGAATGTTCATTTGACAATACCCCTGAAAGAAGGGAAATGTAGGGGAAAAGGGGAAGCTTGGGCAGCGTCAGCCTGCCGTACGGAAACACTATATGGAAAAAGGCTGTTACGTCAAAGATATTGCTCCCGCATCCGATGTGGGGGGGGTGTTTGCGGTCAGTCAGGCCGCGCAGGGCAAGGCGCGCAACGGCCCGTACTGGCGTTTGACCCTGACGGACGCCAGCGGCGGTGTGGAGGCCAAGATATGGCATCCGCTCAGCGCGGATTTTGCCGACATCGCTCCCGGTTCCCTGGTTTGGGCGGAGGGGCGCGCGGAGCTCTTTCGCGAGCAGGTGCAGCTTGTGGTGGAGCGCATGCGCTTTCTCTCCTCTGCGGAGCAGGCAGCACTGGACGAAGCGGCCTTTCTGCCGTCCAGCCCCTACCCGCTGGACGGCATGCTGGACGAACTGCTGGCCCTGTGCAGGGAAGAATTTCATCACGGGCCGTGGCGCAAGCTGGTGCTGGATTTTTTTGCCGATGAAGGGCTGCGCGCGGATTTTCGCATCTGTCCCGCAGCCAAGGGCATCCACCACGCCTATGCGGGCGGCCTGCTGGAACATACCCTGAGCGTGTTCAAGCTGTGCCGCGGTCTGGCCGACTTGTATGAGGAACTGGACCGGCAGGCCCTGCTGGCCGGGGCGCTGTTTCACGATATGGGGAAAATCCGCGAATTTTCGGGCGGTCTGGCCAATGATTATACTGACGAAGGCCGCCTGTTGGGGCACATCATGCTGGGCGTTGCCATGCTGGAGCCGTTTCTGGCGCGCAGCGGGCTGTCCGAAGCCCTGCAGATGCACCTGAAGCATCTGATCCTGAGCCATCATGGGGAACTGGAATACGGCGCCGTCCGCCTGCCGCAGACGGCGGAAGCCCTGACCCTGCACTATGCCGACAATCTGGATGCCAAGCTGGCGCAGTGCCGGGGGCTTTTTGCGCAGCAGGGCGGCGGACCGGGCTGGACCCCGTGGCAGTCAAGCCTGGGGCGGACCCTGTGCCGGATGGAGCGCACTCCGGAAAAAAAGTCGCCGGAACCCCGCAAAAAAGCGATGAAAAGAGAATGTTTGTCACTTTTGAAGGTATAGAGGGCGCGGGCAAGTCCACGGCCATCAGCCATCTGGCAGAATTTTTGCGGGAACAGGGGCATGATCCTGTCTGCACGCGCGAGCCCGGCGGCAGTGCCCTGGGGCGCAGCCTGCGTTCGCTTTTGCTTGATGCGCGCACGGGAGTCTTGTCCAGCCGCGCCGAGCTCTTTCTTTTCCTTGCGGACAGGGCACAGCATCTGGCCGAGGTTGTCAGGCCCGCGCTGGAGGCCGGTCAGGTGGTGCTGTGTGACCGCTATACAGATTCCACCCTGGCCTATCAGGGCTACGGGCGGGGGCTGGACATCGAGCAGCTGCGCAGCCTTGACCAGATGGCTACCGGCGGGCTGAAGCCGGATCTGACCCTGTTGCTGGATGTGCCCGTGCGCTGTGGTCTGGAACGGGCGGGGGAGCGCAACAAAGCCCTGGGTACAGTGGTTGCGGAAGGGCGCTTTGACGCTGAAAGCCTGGATTTTCACGAGCGGGTGCGGGCGGGCTATCTGGCCCTGGCTGCGGAAGAACCGGACCGTTTTGCCATTGTACAGGCCGCGGAATCGCCGGAAGACATTGTGCTGCAATGCCGGTCTGCTCTGGAGGCTTGCCTGCGCCTGCGGGGCAGGGGGCTGGACTGAATTTTTCCGGCGCGGCGTCTGTGCGCGCGTCAGCCCGTATGGGGAGGTGAGCATGGGCGAGTGGTATGCCATTGAAGCGGAGGGCGCATCCCTGCGTTTTGTCGCCGGGGAGGGCGCGCTCTGCGCCGGAACCGGGGCCTGCCCGCCGGAAGGGCATGAAGTGGCCGGGCGCTTGGGCGATCCCGCTCTTTTGCACTGCGTGGTCTGGCGTTGCCGCACGGGCCCCGGAGGCCTGTTTGTGGTGTACGACAGTGAGGGTGAGCTGTTTGCCGCCGTGGCCAGAAGCAATCTGGCCTATGCCGCGGGTTTGGCGCACTTTGGCGCGCTGACCTCCCATGCGCGTTACGGAGCGGATGTTTTTGAAGAGTTTGCCGATGCGGACGACTGATTCCGGCCTGCCCGAAGGAGCGCCCGGACGCTTGGGGGTGGTGTTTTTCCCCGCTTTTGACTGGGCTATTTCCGCTACCCATCCGGAGCGGGAGGAAAGGCTGCTCTATACGCGCGACCAACTTCTCGAGGAAGGTCTGTTCGATCTTCCGGGCATCACCGAATACCGTCCTTTTTTTGCCTGCGACGCCCGCCTGGAGCGGGCGCATTTTTGTCTGCCGTCGGTGGGGGCGGTGTGCACCGATTCGCACCGGGCATCTGCGGGCGGGGCCATACGCGCCGCGCGGCTGGTGCTGGAAGGGCGCGAGCGCCGCGCCTTTGCCCTTGTCCGCCCGCCAGGGCATCATGCCATGCGCGTGGTGCACGGCAACAGGGGCTTTTGCAATATCAACAACGAAGCCGTCATGGTGGAATACATCCGTGACCGTTATCCGCACCCTGACGGCCGTCCACTGCGCATCGCCATTGTGGACACGGACGTGCACCATGGCGACGGAACCCAGGATATTTTCTGGAACGACCCCCACACCCTGTTTGTCTCCCTGCATCAGGACGGCCGCACGCTGTATCCCGGTACGGGCTTTCCGGAGGAATGCGGCGGTCCGGGGGCGCTGGGGCGCACCGTCAATATTCCCCTGCCGCCGGGCACAGCGGACGAGGGCTATCTGTACGCCGTGGAGCATGCTGTTTTGCCGCTGCTGGAAGATTTCAGGCCGGACATTGTCATCAATTCCGCAGGGCAGGACAATCACTTCACCGACCCTCTGGCCAGCATGAAGCTTTCTGCGCAGGGCTATGCCGCGCTCACCCGCGCTCTGAATCCCCATGTGGCAGTGCTGGAGGGGGGATATTCCGTGAGAGGAGCGCTGCCCTATGTCAATCTGGCCATCTGCCTCGCGCTGGCGGGCATGCCGACCGACGAGATCCGGGAGCCGGACTGGAGCCCGGACGCCGCGCGGCAAAGCGGCGCCACGGGAGAACACATCGCCCGTTTGTGCGAGCAGGTTCGCCGACAGTATTTTCATCCGCCTTCCCGGCCTGCGGAAGGCGGGGAGCAGGACGGCTGGTGGGTGCGCCGCAAGCGTATCTTTTATGATACGGACATGCTGCGCGAAAACCAGATCGAAGCCTGGCGGCTGTGCCCGGACTGCTCCGGTCTGGGGCGCACGGAAACCGTGTCGGAACGGACGGCGCGCTCGCTCTGTGTGCTTGTGCCGCGCCACGCCTGCCCGTGCTGCCGGAAAACAGGCCTTGAATTGGCGCGCAAGGCGCGCGGGGACGGGGGCTATGCCCATGTTCTTCTGCTGGACGGGGATGCGGCCTGCTGCTTTGGAGGCGGGGAAGAAACGGAATTTTTGGCGTGAGAGGCTGGCCGGGCGCAATTTCGTCCCGGCGGCGGGAGCGCACTGTGCCCGGATATGTGTGCAATGCTGTTTGGAAAGAGGAATGCTATGGCGGATATTCTGATTGTCGGCGCGGGCGGCGTGGGGAGCGTGGTGGTTCACAAATGTGTTCAGGCGGCCGCCAGAGAAGGGGCTTTTGGCCGCATTACCCTGGCCAGCCGCACTCTTGCCCGCTGTGAGGATGTGGCCCGCAGCGTCAGGAACCGCCTGGGGGCGGAGGTTGCCGTGGCGCAGGTGGACGCGGACAATGTGCCCGAACTCTGCGCCCTGATCCGGCAGGTGCGTCCGGACGTGGTCTGCAATGTGGCCCTGCCCTATCAGGATCTGCACATCATGGACGCCTGCCTGGAATGCGGCGTCCACTATGTGGACACGGCCAATTACGAACCGCCGGACACCGCCCGTTTCGAGTACAAATGGCAGTGGGCCTATGCAGACCGTTTTCGCGAGGCGGGCCTGACCGCCTTGCTGGGATCGGGCTTTGATCCCGGCGTCACCAATGTTTTTGCGGCCTGGGTTCTCAAGCACCAACTGGACGAAGTGCACGTGCTGGACATTATCGACTGCAATGCGGGCGACCACGGCCAACCTTTTGCCACCAATTTCAATCCTGAAATCAATATCCGCGAGGTGACGGCGCGCGGGCGCTATTGGGAACACGGCGAATGGGTGGAAACCGATCCCCTGTCTTGGTCCATGGACTTTGCCTTTCCGGACGGCATCGGCTCCCGGAAGTGCTTTCTCATGTACCATGAAGAACTGGAATCTCTGGTGCGCAACCTCAAGGGGCTCCGCCGTGCGCGCTTCTGGATGACGTTTTCGGAAAATTATCTGAACCACCTGAAGGTGCTGGGAAATGTGGGCATGACCCGCATTGATCCGGTAAAATTTCAGGGGCAGGACATTGTGCCCATCCAGTTCCTGGCCCGTCTTTTGCCCGATCCTGCATCCCTCGGCCCCCTGACCAGGGGCAGAACCTGCATCGGCAACGTGATGCGCGGCCTGCGCAACGGCGAGGAAAAAACAGTCTACATCTACAATATCTGCGACCATGAGGCCTGCTACGCCGAAGTGGGCTCCCAGGCCATCTCCTACACCACAGGCGTGCCTGCCATGGTCGGCACAAAAATGGTGGCCGGAGGCCTGTGGCGCAAGCCCGGCGTCTGGAACATGGAGCAGATGGATCCCGATCCCTTCCTGGCGGATCTTGCCGCCTACGGCCTGCCGTGGCAGTGCGAAGACGTGCCCCACAGCAGGATATAGCGCGGGGTTGTGTATGGATTGCCCGGATTTCCTGTTTGATCCCCTGCCTGTGCCTTCCCCCTGCTTTGTGCTGGATGCGGGCCGCCTGCGGGCCAATGCGGCGGTGCTCGGTGCGGTGCAGGAGCGTACCGGAGCCAGAATATTGCTGGCGCTCAAGGGATACGCGGCCTGGGCCACTTTTCCCCTGCTGTCCAGAGACAGGGGGGAGGGGCCCCTGTGGGGAGCCTGCGCCAGTTCGGTGGACGAAGCGCGCCTGGCCCGCGAGGAGTTCGGCGGCGAGGTGCACGCCTTTGCCGCGGCTTGGAACGAGCGCGAAATGGCGGAGCTTCTGACACTGGCAGACCATCTGGTTTTCAATTCCGTGGCCCAGTGGCAGAAGTTCCGGCCAGCCGTCGAGGCCCAAAACAGGAGCCGCTGTCCTGACCGGAAAATACAGTGCGGGCTGCGCATCAATCCGGAACACTCCGAAGGCGCAACGGCCATCTACAATCCGTGCGCGCCGGGGTCGCGCCTGGGCATACGCTGCGGCGATCTGGACGAAGCCGCTCTGGAAGGCATATCCGGCCTGCATTTCCATACCCTGTGCGAGCAGAATGCCGATGCCCTGGAGCGCACGCTTGCTGCGGTGGAAAAAAAGTTCGGGCGCTGGCTGCCGAACTGCCGGTGGATCAATATGGGAGGCGGCCACCACATCACCCGGCCCGACTATGATCTGGATCTGCTCTGCCGCTGCCTCACCACCTGGCGCGACAGGTACGATGCCCAGATCTATCTGGAGCCGGGGGAGGCCGTGGCCCTCCACGCGGGCTGGCTGACCTGCACCGTACTGGACGTGGTGCAGGCGGATATGCCCGTGGCCATTCTGGACATCGGCGTGCCCTGCCATATGCCTGATGTGCTGGAAATGCCCTACCGCCCCGGCGTTCTGTACGGGGAAGAAGGGCGCGTGGCTGCAGCGGGGCTGCCCGGCGAAGGGGAATGGAGTTGCCGTCTGGCGGGCAAGTCCTGTCTGGCGGGCGATGTGGCGGGAGAATATTCCTTTGCGCAGCCGTTGCGCGTGGGCCAGCGGCTGGTCTTTACGGACATGGCCATCTACAGCATGGTCAAGACGACCACGTTCAACGGTCTGCGGCTGCCGTCCATCGGCATCTGCGAAGAAGATGCCTCACGCAGACCGCAATTCCGGCTGCTGCGCGAGTTCGGCTACAGGGACTTCAAAGAGCGGCTGTCCTGAGGATCTGCGGCTTTGCCCAACACGTCAGAAACAGCGGCCAGCAGTGTGGTCTGCGCTTCTTCCATGCCCATGCGCAGGGTGCCGCCGGCCGCGTTGCGGTGGCCGCCCCCGCCCAGCAGCGCGGCCACGGCGCGAACGTCCGTGGCTCCGTAGGAGCGCAGGCTGAACTTGCACAGGCCGGGAGCGTCCTCCCGCAGGAACACGGCCACAGAAACCCCCCGCAAACGGCGCATCTGCTCCGCAAAGCCTTCCAGATCCTCCCTGAGGGCCTGAAAGGCCTGCATGTCTTTCAGAAATACCGGGCAAAAGGCCACACTGCCGCCATACTCCAGGCGGATGCGGCTCATGAGTTCTCCCCATAGCCGCATGCGGCCCAGGCTCCAGTCATTTTCCAGCTTGTGGCGCAAAAGGGAAATATCGCAGCCGTTGGCGGCCAGATGGGCGGCAAGGGCCAGCACATCGCTGTCGGTATTGCCGTGGCAGAAGCCGCCCGTATCGGTAATAATGCCCAGCGCCAGACAGGTTGCCACATCGCCGGCAAGGGGCAGTCCGGCCATGTGCGTCACATAGGCCATGAGTTGGGCGGTGGCGGCGGCCTCCGGTTCCACCCAGTTGGCCTTGCTGCCCATGCCGTTGCCGCCCAGATGGTGGTCAATATTCAGGCTTTCCAGAGAAGGCAGGCGTTCAGCCAGTTCCTCGCCCAGGCGCGAGGCTTCGCCGCAATCCAGCAGCAGGGCTGCCTGCGGGATGAAGGGCGGATGCTCCAGCGTGGTGCGGACCACGCCGGGAAAGGGCAGAAAGCGCAGGTACTGCGGCACATCGGGGCGGGCGTAAAGAAAAAACTCCTTGCCCATAGCGCGCAAAACATGCCCTGCGGCGGCCAGGGAGCCCACGGCATCGCCGTCAGGGGCAACATGCCCGGCCACGATGATTTTGTCCGTCCGGGCGAGAGCCTGGGCCATACGGGCTGCGCCGTCGCGAAAGCGCGCGGGCACAAGGTCAGTCTGCTGCATAGATTTCCACCTGACTGTCCGTCATTCTTTCCGGGCAGACGGCCTCCATCATCAGGGCGCACTTGTCCATGCGGCTGCGCAGATGGGTTTCGCTGTTGGAAAGGGAGACCACCGCAAGGCGCAGGCGGCTGAGGCTCTGCTCGGTGCCTGCCTCGGCAATGGCCACGTTGAACGTATTGCGCGTTTTCTGTTTCAGGCTGTTGGCAACGCGGCGCTTGGCCTTGAGGTTGTCGTTGCCGTCCAGGCTGAACTCCACGGTCAGAACCGCCACAAAAAGGGGCATGGCATCGAACGGGCGGGCCGCCTTGCAGGGCGGCCCGCCTTCTGGCTAAAGAGTTGCCGCTTCTTCAACGGTTTCAAAGGTTTCAATGATGTCGCCGATTTTGATATCGTTGAAGTTGTCAAGGCCCACACCGCATTCGTTGCCCTTGACCACTTCTCTGGCATCGTCCTTGAACCGCTTGAGGGAGGAGATTTTTCCGGTGTACACGACCACGCCGTCGCGCAGCAGGCGCGCTCCGGCATTGCGGACGATCTTGCCGTCCGCCACATAGGAACCGGCGATCAGGCCGACCTTGGGCACGCTGAACGTATTGCGCACCTCGGCCTGCCCCAGATACACCTCGCGCTGCACCGGGGCCAGCATGCCGGCCATGGCGCCCTTGATGTCGTCCACCAGCTTGTAGATGATCTCGTAAAAACGGATGTCCACATTTTCGTGTTCGGCCACGTCCTTGATCCGGGCTGCCGGGCGCACGTTGAAGCCGATGATGATGGCCTGGGAGGCCGCGGCCAGCATGATGTCGGACTCGGTGATGGCCCCGGCGCCGCCGTGCACCACGTTGATGCGCACCTTGTCCGTGCTCTGCTTGATGAGGGCTTCCCTGATAGCTTCCAGGCTGCCCTGCACGTCGGCCTTGACCACAAGGTTGAGGGTCAGGGTTTCCTGATCGGATTTGCGCTGGGAAAGGAATGTTTCCAGAGTGACGCGCGATTCCGAGGCCAGTTCGCGGTCACGCTGCTTGATGGCGCGCGAGTCCGCGATGCGGCGGGCCAGCTTTTCGTCGGCCACCACAGAAAACTCCTCGCCCGCTTCCGGAACACCTTCAAAACCCTGGATTTCCACCGGCAGCGACGGCCCGGCCTCCTTGACCTTCTTGCCCTGGTCGTTGACCAGAGCGCGCACGCGGCCCGAAAAAGGCCCGCAGACAAAATTGTCGCCCTGCCGGAGCGTGCCTTCCTGAATGAGCACCGTGGCCACGGGGCCGCGCCCCTTGTCCAGTTTGGCTTCCACAATATGGCCGCGGGCGGCTTTGTCCGGATTGGCTTTGAGGTCCATGATTTCCGATTGCAGGGCCACCATTTCCAGAAGGTCGTCCAGGCCCTGGCGGCTCTTGGCCGAAACCTTGGCCACAATGGTATCGCCGCCCCATTCCTCGGCCTGAAGGCCCAGTTCCGCCAGTTCCCGCAGGACGCGGTCAGGGTCCGCGCTGGGCTTGTCCATCTTGTTGACAGCCACCATGATGGGCACGTTGGCGGCACGCGAATGGTTGATGGCCTCGCGGGTCTGCTCCATGACGCCGTCGTCGGCGGCGACCACAAGAATGACAAGGTCCGTGACCTGCGCGCCGCGGGCGCGCATGGCGGTGAACGCTTCGTGGCCGGGCGTGTCCAGAAAGACGATTTCTCCCTTCTTGGTCTTGACGTGGTAGGCGCCGATGTGCTGGGTGATGCCGCCCGCTTCTCCCACGGTCACGTTGGATTTGCGGATGGCGTCCAGCAGGGAGGTTTTGCCGTGGTCCACATGGCCCATGATGGTGACAACGGGCGGGCGCGGCTTCAGGTTTTCGGGCGCATCGGCCTCCTTGGGCAGCAGATAGTCGTCTTCGGAAAAGCCGGCCTTTTCCACTTCATAGTCGAATTCCGCGGCAACCAGGGTGGCTGTGTCGATATCCAGCGCCTGGTTGATGGTGGCCATGACGCCGAGGCCAAAGAGAACTTTGATGATCTCGTTGGCCTTGAGGCCCATCTGGTGGGCCATGTCGGCCACGCGGATGGCCTCGGTGACGCGGATTTTTCTCTTGGCGGCCTTGATGGGCTGGGTCGTCTGCGGGGTGGCCTGTTTGCCGCCCTTGCGCCGCCCCTTGCCGCGGTTCAGACGCACGCTGTCGTCGTCTCCGTGGCGGCCGAAATCGCCCTGAAATTCCACAGTACGCCGACCCTTGAGGCGTTTTTTCTTGCTCTGGCCGTCACGGCTGTCCAGAGGAGCCGCAGGCGCGGCCTGCTGGCCGA
>ERZ773099.390-NODE-390-length-38251-cov-4.719369_pt1 | contig 38251 bp, 30 predicted proteins | sample MGYA00511120_ERZ773099 | MGnify/ENA primary metagenome ERZ773099 (study PRJEB29015, sample SAMEA2738012) | human oral metagenome | biome: human oral; feature: human-associated habitat; material: dental | place: China | collected 2104 ... | reverse complement strand
AATATGTTCTCATTGTCACCAAATTTAATTCTGTCATTTTAATAGCATTCTCTTCTACCAAAATTTGAATTTTATCTTTGTCTATTTTGCCTGATTTGAATTTTTCAATTTTATAACTACTATATTTGTAGATATATTGATATTTTGTATTTAATAGCTGACAACATTGCATCGCATCATTCATAAAACTTTCTATTATTTTACTATCTATATCAAGATTTTTAGAAAATTCTAATTTGCAACTTGATTCATTTATTGTCTTAATTAGAATATCATCAACTTTCTTGCAGTAATTGTAATAATTAATTATATTATTCGGATCTGCTACAACAACTCTATTACGATAAATTGCTTTCCATAGCGATTTATTTGTAATGCTGTTAATATTAGATATCACTTCTTTTTTTATTGATTCTATATATTTTTCTTTATATTTAAATTCTAACATTTCATTATTTAATATTTCTATAACGCATTCCGCCGTATCATCAGTATGATCCTTGCATTTTTCTAGTAAATCTGAAATATAAATATTGATAGTGTCACCTGTTTGTATGTAACATGCTAATGCAGAGTTTCTATTTTTCATAATATTTGTGTAATTTCTATGCTCTAACTCATTATCATCATCTATTTTATACTCCTTTTTTAGTATCAACTTTACGTTTTCAAAATTACATTCATATAAACATGCTTCATAGATGTGATTGAAAATAATATCTTCTTTCACATAGTCATAGATGTATTTAAATTTAACTCCCAAGGTTGCTAAGTTATGTATGACATTACTTATATTGATGTCATTAATTATAAAGTACTTTCTCTGGTTTGATATATATGTTTTATGTTCTGTAAATATAATCGCTTCTATTTGTTTTCGAGTCTTTGCGTTATTGAGATCAATTTTTAATTCTCCTAAACTGTCTCTTTCTATATAATCACCTAGCTTGCATTTATTTATTAATGATAATGAGATTTTATTTATGTTTTCTTCTGATATTACCCTTCCTTCTCTTTTATTAGAGTCCAGATATTGTAATACTAATTTTCTTAGCAAGTCTGTCCAGAATATACTTATTAAATTGCTAAATTCATTTATGAATTCATTTTGGTTAAGAAATTCATTTATAAATTTATAATCCAAAGAACTTTCATGGTTGTGCACAAGTGTCTCTAAGTATACGTCCCACTTGTTTTCTTTAAACATGTATTTTATTAAGTCAAGATTACACACCTCTTTTTTTATGAAATCTTCTTTCTCTAGCTCTAATAATATTCGTTCGGGATCATTCAAACTGTAGTCGGATCCCAAATATTCACCTGTTGCTAACCCCATCAAAAATCGCTTATCACTAAATGCCATACTATTTTCATTAAATAACGATAGATACGCCTGATAGTCTTGATCAATATACTTTTCTTTCAAAAGAAATTTAATCAACCCAAGATATTCACTCTTCTCTATAACATCAAGGTTGTTCTGATTAAACACATCATCTATATCAAAATGGGCATATCTATCCTTGATTTCTTTTAGCAAATAATAGACAACGCCTTGATTTTTTCTTAGTTTCGAAAAGTCCTCTGGAAACAAGTTTTTATACATAATCATTGCCATAGTTTTATTAAATTTTAAATTTAACTTCCCTAGAGATAGATAGTAAATTTTAAATTCATTAGATATGTTCTTCAGCATACGCATATCAGTAATAAACCATGTAGCTCTTCTTAAGAATCTATTATCAATTTCAACATCAATATCTTTAGTAATCATTTCTAGTATTTTGTCATATGAACTATTCCCACTTACCACAGGTACCACTGGAATTATATAGTCAAAAAATTTAGTTCTTTCAGCAGCAGTCAGCAAATCATCCCTAACTAAATACAAAAATACTATTTTTTTATTACCTCTATTTTTAATGTTAACAATTCTATTAATTTCTCTTAATTTTTCGAATACTATGATAGCTTTGTCATTAAATCTATCAATGTCTTCAAACACAAAAATATCTACTTTAGAATACGTAATCATAAAGATTATTTCATTTAGATATCTATTAAAATATTCATCATTATCCCTTTGAAATAGCTCAATTTCGTTGCCTTGTATTTTTATTTTCTTTAAAATGTTTTTATTTACTTGTAAAACATACACCTTGTATATTATTAGAAGTATCATAATCACAATTAAAGTATAGAGCATCAATGTGCCCAAGCTCGACGAAGCAAATAGGAATAAGATGTTAATGCTTTCTATGTCTATAGCTGTCTTATCTGAATACCAGTATTTTGAGTATATAAATATAGCTAATAGAAGAATTGTTACAAATGGAATCCATAAATCTCTAATCATTTTCTCTTTACAAAGCTTTTCCTTGCGCCTAAACCTCGTTTGATCTATCACATTAGGCGAAATTTGATGAATTAATTGATTTAAGATATTACCTTCAATTTTAGTGACAACCCTGTCCTTATCTTCTTCTTCCTCAAAATTTGTCATTGAAATATGCAAAAAAGAATACTCGCTATGTTTTTTTGCATATGATTCAAGAACACTGCTCTTACCAACCCCATATGCTCCAGTTATTGCTATATTATTTATATCTTCTTCTTCAAAAGCAAAATCTATTGCAGGCTCATATACTCTCAAATCAACATTGTCTGTTGGTATTAACTTTTCAAAGCGAATTTCTTTTTTATTTTCTTCCATTTCTTCACCTTTCAGATTATGTGGGATTTATATTTGTCCTGATATCGTTATCATGATGCACTTATATAAATACATTATCTCATAATATGATATTAACATTTCTATAATTTCTTGAATATTAAATATTTCCTTAATCTAATAAATATACTCTTTTCCCTTTGTTAATTCTATTTTATCCAATGACTATTAGCGTTGTACTTATAAGACATTAAACTACCTATTCAAAGTTGATTCTTACTAGTAAACAGCAAAATAAAAAAGGAATCAATCGTTAGCAAAGAATGGTTCCTTTTTAAGGTTATCAGTTTAATACTTTATATATTATTTATTTCAGTGTCTTATCTCATACTCCTACTCGCAATCAGATTCACACCTGTACCCATAAAGTCACTAACGATTACATCGTTTATCTCCACTGGAGCTGTCACTCTGAGTTTCTTGATTTCTCTCATCGCTTCACGCCAAATGTCCAGCGGAATGTCGCTCTCGGTAATAACCGGCAGTACTCGGTTGACCGCACCGTCGATTCTGACCGTCGATGTCAGAATTCTCATCGGACGAGTTATCTCTTGCTCCGCATAATTCAGTCCTTCTTTGCAACTGTACCCTTCTATTCCTATGATTTTATCATCTTCGAGATGTACAGTAACTCTGCAGCCCTTAGGGCAGTTTACGCAAATTAATTCTGCATCTCTCATCTTAGTTCTCCTTTATCTGAATCGTTAGGTCGCCATCTACTTCTTCTAGGTGTCTGCCTGCGATTACCACCTGCTCCATCTCAGACGGAATTACCGCATCCTTGTGTATTGTGCGTAGCAGCTTATCACCCTTCAGAATTTCAATCTCTATATCATTCATCGGCTTACGGACACGGAAGTAGAACGTCACTGCCTTTGGGAGATTCTCCCTATGAATCTTAGCTGGAACTACGTAACCCACGAGATTGCCTGCATGCGCTTCGTAGTAGATATCTCCTACCGAAGCTCTATTATCAGGCTGTGCTGCTTTATCATTTAATTCTGCATCGCTATACTCTGGCACATCACTATTTAGAGTCTCGTAATATCTCACTGCCCCAACGGCCGCTTCTCCAGCTTGCTTCGTAACGAAATCGGCGAGATCGTGTACATGAAGTCCATTTCCACAGGCAAATATTCCAGGAACTGATGTCATGTAATTTTCGTCAACTACTGGTCCACGTATACTCTGATCAATTGTGATTCCAGCCTCTTCAGCAAGGGTATTTTCTGGGATAAGACCGACGCTCAGCAGCAGTGTATCTACATCGAAATACATCTCACTTCCTGGTATCGGTTTCCTGCTATCATCTACCTTTGTGAGTTCAATGCGCTCGAGCCTATCATGTCCATATATGTTGGTTACGGTGTGTGACAGATATAAAGGAATCCCGAAATCATCGAGGCACTGTTTCATGTTGCGAGGCAGTCCATTGCTGTAAGGCATAAGCTCAGCAACTCCGAGCACTTCTGCTCCTTCGAGGCTCATCCTGCGAGCCATTATAAGTCCGATATCGCCTGAACCAAGTATGAATACACGCTTTCCGACCATGTAGCCATCGATATTGAGATATCTCTGAGCCTGTCCCGCTGTGTACACGCCTGTCGGACGCTCGCCAGGTATACCAAGTGCACCGCGACTTCTCTCATAGCAACCAACTGCCAGAATGATGATATCTGCCTGAAGCTTCTGATATCCCTCCTCCTGACTCACATACTCGATGATGCGAGCCGCACTCATGTGCGTAACCATGGTGCCTAGTTTAATCTCGATACCAGCGGCTATGGCTTCTCTCTCATATCTCTCTGCAAATGCAGGTCCGCTCAGCTGCTCCTTGAACGTAGTTAACCCGAATCCATTGTGTATGCACTGATTGAGCACTCCACCAAGCTCGACATCACGCTCGATGAGGATGACATCTTCAAGGCCTTCCTGCTTTAACCTCGCAGCTGCCGCCAGTCCGCCGCAGCCACCACCTATTACTACTGCCTGACAATGTCTCATCTTAGCGATTCTCCTTATCTAAAATCTGCGAATGCTGTCCATCTTGAACGATATCGACAGGCGAACATTTAAGTTCTCGTGCCAATATTTCCACGACCTTTGGTTCGCAGAAGCCTCCTTGGCACTTGCCCATTCCAGGGCGCACGCGCTTCTTGATGCCCTTGACACTGCGCGCACCACACACCTCATGTATAGCTGAAACTATCTCTCCTTCGGATATGGTCTCGCATCTGCATACGATATTTGCATACTGCGGATTTTCACGAACGAGTTTATCTCTCTCCTCTTCAGATAACTCCGAAACGACGATTGGCTTCTCCCTCGTCATCACCGCATCCGGGTTCTCCTTAAGGCAGAGTCTATCCGCTACAAAATTCTCTATCACATAGTCCGCAATCCCCGGCGCACTCGCTAGTCCAGGCGACTCGATAGATGCGATATTGATAAAGTTTGGATGTTGCTCTCCCAGTGGTTCAATAATAAAGTCTTTGGATGTCGTGCTCGGTCTAAGCCCCGCAAAGGTGCGAATAGACTTATGAAGCGGAACGGTCTTAATTATCTTGGTGATGTGTTCACGCAAGTAGCTCGCACCATTCACACTCGTTGCCGTAGAAATATTCTCAGCAAGCTGCTCGCTGTTCGGACCGATTAGCGTGTTGCCATAAACCGTCGGAATTGCGAGCACTCCCTTACCCTTGGCAGTCGGAACAGGGAATATAACATTATTTACGATATGTTCATCATTGCTGATTACATAGTATTCGCCTCGTCTTGGGGTAACCTCAAATAGGGTCTCGTCTATGACCATGCGGCAAATTTCTGCCGCGCCTATTCCAGAAGCATTTAGAACCACCTTGGTATTAAATATCTCGCCACCTGCTGTGATTATGTAGTCATCGCCGTTCTTATCTATGGTGTTCACTTCGTGGTTTAGGAATAAATCTACGCCATTGTTTACCGCCACCTGCATACAAGCGATAGCAATCTCCCAAGGGTAGATTACAGATGTCGTCGGAAATGATAGTGCCTTAGTTATATTGTCACTGAGGTTAGGCTCTACCCTGCGCGCCTCATCTCCACTCAGAAATTCATGAGGAATCTCCCTACAGACTGCCCTTTCTGCCAGAACATCTAGCAGCGCCTCCTCTTCGTCACTGCATGCTACTACGAATGCCCCAGTATTCTTGATATGACAGTGCAAGTCCTCGCATATCTTAGGATATTTGCGAGCACCTTTTACGTTGAGCTCCGCCTTGAGTGTTCCATCTACAGGGTCGTATCCTGTGTGAACTATCGCAGAATTAGCCATCGTTGCACCATTCGCGATATCATTTTCCTTATCTAGGACAGCTATTTTGAGCTCGTATCTCGAAAGCTCTCTGGCGAGCATCGAGCCTGTGATTCCTGCACCTATTATGACTATGTCGTAAAGCATGTTTCCTCCGGTTATTGCGATCAGTATTTTGGTTAGTTGGATATGTCAGATATTTCTTTTCATTTGATATCTATATGTTTGATATAATTCATTATCTATATAATTCTATAAACTGTTCTTTATCCACCGTTATTGGGGAAACAGTTTTTATCGCTCCAGTGCTTAAATACCATTCCCACACCTTGCTCATTTCAGGAGTTGCAACATCAAATAATTTCGCAATATCTATCAAAATCTTAAGACCAAATGGGAAGTCCGAAGTAAAATACCTTGAATTCCAGTCTACTTTCCACCCATTTCCCGATTTACACATAGGTGATCCAAGTCCCTTAAGCTCCTCCATATTACGAATCCTAGCCGTCATAGACTCTACACTGTCACTTTCATAACATACTCTCAAAGAGATTACACCCGATACATCTAACGGAAGCTTACTGCATATTTGCATCAATTCATCATTGCAATTAAGCAAAGCTTCAGAGCTTTCATCATCCCATCTCTCATAGAACAATGGATTATCTGCATACTCATAATCCGTTGGTTTTGAATGAAACAAAGCATACAGTCTCGTTGTGTGTAATATTGGATTAGATGGAGTAAGCGTTACATTCAAATAATTCGGTAAAGTAACTGTCTTGATCGAGAATAAATTTTCTACTATTTCTTTATATCGATCCACTGCATCCGCAGGAATTGTGCCGATATGCAACTCTTTCTTCCTTCCAAGCATGTAAACGGATTGCCCGTACTTTTTTAACCTCGAAATGCTGTGTACCCTTTGCATTCCCAGCAGTATCACACCCTTTTGAATGAGATTGTAGAATGCAAATTCAGCACCCCCACTTCCAGGCACTACAAACAAGGTCTGTCCTTCATTAACAAGTGGCTCCAGCCTATTTGCAAATTCACCAAAAGTTGATGTAGGTGTCGTAATACAAATCATTTCTACATCTTGAACGGCTTGGGAAAGCTCTGAACAAATCATTATATTACTACTACAGAACAACAAATTGTCATCTCTGTCATATACTTCAATAGCATCGCTCCAGTCATTTGGTCGTCTGCTGTATATTTTGATATTATGACCTTGAAGTGCAAATTCTGCAGCCATCAAGGTCCCCATGTTTCCGCCTCCGATAATTGCTATATTCATGTTTCATCTAAATTCTAATTGTAAGCAAAAAGTTATAACGTTAGTAATTTCAAACATTTGATCTTCTATTAAAGCGCATAAATATATTAATTATATCACGTATTTATATAGTATGGGCTGACAATATATTAAGTTGACATTGCATATAGTAATTAAGCTAATACGAATAACAATTAATATAATAAAATTAGTGTCTGCACAACAATTCGTTGTTAGAACGTTGACTCTAAATTGAGACCAACGTACGTACCTTGAAAAATCGATAACAAAAATCGCACAAGGGAAAGCCTGGTTAGGCGATCCAAATTCATAGCGATTTTTGAACACATGAGAAATAGATTTCTTTTTGCTACTCGCAGGAATCCAATTTACAAAGGTCAATAAGTTAATCACTGATGTTTTCCCACGCAAAAGGGATTGGGCAGAACGTCCAATCCCTTTGCATTTCGTAAGACCCTAAAACTAGACCCTAAAAAACTTTGGCAAACCCTAAAAAACTTTGATGACCCAATATATATCTAATATTCAATTAAGGAAGTTATATATCCTTCTGTTTTATCTATTATACCAATAGTTCATATCAACTCTATTGCTTATACCATCTACAGAACCTGAGTTGGAATACTGCCAGCACTGATACTTGCCATTATATGTTACACGACTGTAATATTGTGCAACCCAAACCTTGTATGCACTGAGTTTTCTCATATCAAGCTGATTATTTAACCAACTTGTACTTGCGTATATCATAGGGGTATAACCTCTTTGAAGAGATCTCTCGCAGAATGCTTTTACTGCAGCTGTTCTTATTTCTTTTGATATTAAATTGCCTCTCGCACGAGAATCTGATACATATTCCGTATCTATAACAACAGGAAGAGTTACTTTGTAATTTCTAATCTGATTAACGATATAATCTGCCTCTTCAGCGCCTTCTTTTTCATTAACAGCTTGCGAGAAGAAATATACACCTACTTTAATCCCAGCAGCAGTTGCTCCCTTAATGTTTCTTTCAAACCATTCATCTGCAACAATGCGTCCTGTGCCATAGCCTCTAAATGCAGCTCTTATAATGGCAAATTTAATTCCTGCCTTCACAACTCTATTCCAGTCAATAGCACCCTGTGCATAAGAAACATCTATACCAAGCACCCTGCTTCCTGGAGGACCATTTAATTCGTTTACAATACCTTCTTGATTAGATGTATAACTTTCACCATTATAGTAAAAAGAGCCAACAACAACTGCCCCATCTGCCCCCATATAATAATATGTATTTCCAAAGCTAATGAACTGATTCTTATACAGTTCTCCCTCAGCATTTGAAAAATATCTCTTGCCGTTCTTTTCTATCCACTGTGCCTTCTGGATAATCTCACCTGTACGGTCATCTGCATTATATAAGCGACCATTATTTACAGTAAATATTCCTGTTTGCACTGCACCGTCTGATCCCATATAAAACTTAGGTACTCCAAATGTTATAAACTGATTCTTATACAGCTCTCCAACAGAATTCGAAAAGTATCTTTTACCATATTTCTCTATCCAGTGTGCAACCTGAATTACTTCACCAGTATAATCATCTGCATTATACAAATGTCCATCGTGGGTTGAATAAATTCCTGTCTTCACCGCACCATCTGACCCCATGTAGTACTTAGGTATTCCAAATGTTATAAATCTGTTTCTATATGCAATTCCTTCGCCGTTTGTAAAGTATCTACCATTCCCCCAAGTTCTCCATCCAGCCTCTCTCTTTAATGCACCAGTATTTGGGTCAAAGAAATAAATAACACCATCTATTTCATATATCCCCCTTACATAATTGCCGTTGCCATCTGCATAGTAACGATTACCATTTTCATTAACCCACGAGTTATATCTAGGTAATCTTTGAGCACTACGCGGCGTTGTTTGTGCATTAGTATGATTTCTGGAAGCAGTCTCCGCTTCTAGGCTTGTAATCTGCATCCCATTATCTTGATGCTGTTCATCATGAGCCTGAACATCATTTTCTGTCACAATATCATTTGCAGGATTTTCTCCAGAATCAACGCTTTCATCAGCATTAACGAAGACGATACTAAATATAAAAATCACACTTAAGAGTAATAATATTCTAATCCTTCTTGTCATCTTCCTCCTCCTTTCATCTTTTGGGCTATACTAGTTATATAGTATTAATCCTTAATATACAACTTATATTTTATCAATGTTATATTCTTGAAACGCATCATACGCTTTTCCACTTCCCTTTGCTCTGGCGTATACGATAACCTTTCCTTTAATACCACTGATATCAAACTTTTTTACAGCTGAATAATCGTATAGAATTTCCGTGTTACCATCATCCTTTAATAGTGAAACCTTGTATTCTGGCACTATATCAGAGTTTTGCAAGCTACTTATCGAAATATATTTATGGTCTTTTTTCTTTTGGATTTTCCCTTGCACAGCAACAATGTAATTTATTTGTTTTTTCAGTTCATCTGTATTGTTAAAGAAATACGAGTCTGTGTTTTCACCAGCTTCTTCTTTATTTAGAATCTCTGCAAATACACGACTCGTTACCTCCGCGCCTTTTCCATTGACATGATTATAGTCGTGCATTAGTTCATCTGGCAGTAAAGTTAATCTATTTCGCAATAAATTCAGATTATAATATTTTAGCCCTTTTTCTTTAGCATATTTACTATAGAAGGCTGTTGCCTCTTGATACCCTTTTGTGTTATATATTCTCATTACAGTTGTAGGACCTGAAACAAGTATTAGATGTACGTCATTCATTTTACACAGCCTAACTATCTTATCGAGATAAGCAATTTTTTTCCTATCTAGCTTTTTCTTACTAAAGCTATCATTTCCCGTAATCGGTACATTTCCTGATTGGAACGACTTATTACTAAATACAAACCCTTTGTCCGCATAGTATTCGTCATTTACCACTTCAGGTGCATAGTTACTAGCTAGCAGAGACTTCTTTTTCTGATAGTTTTCCTTTATTGATTCTTTGTTGAACGAGCTTCTATATCTGTAAGCTTTGATTCCATAGAGTAAATCTGCCCCTTTGAAGGTAGTAACTAAAAACCTTGCCTTGTTCCGACAATTTGTCAACCTATCATAAACTATTAAATCACCTTGAATAATTTGTTTATACTCTACTATTTCATCAAAAGTTACCCCTAGCACTATAGTTTTAGGATGATATCTTTCGATTAAATCTTTTGTTTCATAATAGCTGCCCGCAAGGGATTGCGATGATGAGCCTGCATTAAGCACTTGATCATATCCACTTTCCTTTTCAAACACAGTTGGTACAAATGACCGATATACTCTCGAGGCTCCAACAAATATTACGTCATAACTCTTGTTTTTACCGTCAATTACTTCAAGGTCGTGGTTGAAATATGTTGAATAAGATACTGGTTCTAATGCTTCACCCGAGATATGTAACATAGCAGTTAGTGCTACAATTAACACTATTAGATTTATTATTCTTTTTTTCTGCTTAGAATACTGCATACAAAAACCCACTTGTTAAATCATTATTGCCACCAGCGTACATAAATAGTGCAAATATCAAACCTGCATATATGATGCTACGTACTACGCCCGGCACTCTCTCTGCAAACTCATCCCATTTATCATATTCCTGCATTAGATCGACAAATACAAAAATTAATGAGAAAAAGCTAGCGATTATGATATCGATTCTGCTCATAGATGGGAAGAATGATGAAATCCCATCTATATGCATAGTCCCCCAGCCTCTAAATAAATTCCCATAATAGGTGAGGCTTTCCATAAAGTCCTTACAATTTGACATAACTCTAAGGAAATTAATTAGCCAGAATGTTCTGAAAACTTGAAAAAAGCTCCACATGCGTGGATGTCTATCTGCATGGCAGGTCTTTCTGCCTTTCTTATAAACTGTTTCCATCTGCATACTGAATACAATTATAAAAAGATTAGCTAATCCCCAAATTACATACTTCCATGCCGCTCCATGCCAAATACCCGTAATTGACCAAACAAAAATCAACGCCAGATAACTCGGTACAAGCTTACCCATTCTTGGTCCAAACTTTTTCCTTGATTTGCGTCCAAGTTTCTGTGCTGATGGCCCCATTGAGATTGGATAAAATACATAGTCTCTAAACCATGTTCCTAGAGTTATGTGCCAGCGTCTCCAATATTCTTCAACCGATTTGGCGAGAAATGGTCTCTCGAAGTTTTCGGCTACTTCTATACCCATTATTTTAGCACCACCGCAGACCATATCCATATATCCTGAGAAATCTGCATAGAGTTGCATTCCATATAAAACAGATGCTACCCATAAATACGCACCTTTATATCCCTGAACATCTAAAAAATAGACATTTACAGCTAATCCTAGCTTATCAGCAATGAGTAATTTTTTTACGAGTCCCCATAGGATGCGTCTTGCCCCTTTACATAGGTTATCGTATGAAAACTTATTTTCACGAAACAGAGTTTTCCCTAATTGGTCAAATCGGCTAAACGGGCCTTGTACAATATGAGGAAAAAAAGTTATAAATGTTGCTACCTTTATGAAATTGCTTTCGGCTTCATACTTGTGTCTATATACGTCAGTCAAATAGCCCATCGATTGAAATGTGTAGAACGACATTCCTAGCGGCATCACAAAATGCTGCAACGGGAACGATGCGCCTGTTATCATGTTTATAGTTTCAATCGAAAAGTTTGTGTATTTTATTACCGCCCACAAACAGAAATTTGCAAAGAGGGCTATATGTAATACTCTTTTATTATATCTTTCCGCATCATCGCGTGCCGCTCTTCGAGCGTCTCTCAATTCATCGGATATATCTGCTAGTTGAACACTGAGTGCTTCATTCCGGCGCATCATAAGCTTCGCACCAGCATACGTGCTGACGATGGTAAAGAGCATGAATAAAAACAATACTCCATCTGATGCAATAGAAAAGAATACGCTAAACGCAAACAAAAGCGCTATTTGCATTTTTCTAGGTACTATAAAGTATAGTAATATGAATATAGCAAACAGCGCTCCAAATTCTAAAGAAATTAAGGACAAGTTTCCCTCCAACTATACGGTCTTTAGTTTCTGTACTAGCTCCCAAATTGCTTCAATGGAATTGAAGTTTTCTGGTAGCAAATCGTTAACATTAATTCTTAAATCATAGTTCTGATTCAACTCACTTACAATTGCTATGATATCAAATGAATCTAAGACCTTTCCATCTATCAATTCTTTTTCTACATCAAAGTCAACGTCAGGGCGTATCTCTTCGAGAATTGTTCTTAGTTCTTCCATTGTCGTACCTCCATTTTCTTTTATATATTATAGTAACTCTAGTTTCTTACGATCTATCTTCGCATGAGAATTCATCGGCATACTATCTAGCTTTACGTAGCGATTTGGCCACATATATTTAGGCAAAGCTTTAGCTAGAGGTTTTACGATTTCACGTTGGTTCTCGCAGTCTCCCTGATAGTAGCAAATTATCTTGTTGATATCTTTTTTAAATATGCAGCAGCAAATCTTGATAAATGGCAGGGCATTAATTGCCGCTTCTATTTCTCCGAGTTCAATTCGGTGTCCCATGTGCTTAATCTGAAAATCTTTTCGCGATTTAAACACTAACTCGCCTGCATCATTAAATGCTGCAATATCTCCAGTTTTATATATCCTGCAAGGATACTCACTAATATCCGTCCTACACGCAAATGCCTTTGCTGTTTGTTCAGGATTATTCCAGTATCCTAATGCCAAACTGCTTCCTTCAACACACAACTCGCCCTCTTTATTTTTTTCTTGAATCGGGTTGTTGTTTTCGTCTAGCAGCACAATTCGAGTATTTTTGAAAGGTTTTCCAATAGGAATTGGCGTATCACTCATATCATCCTTATCTACAATATGATATGTGCAGTTACAGGTTATTTCGGTCGGACCATATAAATTTACATATGTTGCTTCTGGAACATATTTTGTCCAATAGCGTATGGTCTTAGGTGGCATTACCTCTCCTGAGAACATCACATACTTAATCTCGTGGTCAAACGCCTTGTAATCATCAAATACATTAAAATCAGATAATATTCTGAGTCCAGATACCGCCCAAATAAATGTGTTAATTCCTTTTGAGTTTATATAATCAAGCAGCTTGGTAGGCATTGTAAACAGTTCTTTAGGAATAACGACCAGTTTGCCACCTGATTTTATTGTACAATATATGTCTTTCACTGACACATCAAAATCGAAAGGAGCCTGATTACCAAAGGTGCAAGTTTCATCGAATTTAAATGTATCATAGAATTGACCTACTAAATCAATAAGCGATCTATGGCTAACTAAAACACCTTTAGGAACTCCTGTTGATCCCGAGGTAAACATTGAGTATACAGGATCAGTATCTATGGATTCATCAAGAATTTCATCTATAACCTTGCTTTCATCGTCAGATATAGAATTCTTAATTATTGTGTGATAATCAAGGACTGTAATACCAAGTCTGTTACATAACTCTTCTACTAAAGCTTTGGTCGTGTTAATAATTATCTCAGTTCCTAGTGCATTTAATATCTTTTCTTGACGTTCTTCCGGCATTGCTGAATCTATTGGGACATAAAAATTCCCACTATAAAGTATGCCAAAAAAAGAAACTATTGATTCTATATTTCTATCAATAAGAACTGCTATCGGTTTATTCTTTTGTTTTACTTCGTTATTTAGGCAAACTGCTATAGTCCTTGCAGTATCTCGCAACTCACTATATGTTAGTGCATTCTCTCCACACTCAAGAACTGTGATTTCACCTATTGTAATCGACTTATGCTCTAGTAACTCTAAAATATTCTTAATCATGATATTCCTTTCGAAAAAATCGAGGTATCACCGGTAAACAGATGATACCTCGATTTAGCCTTTTGGCTTTTAAAGGAGTCCCTGCATCTCCATATTACTATTCATTGTACTCAGTCTCTTCCTCACTTTGGTCTGTCGACTTCTGGCTCTTTTTTGATTTCTTTGGCGGATTAATGAAGTTCTTTATCATGTCATGAGCCTTCTTGATGCTCTCTTTATCAGGGGTCATAACATATACCGGAGTCGATCCACTTGAATACACAGTTCTTGTTGAATCTCCTGCCCCTTCTACCGCATTGTTTTCAATCTTCCACTCCTTGTGGTTCTTGAGCTCAAGCTTGACAAGTGCTTTAATCTCAGCTGGAGCCATATCCGTCTCCATATATGGAGCAATTCTATCAAGAATCCTCGTATATTTCGCTATTACCTCTGGTGACTGAGTGAATCTATGGAAAATCCCCTTAAGTACAATCTGCTGATTCATAACACGCTGATTGTCCCCATCCTTAAACGCCTGTCTCTCTCTCGCAAATGCAAGTGCCTGTTCGCCTTTAAGGAAGTTAGTTCCCTTGTTGATACGGTAATGGTCTATGTAGGTAGTAAATTCATAATCTGAATTAATATAGATTCCACCTATAGCATTAATAAACTGTACGACAGTATTGTAGTTGACTTTTACATAGTAGTCGATCTTAATGTCTAGTAGCTTTTCAATTGCTCCAGTTGTTTCACCTATTCCATATAGTCCACTGTGGGTCAATTTGTCTTCTGCATTATTCTTTGAAGGTAGCTTTACCAGATAATCTCTAGGAATAGATGTTAGTAAAATCTTATGCTTCTTAGGGTCAACCGTAACAAGCATATTAACATCACTTCTAGCCTCTTCATCAATTTTACCAGTCGTGTCCATACCACTGATAAGGACCGTAAATGGCTTCTCAGCAATCTCAGAGTTTCCAGAGTCCTCAGCCTTTGAAATCTTATTCAAGAAGCTCGCTGTCTTTATTGCATACACTGAAGTTGTCACAAACGTAAGAGATAGAATTATGCTAATCACAACCGCTATAATTCTCGATTTCCTTTTTATATTCCTAAAAAACAACTGAATAAAAATCACTGTGCTTGCAACAAAAATGCATAACAGAATTATAAGCAACCATTTTTTTGGTAAAAAATCTGTTACTAGCAAGGTAGCTTCAAATGCTAATGCAGAAACCAGATAAACAAGTCCCCACAATCTAGAAACAGCTAGCATCAATCTTCTTTTCTTTTTTGACTTTACATCCATAATCTATTTTCTCCCTGTTTCAGAATATAGTTATTGTACTCCATGCAAGCAGCTTTTATAAAACTCTATGAGCTTTTGCCCCTCAACACTCCAGTTGTACTTTTCTCTCGCTATTCGGCTTCCTCTGTCCCCAGTTTCCTGAGCTTCAGCAGGATTATCTATGTAGTGCTTGATAGCCTTTCTAATTGCTGAAATATCTTCTGGGTTCACTAGTATACCTGAATCCGCTTCGCTAATTATTTCTCTCCAAATCGGAAAATCAGATGCGATAATCGGTAATCCTGCTGCCATGTATTCGAAAATCTTTATTGGCAATGAATTTATATAGTTAGCTGTCGGTAGCAGTATGCAAATTCCTACTCTACTTGAACCATATAGGTCATTTACACCTTCACGGCTCAGCATCCCCAAATATTCGACATTGTTAGGGTTTGAGTTTTTGAGGGTCTCATCCTCACAGTTTCCAGCAAGCTTTAAAGTATATCCATCCATAGGCTCTAGTGCTTCCACCATGATATTTTCGCCCCTGATACGAGATATCCCCCCTGCGTAGCAAGCAGTCTTATTTCTTTTTGAAAACTCAAGCTCTCCCTTTTTTATCTCATCTAGCTTAGGGTAGTTCTTAATCGTTTCTGTAGTTTTCGCTCTATTCCTAAATTTATCCTGAATGTACTCAGTTGCCGTAATTACTCCTGCTAGTTGCCTTACGTACTTTGTCTCGAGTCTACTGTATGATTTAGAAACAAACTTTCTTGAAAATTTTGGAAGCCACGGTTTATCCAAAATCTGCGCTGGTACATCCTCATGGCTATCAAATATAACAACTTTGCCAGTTTTTGAAAGTTTTACCGCATATTTGAGCATCTCTGGGTCGTGAAAGTGATATACATCAGCATCAATATTCACAGCTTTTTGAAACACAGTCTTACAAAACTGAGAAATTCTCTTGTACCGACTTTCTGGCTGTTCACCACAGCCAACAATCTGTATTCCATCTTTCTCAAATGATTCCCCTGGAGCAACCATGAAAACTTCATAGCCCGCCTCCGACAAAGTAAGACATTCTTTATAATAAATTCTATCATCGAGTGCATCGTGCACGCTCGTGACATGACAAACCTTTTGCATTAGCTTCTCCTAATTTTTATATCCTAGCAGCTTCTTTATCCTAGGCTTGAGCAGATTCTTAAGCTCTCCTATAAATCCTTTTTTCTCAATTTGGTAATATAGCACTCTATCTGCACCGAATCTCCTAAAGAAATTTTCTATTCCCTCTATCATCGAACCTTCAAAATCAAATGCTTTTGAGTGCTTCGAAGCAAATTCTATTCCCGAATCTAGAACTAAGGTCTGTGCTCCACTCGCTCTAAATGTTGGATCTGCTCCTGCAATTAGATAATAGCAGGTCTTTTCATCATAAACGAATAATGATGATGCGTGTACATTGCCATCCTTATCTATTGCCGTGATAACTTTAGCACCATCATGTTCATTACACGCTTCAAAAATTGAATTTATAAATTCTTTTTTGTGTGGGCAACTTCTCCCTTGATGTTCAAATGTTTTCACCAGCATAGCGTGCAAATTATCTACGTTATCTTCCTCTATTATCTCGACTTTATTTCTTGCACTTTTTATATTTTTACGAACTGTCTTATCGTATTTAGCCCTTACAGCTTCTATATCAGAAACATCAGTAAATCTATAAGTTATTCTTGGGCTAACTTTAAACCCCAGCCATCTGAATGGTAAAAAGTAATCATTACTAGGGTCTAGCATAAGGTCAAAACTCGAATTCTTTGGCAGTGATTTTACTAGTTCTTCTATGTACTTTTGTTTTTTACTTGCCTTAATATCTGGTGCAAACCAAATACCCAGGGTTTGTGTTTCCCCCGGCATGGCAATTTTGTTGTTATCGCAAGGCACTGCCCATCTAGCAACAACTTCTCCCTTTTCTTCTACTTTTATTTCAGTCCATTTTCCATTTGTAACTGTATCAAGATACCACGGCTGTTCGAAAATTGAATTAGCATATTTTGTTGTAATATCACTATTCGTTGTCTTCATTAGAATTAATATCCTCCAGCTCTTTTACCGCATCTAGATATGAAATAAATGTATACCCATGTTCCTTTAAATACTCGATAAACCATGTATACCAATCTCTTTCATACGCATACCCATCACAAAACTGATAGTCGTGAAATAGTACCGAGAAATACGGCAGTCCTTTATCCTCTGCCTCTTTAAGCAAGCGAAGCGATTCTTCCCTTTTTCCTTCTGGTCTCTTAGGTAAATAGCCATCCATCAAGCTAAGTGGGAACTCCCACATCTCACCTACTTTGTATGGCGCTTTCAGGCAGGTTCCTTCACTTTTCACAAATTCGGTGGTGTCATACACATATCCACAACGACTTAGCTTCTCAAAGGTGTTTTCGTCATATCTCACGTAATGCATTCGCATTCCACGAGGTGCCACACCAACAGCATTTCTGAACCTTTCAAATTCAGCACGCATTTTCTCTTCATCTTCAAAAGATGCACCGTGTATGCCCGCGTCAAAACCCTGATTTCGAAGTTTTTCTATATATGGAATAGCCTTAGTATATTTATAAGACATACCAAGGACGTTATCCATGCCAAAATAGAATGATGAAGGCACACCATTACCTTCATCATACTTCATCAATTCTTCAATATAATTTCTCTCCTTTGAGAATATCCCAAGCAGTCTTCTCCACCACTGAGAAAAAGTTATATCACGCTTTAAGAACGATAAAGTCTCCCTTACCCACAGTTTTGGATAAATCAAGTCTTTGTAATGGTCGCTTCTATGTAGATGATCTACATCATGTGAAACGATTATTTTCATTGCTCTTATTTTTCTAAAAACTCCTTAATTTCTGATACAACTTCTTCCACATCATCGTCGGATATGTATGGGTGAATTGGCAGCGATAAAACTGTATCGCACAGCCTATTAGTAACAGAGTAGTCGATTCCGTACTTATTCTCATAGCAAAATGCCTCTTGATTGTGCATCTGCTTAGGATAGTAAATCATAGATGGAATTGATTTCTCCTTGAGGTGCGCCTGTAATGCATCTCTCTGCTCTCTGCTCTCAAGCTTTATTGTGTACTGTGCCCAGCTGCTCAGGAATCCTTCTGGAATCACCGGTGTAGCCACAACACCCTCAAGTAGCTCTGTGTACTTTGCTGCAGCACCGTTAACATCTGCAACCTCATATTCTGCAAATGCAGCTAGCTTAGGAAGTAGGATTCCTGCTTGAATCGAGTCGAGTCTAGAATTCATACCGATACGTACGTTGTCGTACTTCATCTTGCCTTTGCCGTGAACGCAGTATGATCTGATGAGCTCAGCTGCTTCATCATCGTTTGTAAATATCGCTCCACCATCTCCATAGCATCCGAGTGGCTTTGCTGGGAAGAATGATGTTGTTGAGATATCTCCAAAGCTGCACGCTCTATTGCCGTCAATCTCACCACCGAAGCCTTGTGCTCCATCTTCTAGAATCCTAAGACCATACTTATCAGCAATTTTTCTAATCTCTGTGAAGTTAGCAGGTAGTCCGAACAGATCCACTGGTATAACTACGCTCGGCTTAAGTTCTCCTTCAGCAGCTACTGCAGCTATCGCTTTTTCTAGCGAAGCCGGATCCATATTAAACGTATCCTGGTCTACATCTACGAAAACTGGTGTCGCTCCAAGAATCGAAACAACCTCTCCTGAAGAGAAGAATGTAAAATCAGGAACGAATACAGCATCGCCCTTTCCAACACCCCATGCCATGAGTGCAAGCTCAAGAGCATCCGTTCCATTTGCGCAAGTCACGCAGTACTTAACACCAACATATTCAGCTAGCTTTTCTTCAAGCTCGGAAACCTTACCGCCTCCGATAAATCTGCTACTAGCAATTACTTCGTCAATCTGTTGATCTATGTCATTTTTGAGAGCAGCATACTGCTTCTTAAGATCTCTAAATTCCATTATATTCCTCCGCTTCTACTTGAATTCGCCTCGCATATCAGTGCTTGCAAAATCTGTCAATGGAAGTCTCACTGGCACACCTTCCTTCTGGCTCTTATATATAGCGAGAACCATCTCAAGTGCATTTCTTCCAGCAACTCCATCTACGTAAGGTGCTCTGTCTTCCTTAATCGCTTCGATTACATCGGCAAATAGGCTTGTATGACCATTGCCATATACATTGCTTGTCTCTTCTTCGAGCCCCTTGTTCTTCTGGTCTTCAGCAGTTTCGTCTTTGAAATCCCACACGTCAATCGTGTTGGTAGACTTGCCGCCAACCTTTACTGTTCCGTTTTCTCCAAATAGATACAGTGTCTCTTCAAGGTTCTGAGGGTATACGTTAGTAGTTCCCTCAATAGTTCCGATTGCGCCGTTCTTGAACTTAACTACAGCAACTCCAACATCTTCAGCCTCTAGATAATCATGAAACTGCTGTCTAGTTGCACCATAAACTTCCACTACCTCATCTCCCATCATCCATCTGAGAAGGTCTATTCCGTGGATGCACTGGTTCATTAGGCAGCCGCCATCTTCTTCCCAAGTTCCTCTCCAAGGAGCCTGGTCATAATATCCTTTGTTTCTATTCCATCGAACATTGATAGATGCGTGGGAAAGCTTTCCGAAACGCTCTCCTTCGACAGCCTTTCTAACTTCCTGAATAGCTACGTTGAATCTGTTCTGGTGACAAGCCGAAACCTTTACGTTCTTCTCAGCAGCTCTCTTGATAATCTCTTCAGCATCAGCGATATTCATAGCCATAGGCTTTTCGATAATTACGCTAACTCCTGCATCGATTGCATCTAGTGCAATTGCTGCGTGCTTACCGCTCTCAGTTGCAATACTAATAAGCTCAATTTCGTTCTCTTCGATCATATGCTTATAGTCGGTATATCTCTTGATTGATTTATCATCAGCCAAGTTGTGCTTTGCAAGAATCTCTTCCATCTTCTCTGGCACGATATCGCATACCGCAACTATCTCTAGATTATTATTTACTGCAGCAGTCACGTGATTTGTTGCGATTCTACCGCATCCAATCAATGCATATTTCATTTACATGTCCTCCGGAATTTTAATTACTATAGTGTCTATATTGTGCCGGGCTTATAGGAGAGAAATGTTATCTCTTTCCTTTACGTCCTTGAATGCGTTACGAGTATCGAATATTGCAACTGCATTCTCTCTAATCATCTCATAGTCGTATGCATCATGAGCTGTTGCAACGAGGATAAGGTCGTATCCCTTGATTACATCAGCATTAATCTCACCGATGCCTTCATGCCACTCACCATGCCTCTTGTACTTTGGAATCCATGGATCGTAGAAATCAGTCTCTGCGCCTCTCTCATTGAGGATATCAATTACATTAAGGGCCGGGCTCTCTCTGTAGTCATCGATATTATTTTTGTAAGCAACTCCTAGAACGAGAACCTTTGATCCGTTGAGAGCTTTCTTGTGGTTGTTGAGAACCGCCGCAGCTCTGTCTACTGTGTACTCAGGCATCTTATCATTGATAATCATTGAGCTCTCAATCATCGATGTGTGGAAACCAAACTCTCTTGCCTTCCATGTTAGGTAATATGGATCAAGAGGGATGCAGTGTCCACCGAGACCAGGCCCTGGATAGAACGCCTGGAAGCCGTATGGTTTAGTCTTTGCAGCCTCAATTACCTCCCATAGAGAAATCTCCATCTTGTTGCAGAGCATCGCAAGCTCATTAACAAGACCGATGTTGATATTTCTGTATGTATTCTCTAGGATCTTTTCCATCTCAGCGATAGCTGGTGAAGACACTTCGTAAATCTCTCCCTCGAGAACTTCTCTATACATCGCAGAAATTACTTCTGTTGCGTCTTTGCCAACAGCACCAACTACCTTTGGAGTGTTCTTAGTTTTGTAAATCACGTTACCTGGGTCAACACGCTCCGGTGAAAACCCGAGGTAGAAGTCTTCTCCGCACTTCAGTCCAGAGCCCTCTTCAAGAATAGGAAGCAGTAATTCCTCTGTAGTGCCTGGGTAAGTTGTGGACTCGAGAACAACCATTGTGTCATTAGATAGGTGCTTTGAAATAGCCTCTGTGGAGGACTTTACATAGCTTATATCTGGCTCCTGGTGCTTATCAAGAGGAGTAGGTACGCAAATAGCTATGAAATCAACATCCTTTACGAACGAGAAGTCTGATGTCGCCTTCATCATGCCGCTCTCTACGAGTTCCTTGAGGTCTTCGTTTACAACATCACCGATGTAGTTGTGTCCCTCATTTACCATCTTAACTTTTTCTTCCTGCACGTCGAAGCCGATGGTCTTGAAGCCCGCTTTAGCCTTTTCAACAGCAAGCGGAAGACCTACATACCCTAGGCCTACAACTCCTACAGTAATGTCACGCTTTGCGATTTTCTCGAGTAAACGTTCCTTCATGCCCATTAATGATACCTTTATACCTTTCTTTTATGCTTTTGCTAATTTAACGGCTGTATAAAGCCAGCCGATTTCATACATATAATTATTCGAATTATTATATATAATAATAGCCTACAATGTCAATATTTCCAATGTGTGCAAGCGTTTTAAAGTTCATGTAAAATTTCGTTGAACGCCTTTGATAAAGCTATTTTTTCGCTTTCCCAGCACAATATTTTTTTTGAGTTTTCCACGTTAGATTTAACTTCATCGTACAGCGATTCGCTATTAATAAGTTCTTTTACTGCCGACGCAATACTGTCTGAATCATCCGGTTTTGCAATAGTTCCGACCTTGTGTTCATTAACAATTCTCTTAATTTCTGGAAGATCTGAACCTACAACAGGTATTCCAGACTGAATGCATTCGAATAGCTTATTGGGGAGTGCGTAATAATAACTCTTTGAAACTGGAGAAATCATCACAATCCCGACATCAGCTGCTCCCACGAACTTCCAGAGTTCTTCGTGGGGAACCGCCTCATGAAATTCCAATCGGCTGTCAACATTGAGTTCCCTGCTCATCTTGCGAAGTTCGTCTAAATATTCAGGTGAGTCAGGATTTCCTACCACTAGCAGTCCAACATTCTCAAGATGTGGCATAGCTCCTATGGTTGCCTCTACACCTCTGCCTTTACATACTAAACCGTGATAGATCAAAAGTTTTTCAACCCCTAGCTTCTCTAGTAGTTGCCCTCTGACCTTCTCGCACTCAGTTTTGCTAATATCAAATCCCATAGGAATATTCCTAACGACTGCAGGTCTTTCTTTTAATTTGTATAGCTTTGCTATTTCATCTGCAATGCTATCATTTACCACAACAGTCAGAGCACTTCTTTTAATCATGAAGTGTTCCCAATGCAGTATCAGCCATTTCGAAAATCCAGATCTGTCCGCATTTCTTCCAATTTCAAATTCATGCGAATCGTAGATTAGCTTCGGTTTTTTTCTTGTAAAAAACGTCGATAGCCAGCCAATCGTCAGCGCTAGTAGATCATGTCCAGAAATAATGTCTGGATGCTGCTTTCTTGCAAAGCTCGCCCACTGAAACAAACTAATTACTTTATTAATTGGTCCCGGTATTTTTTCGCCCAGTGGTTTTGTTGTATATCTAAATACTTTGAAGCCTTCAACGGTGTCTTTTGCTGGCTTATCACCAACATCTCCTTTTGCTAGGACAGTTATATCAGCCCCTTTTTCCTGATATACAGACAGCTCCCTGTAGTCCCTACTCTCATTTACCCATTTGCTGCAGCAAATCTTTAATAATTTCATCAAAATCCTCTAATGTTAATTAAGTCACTACCTTAGTATTTTGCGAATAAAAGGTGCGAATTTTTCAGTTTTATACTCTGTATGCTGATGAGTAGGGCTCTTCATAATCTCATCAAACGCCTCGTCAGATAGACCCAGATTTTCTTTAATAATACTTATATATTCATTCATCATAGATTCATCATAGGCCGGTTTCTTAAGCTCTGCCATCGCCTCTTCTCTAGTCATCTGTCCCGAAACCACCATGCTGGAAAGGTGCGAAGATCTCTTGTCTACGCCAAACTTCTTTGGCAGCCAGTAAAGCTGAATAAATGCTGTTAGGATATTTTCAAGATGCTTGCTTCCATAGTATTTAAAGTCACAAAACTCTGCTAATTCCTTAAAAGCGCGTTTTCTATTATAGTCTATTAAATCAAGTGGTCTAAGCGTAACCACGCTTCCCTTCTTTATTCTTATGTATTTCTTATACGAAGTTATAAATTTTAGCTTGTCTATTCCCTTTGTGCCAAATCTCTTATGGATATCCTTGATGTTTGTAACATCCATTGCGCTATATCCATTTCCTTTCTGGAGAACACATTCAAGAGCAAAGTTGCCACCTGATAGGAAATACTTAATACCTTCTTTTTCTACTGTATCGTACAAGAATGCAAAGAGTATGTTATCTTGCGGAACAGCAACATCGGGAACTCCCGCTTTCATGTATGCTAACGTTAAATCATTAAACTGCTCCGAGTCTGGTGTAATCGTTCGCATTTCGATATTTGCAGCTTCGCATAGTTTCTTGATATTCTCCTTGGAAATCTCCGTGTCATATCCGTCATCGATATGCACAGCTAATATGCGAAGCCCCCATTTATAACCCAAATATGCAAGATACGCTGAATCAAGCCCTCCTGAAATGCCCATAATACAATCGTATTTTTTATCAGCGTTTTCGGATTTGATTTTGTCAATCATCTCCTTTAATCTCTTCTCACCTTCTTCATTCGGAAAATACACATCAGTATTAATATGCGTTAATGCTTCTGTGCAGTAGTTACATACTCCATTTTCATCAAAGGTGATACGGGGATCAGCCTCATTATTCATTACACATCTGGTACAATATTTGATTTCTTTCATCTAAGTCTCCTTTGTCTATTGATAAAATATTTTGTCGATAAATATATAGATTATGTACATCACTGAGATTGATCCCAACATTTCTATAAAAAGGAATCTCAGCAGCTTCTTGTAATCTGCATTAATAACTTTCATACAAAGAAAAATATTAATCAGGTTGACTACACCATCAGATACAGAATAGAAAAGGATTGTCTTAAATATTCCATAGCCAAGACGTCCAACAATCACAAAGCACATTGCATTTATTCCAAGTGTTATGATTGATAGTAGTAGTGACATCCTCGGCCTATCAACAATAACAAATGTTCCGCTTATGCAGCTCGTGCAATACTTTAGAAGATAATCTGCACCAAGAATTGTCATGTACAATGCCGAAACTTTCCATTTATTGCCTAAAGCTATACCCACTACTGGTTGGCCAAATACAACTAATATAAAAATCGGTACAAATGCTAGAAAGTAGTTCTTTCTCAACAAATCGAGAGCGAAGTTCCCTACATGTTCCCCCTCATTGTTTCTTATTGCTAACTCTCTCTGGTACACCTTGCTTATTTGGGTCGAAATCAAGGCAATTGGGATACTAAGAATCCTATTCGCCATTGTGAATCCCCCAAGCGCAGCCTTGCTAAAAACATTTCCAAGGTATTGTATTGGAATCTGCTGTGAAACTACAGAAACAACATTGGCTGGCATTTGTACAAGAGGAAATTCCTTATATATGAGCAGTGTTTCTTTGATCTCATGTAGAGAAAAATGCTCATCATAAGGGTTTGCATTTTTTATCATCAATAATATGCTCAATATCAATGAGCATATTGTTCCTATCATATATCCAGGTGAACTTAACCCCATGATTCCCAAAAATAGCGATATAGATGAGTTAGAAGCTGCCATTATTATAGGGTTCCAGAAGAGCACACGATATAGGCCCTTTCTGTTTACAAATGCATAAAACAGCTGCTGTTGGATAAAGAAGTACGAATATACGCCTAGTAATACACAAGCTACTTTATAGTTGAAGTTCAATGAAAACAGTGTGTATTTGTCAGATATAGCAATTAGGATAGCAACCCCTATTATCATACAGATTATGCTGAATATATTAACTATCTGACACAGCATCTTAGCTACTCTATCTTCCTTAGGAATTAGTATAGCCATCACAAGCCCAAGCCCTACCACGGTAGTTACAATTGCACCATCTGAAACAATTAGATCATATGTACCTATTTCAGCAGGAGAATATACCCTAATTATTAACAATAAGAAAAATGTGTTTATTGCATATCCAATTATATTCCCTGAAACCAGAGTCGCTATATTCTTTGCTATTGCTGATTCTTTTATTTGTAAAATGTATTTCTTCATCCCTATATTCCAACTACTATTTTAGGCACAAGATACTACATGCATCATTATGACCACGGAGCGGTTTGTCTTCACTACACTTGCTTTTATAAAACAATGCTATAAAGATTAAGAACATCATCGGACCAAGCACAATTGAATTAAGCAAAAAAGCATCACTTAACCCTAGAAAGACACACATCGAAGTTCCGAGAAGAAGCTCATACCCGATGTTTTTTTGTGCAACATCTAAAAGCTTTAATATTGTTGCAAGAAGTATGCCTTCTACAATATATCCCATAAATCCAAACCTTGCGTGGCATTCTGCAAAGTACCCTGTATTAGATACTGCCTCAGGTGTTCCATAATATATTCCTGAGATTGCACGAGTATAGTCTAAATCCACGTACCTTGCATCAAAGTGGAGAAACCATGTTGGGAATAATCCACCTAGCCCCATCTTCGGACTTTTACTGAAATAATCAAAATAAGCAAATTTATTTTGAGCAGACAACAGCATCACTCTTCGTCCAAAGAGGGAAAATATTTCTAAGAATATATTGTTGCCAGGAATATTAACAGATGAAAGTGCTACTAGTGCAGAAATTCCTAAGCAGAGGCACGATATCATTTCTATATAAGAATCTTTTCTTTTTAGCCAAAATGCTACAATAACCACAACTATAGATATAAACAAATTTGTTTTATGTCCATCGTACAGATATATGACGAAAATCATCGCAACAAAAACTGATGCTTTTGCAAAGTTTTTTTCTAATATGTATTTTGTAGCAAAGAAAGGGATAATTACATTTGTAACCCACGACAACACATATCCTGGATATGTTCCTAAACTAAATGCGCCTGACTCTCTAAGGTCGTAAACATTATAAATATTAAGCGCAGTAAGGGTAGGCAGCCCGTTTTTCTTCACAATATAAGCGAAAATCAAAAAGCACATTAAAGTCATCAGAACCTCGATAAACCGAGAGTACTTTAGGCTTGGTTCTAAGAGCTTTTTTTCCACACCAAAATCGATATTATTAACCACGAAAATTGTTAAGAAAAAAGAGAAACATATCCCGTTATAACACAGTGCTTCCTTGTTACCAAAAGCATAAATCGTCGTTATTGGAATAATCTGCATTATATAAACCAAGGTTATCAAAAATGTTGATACACTTCGTTGTTTGTGATTAATGGCAACAAAAATAATTATCAACCATACGATACCATTCAAGTATTTAATTAGGTTGAAGTCCCTTGTATAAACATTAATTTCTAATGTTGACAACCATGAGTAGTATTTATAATCCAAGGAAACTTTTAGCAGGACTATGGAAATTACTAGAATTTTTATCTTTTTCCCGCTAAATAATTCCGCTAAACTCGTTTTACCCAACATTGATGCAACCTAAAATCTTCTTTTCCAACCTACTCAATTTATTGATTGTAATCCTAACATTTTCACTAATATCTGTTTCCTCGTCTGATATGATAAGAATGAAGTTTTTAAAATCGCTAATTCTATCAATTGCATTAACGTCATCAACAATACAACCTATATATTCAGACTTTGAATCCATCTTTTCTATTAATTCAGCAATATGCTCTAGATAGTTTCTTCCAGAACTAATTGCTACGAATCCAATGCCTTCACTCTTAGAATCTAGCTGTCTTAAATCTGCAACTAGCACATCTACATTCACACCATCTGAACTTGTACCAAGTGCGGGTATTCCGTGTTCCTTTTCAACGAGATTTGCAAAGTCTAGTTTTTGTCTTCTAAGGTGTATATATACAGTCAACATAACTGCAACAAAAGCACCGAATATTCCACCAATAATACTCGACTTTATACTTCGTTTAATATAACTTGCGTTTGATTCTGTATCTGCTGAAGGGATCTGCAAAGATCTCACAGCCTCGTTAATTTTATCACTTTCAAGCTTCAAATTATCCAGATTTGCACGGTATATCTTCTGCCTATTGTATAAAGACTGCTTTGCAGCTTCGCTAGAGTTAGCAACAACGGCAGAAAACTCTACCCCTTGAAGCCTGCTACTTCTTTCAGTTTCTAGAAAACTAACCACATTATTTGCAATATCTTTGGCTTTGTAACCTTTTATGCTATAAACGTATATGTTTCCAACAACTATCCCACCCGACACCGACTCGCTTTTTCCGCTTTCATTCGTAGCATCTGTATCCGGTAGCTGCACAATATCCCATTTATATCTTTCAAGAATATTGTTTTCTTTACCAAATAAATTACTACTGTTGGCTGTCAATAGCACGTTTTCTACCGCATTATAACTAGCTTCGCTTGTTGTAGTGATTTTAATTCTGACACTTTCAGATGAAAATGCATCGATACTCATAATAGGATTTTCACCTATTAATTTAATTGCAGATTTCTTCTCTGCGTTTATAGTATCTATAGTGTCTGTTAAGACTTGGCTATTTTTGTTATATTCTTTAAGCTCTTCTTTATAGTTTTGGGCGCTATTTGTATTATTCTCCTCAACTTTGCTGTGCTCTCTAAAATCTGAATATATTCTAAATCCGCCGACAAAAACAGCTGATGCTATAACTATTACCCCTATTGTTTTTTTATACTCTTTAATAATCGATAATAGTTCATTTATTGATATCTTCTTATCCATTAAGCACTCCTAATACATCTTGCATTTGCTACAACTACTGCCATATTTAGAACTTTTCTATAATATTTCCATACTCATCTAGCTTTCCAATTGGCTTTGCTGGCACGCCAGCAACTAGTGTAAAGTCAGGTACATCCTTTGTAACAACCGCTCCTGCTGCGACCATTGAGCACTTTCCAACAGTGTGGCCGCATACGATTGTCGCATTTGCACCGATAGAAGCCCCCTCTTTGACTAGTGTCTTTCCGTAGTTCTCCGAGCCCTTTGGGTAGCGAGCTCTTGGAGTAAGGTCATTTGTAAACACACATGATGGTCCGCAGAATACTCCGTCTTCAAGTGTAACGCCTTCGTAAACCGATACATTATTCTGAATCTTTACTCTATCACCAATATGTACATTATTGGCAATATTTACATTCTGTCCTAGCGAACAATTCTCACCAATCTTAGCTCCTGGCTGAACGTGACAGAAATGCCAAATCTTGGTTCCTTTTCCTATCTCTACATTGTCATCTACGTAGCTGCTCTCGTGTACAAAATATTCGCTCATTTTATGCCTCCTTCATTATTACCCTTACAAGCTTTTCTGCGGCATCTCCCGCACCATAGTAGCTTTCTTTTTCCTTAGAAATAACGGTATTGTTAACTTTATCAAGTATGTCCGCTTCATCGATATGGGCGAGCACATTGTGATTTCCGTTAAGCGTTTCAATCCATTCAGTCTGTTCACGCAGTGTTACGCACGGTGTGTCGAGAATATATGCTTCCTTCTGAAGTCCGCCGGAATCAGTCACTACCTTAACTGCGTTCTTTGTAAAATACAACATTTCTAGATATCCGATAGGCTCCACGCAAATTGTATTTCGGAGGTGCTCCTCTTCGTTGACCTGTTCAATCATCTTTCTTGTTCTAGGATGAGCCGGTAGGATAACTGGTGCATCGAACTTCTCGAAAGTCTTGAGAATCTTGTGAACCTTCTCTATAGTGTCAGTGTTTTCAGCTCTATGAACTGTGGATAGATACCATTTATCAATCTCACTGCGCTCACCGAAGATATAGTTAAGGTCTGCAAAGTACTGACTGCGAGCCTTCTTGTCAATTTCTTGCGAGTAGTAAAGCACCGCATCACACATTACGTCGCCAATCCTGTGAACACCCTTCTTGATTCCCTCGTGCTCAAGATTTTCAATAGAGGCATCTGTAGAGCAGAAAAGCAGACTCGAGATGTGATCTGTAAGAATTCTGTTCTGTTCCTCTGGCATGGCCATATTGAATGATCTTAGACCTGCCTCCACGTGAATAACTGGAATATGGATTTTGGAAGCTGCAAGCGCACCTGCGACTGTAGAGTTTGTATCTCCATATACCATAAGGTAGTCTGGATTCTCCTTAATCAAGATATCTTCTATTCCTATGAGCATCTCTGCTGTTTGCCTTGCGTGTGATCCCGATCCCACACCTAGATTGTATTTTGGCTTAGGGATATGCAGTTCCTCGAAGAAAAGCTCTGACATATTCGTATCATAATGCTGGCCTGTGTGAACGATTATCTCTTCACAGACTTGTTCAAGTTTGCGAGAAACTGCAGCCGCCTTAATGAATTGTGGTCTTGCACCGATTACGGTAACTATCTTCATCACATGCACCTCTTTTACTCAAATACCTTTTCAAATTCACTTGCAATATTTTCATACGTATATTTACTCAGTACCGCTTCTCGTCCGAGCATTCCCATCTGTCCTCGTTCTTCCTCGCTCATCGCCTGAATCTTTCTGATTGCAGCCTTTATAGCGTCATTGTCACACGACTTCGTGATGATTCCGCATCCAGATTCGCTGACTGGCGTAGATGGTGTTGTAATCGCCATGACTATTGGTTTTGCCGCCATCATGGAGTCGAACATCTTGTTCATACAGATTCCAAACCTGTATAGTGGTGACTCAATTGTTCCAATAAATATAGCGTCAAAATTATCGATTACTGCTGGTATTATTCCCTTTTCGACTGGTGGTAGGAATTTTACATTGCTGATTTCATTCTTATCTGCATAGGCAATGAGCTCGTCTTTGAGCTTGCCTTTACCAACCATTACTAGATGAACGTTTTCATCATTAAGCTGCTTCGTCACATCTAGCAAGTTGTGCAACCCGTAGGACAACTCGTGGCTTCCGAAGTATCCGATAATGAACTTCCCATCTGCCTTTAATTTTTCAAAAGCTTCTCTATGCTCAGAAGGAATTTCTCGCGTTGGATCCCATTCATTTATCACAACCCCATTCGGAATGTATCTGAATTGGTCAGGTTTCATACCATGCTCAGTCATATAATCCTTTGCGTGAGGTAGCAAAGAAACTACAACGTCGGATTTCTTATATGCATGATTCTCTGCAAACTGCATTACGATTACGAACGGATTCTTCTTGCTCATACCACCAGCTTCGTAAAGTGTAAGCGGCCACATGTCGTGAACTTCATGGATGTACTTAGCCCCAGCTAGCTTTGCAATTCGATATGCTGGATATGAATCGAGCGGATACGTCGAAGATGAAATTACTACATCTGGCTTATACCGTTCTACAATCTTTTTCTTATTCTTACCTATAGCACGACAGAATTGGTACATGCTTAAAGCTCTCGCAGCACCATTGCTATCGTACTCTTCAGTTTTAATCCACACATAACGTATTCCGTCGATTTCTTGCTCTGTAAAGTTATTATTTATGTCTGGATTCGTCTTCCTTAAATGTGAAAAACTTCCAGCTAAAATCGTCACATCATAACCTTTCTTTACAAGCTCCCTAGATATGTAATACGGTCTAAACTCCATTCCCATCTCGGGCGATCCAGCATAGTGATTAATCAGCAATATCTTCAAACTATCCTCCAATGCGCTCACTTCAGTAGTTGCAGCGATTGTAATATGTGCATTTGTTCTTATTACTTAATAACGGCTCCAACCGTCTTAAGCATAGTCTTGATTTCCCCGAAAAAGCTAAAGTTCCTGAGAGCATCAAGATTGTATTTCATCTTCTCTGGTAAAACTTTTTCGACGTATACTTCATCAGGATTCTCTGCGCTTCCGATGAGTTCGTTCTCATCCTTGTATGTGATGCTTGCCTCTGACGTTACACCCGCTGGTAACAGCAATGTTGCAAGCATCTCTTTGGAGTAGCGGTCTACATATCTTGGAACTTCAGGTCTCGTGCCGACAAATGACATATCCCCAGTGATTACATTTAACAGCTGAGGAAGCTCGTCTAGTCTGTACTTTCTAAGCTTGTGTCCAATCTTGGTAACTCTTGGGTCGTTTTCTTTGGTTACTTGTGCTCCAAGCTTTTCAGCGTTTACTACCATGGTTCTGAATTTAAAAATCCTGAACTCTCTACCGTTTGTCGTCACCCTCACCTGCCTAAAAAACGCTGGTCCTGGATCATCCACCTTAATCAATATAATCAGAATAAGAAGTATCGGCGAGATTACGATAGTCATCAACAGTGAAATGACGAAATCAAATATTCTCTTTGCTATAAGTGAGCCTTCTCTTGAGTTCAGGATGTCGTAATACTCTCTTACTTCATCGCATCTCATATGCTCCGGTAAGTCATTCCACTTGCATAAAACCATCTACTTTATAAGTCCCCTCTTCTTAAGGATATCAATAAAATTCTCGATAACGTATTCATTCTGCTCATCTGTCATCGTCGAGAAAATTGGCAGTGAAATCAGATTCTTGTACTGGTGATAAGCGTTTGGATAGTCCGCAATATCAAATCCAAGATTTTTATACGCAGTCATCATCGGTAGCGGCTTATAATGCACGTTGCACGCAATCTCACGCTCTGCCATATCTTGAATCACGGCGTTTCTGTCCTCTACAGAAGCTCCTGGGATTCTTACCAAATATAGATGTCCAGTAGAGGTCATCTCATCTGTATAATGGTGCATCACCTTAATACCAAGCGTCTCAAGCGCCTCTTGGTATCTCTCATTGAGAACTTTACGTCTCGCAAGCAATCCATCATATCTCTCGAGCTGAGCGATTCCAATAGCCGCATTTATATTTGTCATGTTGCACTTGTATGCCGGATATACAACGTCATACTCCCATGCGCCCGCCTTGTTCTTGGATAGTGCATCCTTAGACTGTCCGTGCAGTGAATATAACTGAAGCTCATGATAGAGCTCGTCGTTATCCACCCCCTCAATGTTCTTCCACGAGAGAGCACCGCCCTCAGCAGTAGTAAGATTCTTAACTGCATGGAAGGAGAACGATGTGAAGTCTGCTATGGCACCCGCCTTAACGCCCTTCTTTATAGAACCGAAAGCATGTGCACCGTCGGAAATTACCGCAACTCTGCCAAGTGCTTCCTGAAGTTTATTTGCAGGCTTAAAGATATCTCTCTTTGCCTCCACTATTTCAAATAATCTGTCGTAGTCGCACACCATGCCGCCCAGGTCGACAGGTACTACGGCTTTTGTATTCTCGTTAATTGCTTCAACAACCTTGTCGTAGTCCATCTCAAAAGTTTCTGGTGCTGAATCGATAATAACAAGCTTCGCACCCTTGTGAACCACAGGACTTGCCGAAGCTGTATATGTGTATGCTGGAACGATGACCTCATCTCCTTCACCGACTCCGAGCACATGGAGAGCAGCCTCTAGTGATGCAGTAGCAGAAGAAAGCGCAACAGCCTTGTCAACGCCGATATACTCTGCAATTCTTCTCTCGAACTCCTTAACCTCTGGGCCTGTTGTAATCCAGCCAGATTTGAGAACTTCTACAACTCTATTAATCTCTAACTCTGATATGTCTGGTGGTGAAAATGGTACTTTCATCTACGATTTGCCTCCTAGCATTTATTCAACCGTATAATTATACACCCTAGTTCTTAGGCGTGTATGTTGGGACTATGTTTTTGATATACCTCTTTATATCGTCAGGTTCTGCTTCCACATATCCCTTGAGCTCGTTTAGCTCGCTAATGAACTTCTCTTCATCAATATTAATCGGATGCCCGATATGAATCATCTTGTTAGCCGTATCCTGAAGACCCTCTTCATCCATCAGAAGCTCTTCGAACAACTTTTCTCCCGGTCTTAGCCCAACATACTTAATCTCGATGTCGATTCCTGGTTTTAGACCAGATAGGAGAATGAGGTTTCTAGCCAAATCATCAATCTTAACGGGCTTGCCCATATCAAGTACAAATATCTCGCCACCCTCAGCAAAAGCTCCTGCCTGTAGCACAAGCGAAACAGCCTCTGGAATAGTCATGAAATATCTAATGATATCAGGGTGTGTAACCGTAACAGGTCCGCCTTCTGCAATCTGTCGTCTAAATAGAGGAATTACACTTCCATGGCTTCCGAGTACATTTCCAAATCTAACCGCAACAAACTCTGTTTTCGATTTGTTGTTGTAAGTCTGGATAATCATCTCGCATAGACGCTTAGATGCTCCCATGATATTTGTTGGGTTTACAGCCTTGTCCGTTGAGATAAGTACAAACTTCTTGACATTCCATTTATCCGAAGCCAGTACCATCTTCCATGTGCCGAGAACGTTGTTCTTAACAGCTTCATTAGGACTAGCCTCCATAAGCGGAACGTGCTTATGTGCCGCCGCATGATATACAATCTCAGGCCTGTACATCTCGAAGATGTGATCAATTCTCTTTGTGTTTCTTACAGATGCTATAAGCACGACAAGATTGAGCTCAGGGAACTCTCTCTTAAGCTCATTCTGGATTTCATATGTAGTATTTTCATAAATATCGAGCATAACCAGCTGCTTCGGATTGTGGCTAGCAATCTGTCTACAGAGCTCGCTTCCGATAGAACCCCCAGCGCCTGTAACCATAACAACCTTATCGGATACGTACTCCATGATTCCATCTATATCGACTTCAATAGGGTCTCGTCCTAGGAGGTCGTTTACGTCTACATGCTTGAGCTGCGACACGCTAACATCTCCGCGAATAATCTGATATATTCCCGGAACAATCATCAGCTCACACCCTGTCTGCTTACATATATCAAGAATTCTCTTCTTTTCTTCGCCTGATGCCGACGGCATCGCTACAAGTATCTGGTTGATTGAATGTCTCTGTACAAGTGCTTCGATATCCTTCGTTGTACCAGCGATGCGAACACCATTCATTCTCTTGCCAATTTTGGATTCATCGTCATCCACAAGGCAGATGATTTTCTTTCTCAAGCTCGGATTCGCTTTAATCTCCTTAATGAGCCCAGCACCAGCTGCACCCGCTCCTATAATCATCGCTCTCTTTGCCTGCCCGCGGCTATTTCCAATGCCTTTGAGCTCTCTAGCAGCTCTGGCAATAAACCTAACGAAGAAAGTTATCGCAAATAAAAATCCACCGGAAAGCAAATAAAAGCTTCTCGGCATCCCGTAGTTCTGCTGTTCAAAGAACGCAAATATAGTTGTAACCATGAGCGTATATAGGATAGTTGCTACGAGCACATTAATCATGTCCCTTATGCCTACATACGACCAAAGGCTAGAATACATATGACAAACTGCAAATATGACAATACCAAGAGCCATCACTACAAATTGATGCCCCTTGAACATCTCCCAGTACGACCCCATAGGCTCGTCTAGTGAGAAATCAAATCTTATAAAAAGCGCCAAAAACGATGCAACTTCGATCGCTACTAAATCGCAGATTATAAGTAAGCATGTCTTAATAAGAGATGCCTTGTCAAAATTAAGTTTGCTATTAATATCCATCATCATGCCTGCTTTCCTTGAAGTCATCATGTATATAGTCTTTTTGTTTCTGCGCATACCACGCGAAATTTATCATAATATTATACCTATTATGAGCGAATTAGTCAAAACGCAAGAGACATAAAACGAACGAAAGAGGCACTCATCTAGTGCCTCTTAGTACTCCTTATATCCTACCATAACAACCATGACTGTATTTGAACATGACTTGTACAAAGCTACGCTCTATAACCCTGTCATCACCTATACTTCTTCCCCTCTTCCGTGAGCACGTAGCGAGTGGCCTTACTGGATCCTTGTGCCTCCAGATATCCGCCTTTGACAATTCTGGATAGAAGCTTGCTTGACTGCGACGGTGTTAGTTTGCACAGATCAACTACGTCTTTTCGCGCAATCCCATCAAATGCTCTCGCATACTGCAGTATAAGCTGCATGCTTCTGTTATAGTTCTTGCCTCGAGGCTTTGCCGGCCTAAGCCCATCTATTTCAAAGCTGCTAAGCCACGGTTTCTCCTCGTAGCGAATCCCAATCTTTCCAACCTTGACAGCACTGCGCTTCGGGTAATAAACTTTGCCGAGCTCGCTATTTTCCACACGGTATCCTCGCTCGATGTAATAATCTACATCCTTGTCCTTGTCAGCAAAACCTACTGACATCTCCATTTTAGGAGGTGCACATCAGCTTGTAAATTTTATTACATCGATGACAATGTCCGAGAAACCCATGCTCTTGATGTACTTTATAGCACTTTCGTTTAAATTAACCATTTCACGCACTTGTCCTTTTCACACTTCTAATATTTAACTACAAACATTATAAAAAAATCTCTCTGCTAATTCAACATTCATCATACCTCTTTACTGCAACGCATTTGTACGAATCCATCCGTATTTCAGTTTTATCGTCTTAAGTTTGACTGCTTTACTGCAACACAAAATCAGTACTTCTACCCTGTTCCTACGTATACTTTATTATTATGTCGGTCTCTACGGTTGATTTGCTTGTGTTTTCTAAGCTATTGACTTACTTGATTGCCTCAAAAGCCACATCTAACGCTGCATTGAGATCCTTAGCATCCTCAATTCCGATGGACAGTCTGATTGTTGCAGGTGTAATTCCCTGAGCATACAATTCCTCTTCACTAAGCTACGAATGAGTTGTGTTCGCTGGGTAGATCACTAACGACTTTACGTCGGCAACATTTGCAAGGTCTGAGAATATTGGAAGATTGTCGATAAACTTCTTCGCTTCACTTCACCTCTGCCACCCTTAAGGTCGATTGTAAAAATCGAACCTGCACCATTAGGGAAATACTTCTTATAAATTTCATGTGATGGCTCGCCAGGTAGTGATGGTATAGTTTACGAGCTATCTAGTTCCAAAAACAAGAGCAAGCTATAGTTTTGCCTATACCTTGCTCACTGCTAATTATATCTTATGTAATCAGTGTACTATTCTAAAGTCTGTGCCCTAGCTTAAATACGACTTCATCTCTTTGATGTATAACTCGGCCATCTTGCTGAGAATGGTGTTTTTCTTCATTATATAGCCGATCTGCATCGCACCTTCTGTGTCAACGCGCTCATCCTTTATTGGCACCATAACGCAGTCGTCACCGTTAAGTTCCTCGCAGATAATGCCGGAGCATACGGTATATCCGAACAGGCCCTGCATGAGGTTGAGCATGGTTGCTCTGTCGTTAACCTTAATCATGTGATTATGATTGATATCGGCGAAAATCTCCTCTGCAAAATACAGTGTCGAATTATCTCCCTGGTCAAATGTCATATTCGGGTAATCTGCAAGAGCCTCGAAGCTAACACTTTCGCGCTTAGCGAGCGGATGATTTTTCCACACATACGCATATGCGTTGCAATCGATAAGTGGTACGAATTCGAGTCCGTTCTGTCTCAGCACCTTGGTAATGGCCTGACGGTTGAAATCACTTAGATAAATTAATCCGAGCTCACTCTTGAGCGACACAACGTCGTCTATAACTTCCTGCGTCTTCGTCTCGCGGATGGCGAAATCGTACTCTCTCATGTCGAACTTCTTTACCATCTCCACAAAGGCTTTGATTGCAAAGGAGTAGTGCTGTGTCGAAACTCCAAACTTCGTCTTGAGGCCGCCCTCATCCGAGTACTTGCCCATAAGCGATTCGTACTGACCGTATAGCTGCCTTGCATACTGTAAGAACTCCGCTCCATCATTAGTTACAGTTACGCCTCTGCCGGTTCTGCGGAAAATAGTCACACCAAGTTCCGCCTCAACATCTCTTAGAGAGCTGGTCAGCGATGGCTGAGTCATGTAAAGTTTCTCCGCCGCTTTGTTGATCGAACCTTCATCAGCTATTGTGATTATGTAAAGTAGTTGGTTTAACGTCATGTGCCGAACCTCTTTCGATATAACTTCTAATGTCTTCTGATCGAAATATTATATATTTAGCCGAAGAAGCGCTTAATTTCTATTTCTGCATTTTCAGGAGAGTCAGATCCGTGAATTAGGTTCTCGCGAGTACTGTGTGCAAAGTCCCCACGAATAGTTCCAGCGGTCGCCTCCTCGAACTTAGTCGCGCCCATGATGATTCTCATGCCCTTAATGGCATTCTCACCCTCAACAATCATACCGAGAACTGGGCCAGATGTCATGTATTCTACTATATTAGGAAAGAAGGGCTTGTCAGTAAGATGAGCATAATGATCCTTTAGAATCGCCTCGTCGAGATTCATCATCTTCGCATCCACTATCTTATAACCTTTTCTCTCGATTCTTGAGATAACCTCACCTATGAGTCCTCTTTTCACGCAGTCTGGCTTAAGCATGATATATGTCTTTTCAATACTCATCGTTCTTCTCCCCTTTAAATGTTTCATTTAAATACTCTTCTATAGTTTATACCATATCCGCATGGTCATTTCACGAAGTTTCCCGCCTTAACCTTCATAATGTGTTAAGGATTTTGAACATTTTGATATATATGATACATCAACACGATAACAAACCATTACAGAAACGACATAATCGGATGCTAATATAATGGTGCAAAAGGAATTAAGTGCATAAAACATTTTCTTTTGATTGTTCTTT
>ERZ773099.389-NODE-389-length-38341-cov-7.187928_pt1 | contig 38341 bp, 34 predicted proteins | sample MGYA00511120_ERZ773099 | MGnify/ENA primary metagenome ERZ773099 (study PRJEB29015, sample SAMEA2738012) | human oral metagenome | biome: human oral; feature: human-associated habitat; material: dental | place: China | collected 2104 ... | reverse complement strand
ACCCGCGACCTCCGCCGTGACAGGGCGGCGCGCTAACCAACTGCGCTACGGGGCCAATGAAGATTCATTGACCTTCTCGCACCCCCAACCGGATTCGAACCGGTGTTAGCGCCGTGAAAGGGCGCCGTCCTAGGCCACTAGACGATAGGGGCGGACTGATTGTCTGTTTGTCCGTTCCTCACCGTTGCCGGCTGGTGGAACTCGATTAGCTTAGAGGAAAGGGGAGGGTCATTGCAAAACCGGATGGGCTGTGGCCTTGCTCACCGGCCCAAAGCTCCTGGAGCGCATGTTGTTCCTGGGTGCGCTTGCGGCCCTCGAGGGGCCTGCGCCGCAGGAAGGCGAAGCCGCCGCTCGGCGTTTGCCGGGTCGATGCTCCTGTGGCTGGGGCGGTTGACCTGGCAGTCGAGAGGCATTGCCGGTGCGTCCGGGCGGCGGAGGGCGCGCTCGGGCGGTTCGCGACGCCGCGAAGGCGGGGGTGTGAAACGGCGGGCGCCCGGCTTGCGACGCCGGGTGCGCATGGTCCGCCAGGCCGCAATCGCATGGTTCGTCAGGCCGCAATCGCATGGTTCGTCAGGCCGCAAGCGTGCGCCGCGCGAAGTCCCGAACGCATAACCTTGGCCATATTCCGCGGGAATATGGCGTACTTTCAGGCGGCATCGCTTAGCCTTGAGGGCATGGGAGTATTCTTGGCAAACGGTTACGAAGTTGTTTCCGCGGCGGCGTCGACGGGTTCCGCGACGACGTCGGCGCATTCGGCTGCGATCGCGCAGCAGCTCACGCTCGCAGACGTTCCTGCACTCACGTACGTTCCCGCGTTCACGCCTGCGGCGACTGCTGTGCGCGCGGAGCCCCCGGTGAAGGAGACGGCGGGTTCTGTCGCGGTGGACGCGCTGACGATTCTGCTGGGCATGGGCACCGGATTCTTTGTGGGCATGCTGGTTTCGATCGGCATCCAGATGTTTATGCGCTTCATCATGCGGCGTCACGTTTTTCTCAGGCAGGCCTCGCATCCGGTCGTCAGGCCCATGAGCGTCTCCTTCGCCGTCGTCGGGGCGTGGGTCGGATACTCGGTTGCGCTGCCGATGGCCACGAGCGGCGGGGACGTCGGGTGGAACATGTGGGTCGACCACGCGTTCCTCATCGCAACGATCGCCGCTTTGACCTGGCTCATCTCGTCGGTTGCGACGGGCGTCCAGGACCTCATCCTCAATCGCGTGAAGGCGAGCGGGCAGTCGCGTTACTGGAAGGTGCAGACGCAGGTCCGCGTGCTCAACAGGGTGGTCGGAGTCTCGATCTGGATTTTGGGCGCCGCCGCGATCCTCATGACCTTCCCGCTGGCAAGGGCGTTCGGCACCTCGGTCTTCGCATCGGCCGGAGTCATCTCCGTCGTCGCCGGCCTTGCGGCGCAGTCGACCCTGGGCAACCTGTTCGCGGGCCTGCAGCTGGCCTTCTCCGACTCGATCCGCATGGGCGACATCGTCATCTGGAACGACGACCAGTACGCGAAAGTCGAGGACATCACCCTCAGCTACGTCGTCCTCAAAGTCTGGGACGGGCGCAGACTCATCGTGCCGTCCAAGGAACTGACCACCAAGACCTTCGAGAACTGGACGCGACGGGCGCCCGAGATGCTCGGATACGTCGACCTGCTGCTTGACTGGAGCGTTCCGATTCCGGCTCTGCGCGCCGAACTCGACAGGATCCTCAAGGAAACCACGCTGTGGGACGGCAACACCGGAATCATTCAGGTTCGCGCCGCCGAGAGCACGTCGATTCAAGTTTCGGCGCTTGTCTCCGCCGCGACGCCTTCGAACCTCATCGACCTCAAGTTCTTTGTGCGCGAGCGGCTCGTTCGCTGGATACAGGCGAACGCGCCCGACGCGGTCCCCCACGGGCGCAGTTTCGTCAACCCGCCCGATCCGCTGCTCGAGGAAATCCCCGCGGCGGACGCCCTTCTTCCCGCGGGCAGGCCCGACGCTCCGAACTCCGGCAGGCCCGACGTCGTCAGACCCTCCGGCGGCAAAGGCGAGAGCCGCCCGACGTTCCGTTCGGCCGGCCCCCAGGCGACTCCGTCCGGTCCGCACGTCAAACGGCGCCACGACGGCGTCGGCCCGACGGGCACCAGGATGTTCCCGGCGGTCCCGCCGGTGGTGCGCGTGCCTCTCGCCGACCGCGAGCCGAGCCCCGAGACGGCGCCTTCGCCGCTGACGGAAACCGGGTACGAAGCCTCGATCTTCACCGGGTCCGCAGGGGCGGAGAAGCGCGCCAAGGACTTCGCCGGGCCCGGCGAGGACGCCATGCGCGAGCGGGAGGAAGCCGCCCGCAAGAAGGAGGGGACGCAGGGCTCCGCGGAAGGCGTCGACGGCGAAGAGCCCCCGGGAGGCGGCGAAGGCCCCGCCACGGAGATTCGCGCGGGCGCCAAGGGCGAGGCCGGCGCCAAAGCATAGGCGACTGCGGCCCGTGCACGAGGCGTTGCGGGGCGACGGCTTCGCAGCGCCTCGGCCTTCACGCGTCGAGCGCCGCAGCGTGAGCCGGGGGCGTCGTTCGGCCGCCAAACTTGCCTACGGCGGCGACGTCGGAGACCGCGCAGAATCGGCTTGTGAGCCGGGGGCGTCGTTCGGCCGCCAAACTTGCCCATTCCGCTCAGAGTGAGAGCGATGGACACGTCACGCGACGAAAGTCAGCATAGTGGTTATGACGAAACCTCTTGTGCCGCAAACGGACGAGGAATGGCGCGCAGTTCTCGCTCCCGCCGAGTATCACGTGCTGCGCGAGGCCGGAACGGAAGCCCCCTTCAGCGGCGAGCTTCTGGGAGAAGAGCGCGAAGGCGTCTACCGCTGCCGCGGATGCGGGGCCGAGCTCTTCCGCTCCGAGACGAAGTTCGACTCGGGCTGCGGCTGGCCGAGCTTCTACGACCCCTCGGAGGCGGATTCCGTGGTCACCGCCGTCGACTACAAGCTGGGCTATCCTCGGACCGAGGTTCGCTGCGCCTCCTGCGACTCTCACCTCGGCCACGTGTTCCCGGACGCGCCGCAGACCCCGACGGGGCAGCGCTACTGCATGAACTCGGTCAGCCTGTCCTTCGAGCCCTCGGAGTGACCCTATGCGCCTTGTGAGCTTCAACGTCCAGAGCGGGCGGGCCAACCAGTCCTGGGCCGGCGCCGCACTGGGCGACGGCGCCATGAACGACGAGGCGGTCCGCGAGGCCGCCGCGGAAATCGCGCAGCTCAAACCCGACGTGCTGGCGCTGCAAGAAGTCAGGGAGGACCGCGGCAGATCGATTCTCTCGGCGTTCGCCGAGGGCGCGGGAATGGAGCACCGGCGCTTCGCGGCGTGTCGCCGGGCGCCGAGCAGCCTCATGGCCAGGATATTTCGGCGCTCGCGGCGCGGATACGGCATCGCCGTCGCCACGACGTACCCTGTCGATTACATCAGGGCCCTCAGGCTGCCTTCGTGGAGGAACCCTGTGCGCAGGGCGTCCGACCGCCGCCTCGGCTGGCGCTTTCGCCTCGAGGAGCAAAGGATGGCGATAGTCGCCGTGCTTCTGACACCGAAGCCCGTCGTCGTCGGCGCCACGCACTTGACCACGAAACAGCCGGACAATCGCAAGCAGCTGCGCCGCCTCGAGGACTTCATGGCGAGGGTCGCCCGCCGCCGCGGCATCCCCGACGCCCCCCGAATCGTCCTCGGCGACCTCAACACGCACCTCGAAGACATTCGGAAGCAGACCGAGTACGAAGTCCTCGCGCAGGCGCTGACCTATCCCGACGACGAGCCCAGCTCCCAGATCGACCACATCCTCGGGGTCGGCTTCCGGGCGGCGGGAGACGCGACGACGCGGCGCCTGGCCGTTTCAGATCATCGCATGCTCGCCGTCGACGTCGATTGACAGGCGCTCGGGGCGCCGGCGTCGTCCCCGCCAAACGATTCGAGGCCCGGACCGGCGAAGTTCGAAGCTTGGCCGCGCGAAATCCGAGGCGCACGCGGGCGAAATCCGAGGCCTGGACCGGCGAAATGCGGGGACAAAAGTCCCCGACAATCGTCGATTGTGAGGCAACACACACTGTGTGTTTTCAACCAATCCTTTTGAAATTTGGCTGAATTCCGCATGATTTAGGGGAAGGGGCGCTATCCTGTACGTGAGACGGGTGGGGAGACGGTCGGATGGCCGTTGATAGGCTAGCGCCGCTGCACGATTGTTAGGTTTGCTACTCGCGAAGGGGGCGTCGATCCTGCGACCGTGCGGAAGGAGTTCATTGCGGACACCTATGACGATGTCCGTCCGATTGCAACAGGGGAATCGATTATGGAACCCGATACAGTCCTTGAGGTTGAGCGGATCTTTAATGAGCCGCGCAACGTTTTGTTCAGGGCTTTCACCGAGCCGAAGGCACTCGCGCAATGGTTCGCGCCCGAAGGCTGGCACGTTGTGCCTGAGTCGGTCGAACTTGATCCGCGACTCGGTGGGCGCCTCCGTCATACGAAAGTCCGCGACGACGACCCCGCGAGGACGTGGGTTGTCGACGGCATATACACCGAGGTCTTCTACCCGGACGTCCTTGTGAGCCGGCAGAGAATCACCGGAATCAAGGGGATCGATCCCTCCAGGGCCGTCGAGCTGCGAGTCGAGTTTTCGAGGCAGGGCCAAGGCAAGACCCTCCTGCGGGTCGTCCAGGGCCCCTATGAATCTCAGGCCGCGGTCGACTACGCGAAGGTGTGGGAGTCCATTCTCGACAGGCTTCAGGCATACATCGACGGCGCCGGCGCCGCCTCATAGAACGGAATTCCATGACGCAGAAAAATACCACGGTCATTCGGCACAAGCCGATGATGAACATGAGGCAGATTCTCCTCATGAATCTCGGCTTCTTTGGCATTCAGTATTCCTTCGGAATGCAGCAGACCGCCATCAACCCGATTTACAGCATGCTGGGGGCCAAGGAATCGGAGCTGCCGATCCTCAATATGGCCGGCCCCATCACGGGCCTTCTCATTCAGCCGATCATCGGCGCCATGTCGGACAGGACGTGGAGCGACAGATGGGGGAGGCGAAAGCCGTACTTCGTCGTCGGCGCCATCGGCTGTTCGATCTGCCTTTTCCTCTTCCCATTTGTTTCGGCGGTGTGGATGGCCGTCCTGCTCCTGTGGCTGCTCGACGCCTCGAACAACACAGCGATGGAGCCGTACCGCGCCTTCATCGCCGACCGGCTCCCGCCCAGCCAGACGGCCAAGGGCTTCCTCGCCCAGTCCTTCTTCGCGGGCCTGGGAATCACTCTCGCCAACGTCTCGATGTTCCTATTTGAGCACATCTGGGAGGGAACGGCCAGTTCGGGCCTGCCGTACTACGTCTTCGGGGCCTTCATGTTGGGCTCGGTGTGTTCCATCGCCACCGTCCTGGCCTCGGTCCTGTCCACCAAAGAGATTCCCCCCACGCCCGAAGAGCTTCAGCGCATGCGCGAGAAGAAGAGCGGCGAGCGTTTCGGGGCGATCAAGGAAATCGGCAGCGCCATCATCGAGATGCCGAAGGAACTGCGGAAGCTGGGGTTCGTGTACCTGTTCCAGTGGTACGGCATGTTCGTCTACTGGCAGTTCATCACGCCGGCGATAGCAAAATCGGTGTTCCACGCGCCCAACAGCGAATCGGAGCTTTACAAAGAGGCGACGACGTGGGCGGGTCTTCTGAACGCCTCGTACAACGTCGTCACCTTCATGGTGGCTTTCGGCCTCGTGTCTCTTGCGAAGAGGCACGGAGCCAAGTGGGTTCACACGGCGAGCCTCATATGCGCCCTCGTATCGCTTCTCATCCTTCCGCACGTCACCAACAAGTTCCTCGTTTTCTTGCCGATGATCGGCTTCGGCATCTCGTGGGCGTCGCTTTTGGGCGTGCCGTACATCATGGCGGTCCGCATGGTCCCATCGAACAGGTACGGCGTGTACATGGGCATCCTCAACATGATGATCGTGCTGCCGCAGCTGCTGGAGACCGTGACTTTCGGGTGGGTCTACGAGAACCTCTTGGGCAGCAATCCGACGAACGCGATCACCTTCACCGGCGTTCTCATGGGCTTGGGGGCGATTGCCATGACGTGGATCAACGAGCCCCCGACCATCCGAGACATGGACGACGTTTCCGCCCCGCCGAAGGTGGCCGGAGACTTCAAGGAAGGCAAGTGAGCGAAATGACCGAAAACATGCCGAAGTACGGCCGGATCCTCGTGGGAACCGACGGCAGTCCGCTGGCCGGGCCGACCGTTCGGCGGGCCGTCTCCATCGCGGCCTCCAACGAAGCCGACGTCGTGATCGTCTGCGCCTACACGGCCATCAGCGACCGCGATGCGGCGTCGTCCCCCGAGATAGCGGCCACGAAGTACGCGACCATGGGCCAGGTGCCCGGCGTGGCCGCGGCGACCGATGCCTTGGAGAGGGCCGTTGACGTCGCCGAAGGGACCGGAGTTCGCGTCGCCGCCGCCCTCTTAGTCGACGGCGAACCGGCCGAGGCGCTTCTCGAGGCGGCCAAGCAGTACCGAGTCGACGCGCTTGTTCTCGGCGCCATCCGCGACACGTCGATCGTCGGGCGGCTGCTGGGCAACGTGGCTTCCGACGTCGTCCGGCGGGCTCACAGAGACGTGCTCATCGTCCGCCCGCCCGAAGAAGGGGCGGAGGCTGCGGCCGACGCCGGGGCCCCGGCCGCTGAAGCAGCCGGGGAGGGCTGACATGCCTCTCGACGCGGAAACGGAGCGTGACTTCAATCTGCGCTGGAAGCGCTACGCGCCGCAGGTCCGCACCGCTTTGGCCAAGGTGTATCCGGGGCGGGAGACGGAGGTCGAGGCCAGGCTGACCAAGATCATAAAGGACGCGATGGCGGAGCGCCCGGCCGAACTCCGGGAGCTGGACGAGGAGCGCATCCTGCGCCCCGATTGGCTGCAACAGCCCGAGATGATCGGCTACGTCGCCTACGCGGACCGATTCGCCGGGAGCCTTCGAGGCGTCGCGGAGCACGTCGACTACCTCAAGGGGCTGGGGGTGACTTACCTCCACATCATGCCGTTCCTCAAGCCCCGAGAGGGCGCGAACGACGGCGGATACGCGGTCCAGGACTACCGCCAGGTCAGGCCCGACCTGGGGACGATGGACGATCTGGAGGCCCTCGCGTCCACCCTGAGGGACAACGGGATCTCCCTCGAGATGGACCTCGTTCTCAACCACGTGGCCAAGGAACACGAGTGGGCGGAGAAGGCCAGGGAGGGGGACCCGAAGTATCGGGACTACTTCCTTCTGTACCCCGACCGAAAGATGCCCGATGAGTTCGAGAAGACGCTCCCGGAGATCTTCCCGGATTTCGCTCCCGGCAACTTCACGTGGAACGACGCGGCGAACGCGTGGGTGTGGACCACCTTCAACGAGTACCAGTGGGATCTCAACTGGGCCAACCCCGAGGTGCTCTACGAGTTCGTCGAGCTCATCTGCTGGCTGGCGAACAAGGGGGTGGACGTCTTCCGCCTGGACGCGATCGCGTTCATCTGGAAGAGGCTCGGAACCAACTGCCAGAATCAACCGGAAGTCCACGACGTGACGCAGGTGCTTCGAGGGTGCCTGCGCGTTGCCGCCCCGGCCGTGGCGTTCAAGGCCGAGGCCATCGTCGCGCCCGAGGATCTCATGCCCTACCTCGGCGTGCGCCAGCACCACGGATTGGTCTCGGACATGGCTTATCACAATGAGCTCATGGTCCAGCTGTGGAACTCGATCGCCACGGGCGGGGCTGAGATGGCCCAGGTGGCCCTCTCCGAGATGCCGAATAAGCCGACGACGGCGACGTGGGCCACCTACGTCAGGTGCCACGACGACATCGGGTGGGCGATTTCCGACCACGACGCCGAGATGGTCGGCGTGACGGGATTCGGCCACCGCGCCTACCTCTCGGACTTCTACTCCGGGCGGTATCCGGGATCCTTCTCCCGGGGGCTGGTGTTCCAGGAAAACCCGGTGACAGGCGACCGCCGAATCTCGGGCTCGTGCGCGAGCCTCGCCGGGCTGGAGAAGGCCGTCGAGGAAAACGACGCCGAGGCGATCGACCTTGCAGTCAAGCGGATCGCCCTGATGTACGCCGTGGTGTGCGGATACGGCGGCGTCCCTCTGCTGTACATGGGCGACGAGCTGGGCCTGTTCAACGACATGTCTTACGTCGATGACCCGGCGCACGCCGAAGACAACAGGTGGGCGCACCGTCCGTTCATGGATTGGGATCTCGCCAAGCGAGTGGAGACCGACGTCGAGAGCCCGGCCGGGCGCGTCAACGCCGCGTTGCGCCACATCTTGGCCGTGCGCGCAGCCACCACTCAACTTCACGCCTCGGTTCCCTCGATCCCGGTGGAGAGCCCGGAGCATCGCCTTTTGGTCCTCGAAAGGGACCATCCCTTGGGGACGATGGTTCAGGTCTACAACTTCACCGGCGAGACCGTGGCGCTGCGCCACGACGTCCTCGCCCGGCGGCTGGGCTTCGACGCCCGAGAGCTCCTGGGCGGGTATTCCTGGGATTTGCGGCTCCCGCGCATTGATTTCGCGCCGTATCAGGCTGCCTGGTTCGTCTCGGCGGAGATCGCGGATCTGTAGCGGATCTGATTCGTGGCGGATCTGTAATCGCCGGTTTCCGCCGACAGGCGAACGCTGTTGAACTCGCCGACGGGCGCGGGGCGCGGCAGGAACACGGCGGCTTACTGCGGGCGGGCCCCGGCGATCGGCCGGGGCTCGCTGTCGATCGCCCCATGCCTTCGGGCGCAGGAAACGCGGGAGCGCCCCAGCCTCGAAAAAAGCGCCGGTGTGACGCGATAGCCTGATGATGTGGTGGACGCAACCGCCCAAACAGGAATAAACTAGAATCATTCAAGTTTAAGAAGCGGGCGCGAACCTCGTGCTCGCGGAAAGAGAGCGAATATGACCAACCAGAAGCTTTCTCCCGTCGTCGAGAAGGCGCTTCAACAGGCCCTCGTCGATTTGACCGACCTCAGCCTGCTGGGCAAGCAGGCGCACTGGAACATCAAGGGCTCGCGTTTCCGCGCCCTGCATCTGCAGCTTGACGAGATCGTCGACGAAGTCCGTGTGGCTTCCGACGACGTCGCCGAGCGTCTTGCCGCCCTCGGCGGAGTTCCCGACGCCCGCGCAGCGACCGTCGCCGCCGCATCGGGCCTCAAGCAGTTCGATGCCGGCTTTCTCAGCGTGGACGAGGTCTACTCGCAGTTCGAGGAGCTGCTTATGACGGTTTCCGACCGGATCAAGTCCACTCTGGACCCGGTCGACGACGTCGACCATCTGAGCAACGATTTGCTCATCGGCATCGCCACGGGACTGGAGAAGCAGGCCTGGATGCTGAGGTCAGCCGCCGACAACGGCTGAGCGGCCGCGGCGCGGGCTGACCGACGCGCTGCGAGCAGCGACGGGCGGTCCGCGACGGCGACGGCGTAAAGACCGCCGCGGCACAAGGTCCGCGGCGGCACAGAGACCGAGGGGCGCAATCGCACTGTTTGCGCTCTTTCGTTCGGCGAGCGCCGGTTCTCGTCGGAGGATCCGCAAGGCCGGGGGCGACATGCCCCCGGCCTTTCAATGCGTGCGTGTACCGTGCGCTTCGGTTTGGCGCGTGCCCTTCTTTAACGTGATCGCCCCTCGACCCGAGCTTCGCTCATTCAGTTTTTGCCATGAACTCTTCGCGGGTGGCATACGAGGTTTGGGTTCCCAGCTTCGTCACGGAGTCGGCCGCGTAACGGCACGCAGCGGCCAGGGCCGATTCGACGTCGGCGGGGGCGGCCAGAACGCGGTCCGATAAATCGCCGCCGGGGGCGGCCAGATCGCCGCCGGGGGCGGCCAGATCGCCGCCGGACAAATCGTCGCCGGAGACGAGGCAGTGGCTGAAGCAGCCGATGAAAGCGTCGCCGGCGCCCGTGGTGTCGAGGGCGGCGACGGGCGCGGCGGGAATGAGTTTCGTCTGCGATTCGTCGATCCACAGGGCTCCGCGCGAGCCCAGTGTGACCACGATGTTGCGGATTCCGGCGTCAAGCAGGCTGCGCGCCGCCGCCTCCGCCTGTTCGGGGGTTTCCACCGGCATGCCGGTCAGCAGCGCCAGCTCCGACTCGTTCGGCATGAAATAGTCGCACCCCTTGATGCGGTCCAGGTCCAGCTCGGGATGCGCGGGGGCGGGGTTGAGGAGAACCGGTATCCCTCGCGTGTTGCCGAATTCGATCGCCGCATAGACCGTTTCGAGCGGGATTTCGAGCTGAAGCACGATGAGTTTGGTTTTGGCGAGGTCCTCGGCGGCGTCGGCGACGTCCTCGGGCGAAAGGAGGCCGTTGGCGCCCTTGACGATGAGGATCGAGTTGCGCCCTTCGGGGTCCACGAAGATCGGCGCGACGCCGGAGGACGCTTCGGTTCTCAGCACGTGTGCGGTGTCCACGCCGTTTGCGGCGAAGTTCGCGACGGTGTTTTCCGCGAACACGTCGTTGCCGACTCTGGTGAGCATGAGCACGCGCGAACCGAGCCGTGCGGCCGCGATCGCCTGGTTTGCCCCCTTCCCTCCGCATCCCATCTGGAATTTCGGCGCTTCGAGGGTCTCGCCCTCGCGAGGCATTCGGTTGATGTAGGTGATGAGATCGACGTTGTTCGAGCCGATGACCGCGATGTCCATGTTTCTCCTGTCGTTTAGACGCTGCAGCGCTTGGGTGCGCTTAGACGCGACGGCGCTTTAGTGCGCGACGGCCTGCCGAGTCCGAGTCGCTTGCGTTGGGCGAACCGCCGCAGACCCGATAGCCGCCGCGCGGCTTCGGGCGGCCTCGTTCGAGAAGCGCCGTCGTCGCCGCTTTCCACAAAAGTCTAGCCGAACCGGCTTTAGGGGAGCGCCCGCTGCCGAGGGGCGGTCAGTAGTACCGCCACTGGCGCATGTCGGACTCATAGGCGTCGATGATCCGCGGCTCGAGCAGGGTCGAAACCTCGGTTTTCGGCACTTTCGGCGGCTGCGTGCGGATCATGAAGGCAAGCAGCTCCTTGTTCTGATAGGAGGTGCCCGGCGCCAGCGGCTGCTTGAGGAGCGCGCTCGGATTCCTCGTCGAAAGGACGAATCCCCACTCGCCGAAAGAGGGGATGTTGTGCGAGAAGGGGAAGACGGCGTATCCGGATTGGCCCGCGCGGACCGTGTTGGCCACGATGTGGAATGCGTGCGGGCTGAAGAAGGACGACGTCGCCTGGGTGACCATGACCCCCTTCGGGCTCAGCCTTTCGGAGACGTTTCGGTAAAACTGCTTCGAGTAGAGCTTGGCCATCCGTTCGTTCGAGGGGTCGACGAGGTCGATGAGAACGGCGTCGTATGTGCCTTTCGCGTCGTGGACGAAGCGAAAGGCGTCGGCGTTGACCACCTTGACGCGCGGATCGCTCAGCGACCCTTTGTTGACCTCCTTGAGCAGGCGGTTGTTTCTCGCAAGATCCGTGACTTTCGCGTCGATGTCGACGACGGTCACCCGTTTGACGCTGGGGTACTTGAGCAGCTCGCGAGCCAACAGCCCGTCGCCCCCGCCGAGCACGAGGACGTTGCGCGGGTCCTTGACGGAGGTCAGCGCGCTGGCTGCCAAGGTCTCGTGGTAGCGGACCTCGTCGAGGCTGGAAAACTGCAGCTGGCGATTGAGGTAGAGGCGCAGATCCTTGCCGTATTTCGTGACGACGATCTTCTGGTAGGGAGACTGCTCGTAAACGAGGACGGGGTCGCGGTAGGCTTCGGCGTCGATCGCCTTCTCGAAGTAGCTTGCGCCGGCGAACATCCCCAGAAGCGCGACGGCCACGGCGATGCTCGAGGCGAGAAGCCTTTTTGAGCTCTTCAGCCGGAAGAGGATGGCTACGGCGACGGCGATGTTGAGGGCGGCCACGAGGTAGGCGCTGCGCATGAGCCCCAGCTGGGGAAGCAAAAGCAGGGGAAAGACGAGCGAAGCCACAAGGGCCCCGAAGTAGTCGATGGCCAGCACTTTGCTCAGCAGCTCAACCGACGACTTTCGGCCGAAGGCGGCGAACATCTTCACCAGCAGGGGGATTTCCAGGCCGATGAGGATGCCGATCACCAGGCTTACGGCGGAAAAGGCGACCCAGTGCAGCTTGGTGAACGTGAAAGCCAGGTGAAGGATGAGCACGGAGTTTCCGCCGATGAACCCCAGAGCGATCTCGTTGACCGCGAAGCTGGTGGAAGGCCGCCAGCGGATGCATTTGACCAGCAGCGAGCCGATTCCCATCCCGAAAAGGGTGATGCCCGTCGCGAGGCTGAAGCTGGTGATCGAGTCGCCGATGAGGTACGACGCCGTCGTCCCGAGGATCAGCTCGTAGACCAAACCGCCGATGGCGACGAGCAGCGCGGCCGCGAAGAGGGTGGTGTTCTCTGCGCGGGACGTCTTCGAGGGGGGCATCAGCTGCTGATCGTCCCCGCGATGATGATCGCGGTGGCTATGGCCAGCCCGGCGATTGCCACTCCCATTCCGACGTTGTCGTCCTTGACGAGCTCTTTGCGAATGTCGAGTTTGAACAGAAAATTGGTGATGACCGCGAAGAGGATGAGCAGCGCGAAGCCGAGGACGGCGTAGAGGACTGTGCTCAGTATCGAGGCCCAGCTGAATCCGAAGGTGTCGACGTCGTGAAGCACGGTGTCTGCGAGGATCGTGGATGAGAACATGATTTTCCTTTCGTGTGCAATAGGCTGCGGGTGTGTAAACGAGTGTGCGAATGGGTGCGCGGAAGAGTTCGACGGGTTACTTCCCTATGCCGCCTCCGCCCCCGCCGTAGACGCTGCGCGGGCGGTATCCGCCGCCGCCGTTGTTGTTGCTGTACCTGGGCCGGTAAATGGGACGGTGATAAGGATAGTAGCCGCCGTCGGAGTCGTAGGTGCTTCCGGTGCCGGTGTCGGGGTCGTAAGTGCCTTCGGTTTCGTCTTCGATCGCCTTCGATGCGATGAAGCTGACGATGGCGACGACGGCTATGAGCGCGAGGACCATCGCGACGACGCCGAGCATGCCGGAGTGCCGGCCCGAGCGCGGCAGGAGCTTCTTGCCGAAAAGGAGAATTTGGCTCTCCTCGCTCAGGGTGGTCTTCGTGTAGCAGGAAAGCTCGGCGCCGTTGTACGACTCAATGTTCAGTTGACCCATGACGCCGTTGTCGTCGTGGTATCTGAGCACCGCGTAAGCGATTTTGTCCCCCGCGTGGACGTTGTAGCGCGTTGTCCCTTCCGAGGCGGTGACTTCGCCGACGGCCGCTTCTTCGACCTTCGCCCGGACGCTGGAACCGTCGGGGAGCGTGATGCGGATCCGTTCGCCGGCGGTGAGCGTCTCGGGATTGGGGAGCTCCTCGGGCATGCTGACGGGCTCATAGAGGGAGATCTCGCGATTGCAGTGGTCGCATTCGAGCCACACGTCGCCCTTGTTGAAGGAGATCAGTTCCCACTCTTCCCAGTCGTAGTAGCGATTGTCCTCGCGATCCCACGCTTTCAGACTCAGGTTTCCCCTGACCGTGTAAGTGCCCTGCGAACCCGTCAGTTTCTCGTTGAGGCTCAGCCGCACTTTATTCTTCGACATTAGACATCCACCGTTTTCCTAGTGACTTTCATTGCGTGAAACGCCGTCCGAATCGCTTCCTGCATTCGCTCGGCATTCTGCTCGTCCACAGGTTTGCATGTGGTGAGGGTGACGTAGCCGCCGCCCTCCTCCGGCCACGTGTGTATGGCCACGTGAGATTCTGACAGGAGCAGCACCGCGCTTATGCCTTGAGGGGAGAACAGATGGGTGACCGAGTCGACGACGTGAAGACCAGCCTGCCTCGCTATCGATCTGAGCGTCCTTTCCACTGTTGCGCGCGCGTTGAGCAAATCGTGGGACGCTTCGTGAACTTTGAAAACCAGGGACTGGTACGTGAACATACAAGCAATTCTACTTAACAAACCATGGCGAAGGCATCCCTGTCCGGCAGCCGAGAAGGGGCGCGGTCTCCAAGGACGAGGGCTCGAAAGAGGCAACGCTCGAAACCGGTGAGCGTTCGAAAGAGACGGGGTTTGAGAATCAGCCCACGTTGATGCGGCGGATCGACATTGACACCGTGTTCGGTGCGGATGCGGAAATCAGCCGACGCGAGTCCGCGAATGGGAGAGGGCGGGGCCGATCGGCCCCGCCCTCGCGAGTAGGCCCGGTGGGACTCGAACCCACAACAAACGGATTAAAAGTCCGCGGCTCTACCATTGAGCTACAGGCCCGCGAGTAGTCTACAGCCTGAGGCGGCCGACGTCGAACCAGTGAAGCCGACGACGTCGAAGCGGTCTGAACCGCAGACGCCGCGCTTGCGCGAGGCTGCCAGCGCCGCACCGGCGTGAGGCCAGAAGCGAACCCGCGGGCGTGCTGACGGTCAAGCCTTGCGAAGCGTGATCGTCCAAGTGGCTTTGTCGATCTGCCGGAAGTCGGTCACCGCGTGCCCCGCAGCGGACGCCCAGGCGGGGATCGAATCCGTCGCTTGGGTGCAGTCGAAGTCGATCTGGAGTTCGTCGCCCGAGCGGAGGCCGCCGATGGCGCGCTTGGCCTCCACGAGCGGGAACGGGCACACCTGCCCGATCGTGTCGAGAACGTACTTCTTCGAGCCGCCTTCCTGACTTCCCCCGCCGTGGCTTTCGCCGCTTTGGCTGGCTGTCGCGGGAACGGCCGCGGGGCGCCTGTTCTTGATCTTGATGAAGTTCATCTTTTTCCTTTCGCTGATGACAGAGTGTTTGATGTGACGGACTTTTCGACGTGACGGGCTTTTCGACGTGCCGGACTTTTCGATGTGCCGGAGCGCCGACGGCGATGGCGCGTCGATCGTGATCGCGCACTGTCGGCGCGTTGGTTTTAAACGCGTCGGCCGCTAGAAACGCTCCCTTGAGCGCCGCCGCCGCCCAGCGGGTGAGGGTCGCCGCCTAGCAGGCCATGACCGGCGGCCTAGCGGGCCAGGGCCGGCGCAGCTTCCCTCACAACGGCGTCGGCCCTCCGATGGGACTGCACGAACGCCTTGGCCCCCGCGCCAACGCCGAGGAAGGTGAAGAGAAACGCGAGCCAGCCTTGCCACGAGAACAGCGCGGATTGGACGAGCGAGTTGCCGATGGTGCAGCCGCCGGCGATCGAGGCGCCGATCCCCATGAAGATCCCGCCCCACACGGCCCTGACGGCGGTTCGCGCGTCGGGCGCCCTCAGCCGGAATTCCCCCGAGCCTTTTGCAGCGATGAAAGAGCCGGGAATGATGCCGAGAACGAACCACACGCCCCAGTCCGCGAAGGACGAATCGCCGGTCGCAAGGAAAGAAACGACGTTTGCCGACGGCGTCGTGATTCCGAGCCCGGCATTGCGCCCCGTCGCCGCCGAAAGCGGGTAGGCGGCCGCCGCGAGAACGCCCACTATGAGCGCGGTCGCATTGGGATTCCATCTCTTTTCGAAGAGCACGTGGGCGATCCCCGTCTTTCGCGGAGGCAGCGCGGCGATTGGCGCCTGCGCGCTCTGAGCCTGGCGGACGGCGAGCCAGCCGACGAGCAGGGCGAGCGCCGTCGTGGGGACCCACGGGGAAACGTGGAAGGTTTCGTGGATCGTGGCGGCCTCTTGCGTGGCGCCTTTGAGGGTGTCGGTGACGCCCTTCCCGACGCCGCGCTTCATGACGGCCGACGTGAAGGCGTACAGGCCCAGCGCAATCCACGAGCCGATGAGGCCTTCGCCGCTCCGATAGTAGGTTCCCGTCGCGCAGCCGCCTGCGAGCACGATGCCGAGCCCGAATACGAACGAGCCGCTTGCGACCGCCCAGATCGCGAGCCGGTCTGGCTCCGGGGCGATCCACCCGAAGGACGTCATGAGCTGGACGAGCACCGCCTGGACGGCGATGGCGACGAGGAATGCGGTGAGCCACCGAGTGGATTTGCTCAGCCACACGTCGCGGAACGCGCCCGTGACGCAAAAACGGCCGCGTTGAAAGACGAAGCCCAGGACGGCGCCGAGGGCGAAACCGGTCAATAACATGGTGTTCCTTCTTGTTGCGATTGAAGCTGCTGTGGTTGAAATTGCTGTGGTTGAGCCGGAAAGCCGCTGACCGGACAAAAGCGAGCGACCCGCAGGAGTCAGAGGGGCAGCGCATGAGGCTCGCCGCGAACGCACGAAAACATCAAGGATGCGCGGAAGCGCCAAGGCGCACGCGGGCGGTTTCGGATCTGGGTAGGCAGTTTTAGATCTGGGCGGGCGGCGTCGGATTTCGGTGGGCGGCGTCGGCGACCTCGGCAAGGGCCTTCCGGCGTCGCTGCGTCGCGCACGAATGCCGTTGAGGCGATGCGCGCAGCGGCAGACCGAGGCTGGAATCGACGCGGCGAGCTAGATCCGACGAGTTCGATCTGACGAACCGGATCCAACGAGCCAATTCCGGGGAATTGGATCCAAACGGCCTAGATCAACACATTTGCGAACGCATCGAACAGCACATGCACATGGCGTGCGCGGAATGGTTCGTCGCGTACGTGCGGTGCATGCGGAGGAAAGTCATGTTGAATCCCCGTGTTCGATGGAATGTACCCGATGAACTTACCACGCCGCGGCCCGATGTGGAAGAGACCGTCGCATACAGCCGCAGTCGGGAAATCGAGCGCGAGTGCCGCCGCAACCAGAAAAGCGAGTGCCGTCGCAACCTGCCGCCGCAACCAGAAAAGCGAGTGCCGTCGCAACCTGCCGCCGCAACCAGGAAGGCAAGTGCCGCCGCAACCAGGAAGGCAAGTGCCGCTGCAGTGGAAGCGAGTGCCGGCCGATCGAACGGCGAAGGGAGTTCCCTTTGAGCTGCAATTTACGTCACAATAGAGGTGTCACCTTGAAGGAGGAAATCGATGAACAAACAGCCGCGACGTCCTGCTCAATTGGAAGACGCTCAGATAGAAGCGATCGAGGGCGACGCCGACGTCGCCTACAACTCCGAGCTTGCACACACCTCGGCGCAGGCGCTCATACCCATGGGAACGCATTTCCGTGAGAAAGATCGGTCCCTCGTCGCCCGCATCCTCGACTTGGTGGACGAGGAAGGCGTCGACGTGGTCGCCGAAACCTGGGTCCGCTCGCCCGAAAACAGCCTGCCGGGGATACTCTGGCGCGGGTACCTTCTGCGCGAGTGGATTCGCCGGGACAAGGACGACGTCGCCCGGCGCTACGAGGTCGCGAAGGCGGCCGCAGACGGCGCCGAGGCGGAACTGCCCAAGCCGGGCGCTTTGCGTCAAGAATGGGACCTTGTTCTAGCGGGTGCCTACGAGGGCGATTTCGCCGAGCTGCTTGACCGCTCGGCCCGCCTCGCCGCTACGCTCGGCGGCATTGAGTCCGTCTGGATAGCGGAGGATTCCGATCCTCTCGCCACGGAGGTGACGAGGCGCCGCGACGCCTTCGCCTCCACGGCCAGGGAGTTCGAGGCCGCCGCCGGTCTGGTGCGCGAAGGGCGCTTGGAGTAGCCGCGCCTGGTGGATGCGGTGGGATCAAAACCGTACTCTGCGGCGAGTGTGCAACAGTGAAGCCGCATCTGGCGGATGCGGTGGGGCCTTGGCGGCTGTGGCGTTAAGGGCGTCGCCCGCCTCAATGCCGGGTCGCTCAAGGCGGCGGTCTGTCCTAGACGGCCGTTTTGCCCGGGCGGCGGATCGCCTGAGATAGCGGCCTGGCCGGAAACGGCGGTGTTGCATAGGCGGGGCTGTCCGAAACGGCAATCCGACCTAGGCCGGCGGATGGCGGGTGCGGGTTTGCTAACTGCTCCGTCGGCCGGGTTGTCCGGGCACGTGGAGTGCCGCTGTCGTCTGCGGTCAGCGTTTCCTGGTAATGCAGAAATTGACTCAGGTTTATCCTTGATATTTTCGAAAAGTCTTCGGAAAGATAGTTTGCTGTATAGACATGTCTATCGACGTTTGAAGTGTTGTTCTAAGCCAATAGAAGGGATTGAATCTGTGGAAGATGCCTATTTCTTCTCTTTGAACATGTTTGGCATGGTGGTTAAGGCCATGTTTGGTTGGTTGTGGCGAAGGGAGTTTCCGGACGGCCGGGGCCGGGTTTCCCGCACAGTAACGCGTCTGGAAGGCAATCATGGCAAAGGCAGGAAAAAATTTACTGTGGGAAAGGGGGTGCGCCAGGCGGCCGGGGCTGCTATCGTTAGTCCTTGACGGCACTGTAAGCTTTTGGGGCCGCGGCAAGCAGGGCGTGCATACACTGCTTACCGCCGGTCGGCCGCAGAGGCTCGCAGTCTGTCCGCCGTGTTTGCCTAAGTGCCCGAATACGGTGTTCATTGACCAATGACGACACCCTTGGAAGGAAGGGAAGCGCCCGTGTCTCAACTTCGTCTCGACCGGGACAAACTCGACCAGGCCGTCAGCCGCCTGGAGAAAGAGGGCCAGCGATTCGACAAGGCCCAAAGCGACTTCGCCCTGGGGGCCCAGGCCGCCACAGGAGCACTGTCGGCAACCCCCGCTCCAAGCGGGCAGGACAGTTGCGGCATCGGCGAATTCGACCAGTTCCACACCCCGCTGCACGCGACCCTGTTCGCCTCCGAAAACGAACTCACAACCGTCTCGCACCAGCAAAAGCACTGCATCAGCCAACTCAAAGAGGCCGTCTCCTCGCTCGAGGGGGTCAACGAGGCCGAGCGGGCCAAGTACCTGGAGCGCCTGGCCGCGGTGGACGGAAAGTTCACCTACCGCAGGCCTGAGGAAATGAAGGAATACGTCCAGGCCTACGCCCAGGCCCGCAGCCTCATCGACAGGCTCTCCCAGTGGGGAGGCAAGTAATTATGGCCACCCCGCATGCTGACCGGCTGCACAAGATGGAGGCCTGGCGCACCAGCGCCATGGAAGACTCCCACCGGCATCTGACTGCCGTGAGCGAGGCTTTGGTCGAGATCGCCGCCGGCAACCGCGAAGTCGCCGCCGATTTGGGTTTGGAGGGCGCCACCGGGCAGGCCGCCCGCGCCTCTTTTGACCGGCTGGCCAGGCGGATGATCAAGGCCTCCGACAGGCTCAAACAAATCGTCAAAGCCTCCACCGAAGCCCTCACCGCCGGAATCGACGCCAGAAACGAAAGCATCGAAATCCAAACCAAACTCAAAACCGTCAACGACGGCTTTGAGCACCTGGAAAAGACGCAACAGGTTAATGGCGGTTTGTCCGCGCCCGGGATTTCCGGCACTGGGGTGACGGCGGCCGAGGTTGAGGCTCAGCGTCAGGCTGCGCACGCTGAGATCGATGCGTTGGCGAAGAAATCGCTGAATAAGCTCAACGGCCGGATCCTGGCCGCCATCGACACCCTCCCGCCCGACGGACGCACCGGCCAGACAACCGCCCACGCCGGCTCCAGGGACACGCGCCCAGGAAACGAGAGAGTCGGCGACGGGCCTGCAGCGGGGCAAAACACGGGGCCGGCGCGCTCGGCGACCGCCTGGGCCGCCTCCGTCGACACCTCCCTCGGCACACCAGGGCGCCACGCCCCAGACGGAGGCCACGGGCCCGCGGCAGGCGGCAGCGGCCCAACGAGCGGAGGCGGCCCCGCGGGTGGTCCGATCGGCGGGGGCGTGTCGTTGCAGGGCTCGCACTACGCCCCGCCGGCCTCCGGCGCGACCGCCCCGTCAAACCCGTCCGTCGGCGCCGCCGGGCATTCGCCCGCGGTGTTCAACCCGCTCGCCTCAGCCGCAGCCGTCGGCGGAGGCGCCGCTGTCGCCGGCTACAGGGCCTACCAAGCAGCCCGTCCGGTGCAGACGCCCGCCTATCGTCCGTCTGCCGTGCGCGCAGCGGGAGCGGCCCCAACCCCCTCGGCCCGCTCGGCCGGCATCGTGCGCGGAGCCACCACCGCCGCCCGCGCACAAACAACGACAACAGGCTCGACAGCCGCTGGGCGTTCGTCCGGCAGTGTGCGGGGAGGGGCCACCGGAATCGCCCGACCCGCCCCAGCACAAGCCTCCGCCCGCTCGTCGGGCATCCTGCGCGGCACCACGACCGCCGCGCGCACGCCGACCGCCTCCTCGACACTCTCGGGGCGCTCCTCGGGCATCTTGCGGGGCACAACCACCGCCGTGCGCAAACCCACAACCGCAGCGGCTTCAGCCGGGCAGCCCGGCGGACGCACCCCCGCACGAGGAACGGGCTCTGGTTCGGCGGCGCGCATCCTCACCGGCGGACGCACACCAACCAGCTCACCCCAAAGCACCGGCTCCTCCCAAAAGACCGGCACATCCTCGCGCCGAGCCGGTTCATCGCGCGGGGGCGCGGCCGCTCGCAGCGCCTCAACAGGCGCCAAGCCCTCCCAGCCCGGCACGGGCCAAGCTGGGGTCCGCGGCGGATCGGCCTCGCGGGCCCTGCACAACCTGACCGGCAGACCCGACAAAAACAAGAAGGCACGCCGCCATCGCAACGACGAGCCGACCCAATCGATTGCGCCCTACGAAGACGACAAAACCGTCACCTTCCTCCCCGCAGGACACATCGACAACACCAACCCTCAACCCCAATAAAACACGACCGCCACACACAATAAGCGGGCGGGTGCGGAAAGCCAACCGGCTCCCCGCACCCGCCCGCTCCGTGCCTTCGAGACTTCGGCGCGTCAATGTGGCCACGAGCTCCGATCCCGAAGAGGAAGTCCTTGCAGGACGGCGGACGCTCCCGGGCTCGCCCGATAGGCAAGCCCTAGTTGTCGGTGCGCCTCCTGCGCCCAGCCGCAAACGCGACAACCGCGACAACGGCTATGGCCCCCGCACCGACGCCGACCCACCCCCACACAGGAAACCCACCAGAACCCGACGACGACACCCCGGGCCTCCTATTTGAGGGACCGGCAGACTTGTCGGCAGAGGGGCCTTGCCCTTTTTGCGCCGTAATAGAAATGCCGCGGCTGGCAAAGTCGAAGGAATCGACGATGACCTTGTTCCCGCTGATTTCACCGTCGCTGGCTTTGATGACCTTCCCCGGCATCGTCACCACAATCCGCACTTGAAATTTATTGAAAACACTGGTGTCTTCGTGCAGATCAGGAAGAACGAAAGAGTACGTGTCTTTGTTTTCCTTAAAACCAAATCCTCCGACGAATGGTTCGTTTGAGGTCACCCTGCACGTCGTGTGTCCCCCCGGAGGCGTGACATCCTCAATTTTCGGGTTTCTTACAAACTTAATATGCCCTAGAAACATGACGCGAAAGGCTTCGCATGTTTGATGGATTTTGGTCATTGTGCCGTCGGAGTCTTCGAAGGTCAGATCGATTTTCGCTCGGCCGTCGGCCTGGAACTCGACCGTCCCGTCGATCTTGCACCCGGACAAAAGCACAGCGACGAGTCCCACGAGAGACGCAAGAAAACGCGGAAGACGTCTCGTCCGAACAACCATATTGAATCTCCTCTAACTCCCAGAAAGGAACAGACAATCGAAGCCGACGGGCAAACCCATGCAAGCCGACCGTGCAAACACCAGCCTAACGCCTAGAACTGCCTAGCAGAGGGGCCGTCCAAAAGCGCGAGAGCCGTCCAAGAATGAGGGTGAAGCCCCAGCAATAGCCGGAGAGTCGGCACTAGGCCGGCGTCGGCAGTGTCTGGTCGGAGCCAGCAGTGGCAAGTCAGAGCCGACCAGAGCGAGTCAGAGTGGGCGAGAGCTGGCAGCAAGTCAGGGCCCCGGCCAGAACGAGCTGGCGGCAAGTTGGCTGACTAAACACGCAACAATCGGAGAGCTAGCCAGCAACAGGCGGCTAAGGCCGGCAGCAGGAGGCCAGAGCGAGTAACAGACGGCTAAGGCAAGCAACAGACGGCCTGAGCCAGCGACGCCGGCCCTGACCGGCAACAGCCGCCCGCAGGCGGCCAGACCGTCAGACGGCCACAGCCTGGATCAGCCACGTCGCCACGAAACCGACCAAGCCCGCCGCGGGGAAGGTCAGCACCCAGGCCGTGACGATATTGCTGGCTATGCCCCAGCGCACGGCCGAGCGCCGCTTCGTCGCGCCCACGCCCATGATCGAGGCGGTGACCGTGTGCGTCGTCGAGATGGGCGCATGCCAGACAAACGCGGTGGTGTAGAGAACGCTGGCCGAAACCGACTCGGCGACGAATCCTCGCGCGGGGTCGAGGTCGATGATCTTCGACCCCAGAGTCTTCATGATGCGCATCCCCCCCGAGTACGTGCCGAGGGAGATCGCGGTCGCCGCGGAGAGAATGACCCACAGGGGAATGTCCGCGTTGGTGGACGTGTGGCAGCCGCCCGCGGTGAGCGCGATGACGATGACGCCCATCGTCTTTTGCGCGTCCTGGAGGCCGTGGCCCAGCGCGATGGCCGCCGAGGAAAGGCGCTGGGCGTAGCGGAATCCGCGCATGGTCTTCCGATAGGCGGCCTTGGCCATCGCCATCAGCAACAGCTTCATCAGCACGTAGGCGATCGTGAAGCCGACGAGGGGGGAGACGATCATCGGGATGATGACCTTGTCGAAGATGACGCCCCAGTGAACCGCGAAAGACACGGCCAAGCCGGCCCCGGCGAGGGAGCCGATGAGCGCGTGGGAGGACGACGACGGCAGGCCGAACCACCACGTGACGAGGTTCCATGCGATGGCGCCTATGAGGGCGCCCAGCACCAAGATGAGGCCGACCTTTCCGGCGTCGGGCGAAATCTCGACGATTCCGTCCCCGATCGTCTTCGCCACTTCTTGACCCAGAAGCGCTCCGACGAAGTTCATGACCGCGGCCATTTCGAGCGCCCGTCTGGGAGTCAGAGCGCGGGTGGCGACGGCGGTGGCTATCGCGTTGGCGGCGTCGTGGAAGCCGTTGGTGAAGTCGAAGATCAGGGCGACCACAACGATGATTGAAACTAAAGCGAGGGTGCCCTCCATGTGTCAGGACTCCTTTATGGCGATCGACTCCACCGTCGACGAGAGGTCTTCGAATGCGTCCAAGGCGCCCTCGAGGGCGTCGAGAACGGCCTTGATTTTGAGCACTTCGAGGGCGTCGGTCCCGCCGTTGAAAAGCTCGGCGATCATCGACCGGTAGAGTTTGTCGCCCTGGTTCTCGATTTCGTTGAGAGTCACCCAGTATTCGCGGATGTTCTCGTTGATCGAGGCGAGGTTGCCGATGTGGCTCTGGGTCAGCTGCGCGCACTTCTGGAGCAGCTCAACCTGCGTTTTCGCGCCGTCGGGAAGCGTCAGCGGCTTGTAGAGGACGATGTTGTCTCCGGCTTCGTCGATGAGGTCGACGACGTCGTCCAAATCGTCTGCAAGCGAATACAAATCCTCCCTGTCAAAAGGGAGGACGAACGACTGGTTGATGAGCTTCAAGACCGAGTGGCACGCTTCGTCCGCGCCTTGCTCGGCTTCGTGCAGTTTCTGCTGCAACGACGACCGGTCCGCCGGAGACGCGTTGATGACGTCCGAGAGTCTGTCGACAGCCGTCACCAGGAAGGAAGCTTGAGCCGCGAGTAGCTGAAACAGCGTATCGGTCTTCTTGAACTTTGGGGACACTGGGATCTCCTGAATTCGCCTGTGCCGCATTCGTATGGACGCGGTCCAATGTTCAGAATAAGACACATTGGGCACTGCTGACTAATGCGAGCGGACAATGCGGTGGGAAGGGCTGGGACATTCGAGAGTTTTAGGCTTGGTATGTCGGAAAAGTTCTATGTGCAGAGCCTGAGGTTCCGCGCGTCGCGGAGCGGGGGCCGGCGGTTTCTGGACGGCTCCGTGCCGTGCGGATGGGGTCCCGCGCGTCGCGGGGCATATCCATGCAAGCGGGGCGCATGCGCTGACAAGCAGGCGCATGTCCCGTCAATCGGGTGGCTGCATCGTCCCGAGCGTCTCCGTCGTCAATCGTGGGAAGAGCAAATTAAGAGAGGGCCGCATAGAAGCGGCCCTCTCCATGAACGACACCGGACCTGAGAGCGCCAGTCGGCGCGAAGGCCGCTCGCAGCGGCAATAGTTGGAGCCCGGGGCTTTCGCGATCCGATGTCTGAAACGAGCATAACACGGCCGTGTAGGGCGTGTCACGTTCTTGCGCGTTGATGTTTGCCGCGCCGCTCGCCGCCTTGTTTTGCAAACTCGGGCGTGCGCGGTTCCACGTTGCGCGCCTTAACGTGCAAGAATTCGAAGTATGAGCGATTCGAGCAATCCCGACGAACCGACTGTGACGTCGAGCCCCTATGCCGCGGCTGAACGCGCCAAGAAGGCTCGGATCGCGGGAGACGGCGCGTCGGCCGTTTCCCGGGAGGGTGAGGGCGGCGCGTCGTCGAAGCGCCCGTCGATCTCCTTCACGCCCAAGGCAGCGGCGCTCGTGACTTCCGTCTGCGCGGCCATGGCGCTGGGCGCCGCGGGAATAGTCGCCGCCCTTGTCTACGAGAAAGGCCCGTGCGCCGCCCAATGCCCCGACGGGAACTGCGGCACGGTGGACCTCGACGTGTGCAACGGCGACTCCCTCGTGGCGCCGTCGTCGATCCCGGGGATCGTCGTCATGTTGGGTTTGACGGCCGTCGTCGTCGGCGGATGGCCCGAAGCTGCCCGGATTCGCAACCCCAGGCTCGCCCGGGGAGTCCTTTCGCTCGTCGCCGCGGCATCGGCGCTGGCGGCGACGGCCGGGTACGAGAGCCTCGCCTTCGTCGCCGCCGGCTCCATTTTCATCTGTTTCATGGCGGAAATGCTCCGAAAGGACGGCCGCGAGAACCTGTTGGGGAGCGTTTCGGCGACCTTCCTCGGGTCGATCCTGATCGTCGCCTCGGGCTTTTGGCCCCTGCTGTTGCGCAATTACGAAGCGGGGGCGGTGGTCCTTGCGGGCATGTGCCTGCTGATCGGCGGGCTCGGCCGATACGCCTCCGCCTCCGACGCGTCGAAGAACAGGCCCGCCTGGCTTATCGCGCGCAATTTCTTGTTCTCCTTCGCGGGCGGCGCGATCTGCCTGTACGTCACGGGCCTCGGCTTCGAAGCTCGGTCCCTCGCCTGGCTGGCCGCGATGGCTTTCGCCTTCGGCGCGACCTCCGGACTGGCCGACGGCGCGGTCCGAAGCCGCGCCGCATCGACGAAGGCGGGCGCCGCCGCCCTCGCCGTCGTCCCGCATTGCGCTCTTGGCGTCATCGTCTATGCCCTCAGCTTCGCCGTCTCGTAACCTGGAACCATGGTGTTCTGCATCCCGGAGGGCCTCGCGCCCGAGACGTATCCCATGGCCTGGATCGTCGGCTCATGGAAAGGCGCGGGCGTCCTCGAGTACGAGGGAGTCGAGGCTTCGGCCTACCTCCACGAGTTGACGGTCGACAACGACGACGGCGGCCCCTGCCTGCGCATCGAATCCCAGGTGTGGCTTGCGCGAGAGGAAGCCGGCGCGGTCGACAGGGAGGAACCGGGGCTGTCCGCATACTCCCGCCTCACAAAAGACTCGCTGTGGACGCGCTCGTCCGGGTTCGTGCGCGCGGCTCCGGGAGCGGAAAAGCACGACGGCGCGACGGTGCTCGAAGCCGTGAGCGCCAACCCCGCCGGCCACGCGATCACATGGGCGGGCCTCATCGACGGCCCGCGCCTCCAGTTCGCGGCGGACGCGATAGCCGCGGTTCCCACGGCCGCGGCTTTCGAGGGCGCGAGGATCGTCGCAGGCCTCGTTCAATCGGACCTGTTCTACGCCTATGACATCGCCGCCTTCGGGCACGAGATGCGAACGTATATGGCCGGCCGGCTCTCCCGAGACGAGGGCTGATGGGGCGGAATGGCAACGAGCTGGCGGGGCGGAAGGGCAACGGACTGATGGGCGATCTCGAAAAGGCCTTCTTCGCGGATTTTGGAGGCACGGCCTTCGGGGCCTTTGAGAGCGTCGTTTTTCCTGGAGACATCGACAATCCTTCGGGCGGCGGAGCCGCTGGGGGCGTTGCAAACGACGGCGCCGTCGGCCTCGACGCACACGTGCCTGCTCATTACGGCGACCCCGCGGGGGAGTGGCGCGCACTGGAGGAAGGCCGCGGATTCACGGTTCTGGGGCTCGACGTCGTCGCTGTGCGCGGAGCCGACAGGCGCCGCTGGCTCCACTCGCTGCTGAGCCAGGCGCTCGCGGACATCGCTCCCGGCGCCTCGACCGAGGCTCTTCTCTTCAGCCCGTCCGGGCACATCGAGAACGGCGCGTTCGTCTACGACGACGGCGACGTCGCCTGGCTCCTGTGCGACCGCGAGGACGGCCGGCGATGGGTGGACTTCCTGAATACCATGGTCTTTACGATGCGCGTGGAAGTGGATCTGCGTGAGGATCTGCTGACGATCGGAGCCTTCGTTCCCGCTGGCGCGTCCCGGCGAGCGGAGGCGGCGGAGTCGCCCTCGGAGGGCGCTGGCCCGGGTGCGGATAGGGCCGACCGGGGGGCGGATGGGACTGTCTCGCCGTCGGTCGGCGTTGGCCCGGAGGAAGACGGCTCTGATTCCCGGTTGGAAGGCTCTGACTTTCCATTGGGCGGAGCCGCTGCGGCCGCGCTCGAAGAAACGGCCCTTTTCGTGTGGCGCGATCCGTGGCCCGGCGTAACCGAGGGGGGAGCGACCTACACCCTCCGCAACATTGAGCACCCGGCTCGCGGCTGGCGTCGGGTGATCGGCGTCGTCGAAGCCGACAAAAGCGGGAAGCTGTTGGCCGCGCTGGAACGCGTCGGCGCGGCGCCCGCCGGAATGCTGGCCTGGGAGGCCGCGCGAGTCGCAGGATGGAGGCCTCGCGTTGCCTGCGAGGCGGACGAGCGGGCTCTGCCGCATGAACTCGACTGGCTTCGCACAGCCGTCCATTTGAACAAGGGGTGTTACCGCGGCCAAGAGACGGTTGCCAAGCTGGTGAACCTCGGCAGGCCTCCGCGCAGACTCGTCGAGCTGTTCCTCGAAGGGCCGGTCGACGAGCTTCCCCGGACGGGGGACCCCGTGACAAGCGGCGGGCGGAAAGTCGGCATGGTCACCAGCGCCGTTCGACACCCGGAGGACGGCCCCGTCGCCCTGGCCCTCGTCCGACGTGCGCTTGATCCCGAGGCTGTGCTCGACGTCGGGCGTTTCCACGCCGGGCAGACGGCGATAGTCGACCCCGAGGGAAAGTCGAGCGCGTCTCCCGCGGAACGCCCGGGGGCGGAGTTCCGGCGGGCAAGACAGGGAGCCGATTCGCGCCCGGCGGGAACGGGCGCCGAGCTACATCGGATCGAATCGGGGGCTGCGTCGGGCCGCACGGCGTCGGAAGCCGAGCCGGGCCGCACGAGAAAGGACATGGAGCCACTATGAGTCTGCTGGAAAACGCACTGGCCATGAGTCCGCTGGACGATGCGCCCACGAGCTTTGCGCAACGGCTGTCTGCCGGCAGCCCTGACGTGCTGGCCTTTTCGTTCAGGAACATTGGATACGAGATTCGGCAGACCGTGTGGCTCGTCATCGTCGCGTTCGTCGCCTGCGTGCTCCTCATGTGCCTGGCGCGCCCTGCCGCGGACTTCACGGCGACCCGCCCGAAGAAATTCTGGCTCGTCGCGCTGGGGGCAAGCCTGCTCGTTTTCGTCTGGCCCTACGTCATGCCGCTGTATCTCCCCCTCCATGGGATTTTGCAGTGGGTGGCGCTTATCCTCGCCATTTACTACGTGGGCCCAGAACGACGTCGAATGGGAAAAGGCGGCGGATGGCGCCGCAGAGGAGGCCGCGGCGATTCGGGCTGGTGATCCCAAGGGGCGGGGAGAATTGGCTGGTGATCCTCAGGGCCGTCGGGAGATTCGGGCTGGCGGTCCGAGGCCGTCGAGATTCGAGCTGGCGACTCGGCGGCAAAGACCGCGTGTCGGGTTTGCTGCGCTTCGCCTGAGACGAACCGCTCTGCAAAAGCGTTGCACGGCCGCATGTCGGAGACTAGCTCGGACGCGCGGCGAACATGTCTGAGACGGAGGAAATATGAGAGCTGTTGTTCAAAGGGTCAGGCGCGCACAGGTGCGGGTTGCCGGCGACGTCGTCGGGGAGGTCGGCGAAGGGCTGTGCGTCCTGCTGGGCGTCACGCACGGGGACGGCAAGCCGCAGATCGAAAAAACGGCGCGAAAGATCGCCCAGCTTCGGGTGCTGCGCGGGGCCGACGGCGACGACGACGCGCGCCGATCCGCGGAAGAGGCCGGGGCGTCCGTGCTCCTCGTTTCGCAGTTCACCCTGTATGCGGATGTGCGCAAGGGGAGGAGCCCGGGGTGGTCCCACGCCGCTCCCGGCGACGTCGCCGAACCGGTCGTTGCAGCAGTTGCCGAGGAACTGCGCAAGGTTTACGGGCTGCACGTCGAAACGGGGAAGTTCGGCGCGATGATGGACGTGGAGCTCGTCAACGACGGCCCGTTCACTCTGCTGATCGAAGCCTGACTTCGCCGGAGTCTGACATTGCAGCCTGGCTTCGTCGGATCTTGATGCCGCGGTGAAGGAGTTCTCTTCTGACGCAGGCGCCCGTCGGAGGCGGCTCGGGCGCGTGCCCGCCCGGCTTCGGCAAAGCCTCGTCCGGCCTCGACAAGATCCCGCCCGGCCTCGACAAGATCCTCCCGCCCGGCCTCGCCGGACCTCGGTTTTTGGCGCAACCACAGCCCGCCCCCGCCAAATCCGCGCCCGCGGTCGGCGCAAGATCCCGGAGCCGCGCCGGCCCGCACTCACGCCTGTGGCGAACAGTAGTAAAAAAGCGGGAAAACGTCGATAGAGTTGGGTGAAACCACCATGAGCGTGCCCGGACGCCAACGCGTCCGAGCCGTGCCGGGCCCGCACCACCCGCGGCCTCGGCGGTGCAATCCACGACAAGGAGAGTCAATGTTCGAACGGTTTACAGACCGTGCTCGCCGGGTCATTGTGCTTGCGCAAGACGAGGCCAGAAACCTCAAGCACAACTACCTCGGCACTGAACACTTCCTGCTCGGCCTTATTCGCGAGGGCGAGGGCGTGGCGGCAAAAGCGCTAGAAGCCCTCGACATCACGCTCGACGAGGTCCGGGCTCAGGTCATCGACATCATCGGCGAAGGCCAGGAACCGCCATCGGGCCACATTCCTTTCACGCCCCGAGCCAAGAAGGTCATCGAGTACGCAATGCGCGAAGGCCTTCAGCTGGGTCACTCCTACATCGGCACCGAGCATCTTCTGCTGGGCTTGACGCGCGAGCCCGACGGCGTGGCCGCTCAGGTCCTGACGAAGCTCGGGGCCGACATGACGCGTGTGCGCTCGCAGGTCAATCAGCTCATCTCGGGCTTCCAGGGCAAGGAGCCCGTGGGCGTGGGCGGAGGCGCCCGCGAGGGGACGAAGGCCGGCTCGACGGTCCTCGACCAGTACGGCCGCAACCTCACACAGTCGGCTCGCGACCACAAGCTCGATCCCGTCATCGGACGCCATATGGAGACCGAGCGCGTCATGCAGGTGCTCTCCCGGCGCACGAAGAACAATCCCGTGCTGATCGGCGAGCCCGGCGTCGGCAAGACCGCCGTCGTCGAAGGGCTCGCGCAGGCCATCGCCTCCGGCGACGTGCCGGAGACGCTGAAGGACAAGCAGCTGTACTCCCTCGACATGGGGTCGCTCGTCGCGGGCTCGCGCTACCGCGGCGATTTCGAGGACCGCATGAAGAAGATCCTCAAGGAGATCAACACGCGGGGCGACATCGTGCTTTTCATCGACGAGATCCACTCGCTCGTCGGCGCGGGCGCCGCCGAAGGCGCCCTGGATGCGGCGTCGTTGCTCAAACCCATGATGGCCCGCGGCGAACTGCAGGTCATCGGCGCCACGACGCTCGACGAGTACCGCAAGCACATTGAGAAGGACGCCGCTTTGGAGAGGCGTTTCCAGCCGATCCAGGTGGAGCAGCCGACGGTCGCCCAGACTGTGGAGATCCTCAAGGGCCTTCGCGACCGGTACGAGTCGTTCCACCGCGTGACGATCACCGACGACGCAATCGAGACGGCGGCGTCCCTGGCTGACCGCTACGTCAACGACCGTTTCCTTCCGGACAAGGCGATCGACCTGATCGACGAAGCCGGCGCGCGCCTCGCGATTCGCAAGATGACCGCCCCGCCGGAGCTGCGCGAGATCGACGAGCGGATCGCCTCGGTGCGCCGCGAGAAAGAAGCGGCGATCGACGGGCAGGACTTTGAGAAGGCCGCGGCGCTCCGGGACGAGGAGCAGCGGCTCGGCGAAAAGCGGGCCGAGCGTGAGCAGGCGTGGAAGGACGGCGACATGGACATCGTCTCCGTCGTCGACGAAGACCTCGTGACCGAGGTTCTCTCCATGGCCACGGGCATCCCCGTCTTCAAGCTGTCCGAGGCGGAATCCGCCAAGCTTCTGCGCATGGAGGAAGAGCTGCACAAGCGGGTCATCGGCCAGAACGAGGCTGTGGTCGCGCTCTCGCAGGCGATCCGCCGCACGCGCGCGGGCCTCAAGGACCCCAACCGCCCCGGCGGCTCGTTCATCTTCGCCGGACCGACGGGCGTCGGCAAGACCGAGCTGGCGAAGGCCCTCGCCGAGTTCCTCTTCGGAGACGAGTCCGCGCTCATCACGCTCGACATGTCCGAATACTCCGAGAAGCACGCCGTTTCGCGGCTCTTCGGCGCCCCTCCGGGATACGTCGGATACGACGAGGGCGGCCAGCTGACCGAAAAGGTCCGCCGCAAGCCGTTCTCGGTGGTTCTCTTCGACGAGGTCGAGAAAGCCCACCCCGATCTGTTCAACTCCCTGCTTCAGATCCTCGAAGAAGGGCGCTTGACGGACTCGCAGGGCAGGGTGGTCGACTTCAAGAACACGATCATCATCATGACGACGAACCTCGGAACCAAGGACATCGCCAAGGGCGTGACCACCGGATTCCAGTTCGACGGCGACACGACGACGTCCTACGAGCGGATGAAGAGCCGTGTGGGCGAAGCCCTCAAGGAGCACTTCCGCCCCGAGTTCCTCAACCGCGTCGACGACATGATCGTCTTCCCGCAGCTCCAGCGCGAGGAGATCCTGAGCATCGTCGACCTCATGGTCGGCAAGCTCGATCAGCGCTTGGCCAAGCAGGAGATGCACCTCGTGCTGACGAAGCGGGCCAAGGAGCTGCTCGCGGACCGCGGATACGACCCCGTGCTCGGCGCCCGCCCGCTGAGGCGGGCGATCCAGCGGGACATCGAGGACGTGCTTTCCGAGAAGCTGCTCTTCGGGGACTTCGCGAAGGGGCAGACGATCGTGGCCGACGTCGACGAGGAGAACATCCCCGTGACGTTCACGTTCACCCCCTACGACGCCGGTGCCGAGCTGCCGCAGGACGTCGTGGCCGTGGCCGAACCCGAGTCGATGGACGGCCTGACCGCTGGTGTGGACAACCGACGCCAAGGCGCTGCCACCCAGCCGAGCGGGCTGAGCGCCGCGAACTGACAGGTTGCGGTGGTCCGGGCACCGAGCTTGGTTCGGCGCTGGAAGCTGTCGGCTGGCCAGGAAGCGACAAGGCGTGACGAAGTCGCGGTGAACGGTGTGTCCGCGGGAAAACCGCGGACACACCGCTGTGGCGGCGTCGGCGCTATGGGCTTGCGGTGATATGGCGAAGAAAAGTGCCTTGGATCATTATAAGTTCCAAAATATGGTCGAAATAATGCTCCAAGGTACTTTTTATGCGGGCGTGGGCGTCTGTTGGAGCGCGGGAAGGCTGTGCGTCGTCGATTCGTGCTTTTCACGCGGGCGTGGCCGTCCGGAGCGGCCCGAAAGGCTCCGGCAGGGAGCCGAGCTGGAAAGCTTAGGCAGAGAGTGGAATCGAGGCGCTCCGAGAGGGCGGAAACGGAAAATCTTGGCAGGGAGCGGGCCGGAAGGCCCGCGACAGCAAAGTGGGTTTGAAGGACTTGATGACTGAGCAGGCCTGAAGGATCCGACGACGGGACGACGAAGCGGGTTTGAATCCCTTGACAGGAGATCGACGTGAAGACCCTTGACAGCGAAGCCAATCTGGTCCATAATAGAGGCCTAATCGGAATACTGACGGCGCGCACCTGATGATCATAATTCTCGGGTGCGCGCCTATTTTGCGTGCGGGCATTTCGTCTTCCGAATGCGGCCATTCATCGGCGTCGACCGGCTTTGGTCGGCGTTCGCCGGGGGACGCGTCGGTTATTTAGCAGGATTGACTGCTCAGGGCAGCAGATGACCCCGTGCGTCCGGGAGGCGCATTCCGGTGTAAAGCCGGGGACATCAAGCCGTGACGAACCGATGCGTTCGGACCACGGCATTCCGCTGAGGCGGCCGCACGAAACGCGCCCGGGCTTCCAGGGCGCCCGGGCGCGTTGGCGCGGGCCGGTCGAAGTCGTCGTCGGCCTTCCGGCGGAGCCTCGACTCAGTCTTCCGGCGGAGCCCCGATTTAGTCTTCCAGCCAGGCCATGACGTTGACCTGCGAGGAATCGACGCCCTTGACCCGCAGCGGGCCGAGCGTGATCGCCTTGATCTTCTTGTCGCCCAGCGGCTCGAGGTTGATGTCCTCAATGGCGCAAATGATGTGGCCCGTGTAGTTGCCCAAGAGCCACCGGTGAGCTTCGGGCCCGTAGTCGTTCGTCGGCGATCCGAGTGAAAGGAAGTCGACGCCGATGCAGGCGAGCTCCGGGAACTCCTCGTTGAGGTACTTCGAGAACTCTGGGTGGATGCTCACTCCCTCGTGCTCGTAGGTGTGCGGATCCGTGAACTTGATTTTGACGAACCCGGTGCGCAGCAGGAGCAGCCGCTTGCCCTTGAGCTGTTCGGCGTAGGGCTCGATGTCTTCCTTGAGGATGACTTCGCGTGGCTTGCCGCGATGGGGGAGGTCGACGACGAGCACTTCGTCGCCTTCGTAGGCGAAAAACTCGATGGGAAGCTCGTGGAAATCGAGCCCCGTCGTGTTGAAGTGGTGGGGGCCGTCCATGTGCGTGCCGACATGGTTGGGCAGCGTCGAAATCGTCGAGTTGAACGGCTTTCCGGTTTCGCTGACCACTGAGTCCTGGCGGACTTCCAGCGTAGGCTCGCCGGGGAATGCGCCGTCCTTGGGGTCGAGAATGTGGGAAAGATGAACGAACGACATTGTTCTCCTTCGATTGGAATGGGTTTGCCGCATTGCGCGATCTCTCGCGGCGAAACGGCACTGTATCGCGTGATTGACGTAAACGATAGCCCACCTTGTGGAGGAGTCACAAGTTTCGGGACGGGGGGTTTCGGGTCCGGCTGTTACCCCGAGCGCAGTTGGCTCCGCAGCGGCGCATGGCGGGTGAATCCGGGGTAGGGTTGACGGCAGGGCCGACGTGCGGCGAGTCTGGATCGCCGCGGCGCAACGGTCGGGCTGCTGCGAACCGGTTTGGCTGCCGCGAAGCAGCTTGGCTGCAACGCAACAGTTAGGCAGTCGGGGAAGCAGCTTGGCTGCAACGCAACGGCTAGGCCGCCGTGAAACAGGAGGTGCGCGTGAGGCTTCCAATCGGCTTCGACGAGGGCTCCGCCAAATCTGCGGACAGTCCGGGCAGCCGACGCGCCCGAGTGGCGGAGCTGGTCATCAAGAAGGGCGCGGTCAGCGTCGAAGAGCTGGCTGACGATCAGGGCGTCTCGGCGATGACGATCTACCGCGACGTCTCCTGGCTGGAGGAAGCCGGCATGCTCCAGCGCCACAACGGGAAAGTGGTGGCCAAGGCGTCGGGCCTGCAGGAAGCGTCCGCGAGGTTCCGGCTGGATCAGAGCGAGGCCGCCAAAGAGCAGATCGGAGCCTGCGCCGCCGCGATGGTGCCTTCGGGCAGCTCGATCATGCTCGACGATTCGACGTCGGGCGTGTGGGTGGTGCGCGCGCTGCGGGACATAGCGTCGATGTCCATCGTCACCAACTCGCTGCTTGTGGCGGAGGAAGCCGGGCGTTCAGGCGCCGAAAATCTCATCATCGTCGGCGGCGTTTACAGAGAATGGGCCGAGAGCCTCGTCGGCACGGCCGCCGTCGGCATGATCAGCCAGATGCACGCCAATTTCGCGATGGTTTCGGCGTCGGGAATCTCGGACTGGAGCTGCTTCCACCCCTATGAGGAAATCGTCGCCGTCAAGCGCGCGATGCTCGAATCGGCCGAGACCCGGATTCTTCTGCTCGATCACACGAAATTTGCCCGCAAGGCGCTTTATCGCTTCGCCAAAATGGTCGAGTTCACGACCGTCGTCGTCGATTCGGCGACGCCGAAGGAGCTCGTCGCCCGGATGCGCGTCGCCGGGGTGGACGTGACCGTCGCACCGCGGGCTCGGGCTGCGCGGGTTTGACGCCGGTTTTGAGCGCCGTTCGATGTCAGTGCCTTCGTGCGTCAAAACTTCCTATTTTTCGTCGTTATATGGCAGCTAAGTATTTTTCATGGGCCTGAGCCCCTGAGCGCCAGTCGGACGGCCTGTTGAGCTCGCCGTCGTCGGCCGATTAACAGGCGCCGTGTGATCGGGCTGTCGCCTGCCCTCGGTGACGGTCTCCAGCAGTCGGCCGATTAACAGACGTGGTGTGAATCGGGCTGTCGCCTTATTGCGTGCTCAAATAGAGGGCTCTTGAAGGACACGACAACGTTTAATCAACCGTTTTGCCCGCCATGTCAACGAAAAATGATCGGCACATCGTTGCAGAAACGGTTTGCACATCCTCTCAAAACGGTTAACTTAACTAGAAGTATGCTCAAACTAACATTGAATGCGAAAAGATTCACACGACCGGTGTTAGTCTTTTTGAACAATGAGTCGCTTCAGACGAGGTGGGAATACACGCGTTCCCAGATCGGCTGACACAGTGTCGCAAGGAAGGGCACAACATGGGATTGCGCATCGTCGTCGCTGCGGATTTCGCAGGATACGACTACAAAGAAGCCATCAAGAGGGACCTCGAGCGGGATGAGCGCGTCGACGAGATCATCGACGCAGGCGTCAAGGAAGGCGAGAAGACCGCCTATCCGCATGTCGGTGTCGCCGGCGCCCGGCTCATCGCGGAAGGGAAGGCCGACCGCGGGATCTTCTGCTGCGGAACGGGCATGGGCATGGCCATTTCCGCCAACAAGGTTCCCGGCATTCGCGCGAGCACGGCGCACGACAGCTTCTCAGTAGAGCGGCTCATCCTTTCAAACGACGCACACGTTTTGTGCCTCGGCCAGCGCGTCATCGGACTCGAGCTCGCCAGAAGGCTTGCTCGCGAGTTCCTCGGCTACGAGTTTGACCCTTCGTCGCACTCGAAAGCCAACGTTGACGTCCTTGTAGAATACGAAAACGGTTCGGCTGGCTGCTAGAACTGCTTTCGACGCCGCTCGAAGGGAAGGGGCGTCGGAAAACTCGTGCGATTTCCCGCGTCGGGAATCGCTGACCACACCTAGCGGATGTCTCATCCGCCTGACCTAAAAGGAACATCGATGTTTACAGCTTCGCTGGGAGTCTTCCTCTTCGGACTCCTCGCCGCTATCGCGGGCGGCGCTGTCGGCGCTGCAATCGGAGGCAACTACGCCTTCGTTCTCACCGGCTTCTGCGTCCTCGCATCGTGGGGCGTCTTCGCCGCCACCGGAAACTCCTTCGGCTTCGACTACATATCGTTCGGCCCCTTCATGGGCCCGCATATCGCCTTCGCCGGAGGCGCGGCAGCGGCGGTCTACGCCAGATACAAGGGATATATGGAAGACGGCAAGGACGTCAACTCCCCGCTGGCCGGCCTCGGCCGCCCCGATGTCATCTACGTCGGCTCCATCTTCGGCGTCTTCGGCTACGTCGTCCAGATCGGCATCTCGAAGATTCCGTGGTTCGGCGGACACACCGACTCCGTCGCCTTGACCGTTCTCATTTCCGGCATCCTCGCACGAATCGTGTTCGGCGGCGACCCCGGCAAGGGACTGGTCAAGGGCTCGCTCCACACCCCGCAATCCTTCGCGCCCGGCGCCAAGACCTTCCTCGAGAAGATCAAGCCCGGCCCGAACGGCCGTTGGCTTGAGTGGCAGGAGCACCGCGGCCCGCTCATCGCCATCGGTTCGCTTTTCGGCATCTTCGCCGGAGCCGTGTCGATCTTCCTGGCCGCGAACGTCCCCGGAGGCCCGGCCTTCGCCAACACCTTCGCGTTCGGCATTTCGGCGGTCATCATCCTGTTCCTCATCACGAACCGCAACATGCCGGTTCAGCACCACGTGACAAACATCGCCGGCTTGGCGGCCGTCCAGTTCTTCCCCGTCCTCATGGGCGACGACTTCAAGTGGACGGCCACCGCGACGTGGGATTCGAAGACCTGGACCATGGCGGCCCTCGCCTTGGTGATCGCAGGCGTCTTCGGCATCTTCAACGCCTTCGTCTGCGAGTTCTTCGCCAGGCTCTGGTACAATCGCGGCACGTCCCATATCGACCCTCCTGCGGCGTCGATCTGGATCTGCAATACGATCGTGGTTTCGCTAGCGGCGTTGTTCTAAAAGCCGTTTCAAAAGCCCCTCGGGCCGGGGTAGCAACCCGCCCCGGTCCGAGGCCCACGCTTCAAAAAGTCACGCGCTTCAAACTCACGCACTTCGAGCCATTGTCACGCCAATGGTCGAAGCGCGGGCTGAAGCACAGGGGCGGAATTCGAAATCCGGAAGACTTGAGAGAGGAACGCAGTGAAGCGCACATCTCCTGACAGGCTCTACGACGCCTACATTTTCGACATGGACGGCACCATTTATTTGGGTGACGACCTGTTGCCCGGCGCCAAGCGGCTCATCGAAGGACTGCGCGAGCTGGGAAGGCCCGTGCGCTTCCTGTCGAACAACCCGACGAAGGACCCGCAGCTTTACCTGGAAAAGCTCGGGAAACTGGGGATCCCCACGCCGATTGAGGAGATCGCCAACACCGTCGTCACAACGGTCCGCTGGCTCAAGGCGAACCATCCCGACGCCGTCGTCTTCCCCATCTCCGAAGAGCCCCTCAAGAAGGCGCTCTCGGAGGCGGGCATCGCCATGAGCGAGGACCCGGAGAAGATCGACATTGTCATCGCCTCCTACGACCGGACCTTCGAATATCGGAAGCTCCAGATCGCGTTCGACGCCATCTGGTTCCACAAGAGGGCGTTCCTCATCACGACCAACCCCGACCGCTACTGCCCCTTCCCGGGCGGGCGCGGCGAACCCGACGCCGCCACCATCGTGGCGGCCATCGAAGCCTGCACCGGGGCCAAGTGCCAGGCGAACATGGGCAAGCCCGAGGCCACCATGCTTTCGGCGGCGATCGACGGCTTGGACGTCGATCCGACCAACTGCATGATGGTGGGCGACCGCCTCATGACCGACATCGGCATGGCCATCAAAACGAACATGGTCTCGTGCCTGCTTCTGACCGGCGATTCGACGCTGGAAGAGGCCGAGGCCCTGGATCCGGCCGATCAACCCACATTCGTCCTCGATCGCATCGACCATCTCATTCCCGAGGCCGTCCGCCTCGAATGGGGCTGGTCCGACGCGGACGAGTGAACTGTCAAACACATACGAACTTCAGCGCGGAGGTTTCCTTGTCTGTTTTCAACAACACCAACTCACTCACCGGCGGCCCCTACGTCATGGGCATCGACTTCGGCACGGAGTCGTGTCGAGTCGGGATCTTCGATCTCACCGGAGCGCCCGTGGCATTCGCGGCGACGGCTTACAAGACCACGCACCCGGCGCCGGGCTGGGCCGAGCAGTCGCCCACCGACTGGTGGAACGCCCTTCGCGCCTCGGTTCACAACGTCATGCAGCGCTCGGGCGTCCAGCCCCACGAGATCAAGGGCCTTTCCTATGACGCGACGACGATGACCGTCGTCGCCCTCGACCACGGCGGCGAAGCTCTGCGCCCGGCGATCATGTGGATGGACGTTCGAGCCACCGAGCAGGCGGCCCGCGTCGTCGACACGAAGTCCCCCGCCCGGAGGTACACCGGAAACGGCACGCTGCCGCCGACCGCCGAGTGGTTCCCCTTCAAGGCCGCATGGCTGCGCGAGAACGAGCGCGAGACCTACGACAAGGCCTACCGTCTGGTCGACGCGCCCGACTGGCTGACCTTCAAGCTGACCGGCGAGTGGACGCAGAACATCAACACGGCCGCCCACCGCATGTACTACGACCGCGACAACGGCGGCTGGCCCGTCGACCTCTACGAAGAGGCCGGCGCGGGCGACGTCTTCGACAAGCTCCCCACCGTGGTCAACGATCTGGGCGTGCTCGTCGGCGGGCTGTCGAAGTCCGCCGCCGAGGCCCTCGACCTCATTCCCGGCACGCCCGTCGCCCAAGGAGGCGGCGACGCGTGGCACGGCCAGATCGGCCTCAACGTGCTGCGCCCGGGCAAGATGTCGCTGGTGACCGGCTCCTCGCACGTCATGTCCGGCCAGTCGCCCGACCCCGTCTCCGGCCCCGGCTTCTTCGGCGGCTACACCGACGGCG
>ERZ773099.388-NODE-388-length-38413-cov-5.652015_pt1 | contig 38413 bp, 31 predicted proteins | sample MGYA00511120_ERZ773099 | MGnify/ENA primary metagenome ERZ773099 (study PRJEB29015, sample SAMEA2738012) | human oral metagenome | biome: human oral; feature: human-associated habitat; material: dental | place: China | collected 2104 ... | reverse complement strand
GCCGCTGGTGCCGATGAAGACGATGAACTCCCCCTCGTTGAAGGTGAGGGTCACGCCCTCTACTGCGGGCTTGTTTCCCTGGTAGACCTTCGATACGTTTTTGAACTCGAGCATATATCAGGCTCCTTTCTTCTTTCTCCCTTTTCTGTGCCTCCTCTTCACGTCTCCTTTTTGTCGGCACGCGGCCTCGACCGTGGGACGGGCACGCAGTTGCACCCCACACCAACAGTACAACGGAAAATGCCTCTGCTGGAAAGGGCCGAATGGCCCTTTGAGAACTGGATGGATCTACGGGGATTGGGGGGAGAGTGTGCATGTGAAATATTTACTTTCGGGTTTGAAATTGTTACTATGAATAATAGGCGAACACAATATGGGGTGACGGGGTGCAAATCGAATACAAAAATAAAACCATTGAAGAGATATGCACTGATGCTGGAACCGCCCGTAAGAAGTACGGTCAGGAGATGGCACGTAAGATACACCAACGCGTTGATGAGCTTGCATCGGCGGAGACGGTGGTGGATATGCTCCAGCATCACATCGGAAGGTGCCATGCACTCCAGGGGAACCGGGAGGGGCAATACGCACTCGATCTTGTCCAGCCCTATCGTCTTGTGTTTGCCCCACGGGAAAATGGCATACAGATTGCACTGATACATGAGATTGTCGATTATCACTGAATGGGGGTGTTAAAAATGCTGCGGGAGAGCCGTTTCACGATTGCCACGCCGCCAGGAGACACTATCAAAGAGCAGATTGAGGATAGAGGGATGACTCAAAAGGAGTTTGCAGGGCGGATGGAGATGTCCGGGAAACATATCAGCCGCCTGATCCAGGGTTACGTTCAACTCACACCGGAAACAGCTCGGCGCCTTGAATCTGTGTTGGGGGTTCCGGCACAATTCTGGCTGGAACTGGAATCGATTTACCGGGAGAAGCTTGAGCGGGTGGCCGAAGAAAATGCCAGGGACGCCGATGTCGAGCTGGCAAAGCGTTATCCTTACAGTGCGATGCCTCACAATAGATGGATTGCCTAGGGAAAATGGATTACCCAGGAAAGCAACTCACTGCGTTCGTTGGCCGTCTGCTTATGCAAGGGGGGCTGCCCCGCAGGGGCTGGGGGGGTGTTATGCAGGTTGAAAGCAAACCCCTCCGCCGCCCTTGGCGGCACCTCCCCTTGCATAAGTGAGGCAATCCATATTAGACGCGATTTGGTATTAATCAGCGCTTCCCTTGCGCTCGTGAGCCTTGCTCTGTTTGAGAAGGTGCCGTATATTGCGTGTCGTCAGCTTTCACGAACGAATATAGAGCGGCATTCTCTTGCTGGAGCCCCTTATTCCCCCTTTTCCTCCTTCTCCTCATCCAGAGAAAAAACCGTCGGGACCCCGTTCTCCATTTGCACGCCCGAGGCCGTCGAATAATAGACGTTCTGCCTGTAGTCGGTCATGGTGAACATAAAGGCATAAAACCCGTCGGGAAGCACCGTCTCCTTGAACTTGGACCCCTTGCCGATCGTGAGCGTATCGCCCTCGAACGCAACCAGCTCGTCTTTTTCGAGGTCCAGCTTATGCAGGACCAGCGTGATCTCGTCGCCCTCGACCAACAGGCGCTCCCCCCTGCCGGGTGGGACCCCCTCCTCATCCGGCCTGGCGGTGAGCATCCGGTATGCCTTCGTGTCGAAATCGTAGGCCACCGTGAGGTTGTAAGGCTTGCCCTTCATCAGGAAGGGGACCTCATAAAGGACATAGTCGTCCGTCACCGAGAGGACGGACATCGTGGCCAAATGCCCGTCGAGACTGCCCCAGACGCCCCGAAAGTTATCCATAAAACGCCCCGCATCCCAATCAGCGGAAAGATCGGAATCCTCGCCCAGAAACACGGACGGGGTCCCCTCGTCGCCGCATAGCGCGAGGATAAAGGTGACACGACTCAGCAGGGCCGCCTTCTCAGCCCCGAGGTTGAGACACGCGTAGGTCTCGCCGTCCTGTTCGACGTACTCGACCGGGTGGTCGTCCAATTTCATGCCGGCGGTCTCGGCGAAGTTGAGGCCTGCAGCCAGCGCGGAGGCGTTCCAACGCCCCAGCGAGGGGAGATGGAGCCCCTGGGCCAACGCGGAGGCGTCCCAGGGCGAGGCCGAATGCCCCGGCCGATCCGCGCTCACCGGCGCCTCCGATCCCGCGTCCAGGGAGTTCAAAAAATCGGCGACATCCTGAACGAACTGCACCGCCTCGTCCGAAAAGTCCCCCCGCAGCAGGGGCTCGTAGAGGTAATAGAGCCCTCGCATCCCCGACGCCAAAGCGGAGTCCTCGAACCGGTCGTAGGCGTCGGGCTCCGGAGCGGAGGGAATAAAGACGGAAATTCCGTTTGATCCCTTCCGGTAGGCCCCCTTCACCTGATAGACCACACTCTCCCGGACGGCCTCAAGCAGCGCCTTGGCAGCCTCCGGAAAGAGGTGCGCGTTCTTGGAGGCCAGGCTTGCCAAATCCACCATCCCGGCGCTGTAGCTCTCGGCGCTCTTCGCCCCCCGAGCGAATGCGGCGTAAAACGCGGAGGGGTCCTCCAGGACCGAGGTCATCCCCATAACCCCAAGGCAGGACACCGCAAGGTTCAAGTCGTCCACCTTCTGAAGATCGATCACGGACAGCGTGACGTTTTTCTCCAGCCCATGCTCCCGGCACCCTTTATAATACGAGTCACAGATGACGCGCCCAAGCTCCGCGGCACGCATTGCCGTGTTTGCGGAAAGAGCCGACAGCCAGCCGTCGTATTTCCACCCACAGCCCGGCACCGTCTCCTCCGAGGCTACAAGATACCCCGCGTAAGGCGCACAGACGCCGGCCATCTCCAGGGTCGCCATCAAACAGGCATCGATCCCAATCAGCTCGAACGGCTTTTTATCCGGCTCGTCGCCGTAGACCGCCTCCAGCGCCTCCCTCAGCTCCCCAAAGGACAAGGCGTCGCCACCGTGCGTTTCGTCGTAGCAAAGTCCTCCGCTGCTTCCCCCGCCATGGTCCCACAGGATCAGCACCTTGTGGTCGGCAGGATAGTTCTTCTCGCAGAATCGCAGAAAATCCCTCAGTGTCTCAGAGGCGCCCATGCTCGCCCGCCCCGCTTTGCCGACGACGCCGATCTCATCCCCGGAACGCTCCAGACGGAACAGACCGGAGGCGTCCAGAAGGTCGTTGTCCCACGTTTTGGAGCCGCCGGCCTGCACGACCACCTTCACGTTGTCGGGCAGGACAACCTCCAGCGTCTCCGCAAGGTCACCCGTCGCAAACCCGTTTTCCGACTCCAGGTCGGACCCGCAGAGGTACCAATAGACCGCCCAGGTCTCCTTTGCCTTTGCGGCCGGCGCGGCGTGCGAAACAGCACAGCCCCAGGACGCCAACATCGCGCACAACAGAAAAAAACGTGCCGCAGCCCACCTCATGATTCATCCCTCATCGCGATAGCCCTCATCCGGCTCCAACCCCTCCCCGAACGGCCTCGGCAGGTCAATCCAGCCCTCGAATCGAACGGACGATGGATTCAAAAGCCTGATGCTGACCGAGAAGCGTGATCATGGAGACAAACTTTTCGTCGCCCATGACGATCCCGCGGCAGGAGAATCCATCCTTGTCCGTGAAGGAAAAACGATACCCGCCCCCCGAGGGCTCCGGCTTATCGGCCCCCGCCTCTCGGGCAATCTGTTCCGCAATCTCCGAAACGGACATCCCCGGCTCATCGATCCCCGTCAGCATGACAACCGCATCCTCATCCGGGGCCGTCAGGCTCACGGTAGCACTTTCTTCGTCCTCCTCGACCTCCCAGCCCTCCGGGACATCGACGGCACAGCGGATCGAGGGAAAACGCCTCTCCGCAGCAGACGCCGCCATCCCCCAAACCGCCCAAATCCCCAACAAAAACGCGAAAACGACAAGAATAAACGATCGCCGCACCCCAAAAACCTCCTCGCAAAACGCCTTCTCGCGCCGTCCTTCTTCAGGTCGGAGTACCATAACCTCATCACAACCGTTCAGTTCCCCCTTCGGGGCAGCCCTCCTTCCAGGGGAGGGGAAACCTGCCTCCCTTGTTGGGTTGTTGACAAAGGCCGAGAGGTGGAGTAGAATCTTTTTCACGTGGTTTTAGTCGTCTAACTAACATTTATTTTTAAAAAATGTTATAATGGCGACTGAATACAGGTATTGTGATTGATTTTGCTTGTCCCCGTCGGGTTCTTTTCAGGCGGGACGCTCGGTTGGAGGGCGGACGAGATGAGGTTCGGGTTTTGTAGAGTGTGGGTTCGGCCCCTGGCGGGGGCTCTTCTGTTGGTTGCCTTGCTGCTGTCCCTTGGAACGAGGGATGCAGCCGCTGCAGCCAAGAAGCGCTATGAAAACTGGAAGGCCGTCGCGGCGGACATGGCCGTTGAGTTTGAGGAGGCCCAGAAGGACATTCTGGCCGATCAGTGGAAGGACGCGCATAAGCACGTCAACAACGCCTACTTCGGTTATTACGAGGTCCAGGGGTTTGAGAAGAACGTGATGGTGGCCATCTCGGCCGCGCGGGTCAGTCACATCGAGGGGCAGTTCGCTGCCATCAAGCACGCTCTTTTGGGCAACACTCAGGGGGAGAAGAACGCCCTGTTGTCCCAGGTGGAGGACCTGAAGCTGAAGGTCTATCGCGATGCCATGGTGTTGGATGGCGACATCGACGAGTCGGAGCCGGACAGTGCCGGAGCGGCGATCTACGCCAACACGAGCTTGAAGCGGCCGGACTTCCTTGGGGCTCCCGCGGCGACCGAGGCTGTGGCAAGCGCTTCTTCAGGCGAGGCGGGTTCGGAGGCGGCTGCAACGCCCGCGCCTCAGAAGCGCCAGCGGACGGACCCGAACTGGATCACCTTCGTCACGGCCTTTGGGCTCTTGGTGCGGGAGGGGCTGGAGGCCATTCTGGTCATCGTCGCCATCGTGGCCTACCTGATCAAGACGGACAACAAGAACCTCTTGAAGGGGGTCTACGTGGGCTCCTTTGCCGCCATCCTGGCCAGCATCGCGCTGGCGTGGGTCCTGCAGGAGTGGATGGGCGAGCAGAGCGGCGTGGCACGGGAGCTCCTGGAGGGCTGGACGATGTTCCTGGCCGTGGCCGTGCTCTTCTACGTTAGCAACTGGATGCTGTCCAAGGCGGACACCATCGCCTGGGAACGGTACATCAGCGGCAAGGTCCAGCAGTCCATCGACCGAAGGAGCCACTGGACGCTGATCTTTGCGGCCTTCATCGCCGTCATGCGGGAGGGGGCGGAGCTCATCCTGTTCTATCAGGCCTCCTTCACAGGGGGCATGAGCGACCCCGTCTACATTGTTTACGGCATCGCGGCCGGCGTGGCCGTGCTGGTGGCGGTGTGGATCGCCTTCCGCTACTTCAGCGTTCGGCTTCCCCTCAAGGCGTTCTTCCTCTTCACCAGCATCCTGCTCTTCGTGATGTGCGTTTCCTTCATGGGCAAGGGCGTCCAGGAGCTGACGGAGGCGGACGTCATCACGGGCCGCACGGTGATCCCTGCGATGAATGGCTTCAGCATTGAGGTTCTGAGCATCTACGACCGGGCGGAAACCCTGATCCCCCAGATCATGCTGGTCATCGCGGCGCTGTGGATCACCATCCCGCACCTGTTCTCCCGGAGAAAGCCCGCGGAGGACAAGTAGAAGATTCGTTAGCTTGATCACCGCGCTGTGGCGCGGACGTGATAGGTGACACACACATCTTAATGTTTTTAAGGAGGAAGTTGCTATGAAGAAGTTGTTGGTTGCGTTGATGGTCCTGTGCATGGCCCTCGCGGCCGGTGCGGCCTTCGCCGCCCCTGCGGCGGAGAAGCCCGGCGAGAGCGGTTTTGCCGAGATCCCCATCGGGGAGGAGCAGCAGGTTGGGCCTTACAACGTCGCGGCCGTCTACTTCCAGGCCGTGGACATGTACCCCGCCGGCAAGAACCCCTCGAAGGAGGATTCGGACATGCACCTTGAGGCGGATATCCATCTGAAGCCCGAGGATGCCGTGAAGTACGGTTTCGGCAACGGCGACAACATCTGGCCGGCCTACCTGACCGTCAAGTACGAGATCATCGACAAGGCGGGCAAGACCGCCATGGAGGGCAGCTTCATGCCCATGAACGCCGATGACGGCCCCCACTACGGCGCCAACATCGCGAAGGGTCTGAAGGTGGGCGCTTACAAGCTGCGCATCACCATCGAGCCCCCGACGGACTACCTCCTTCACACGGACCCGGAGACGGGCGTTCCCGCCAAGGAGGGCGCGTCGGAGTACTTCAAGACCCACGTTGCGGAGTTCGACTGGAATTACACCGGCGAGCAGCTTCAGAATAAGTAACTGACGTTCGCCGTTTTCCCCTCAAAAGGCCGCCTGCCGGGCGCGTTGCGGATCATGCCGAACGCCGCCCGGCATCGCGGCTTTTAATTTTTCGTGTTGACCGGGCCTCGATCGGCCCCCCTTGAGTGAGATTGGAGGTCAGCCCCATATTAAAGTATCTCGTATCCGTCGTGGATCACCTTGCCTCCCCGGCCTTGTTGCTGGGCATCATCCTCAGCTTCGCCTCGGGGGGCGGTCAAATCCGGCGCCGCATGGTTCGGTTCGGCGCCGTTTCAGGATTGATCCTGGGTTGTGTGGTCTTCGGCGTGCGCCTGTGGGATCCGAAGGGCACGAACCTCATCCTGATCAGCTTCAACCGCTGGCTCGTGGTCGCCATCGCCGCAGCGGCGGCGCTCTCCGCGTTGTTGGCTCTTCCTGCCCTGATCTTTCGGCGCCGGGACGACGGTCCGTCGCTCTCCCTGACGTTCCTGTTGTCCGTCCTGGCGCTTCTGGCGCTGACGCACGTCACGCCCTCGGTGCTGCAGTTCACCCGCGAATTCGTCTACTTCGGCGAGAGCGGCATCAGCACCAACGCCCTGCTGCGCGCCCTCGGCTTCTCGCTCGGCATCATCGTCTGCCTGCTCCTGTGCCTCAGCGCGAATGAGGTCCACTCCGCCCTTCCGCCCCGGGTGGGCGAAGGCTTCCTGGTCCTCTCCGTCGGGGTCTTCTTTCTGGGGTACGGCACGATGGCTGTGGCGGCCCTGCAGCGGCTCAAGGTCATTCGCCTCACGGACCTGGTGTTCCAGGTCATGATCTTCGGGGACGCCCATCCCGACGCCTTCCTGTTCCTCCAGTTGGCCCTGGCCGTCGCGATGCTGACCTGGGTCGTAGCGACCCACCGCCGCCCGCTGGGAACCTACCCCAACCGGGCACTGCTCCGCAAGGAGAAGGCGCGGCTTCGCAGCTGCCGCCGATGGTCCTGGAGCCTGCTCCTCTGGTGTGCGACTGCGGTCTTCATCGTCGTGGTGCTGCGCTACTACGATACGCGCCCGCCTGCGGAGGTCCAGCCGGAGGAGTACACCCTGGAAGACGGCGTCATCACGATCCCGCTGACCCAGGTGGACGACGGCCATTTGCACAAGTTCTCCTACCACACGCCGAACGGCTTCGACGTCCGTTTCCTGGTGGTGAAGAAGCCCGTGGGCGGAGCCTACGGCGTCGGGCTGGACGCCTGTGAGATCTGCGGCATCGCGGGCTACTACGAACGGGGAGAGGAGGAGGTCGTTTGTCGCCGGTGCGACGTGGTGATGAACAAGAACACCATCGGCTTCCACGGCGGGTGCAACCCCATCCCCTTCCCCTACGAGATCCGAGAGTCGAAGATATTCGTCGACGTGCGGGACCTGGAGCGCCATGAGAAGCGGTTTAAGTGACGGGTTTTCCGAGGGGCCGTCCCGCGGCGCCGGCTGCGCGGCCCCTCTGGCTTTCAACCTTGACCGGGCCTGCGTTGAACGGGCCCCATGGGGGAGGTTCGTGCGTTGTTCTGGAGAATGATAGGGCGGACGCTGGTCCGCCAGAAGAGCAAGATGCTGATGATCGCCTTCACCGTGGTGCTGGGCGTGTCGCTCTCCACCGCCATGATGAACGTCATGCTGGGGGTGGGCGACAAGGTCAACCGCGAGCTGAAGGTCTATGGCGCCAACATCACGGTGCGCCACAAGGAGGCCGCGCTCATGAGCGACCTCTACGGCCTCAACGAGGGGCAGGGCGTCACGGACAAGTTCCTTCGGGAGGAAGACGTGATGAAGCTGAAGTCCATCTTCTGGGGCTTCAACATCATCGGCTTCGCCCCCATGCTGAACGGCAGGGCGGAGCTTCAGGGCGTGGGGCCCGTGACCGTGGTGGGCACGTGGATGCGGAAGCACGCGGAGTTGAACACGGGCGAAACGGTGGACACGGGCCTGCGCGACCTGCGCAGCTGGTGGGCGCGCGACCTGAAGGGCGACTGGATCGGCGAGGACGACGACGACTTCGTGATGGTGGGGAGCCTCCTGGCGGGCCGGAACGACATCAAGCCGGGGGACGTCCTGACCCTGAGCAGCGGAGGGCGGACGAAGCGGGTGACCGTGAAGGGCGTCTTCACCGATGGGAGCAACGCAGACACGGAGGTCATCGGCACGCTGCGGATGGTGCAGGAGCTCATGGACCTGCCCGGCTGCGTGTCCACCATCGAGGTTTCCGCTCTGACGACGCCGGACAACGACCTGGCCCGCAAGGCGGCCCAAAACCCCAAGAGCCTCTCCCCTGATGAATATGAGACGTGGTACTGCACGGCCTACGTCAGCGCCATCTGCCACCAGATCCAGGAGGTGGTGCGCGACGGGGTGGCGCGGCCCGTGCGGCAGGTCGCGGAGTCCGAGGGGACGATCCTGAACAAGACGACGCTCCTGATGGTCCTGATCACGATCCTGAGCTCCATCGGCTCGGCTCTGGCCATCTCGAACCTCATCACGGCGAGCGTGATCGAGCGCAGCCAGGAGCTGGGGCTGATGAAGGCGCTGGGCGCGCAGAACTGGCAGATCGCCCTCCTGGTGCTGACGGAGGTCATGATGACCTCAGTTCTGGGCGGCGCCGTGGGCTACTTCGTCGGCATCGGCTTCGCTCAGCTCATCGGGCAGACGGTCTTCGGCTCCACCATCGAGATCGCCCGGATGGTCATCCTGATCGTGGCGGTGATCCTGTTCTTCGTCACCCTCCTGGGGAGCGTCCCGGCCATCCGCTACCTGATGGCCCTGAAGCCTACGGAGGTCCTTCATGGAAAGTGAGCGTTCGGGAAAAGCGAGCGGCTTTTCCGCGAAGTCTACGGAGGTTCTTCATGGAAAACAGCGAAAATATGCGTAGCGGCGTGCGGCACGGCAGCCGCCGACGAATGTACCTGCGGATGGTGACGAGCTCCCTGGTCCGCCGCGCCTCGCGGCTCATCATCGCGGTGCTGGCGATCGCCATCGGCGCCACGATCCTTTCGGGCCTTGTGACGATCTACTACGACATCCCCCGTCAGCTGGGGCGGGAGTTCCGATCCTACGGGGCGAACCTCATCATCCTGCCGAAGGGCGACGCCCGAATCACGCGCGAGGAGCTGGTCAAGGTCCGGGACGTCTTGGGGCCGGACCGCATCGTGGGGATGGCGCCCTACCGTTACCAGACGGTGAAGATCAACGAGCAGCCCTACATCATCGCCGGGACGGACCTGCCCGAGGCGAAGAAGAACAGCCCCTTCTGGTACGTCGAGGGGCAGTGGGCCTCCGCGGAGGAGCCGGACCGCGTGATGGTGGGGCGTGAGATCGCGGACACCCTGAACCTGAGCCTGGGCGACGCCTTCACCGTTCAGGGCGTGAAGTACGGGCAGCAGGCCGTGGCATCGGGCCAGAACCTGACCGCGGAGGAGAACCAGAAGCGGGACCTGGCCAGCCAGAACTTCAGCCGGCGCTTTTCGGTGTGCGGCATCGTCACCACGGGCGGCGCGGAGGAGGGCTTCATCTTCGCGGACGTCGACATGCTGGACGAGCTGGTGGGCGACGCCTTCCGGTGCGACGTCGTGGAGTGCAGCGTGGTGGCCGACGCGGCGCAGCTGGCGTCCCTCTCCTCGAAGCTCGAGGCGGAGGTCCCCGGCGCGCTGCCCCGGGCCGTCCGCCGCCTGACGCAGTCGCAGGACATCGTGCTGGGCAAGCTGCAGGCGCTGGTCCTGCTGGTGACCGTCGTGGTGCTCATCATCACCATGATCTCCGTCTACACGACGATGACCGCCATGGTGGCGGAGCGCTACCGCGAGATCGCGCTGAAAAAGGCGCTGGGCGCGGAGAACGGCCTCGTGATGGGAGAGCTCCTGGGCGAGGGCGTGTTCCTGGGCTTCATCGGCGGGGCGCTTGGCGTGTGGCTGGGGTTCGAGTTCGCCCAGCGCGTCAGCCTGAACGTCTTTGGCAGGGCCATCAACTTCCAGTGGTCCCTCATCCCCATCACCATCGCAGTCTTTATTGTCGTCACGGTGCTGGCGTCGATTCTGCCGGTCCGCAGGGTGATGGACATCCATCCGGCCATCGTGCTGAGGGGGGAATAACGTGTCGCAAGCAATTTTGGAGTTGAAGAACGTATCGAAGATCTACGGAACGCTGCGGGCCCTGTCCGACATCAACCTGTCCGTGAACAGGGGCGACTGGCTGTCCATCATGGGCCCTTCCGGCAGCGGTAAGACCACGATGATCAACATCATCGGGTGCATGGACACGCCGTCGGAGGGCAGCGTCGTCCTGGACGGGGTGGACATCAGCCGCGAGAACGCCGCGAGCCTGACGCGGATCCGGCGGGACAAGATCGGCCTGATCTTCCAGCAGTTCCACCTCATCAGCTACCTCACCGCCGTCGAGAACGTCATGCTGGCTCAGTACTACCACAGCATGCCCGACGAGGAGGAGGCTATGGAGGCGCTGGCCAAGGTGGGGCTTGCGGAGCGGGCCCGGCACCTTCCAAGCCAGCTGTCGGGAGGAGAGCAGCAGCGCGTCTGCATCGCCCGCGCCCTCATCAACTCCCCCATGATCCTGTTGGGCGACGAGCCCACGGGCAACCTGGACGAGGAGAACGAGGGCATCGTGGTGGACATCTTCCGCAGGCTCCACGAGGAGGGGGTCACCATCATCGTGGTGACGCACGACCCGGAGGTGGGGGACGTGGCTCAGCGCAAGATCGTGCTGGAGTACGGCAAGATCGTGGACGACGTGGACCAGAGCGGCACCTTCGGGCAGGCGCTCGAGCTGAAGGTCGTCCGTTCGGATCGGTGAGGGGACACTTTTTAGTGCATATCCATCTGTTTGTTTGATAAGGAAGGACAAGACGATGAAGAAACGCGCGTTGTGGGGTATTGGAGCGGCGGCCCTGGTCGTCGCGGGGACTGTAGGCTTCATGAGCCTGCGGCCAGTTGGGTATCGGGACGGCGTCTACAGCGGAAGCGCCTCCGGAGCCTTCGGAGAGACGAAGGTCACGCTGACGATCGCGGACGGCAGGATCACGAAATGCGACCTGGAGGCCCTGGACGACGACGGAAACGTCAAGGACGCCCACTACGGTGAGGGGAGCTCGGAGGCGAACTTTCGCATGGCCCAGACGGCCCTTCAGGGCATCGGAGAGTACCCGAAAAAGCTGATCGAGTCCCAGAACGTCGATGGGATCGACGCTGTGTCGGGCGCCACGGTGTCGCTTCTGGACTTCCGGAACGCGGTGAAGCAGGCCCTCGAGGAGGCGCGGAGATGACGCGGCGTCTTGCGGTCCTCGAAGCGCTCTTGGGCGTCCTGCTGGCTCTGACGCCCTTCGTCCTCTGGCCGGTCTGTTCCATGCCCAAGCCGGACGGCGGACACATGCTCTGCTGGTACAGCGGCATCCTGATCACGGCCATTGGGGTGTTGGTCGTCCTGTTCTCCATTCTGGCCTGGTGGAAGAGCTGGAGCTTCCTTCTGGCGGCTGCTGCGGCTCTCCTGGCCTGGCTGGCCCCCAACGACATCATCCACATTGCCGGCGCGGGCTGGGCCGTGGGGCTCTGCGGAATGGCGAACCACGCCTGCCGCGCCGTGACCATGCCCGCCGTGGGCTGGATCGTCCTGGCGATCGTCCTCATCGGGATTGCGGGCCTCGTGTCGGGCTTCGTGGGGAAACGCTGAGGTGCAGTATGGCACGTTGACCCGATCGCTCTCCACTCTGGGCATCGCGCGGAGGAACGTCCGCCGCAAGCCCGGCCGCAGCGCCTGCCTCATCGCGGCAGTGCTCCTGCTCTCCTTCTTCCTCTGCGCCGGGTCCGCTCTCTTCATGGGCCTTTCATCCGGAGCGGAGAGCATGGCGAACCGTCTGGGCGCGGACGTCATGGTGGTGCCGGAGGGCTACGACCCACACGTGGACAGCGTCCTGTTGTCGGGGGAACCCTCAAGCTTCTACCTGCCGGGGGACGTCCTTGAGCTCCTGCGGGGCGTGGAGGGGATCGCCCGCATGTCCCCCCAGGTCTTTCTGGCGACGCTCAGGGCTTCCTGCTGCTCCTACCCCCTGCAGCTGATCGGTGTGGACTTCGACACGGACTTCATCATCAAGCCCTGGCTCGACGGGGAGCTCCGGCGCGCCCTGACGGATGGAGAGGCCGTCGTGGGCTGCCGCGTCGTCGGAGAGCCGGGGGAAACGCTCAAGTTCTTCGGAAAGGAGCTCCGCATCGCCGGCCGGCTCCACCAGACGGGCATGGGCTTCGACGCGGCGGTCTTCGTGACTCGTCCCACCATCGTGGCGCTGGCCCGCGAGGCGGAGCGCATCTTCAAGCACCCCCTCACCAGCGACGACAGCCTGATCTCTGCTGTGATGATCAAACTCGAGTCAGGACACGATTCCGTGGCGACGGCTCAGGAGATCAACCGGCGCTTCAACGACAGGGGCATCTACGCCCTCTTCAGCAAGAAGTTCGTGAACAACATCGGCGCGGGCCTCGCTGCGGTGTCCTGGGTCCTGAAGGGCGTCGGGGCTATGGTGTGGCTGCTTGCCGCGTGCGTTATCGCGCTGCTCTTTGCCGTGACCCTGGCGGAGCGGCGGCGGGAGATGGGCGTGCTTCGCGCGCTGGGAGCAAGCCGCGGCAAGCTGGTGCGCCTCGTTCTGGGAGAGGCGTTGCTGGAGAGCCTGTGGGGCGCATCCCTTGGGGTGCTGCTGGCGATCGCGGCCCTGGTGACCCTGGCCTCCGGGCTGGCCTCAGCCCTCCGCATGCCCTTTTTGCTGCCGTCCCCCCTGGTGCTGTTGCTTTTGACGACGGGCTCGTTGGCGACGGCGGTGCTGACGGGCCTTATTTCGGCGCTCTCGGCGGCCCTGAGGGCGGGGCGGACCGACATCAGCGCCGCGATGAGGGAGGCGTGACCATGGCTCCGGTGCTTCGACTGACCGACCTCTGCCGGGAGTACCGCCGGGGGGACCGGCGCTTCCTGGCGGTGGACCACGTGAGCCTGGACGTTGAGGCCGGAAGCTGCGTCAGCATTATCGGGCGCTCCGGAAGCGGCAAATCCACGCTCCTGAACCTGGCGGCGGGGATGCTCTCGCCGACTGCCGGCTCCGTCGAGCTGCTGGGGCAGAACCTGGCGGACCTGGGGGACGCCCGGCTCTCGCGCCTGCGCTGTGACGCGATTGGCTTCATTCCTCAGGGGCCGTCCGCGCTGCCGGGACTGACGGTGCTGGAGAACGTGCTCCTGCCCTTCGTCCTGTGGCCCCACGGAGGCGACGGGGAAGGGGCCGCGCGCCTCCTGCTCTCGCGCTTCGGCATCGAAGGGCTGGCGGACGCCTACCCGGAGGACCTGTCGGGGGGCGAGCTGCGCCGGGCCCTCATCGCCCGCGCCCTCGTCAACCGCCCCTCCATCGTGATCGCGGACGAGCCCACCTCGGACCTGGACGCGGTTTCCCGCCGCGGCGTGATGGAGTGCCTTGCGGCGCTGCAGGACGACGGGACCACGCTCCTCGTCGTGTCGCACGACCTGGACACCCTGGACTTCGCCGACCGGGTGTACACCATGGCCGACGGACGCTTGACGGAGGGGAACGGGCTGTCGTAACCTGGGACGCACGCTTTCCGTATTATAATTGAGATGGCAGGGCCCGTGCCGTCGAGGCGGGGCCCTTTCTCGAATGTGAAGGAGGAGCGTTGACGATGAACGGAGATCGCGTGAAGCGGGTGCTGTGCGGGATGCGGGAGCTTGGGGTGACGGATTTTCTTCTGATGGACCCCCTGTCCATCCTCTACCTGACGGGGCAGGACGTTCGCCCCATGGAGCGGTTCTTCGCGCTCTGCCTGCGCGGGGGTGGCCGTCCCATCCTCTTCGCAAACCGGCTGTTCGGGCTGAAGGAGGACCCGGACCTGGAGGTCGTCCTCCACTCGGACGGGGACCCGGTGATGGCGCTCGTGACGGAGCGCCTCTGGCACGGGAACGTTGGAAAGCTGGGCGTCGACAAGGGGATGCCGGCGCGCTTCCTGCTGCCGCTCCTGGAGCGCTGGGCGCCGGAGGACCTGATCGTCGCCTCGCCGGCCGTGGACCTGGCCCGGGGCGTGAAGGACGCGGAGGAGCGGGAGAGGATGGCCGCCTCCTCCCGCGTCAACGATCAGGCCATGGAGCGCTTCAAAGGCCTCGTTCACGAGGGCGTCACGGAGGCGGAGGTGGCCCGCCAGCTCATGGACATCTACCTCGAACTGGGGGCGCAGGGCTTCTCCTTCAGCCCTCTGGTGGCCTTCGGCGCCAACGCTGCGGACCCGCATCACGCGCCGGACGGGACGGTCCTCAAGGAAGGGGACTGCGTCCTGTTCGACGTGGGCTGCCGAAAGGACGGTTACTGCTCGGACATGACGCGGACGTTCTTCTGGCGTTCGGCGTCGGAGCACCATCGCCAGGTCTATGAAACGGTGCGGCGGGCTCAGGAAACGGCGGAGGCCGGCGTAAGGCCGGGAGTGAGGCTCTGCGACATCGACGCCTTGGCGCGGGACGTCATCACGGCGGCGGGGTACGGGCCAAACTTCACCCACCGTCTCGGACATTTCATCGGGCTTGAAACGCACGAGTACGGCGACGTGTCGCCGGCAGACCATCGCCTGACGGAGCCGGGGATGATCTTCTCCATCGAGCCGGGCATCTACCTGAAGGACGACGTTGGCGTGCGGATCGAGGACCTGGTCCTGGTGACGGAGGAGGGCTGCGAGAGGCTGAACCGTTACAGCAAGGAGCTTGAGGTGCTCCAGTAATCCCAAAGGTTGTTTGACGACGGACGCGAGGGCGGCCCCGGATATTTCCGGGGCCGCCCTCGCGCGAAGTCAGCCTGCGATGACCATCTCAGGGGCCTGCGCGGTGACGAGCCCGCTGGCCAGGACCTCTGCGCCGGCGTATCTTTTCAGCAGGTCCGTCAGCTCCGTCTGGGCCGCCCTCAAGTCTTCCATACGGTGGGGCTCGATGCACTCCATGACGATAAACTCGTTGACGGTGCCGTCCGTCACCGCCGTTCGGCGGCCGTCGCGCCAGTTCCAGCAGCGGCACACCGCACCGGCTTCGTCGTAGTACCCGATTTCTCCGGGAAGCGGCGGGTCCTGGGCATCCTCGCCCAGGGGCAGGAAGTCCTCGGTCCCCTTCATGGCCCCCAGGTGCAGGTCGCCAACGAAGGCGTCCAGGTCCTCCGCCCCGATGGGGACCCCGTATCGGAGGGAGATCGCGTTCGTCAGGTCCACGGTGGGGGCGATGGAGGTCAGCGGCTTGTCGTGCAGGACGCGCTTCAGCAGGTTCTCGATGGAGCAGCGGGCTCCCTTCTTGGTGGGGAACCTTCGGTAGGCCTCTCGCCAGCTTGCGGGGATGGCGTTCTCCGAAATGACGTCCGAGGTCAGGTGCTTCCGCGCCTCCAGGTTGGCCTGGGCCAGCAGGGCCCGGATATCCCCGGCCTGAGCTTCCGCGGGACGGCGGGCCTCAGGCCCCAGGTGCACGCAGAGCACCGCCAGCGCCGCGTCGGGAAAGAGCGCCTGAAAGGCGTCGTCGAGGATCAGTCGTTTCATCGTGTCCTCTCCTTGAGTTAAAAGGGCCCCAGGTTGATCGCCTGAGCGACGGCCACCAGGATGCAGCCCAGCACCACCCACCAGCAGAACACGCGCCAGCTGTACTTCATCCAGCGCTCAAAGGGCATGTTGACGATGCCCAGAACCGCCATCAGCGCCGAACTCGTGGGGATCACCCAGTTGCAGAAGCCGTCGCCGAAGTTGAAGGCCAGGATGGCCGTCTGGCGCGTCATCCCGATGAGGTCCGCCAGGGGCAGCATGATGGGCATCACCGCGGCGGCCTGGCCCGACCCCGACGGGATGACCACGTTGATCAGGAGGTTGGCGATGAACATGGCCGGCCCCTGAAGGACCGCCGGAACCCTCTTCAGCCCCTCGCCCAGGCCGTAGACGATGGTGTCCAGCACGCGGCCGTCCGTGAGGATGCTTGAGATGGCCCGGGCCGAGGCGACCAGGAAGAACACCATAACCATGGTCTTCGCGCCCTCGACGAAGGTCCTGGCGATGGCGGAGGGGCTCATCCGGGCGAAGGCCCCCGCGACGATGGCTAGGCCGATGAACGTGGCGGAGAGCTCCTGGTACTGCCACTTCCACCGGATGCTGCCCCAGACCATGAGCGCCATGGAGGCGACAGTGGCCAGGCAGACCAGCCACTTGCCAGGGTCCATGGGACCGTAGGCCCGGATGGCGTCGGGGTCCCTCAGGCTCTCCTCGCGGTCCAGGTCGTACATGGGGGAGGCGGTGGGGTCCTTTGATATCTTCACGGTGTAGCGCCAGATCAGGAAGCCCGTAAGGATCGTGTAGAGGACGAAGCAGAGCGCGCGGAACTCGATGCCGGAGAAGGGCGGCAGGCCGGCCAGCTCCTGGGCGATGAGCGTCGTGCTGGGCTGCAGCATGCCCGTGGCGAAGCCGCAGGCCGTGCCGCCCGTCATGATGGCGACGGCGGTGATCGAGTCCAGCCCCAGCGCCAGACAGATCATCACGAGCACGGGGGCGAAGGCCACGAACTCCACCAGGCCGCGCGTCAGCATGATGAGGCAGAACAGGACGAACATGCCCAGGACGAACAGGGTCTTGCGGCCGCGGTACTTCAGGGCCAGCTCCCCGATGGAGGAGTGCATGGCGCCCGACTTGATCACGACGGCGAAGGCCGCGCCGGAGCACAGGAGCATGAAGAGCAGGTCCGCGGCACTCCTGGCTCCCTTCGCGATGTGCAACGGGATGAGGAGGAAGTTCACCGGAGCGTTCTGGACCCAGTGAAACGACTCGCCGTCCACCACGGACCTCCCCGACTCCAGCTTGACGCGGTTGAACTCTCCCGCGGGGATGACCCACGTCATGAGGCAGGCCAGGCACACGACGGCGAAGATGATCACGAGCGTGTTCATCGCTTTCCTGGGCTTTACGGCGATAGCGGCGTTTTTTTCCTCGGACACGACAAAGACCTCCTTAACGATGGAAAACGGTATCTGCGGGCCTACGCCTCGGCATCGAGGGCCGCCTTGTTGGACCGGAACTCCTCCTGAATCTCGTCCAGCAGGCCGGGAGTGACGATCAGGTCCTCCGCCGTGCCCGCCAGGATCTTGGCCCCGAAGACGACGGCGTCGTGGGCGCTTTCCGTCTTGCCTGCGTCGAGGTAGGCCTGGGAGTGGGAGGCCGTGCCCTCCGGCACGAAGGCGACGCGGATGCAGGAGCCGGGCATGACTTGCATGACGTTCCCCAGGTCCGTGGAGCCCGTCTTCTGCCGGGGGGGACGGATGACCGGCGCGCCCACCGCGCGGGCGTTCTCCAGGATCACTTCGTTGAGCTTCAGCGCGGGGATCTTGTTGTCGATGCTCTTGCCCTCGTCGAGCTCAAGCTCCGTCTCCGTCATCATGGCCGCGCCCTGCAACACCTTTTTGAAGCGCTCGATGACGCCCCTCAGCACCGCGCGGTTGTAGGAGCGGACGTAGAACTGCGCCCTCGTGAGGGCCGGCACCGTGTTGGCTCCCGTTCCGCCGCCGTCCGTTATGTTGTAGTGCATGCGGACGTCCTCCTTCACGTGCTCCCGCAGGAACTCCACCCCCTGAAAGGCCAGGATCATGGCGTCCAGCGAGCTGCGCCCCTCCTCGGGCCGGATGGCCGCGTGAGCCGCCCGGCCGTGGTACGTCACCGTGAAGCTGGTCAGGGCCATGGACTTGACGTCCGTCGTCGTTTCGCCGCTGCCGTGCATCATCAGGGCGACGTCGATGTCGTGGAAGCAGTCCCCGTGCTTCAGCATGAGGACCTTTCCGCTCACCGTCTCCTCCGCCGGCGTCCCGTAGACGACGACGCTGAAGGGCGCCTCGATGCCTCCGTCCTTCAGGGCCGTGGCCGCTCCCAGGATGCAGGGCCCCTGCATCTGGTGACCGCAGGCGTGCCCCTGGGCCGGTAGCGCGTCGTACTCGCAGAGCAGCCCGATGCGGGGGCCGCCCTCCCCCTGGCGCCAGACGGCCCGAAACGCCGTTTCAAGCCCCCCCACGCCGCGCTCCACGGCAAAGCCCCGCTCCTCAAGCCACGCGGTGAGCAACTGGGACGCATGCCGCTCCGTCAGGCCAACCTCCGGATGGTCGTAGATGTCGTCGGACATCCGGGAGAGCTCCGGCCTGAGGGAGTCGATAAAGCGGTTCATCCGTTCCTTCAAAGTGATCTTTCCTCCTGTCGTGTCCGGGGTGCTTTGCCACGTTAAAAACTTGACTGTGTTCAAAAATGATAGCATAAATTGATGGGCGTGGGAAGGAGCTGCGCCCCCGCCCCCGTCGTCAAAAGTCACTGCTGTTAAATTTTAATATAAGCAGTATTCTTCTGGATATATAGACGCTTTTGGGTTAAACTTATGTTGCAGTAGAAAGCAGTTCAAAATATTAGGGAGTAGGAGGGGGAGTCTATGACCGGCGGCACACTTCCTGGGTGCGGTTTTCTGGAGGTGGTGGAGATGAAACATCTGCGCGTTCTCAAGACGGTGGAGAGGACCGGCGTGAAGGCCTGGCTGGTCGGAGATTCCGCCCGCATGATCGAGATGGGCATCGATCCGAAGGTCATGACGCTGGCCGTGGACGCAAGGGACCTGAGCTCTCTGAGCGACAGGCTGGATAGCGCGACGGTTGACGCCAAAGGGACGTTCCCCGTCCTCCGGGGGACGGTTCTGGGCGCGCCCTTCCGGGCTTACAGCCTCCAGGGCGACACGATCGCGGACGACCTGGCACGCAGGGACCTGAGCATCGAGGCCATCGCCCTGCGCAGCGACGGCGGGGTGGTGGACCCCTTCGGCGGGCGCCGCGACATCCGAAACCGCGTCATCCGCCTGACGGGCGACGACGTGGACCTGATCGACAGGGACCCGCTGCGCATTGTGCGCATCCTGCGCTTTGCGGCGGAGCTGGGGATGGACGTCTTCTGGCGGACCGACATGGACGTGCGCGATTTCCTTAGGGGCCACTCGGACCGCATGAACGCCATCCCCGCCGAACGCTGGGGGCGGGAGATCATCAAGGGCATGAAGGAGCGCCCCTGGCGCTTCATCAGACTCTGCGACCACTACAACCTGCTGCCCTTCTTCCTGAAGGACCTGGAGGATCTGAAGTCCGTGCCGGACGGGCGCGGAAGGACGCTCTTCAGCCACGTCATGGCGACCCTGTCCGTCATCGAGAGGCGTCTGCCGACCCACAAGATCATGCAGGACGAGGCCTTTATCCTGGCGGGGCTCTTCAGCCGCATCGGCACCAGGTCGTTGGACGCCGGGGACGAAGGAGAGCGGAGGAAGAACGAGGCGCTGACCTCCTCCTTCCTGAGCCAGTGGAACATCCCGGCGGAAACGATTCGCGCCGCGCAGGCCATCATCGACGGCTACCGCAGGTTCTACGAGCCGCGGACGGAGGAGGACCTGTGCCGGTCCGTGCTGGAGCACGGGGCCGACGCGATGGCGGCGGGACTTGACTTCGCGGGCTGCATCGCGCGGGCGGAGGGCCTGCCGCACCTGGAGACGCTGTCCGACAATCGATGGCGTCTGGCCCAGGTGCTGCGCCGCTTCAAGTCCGTGGCGCTTCAGACGGGGGGCGCCTCGCGCTTCCTCGGAGGGGACGAGGTGATGAGCCTCCTTCGGCTGGCTCCAGGGCGCATCATCGGCGCTCTTTTGGACGGGCTTGACGTGGCCGTCGGCACGGGGCGGGTGACGAACCGCGCTCAGGCCGAGGAGTGGGTCGTCAGCCATGCACGCTCCGTCTGACACGATCGCCGCGATATCGACGGCTTGGGGCGAGGCGGGCATCGCCGTCGTGCGGGCGTCCGGCCCCTGTGCCGTGCCGCTGGCCCGGTCGGTCCTGCGCTTTGGGCCGAAGGGCTTCCCCCCGCCCCGGACGATGTGCCTGGCCGCCCTCCTGGACGGCGCGGACAACGCCATCGATCAGGTCCTGGCGGTCCACTTTCCAGGGCCTCACAGCTTCACGGGCGAGGACGTGGTGGAGGTCCACACGCACGGGGGAACGTTGGTGGCCCAGCTGTGCCTTGAGGGACTGCTGCGGCGGGGGGCCCGCATGGCGGAGCCGGGGGAGTTCACCCGCAGGGCCTTTCTGAACGGGCGCATGGACCTGTCCCAGGCCGAGAGCGTGCTCGGCATCATCCGCTCCCGCAGCGAGGAGGCCCTGCGGGCCGCGGCGCGGACCCTGTCGGGGGAGTTCTCCGAGTTCGTGCGCCAGATCCGCGACGAGCTCCTGACCCTGCAGGGGGACCTTGAGGTGGGATTGGACTTCCCGGAGGACGAGGCGCTGGCCCTGGACCCGACGGGCCTGCACGACGCGCTGGAAACGCTGCGCATCAGCCTGCGGGACCTGGAGGACCGCTGCTCCTTGGGCCTGCTGCTCCGGGAGGGCATCCGAGTGGTCATCTCCGGCCGCCCCAACGTGGGCAAGTCGTCCCTCCTGAACGCCCTGCTGAAGCAGTCCCGCGCCATCGTGACGGCCGTGCCGGGCACGACGCGGGACATCATCGAGGAAACCGTCACCTATCGGGGCATCCCCATCCGGCTGGTGGACACCGCGGGGTTGCGCGTCCCCTCCGACGAGATCGAGGCCAGCGGCATCGAACGGGCGCGGGCGGCCCTGAAGCAGGCGGACATCTGCCTGTGGCTCCTGGACGGCTCCGCCCCCCTGGAGGACGCGGACCGGGATTACATCCGCAGCCTGGGGACGAGGGAGTCGATCATCGTCCTGAACAAGGCGGACAAGGCCCTTGCAGTGACGGAGGACGACCTGCGGGCCATCGTCCCGGAAGGGAGGACGCTCGCCATCTCCGCCAAGACGGGGGAGGGCCTGGACGCCCTCAAGGAGGCCATCGTCGCCATCGCTACGGCGGGCGGCGCGCTGGACGCGGGGCTGAACGTCACGGCACGGCAACTGTCGGAGCTTCGCGCCTGCGCGGAGGCCATCGCGGAGGCTCAGAGGGTCCTGGAGGCCGACATGGGACAGGACGTGACGGCGTCCCTCCTGGGCACGGCCAGGAAAGCCCTGGAACGCACGCTGGGAATCGCAGCGGACGACGACCTCCTGGACTCCATCTTCAGCCGCTTCTGCGTCGGCAAGTAGGCCGGCAGCGAGGCAGACCTTTAAGAGAGCGCAACGACAAAAAACGGCGGGCCTTGACCCGCCGTTTTTTTGTTCCCTGCCTTTACATTTCGTCCGCGCCATAGTAAACTACAATTAAATAAACAAATGCCACTATTTAAAATTTACTGATCTGAAAAAACACCAGTTTAACAGGGCGCAGTAAGGGGGCGCCGTATCCACCTTGATTGCCGTTGGCTGCATGATTCTCTTGAGCTTGTTTTAAGCTCCGTTCGTTCCAGCCCCCGGAAGAAGCCTGTGCCGGTGGGTATGTAAAAACAAAGCGAGGTTAGGCCGATGATCATGAACCCTTCTGCAGTGAAGCGCGTTGTGATGGATGGAAAGAGCCTCTCCCTTGAGGGCTTCGTCGCCGTTGCGCGGTTTGGCGCCTCCGTGGAGCTGGCCGAGTCCGCCCTCCGCGCCATGGAGCGATCCCGGACGCTGGCGGAGAAGATCGTGGGGGAGAAGCGCGCGGCCTACGGCATCACCACGGGCTTCGGAGACTTCCAGAAGGTGGCGGTGCCGGAGGAGATGTCGAACCAGCTCTCCACGAACCTGATCCTGAGCCACTGCACGGGCACGGGGGACCCTTACGCCGCCGAGGTGGTGCGCGGCATGATGCTCCTGCGGGCCAACGCCCTGTGCGAGGGGGTTTCCGGAGTGCGGCCCGTCCTGGTGCAGATGCTCGTCGAGATGCTGAACCGGGGAGTGACGCCCGTCGTCCCCCAGAAGGGGTCCCTTGGGTCCTCCGGCGACCTGGCGCCGCTGGCCCACATGACGCTGCCCCTCCTGGGGCGCGGGCGGGCGCTGTATCAGGGCGTGGAGATGAGCGGAGCGGAGGCGATGGAGAAGGCGGGGATCGCGACGTTGAGCACGCTGGCCTGCAAGGAGGGCCTGGGCATGACGAACGGCACCTGCGCCATGACGTCGGTCGGGGCCCTGGCCCTCTACGACACGATCTGCGCGGCCCAGCTGGCGGACGTCATCGCCTCCCTGTCCTTCGAGGGGCTGACCGCCCTGAAGGACGCCTTTGACCCGCGCGTCCATCAGGCCCGCGGCCAGAGGGGGCAGATCCGGGTGGCCGCCAACATGCGCCGCCTGATGGAGGGGTCCGAGATACTGGACCGCTGCCAGGGGGATCGGGTGCAGGACGCCTACGCTCTGCGCTGCGTGCCCCAGTACCACGGCGCGGTGCGCGACGCGCTGGACTACGTGCTGGACAAGGTGGAGATCGAGCTGAACGCCGTCACGGACAACCCCCTGCTGTTCCTGGAGGACGAGGCCGTCATCTCGGGGGGCAACTTCCACGGCGAGCCCATGGCCATCCCCTTCGACACCCTGGGCATCGCCTGCTCCGAGCTTGCCAACATCTCCGAGCGGCGCACGGAGCGCATGGTCAACGCGGCGCTCTCCAACGGCCTCACCCCGTTCCTGACGACGAAGGCCGGCGTGAACTCCGGCTTCATGATCGTCCAGTACGCCGCGGCCTCCATGGTGTCGGAGAACAAGGTGCTGGCGCACCCGGCCTCCGTGGACTCCATCCCCTCCTCCGCAAACCAGGAGGACATCGTTTCCATGGGCACCACCGCCGCGCGCAAGGCGGGCTGGATCGTGCAGAACACCCTCTCCGTGCTGGCGGACGAGCTCTTGACGGCCTGCCAGGCCATCGACGTCCGCCGTCGCCTCGACACCCACGGCCAGGGGATCACGCCGCTGCACGAGGCGCTCTTGAAGCACGTGCGCGAGAAGGTGCCCTTCTACGAGGTGGACCGGGAGATCTGGCCCGACATCGCGGAGGTCGAGAGGATGGTCCGCAGCGGCGAGCTTCTGGAGATCGTGAGGGCGCACGTCCCGGACCTGGAGTAGCCGTCGTGAGCCTCGTGAGGCTGAAGGTGGTCCGCGCGGACCCGGCGGGCAACGTCACGCTCTTCGTGCTGACGCCCGTCGACCGCGCGCTGCGCGCCGACGCCGCGGGAAAGCTGATCGCCGCCCTGCCGGAGATGAAGGTCGAGCAGGTGGGCTTTGCCTCCGTCCCCCTCATGGGCACCGCCGCCCGGCTTGAGATGGCCGGGGGCGAGTTCTGCGGCAACGCGGCCCGTGCCTGGGGCATGTGGACCGCACGGGAAGCAGGGCGCGTCCCTCGGCCTGAGAGGGTGCGGATCGAGGTCAGCGGATGCAACCACCCCATCGCGGTGGACGTGGACTGGGTCGAAGGCACGGCGCGGACGGAGATGCCCCTGCCCCTAGAGGTCCGGCCCGTCCCGGAGTTCGGGGGGACGTTGGTCCACCTGGGCAGCATCGCTCACCTCGTGGTTTGGGACGAGGCTCCGAGCCGCGAGTTCTTCCACCGCGCGGAGCCGGCCTTTAAGGGGATGGCCGGGCTTGAGGCCTATGGCGTCATCTTCCTGAACCGCCTCGACGCGGCGGCGGGGGAGGAGCGGCTGACGCCGTTCGTCAAGGTCCCCTCCGTGGGGACGCTGTTCCAGGAGGGCAGCTGCGGGTCCGGCAGCCTGGCCGCGGCGGTGGCGGAGAGCGTGGAGGTCCGGGACGGCGAATTCTGCAGGCGATACGTCCAGCCTGCCGGAGCCCTGACCGCCTCGGTCGTCCGGCGGGGCGGGGAGGTGCGGGGCGCCTTCATCGAGGGGCCGGTTTCCCTGGACGAGCCGGTCGAGGTCGAGCTTGACCTATATGCGGTGAGGTGATGCCGTGATGCTATAATTTTTTAAGAGGGGCGGGAGTGGCCTTTGGACGGGCCGCCCCCAGGCCGAGGCGCATTTTTGAGCCATATCTTTGACCTTGCGGACTTTATCAGACAGAAGGAGGGTTTAGATTGTCTATTCTGACCAACCCGGTAACGGTTTCCGTCATCGTGCTGTGCGTGCTGTGCCTTTTCAAGCTCAACATCCTGGCGGCCATGCTGGTGGCCTGCTACGCCGGCGCCCTGGTGGGCGGCATCCCGTTCCGCGACGTGATGGGCATCATCACGGAGGGGTTCAGCAGCAACGCCGAAACGGCCCTGGCTTACCTGCTGCTGGGCACCTTCGCCACGGCCATCGCCACCACGGGCCTTGCGGACATCATGGGCAAGAAGATGTCCCGCCTGATGGGGGACCGGCGGGCGGTGCTGCTGCTGATCCTGGCGGGCGTCAGTTGCCTGTCCCAGAACCTCATCCCCATCCACATCGCCTTCATCCCCATCATGATCCCGCCGATGTTGGCCATGTTCAACCGCATGAAGCTGGACCGCCGCGGCGCGGCCTGCTCCCTGGCCTTCGGGCTCAAGGCGCCCTACATCGCCATCCCCTTCGGCTTCGGCACGATCTTCCACGGCATCATCGCAAAGAACATGACCGAGAACGGCATGCCCATCGAAACGGCCGTGGTCTGGCACTACACGTGGCACCTCGGCGTGGCGATGTTCATCGGCCTGCTGATCGCCATCTTCATCTCCTACGCCGCTCCCCGCGAGTACAAGACGCTGGACGTGGACACGTCGGCCACGGACGCCATCTCCGAGGAACTGAAGCCGGCTCACTGGATCACGGTCCTGGCCATCTTCGTTGTGGTCGCGGTGCAGATTTGGACCGAATCCCTGCCCCTCTCCGCCCTGAGCGGCCTCGTGGTGATGTTCGCCCTGAGAGCCGTCCCCTGGAGCAGGATCGACGACCAGTTTGCGGGCGGCATCAAACTCATGGGCATGATCGCCTTCGTGATGCTGATCGCGGGCGGCTATGCCGGCGTCATGAAGCAGACGGGCGGCGTCGACGAACTGGTTCACGCGGCGGCCAACGCCATGAGCGGCAGCAAGGTCATGGCTGCGACGATGATCACCCTCATCGGCCTCCTGGTGACGATGGGCATCGGCACCTCCTTCGGCACGATCCCCGTGCTGGCGGTGCTCTACGTCCCGCTCTGCAAGCACATGGGCTTCTCCACGCCGGCGACGTGCCTCCTGATCGCGGCGGCGGCGGCCCTCGGCGACGCGGGCTCCCCGGCCTCCGACACGACCCTCGGCCCCACGGCGGGCCTGAACGCGGACGGCCAGCACGACCACATCTGGGACACCTGCGTTCCCACGTTCCTGCACTTCAACATCCCGCTGATGGTCGCGGCGATCATCCTGTCGCAGTACCTGTAGCGCGGCGCCGCGGGCTTCCGGGCCTGCCCCTCGGCCGGCGGGGCGAAAACATCGCCCCGCCCCTTTTTTTGCCCCTGGGTCAGCCTGGACGCCGCTCCCGGAGGTATCGGTACGTGCTGTCCGGCGTCATGGCCCGAACGGTGCCCCAGTCTTGGGCGGCCAGCGCAGCCCGCACCCGCGATGCGCTGATGGCCTCTCCCCCTGCGGAGGCCCGCTCCACCACCACGACCTGGATGCCGCACTTCGGCAGCCGCTCGAGGAGCGCCTCGTTGTAGCGCGCCGTGGACGGACTGAAGGGCTCCGTCCCCACGTAGCGCCTCGCGACGCCGAGGGCGGGGGCCACGAGGTCGCAGAAGACGGCTGCATCCAGCGCGCCCTGCGCCGCGGCCAGCGACTCCTGCCGCGTGAAGTAGGCGGGGAAGGTGCGCGCGGAGATGACGTATTCGCCGCCCGACAGAACCCCCACGTTGGTCAGGTCCGCCGTGCCCTCGCGCATCAGCCGGAAGCGGACGTCGAAGGGGAACTCCGACCGGTCCTCGCGCACGGCCAGCACCCACACCCAGGGGTTTTCCGAGGCGGCCCGCTCCACGAGGTGCCGATGCCCCAGCGTGAAGGGGTTGGCGTTCATCACGACGCAGGCGCGGGGCGTGGGCCGGCCCTCCGCCTGACGCCGAAGGTCCTCCGCGTAGGCCGAGGCGCTGCCGCTTCCGGCCTCCAGGAGGACGGCGTAGGGCCGTGCGTCCGCCACCCGTCGAAACCCGAGGCCTGAAAAAAAACGCTCCATGTCGGGCTTGGTGATCACCTGCCAATAGGTGATGCCGCGCTGGACGGCCCTCTGGATCAGGGCCGTGATGAGCGTGGCGGAGAGCCCTTCCCCGCGGTACGCCGCGTCGATGGCGACCCCTTGCAGCAGGTTCCCCTTCAGGAAGCCGCACCCCACGAGGCGCCCGTCCTCGTAGAGCCCTACGCCCTCGTCCGCCTCCTCCGGCAGCGTGAGGTCGTTCGCCTTCAGGAGCGCCGCCAGTTCCGGGTCCCTCTCCGGCCGATAGATCGCGTCCACGCTGACCTCTCCCATGACGACCACCCTTCCGAATAACACGGATTCCGTCGCTCCGCTGCCTCTGCAAAGGCACAGGTCCTGTAAGTCCGTTTCGAAAATCCGCGCTTTTCATTCTATTTTAAAACCGTTAGTCGCAGGGTTTTACTCTCATAAAACACAAATTCTATTATATCATTTGAGCCGTACCGAAAGCGGGGCGCGCCTTCCCGGAGCAGGGCGGCGCTTTGAGAGGGGACATCGGGATGACGGGCGGGGAGCGAAGGGGCGGACGGAGGATCGAGTTTTTTGCGCCGAGGGCCGTGGGGCTGGAAGAGGTGTTGCAGGCACGGGAGCGGCGCCAGGCGGCGCAGCGGGCTCTGCTGGCGCGGTGGGGAACGCCCCTCGTCAGCCTTTGTATGAACGTCCCCGGCCCCGTCAAGGACACGCCCCTGATCGAGCTGGCCTTTCGGCATGGACTTGACGAGCTCGAGGCGCGTCTGCCCCCGCCCCTGGCCATGGAGGTGAGGCGGGATGCGGCTGGGCCGGAGGCCCTCCTCGCGTTCCGGATGGAGGCGCCGGCGCTCAAGGTCCTAGGGGAGGCGGTCGAGGCGGAGGCGCCCGTGGGGCGGCTCCTCGACGTGGACGTGTTGGACGGGGAGGGACACAAGCTCTCCAGGGCCGTGCCCCGCACCTGCATTGTGTGCGGCGGGCCGGCCTTTGACTGCGCCCGCAGCCGGGCCCACGGGTTGGCTGCCGTCGAGGCGGCAGCGCGGGCGCTCCTGATGGGCTGGGCTGCGCCGCGCTTTGCGGAGGCGGCGGAAGCCGCGCTGTTGGAGGAGGCGCGCCTCACGCCGAAGCCCGGCCTGGTGGACCGGTCGAACAACGGCGCCCACCGCGACATGGACCTCCCCATGCTGGAGAGGAGCGCCAGGGCGCTTCGCCCGTACTTCGAGCGATTCTTCAGGGCGGGAATGGATGAGCCGGACCGGTTCCTCCCGCTGCGGGGGATCGGCGTGGAGGCGGAGGCCGCGATGATGGAGGCCACGGGGGGCGTCAATGCGCACCGCGGGGCGATCTTCGCCCTGGGGCTGCTGCTGGGGGCGCTTGGGGCGTCGCTCCTGGACGGGCGGGATGTCCTTCAGCGCGCGGCGGCCCTGGCGAGGCAGAGGCGGGGGGGAGGCCAGGGGTCGCACGGCGCGTCGGTGCGCGCCCGCTACGGCGCAGGCGGGGCGGTGAAGGAGGCCATGACCGGGTTCCCGACGGCCTTCCGGGCGCGGGCCGCTCTGGAGGCGAAGGGGCCGCTGACGGCGCTCCTGGGGCTCCTTGCGCGCTGCACGGACACTAACCTCCTGTATCGCGGCGGACGGAAAGGGCTCCTCCTGGTCCGGGCGATGGCGCGGGCCGCCCTCTGCCTGCCGCAGGGGATGCACCCCTGGGCAGCGCGGGGCATGGACCGCGTGATGATCCGCCGGAACCTCAGCCCCGGAGGGTCCGCGGACCTCCTGGCCCTGGCCCTCTTTATGGAGCGGGCGGGGCTGTAGGGAGGTAGAGGCAGGTCGCGTGTCCCGTGGTGCGCGGCGAAGGGCGCGAGGCGTAGTCGTCGGAGTTGCTGCGCTCCAGCAGGACGGCTTCCCCGTTTCCCAGGGTCTGCATCAAGGCGAGGAAGAGCCGTGCGCCGCGCCGGCAGTCCACGTCCAGCCCACCGATCTCGCCCGTGCGAAAGCCCCTCAGGACCGCCAGGGTCCGGTCGTCCTCCGCGTCGGACTCGGCCCGCGGCTTGTAGTGGGACAGGTCCATGCTCAGGAGCACCACGCCCCCCTCCTGGCGCAGCAGGCGCGTCAGCACGCGGTGCGCGCGCAGGAGCTCCATGTCGCTGGCGCCGGTCCGCACCAGGAGGCACAACACCTCCGCGCCGGGAAAAAAGCGCTGGATGCGCGGGATGTGCTCCGTGACGCAGTGATCCCGCTGCACGGCGTCGTCCTGACGGGGCATGGCCCAGGAGAGGGCGCGCGCAGCCGCCGCGTCGCCGGACAGCAGGAGAACCCCTGCGGGGGTCCTCCAGTCTGGAGCGCCCATGACGACACCCGCACGGGCCCGGCCGAAGTGGTCCGGGCCGATGATCACGACGCGGGCCGGGGCTGCGTCCTCCGAGGCCAGCCGCTCATAGAGGCGGTCGATCATCGTTCCAGCCACGCTGTGGTGCGGGGCCAGGGCCCCGACGACGCGGGGAGCGGCCTCCGCCGCGGAAACAAGACAGGCGGCGGCCGCCAGGGCCGCCGCAATCCGTCTGAGTCGATTCGATAAGCTAGTCATTGACCTTGTTCTGCCAGTAGGGGAGGGCCGTCTTCAGCTCGTCCTGACGCTTCTCGTCGTAGACGAGGGCCTTCCACTCATCGTCGTCCATCCGCTTTTCCCCCATCGGGGTCGTGAAGGTGTAGTAGGAGAACATGTAGCCCTCCGTGACGCGGAATCCGCCCGACTTGTCGTTGACGTAGACCCGGAGCTTCCTGGGCGTTCCCGTGCCCATGAAGAGGACCTCGCCCGTCGGAACGGAGGTGGCGACGTCCGCCACGAGGGCCATGCGAAGCTGTCGCTGCGCCTCCTCGCCCACGATCTCACCGATGTCCTCGGGCAGGACGGAGGCCAGCCTGAAGCTCAGCAGCTGCTCGAAGTCCTCCCAGGTCATGGAGTCGTCCAGGGCGCGTTCGGCGATCGCCGTCAGCCCACGCATGTCCTTGGCGAAGGACATCAGGTTCGCCGCGTAGTACTCCCGCCATTTCTCGTTCTCCTTGGGCAGGAGCTTCGTCAGGGTTTCCACAAGGCGGTCCGCGGCCTCTGCCAGGGCGCTGTAGAGCGCCGGAACGGGCTCGACGTAGCTGCGGGGGATGGGCAGCTTGAAGGGGCCGGGGATCCAGAGGTCTCCGCCTCCGTCCCCCATCTCCGCGCCGCTCTGCTCCGCGTAGAGGATCGTGTCGTGCTTCAGCTCCGTCATCGCGGCCTCGGCCGTGATGAGCTTCTTGTAGCCCCAGGCCGGACGGTTGGCGAAGAACTGCTTCGATCCCGCCTCGGCGAGGTACGCCCGGACGAACTTCAGGACGTCCGTGTAGACGTTGTCGCCGTCCTTACCGGTCGAGTAAGCCTCCCAGAGGTCGGCCATGGCCCGCTGATTTTTCTCGTAGTCCTTGAACTTCCCGTTCGGCTTCATCTCGGCCTGAGCGGTCGGGGAGCCCAGCACCGCCATGACGTCCAGCGGGTCCGGGAGCGGCCGCATGTCCTCACGCGTGCTCGTGGCGGGGAAGGTCAGCGCGTCGAAGACCATCGCGTCGAAGGTGACGCGCCGGGGCAGGACGGCGAACTTCTTGCCATCGAGCTTCTGAATGACGCTCTTCTTCCCTGCCGCATCGAGCGCCTCCACGAGCGCCTTGACGCGGTCCGGCTTGGCGAGGTCCCCCAGCTTGAAGGGCTTGAGGGCCGCGGACAGGTCGTCCCACGAGTTGACGTTGGAGCTGCCCACCAGGTAGGAGATGGGGTCGGCCAGGGCGCGCCAGCGCTTCTGGACCTCCGGGGTGCTCAGGATGTGGTTCAGGATGAGCGTTGCCGCCGCGCCGTTCTCGCTGTCCAGCGGCCAGGCGGTGCCCAGGAGGTAGGTGGTCCGGAAGTAGGCCTTGAGCCCGTCGTTCATCGTGTAGTGGCCCCTGGGTCCGAAGAGGGAGAGGTCCTGCGGCAGCTCCGTGAAGGGGTTGGTCTCCAGGATGCCGGAGCCGCGCATCGCACCCTCCGCAAACTCCCGGACTTCCGCCGGAACGTTCCCCTTGCCGTTCGACGCCAGGTAGAGGCCGAGGGCGATGAAGCCCTTGACGTTGGCCACGGCCGTCCGTCCCGGCTCGGAGGCGGAGAGCTGCTTCGGCAGCTTCGCGGCGGCGTCCCTCATGGCGTTGAGCAGCCCCGTGACGCGGGGAGCCAGGGCCTTCTCCTCCAGCTTCTGAAGGGAGCGGTCGAAGTAGAGGTGGAAGGCGTGCATGGGCAGGTCCGCCGTGATGAACTTGGCCGTCAGCTCGTCCATGTCCGAGTAGCAGTCCACCAGGTCGTCCTCGTTGAGGAAGTCGCGAAGCTGAGGAGTCGGGTCGAGGTAGAAGCCGTTCTTCAGAAGGGCGGCGCGGGCCTCCGCCTCCAGGGAGGCCGGCAGGTTCTCCTCCTCGACGCGGGTCAGGTCGGGCGACGACGCGGACAGGTCCCTGAGGTCCTCTGCGCGCAGCCAGGCCTGGCGTCTGTCGGAGCCCGAAAACTCCGGGTTCGAGGCCTCCGCTTTCTCCTGGAGCGCCGAGAGGGCCTCGCGATCGGGACCCTCATCGTAGTTCGTGTAGAAGGTGCAGAGGACCCACAGGGCGCCGTCCTCACCCTTCTTCTGGCCCAGTGCCGTCACCACGGCGCCCCGGGGAAGCGTGAACTTCGAATAGTCCGAGAGGGGCAGGCTCCCCGGCAGGAGGTACGGCATGGCGCCGTCCTTCAGGACCTGCCAGGGACGCGGGGCGAAGCCCTCGTGTTCCGGCATGGGGGCCAGGAGCTTCTGCTCCACGAAGCCCAGCATCTCCGTCCCGTCGGGCCCGGCTTTGATGGAGAGCCAGCCCTCCTGCTTCGAGGGCTCCGCATCAAGGGTGTCGCCGTAGGCGATGCAGAAGGTGTTCTCCTCTTCCTTCGGCTGGTAGGCCTCCCATCGGCCGTCGGGCGCGGCCTTTGCGTCCTTCAGCTCTTCGAAGACCGGCGCCACGGGGCTTGTGACCACCCAGCGCTGAGCGGCCTCGGCGACGCCCGTCAAGAGCGCTGCCAGGAGCAGCGCAAACAAGGGGCAAATCGCCGAACGTCTTAGCCATTTTCCTTTCATCTCGTACATCCCTCCAAGATAAACAAATGGTCGAATGTGGCCGGAACCCTCCGGCCCGGCTCCGATTATAACCTGAGGCAGGCCGTTCCGCCGCCGTCAATTTCACCGCTTTAAGGCGGTCATTCGTACAGCCGGCCCGCCCAGTAGGGGAGGCACTGCTTCAGCTCGTCCTGCCGTCCGCCGTCCCGAACCAGGGCCTGCCACTCTCCCTCGGTCATCCCGGCTCCCAGGGGTCGCGTGAAGGCATAGAAGGAGAGCGTGCGCCCCTCCGTGACGCGGCTTCCCCCCGATCGGTCGTTGACGTAGACGAGGAGCCTCCGCGGCGCGCCCGTGCCGACGTAGATGGCCTGCCCGACTGCGGAGGACGCGGCGACCTCCGCCAGGACGACCGCGGAGGGTCCCTCTGCGGGCAGGCGAAGGTGCTGGATGCGGTAGAAGTCGTCGTAGGTCATGGCGTCGTCGATGGCGCGCTGCGCGATGCCGGCGAGGCGGCGCATCTCGCTGGCGAAGTCCGTCAGGCCCCGGACGCCAGGGTCCAGATTGCCTCCCAGGAGGGGGGCCGCGAAGGTCGCCAGCCGGTCCGCGGCCTCCGCCAGGGCGCTGTAGAGGGCCGGCGCGGGCTCAACGTACCCCCTGGGGAGGGGCTGGGCGAAGGGGCCCGGACGCCAGGTTCCTTCGGGGTCGCGCCCTGTGGAAACGTCCTGGCCTGCGGGCGCCTCCGCCGAGCTCCCCAGCTCCGTCAGCGCGGCCTCCGCCGTGACGAGCCTCTTGTAACCCCAGGCCGGCTGCGTCGCGAAGTACTGAGCCGGGCCCTTCCCCGCCGGAGCGGGCGCTAGGTAGGTGCTGAGGCACCTCAGGGCGTCCGTTCGGAGGCTGTCCTCCTCCCTGCCCGCCGCGTACCCCGCCCACAGGTCCGCTGCAGCCCGCAGGGCCTGGTCGCTGCCCCGGCTCCCCGCGAACAGCGAGAGCTCATCCCGCGCCGGCTGGGACCCCAGCGCCGCCATGACCTCCAGCGGGTCCGGCAGCGGAGTTGGCTCCTCGGCTGCGGCCTCCGGGGGTGCGACGGGGAGCCCGAACGCCCGCGCCTCGAAGGAGGGGCGAACGGACAGGAGGGCGAACCTGCGCCCGAGGCCGCCGTCCCTCTGGTCGAGCTCCGCGAGGGCCGACATCAGGGCCTTCACGCGGTCCGGGGCCTTGAGGTCCGCCAGCGTGAAGGGCTCCAGGACCGTGGCGACGCCGTCCGCTGGAGCCAAGGTCCCCCGCAGGTATTGGAGGGGCGCGACGAGGGCGCGCCAGCGCGCCTGCACGTCCCTCGTCCTCATGAGGCGGTTCAGGATGAGGATGGCAGCGGCTCCCGTCTCCGTGTCGGTGGGCCAGGCCGTTTCCAGCAGGCGTGAGGTGCGGAACCAGGCCTTCATCTGGTTGTTCAGCAGGTAGCGCCCCCGCGGGGCGAAGGCGGCGAAGTCCTGGGAAAGCTCCGTGAAGGGGTTGCGATTGAGGCCCCCCGTGCCCAGCATCGTGCCCCAGGCCAGGTCCGTGACCTCCGGCGGGACCTCCGTCACGCCGCCCGTGGCGAGGTACGCGGCCAGGGCGATGAAGTCCTTGACGTTGGCCGCGGCCGTCCGGCCCGGCTCCGAGGCGGAGAGGTCCTGGGGCAGGCGCCGGGCGGCGTCCGCGAGGGACCTCAGGAAGTCGTGGAGCAGGGGCAGGAGCGCCCGCTCCTCGACCCTCTGCACCGCGCGGCCTGCGGAGAGGCGGAAGGCACAGAGCGCCATGTCGGCCGTGATGAAGCGCGCCCTCCGGGGGGCTGCGGCCCCGCCTCCGTCGGGCCCCAGGATCGGGTCGGGATCGACGTAGAAGCCGCTGTGGGTCAGGAACTTGCGCTCGTCGCGGCTGAGGCCCGGAGGAAGGGCCTCAGGGGCCACCTGCGTCAGGTCGGGGGATGTGGCGGCCAGGGAGGTCAGGGCCTCCTCCGGCGCCCAAGCGCAGCGGCGGTCCGACCCCGCGACCGGCCCCACTCCGGACCGGTCCGTTTCAAAGACGCAGAGCAGCCAGGCCCGGCCCTCCGAGTCCACCGCGCGGCCGGAGACCGAGGCCACGGTTCCGCGGGGCATCCGAAGCCCGTCGTAGGCGGAGAGGGGGAGGGCTCCAGGCAGGAGGAAGAGGGCGGACACGTCCCGACGGGCCTGCCAGGACTGGGCGGGAAAGGGCTCGTAGTCCGGCATGGGGACCATGAGCCTCCGCTCCACGAAGCCCGACGTTTCCCGTCCGTCCGGTCCCCGCCGGAGGGCCAGCCAGTCCGCGCGCTCCGACGGGTCCGCGTCAACGACGTCGCCGTAGGCCATGACCAGAGCGCCCGCGTTGCCGCGGACCTCCGCCCAGCCTGCGTCGGGCGCCGGGACCGCGCCCTCCAGCCGCTCGAAGACGGGGACGATGCGCCCCGAGGCGATGTAGCGCCGGGCCCCCTCCGCGGGAGCGGGCGGGAGGGCCGTCAGGACCGCGAGGGCCGCGCCGATCGCAAGGTTCAGACACAAATTAGGATGTTTCACCGTTTCAACACCTCGGTTTTATCCGCCGGAAGCTTTGTGGAACGGTTGCCCTTTCGGAAGACCGATCCTTCGAGTTACGGCCTTTTGTCCCTTATTCTATCGTAAACTTTCGTAAACTTGAAGGTTTTGCCAGGGCGCGGCAGAGGCGCGATCCAAGCGAGCGGCCCCTTTGAAAAAATCGGTGGGATGGCCCTTCTCGGGACAGCTGGCTCCGTGCTTCCATGAGGCACACGGGGCACGGACCGGGGCGGTCCCGTGCCGGGGCTTTTAAATTTCTGGAAGGGACAGGAGGGGCAATAGGCGATGGAACAGTTTTTGAGGTTTCTCAACCGGCTTGAGGAGGAAAAAATTTATTACCGGCTCAACAAGGTTCGGGAGGAGGCGGTGATGGTGGAGATCGCCGTTCCTGGGGAGCGCTGGGAGGTCGAATTCATGGAGGACGGGTCCGTTGAGGTGGAGAGGTTCGTCAGCGCGGACGGGGTCTCCGGCTGCGTGGACATGGACCACTGCCCGGAGCTGGACGATCTCTTCGAGAGGTTTTCCGAGTAGCTGTAGCGATGAGGACTAAAGCGGCCTGCAGGGCCATCGGCAACCGGTCAAATTTTTTGGTCCCCGCGGCCGCCGCGCTCACTGGGAAAGCTTCAGGTCGAAGCGCCGGAGGCGTCGTGGCTTGTCCCCCGACGCCTTTTGTTCGGGGGAGGGGGAATTGGCCACCGGCTGCTGCGGAGTGCGCCTCAGGGTGTGGGAGCCGCAGCAGGAGTAGACCCGAACGTTGTTCTCCAGGAACCACGTCACGTTCTTGTAGACGTCGCGGGTCCGCGACCTGATGCAGACCTTCCAGCCCGTTTCGGGCATGGTGTCGAAGAGGAGGCGGCACCGCTCTCCCCCGTCCTCGTAGTCGAGGTCCCCGGAGGCCGTCGAGAGGACGGTCCGGATCGCTCGGACGAAGTCCGGCCCGGCGTCACGGACCGCGGGGCGCATCAGGGCCGATGGCCGGGAGCTCGCCAGCACGACGCCCTGCGAGTCCAGGACGTCGGCCGTCAGGGAGTCGGGGAGGGCCCGGGCCACGACGAGCTTCTGGAGCTCGAACACGTCCATGTCGCAGGTCACGAAGCCCCGCCACGTTTGACCCCTCGCCCGCACGGGATAGACGGCGGAGACCGAGGGGGTCCGCGTCAGAGGATGAATCCGGAACGGCCGCCACAGGACCGCCTCAGTGTCCTCCGGAACGGCTTCGGCGTCGTCCGGGAAGCCGTCGATCGTCGAAACGTCCCCCGCCTCCCGAAGGGCGTACTCCGCGAGGGGCCTTCCGTCCGCAAAGGCCTCGGCCGGCAGGCGGAGGCCCAGGCTGCCGACTACGTCGTAGGACGCGAGGTAGCGGGCCGGAAGGGACTTGCAGGCGAGGGCGTCGCCGGCAGCGCCGCATCGTCCCGCCTCAAGCGCCGCCTTTTTGAGCAGGACGCCCGTCCTCAGCGTTTCCATCTGGATGGAGTTCAGGAGGGTCTCGATCTCGGAGCGGACCTCCTCGCGCAGCTTGTCCGGGGCGAAGCGCAGGACCGCGCGGTAGCCCAGGACCCCCGCCGCGGCTGCAAGACAGAGAAGACAAAGGACCCTGCGGACGAAAAGGCTGCGTTTCTCCATTGTGCGAATCTCCCTTCCCCGTGCCTGACGGGCACGAACCTCTTTTAATTCTACACCCGATGCACCGCCGCCGGACGTTGTATAATAAACCATCGTCCTCCTGTCGGCGGACGCAGAGGGAGGTGTTTGCTCGTGGTCCTGTTTCGTTCTCGCGGCGGCCTGGCTATAGCGGCCCTTTGCGCTGCGGCGGCTCTGGCCCTGGGCTTCCTGTGCTGGCGGAGCACTGGACGCGACCCCATCGTGCTCACGATATGGCACAACCCCACGGGGCACGTGGAGGACGCGCTGACCGTGGCCGTGGACCGCTTCAACCGATCGACGGGGCGGAAGCACGGCGTCGCCATCCTCGTCACGAACATCGCCAAGGCTGAGATCATCCACGAGAACCTGACGTCCATCGCAGAGGACGCGCCGGGAGCCCCGGAGCCTCCGGACATCGTCGTGGCCTACCCAAAGTCCGTCCTGCCCCTGATCGAGAAGGGACGGGTGGTCCCCTTTGACGACTACTTCTCCCAGGAGGAGCTGGCCCGATACGTTCCTTCCTTCATCGAGGCGGGGCGCATCCACGACGGAAAGCTCTACTCCTTCCCCATCGGCCGCGGGTCGGAGGGCCTGATCCTGAATCGCACGCTCTGGAACCGCTTCGCACAGGACACGGGCGCGCAACTGTCGGAGCTTGGGACCCTCGAAGGACTGCTCCGCACTGCCGAGCGCTACTACCGTTGGACGGATGACAAGACGCCGAACGTCCGGCGGGACGGAGCGATGTTCTTCATGGTGGACAACCCATTCAACCTGCTACAGGCTGCCTTCGCCCAAATGGGAGAGGCCCCCTTCACGGACGAAGGACTCAACACCGAGTCACCGACCTATCGGCGCGTGTTTCAGTTGCTCTTTGAGCCGAGGGTGCGGGGTTACTCGGCCATCTACAAGGGCTACGGAACGGACCTGGCCAAGACGGGGCTGCTCCTGTGCTGGACCAGCGCTACGGCGGGTATTACCTTCGTGCCCGATCGGGTGACCTACCGGGACAACACCTCGGAGCCCGTGAGCTTCGACATCCTGCCCTTCCCCGTGCTGGAGGGAGGGAAGAAGGCCGCCATTCTCCGATCCGGAGGCTTCACGCTCCTGCGCAGCACGCCCGATCGGGAGGCTGCGGCCGTCCTGTTCTTGAAGTGGCTGACGTCCCCGGACGAGAACCTCCGCTACGTCTACGGCACGGGCTACCTCCCCGTGACGCGGCAGGCGGCGGAGCGGGCCGAGGCGGAGTGGCGCGAGGGAGCCCGCGGTATCTGGAAGAGCTACATCGAAACGATCGGGGTCATGCAGCGCGAGTACGCCTTCGTCCCCCAGAGCCCCCTGCCGAACTACGGAGAGCTCGAGATCCGCTACGAGCGGGCCCTGTGGGACGTCGCGTCGGAGTCCCGCCAGCGCTATCGGGACGCCCTGGACGCCGGGATGAGCGAGGAGGACGCCTGGAACATGGCGTCGAGAGGGGCCTATGAACAGTTCCTCGACCGGACCCGGTGATGCCCTCAGGCGCGTGCTGCGGCTGAAGCTCTACGCCTTCTTCGCCGCGAGCGCGTTGACGGTGGCTGCTGTCGTCTTTATGGCCCTCCTCCTGACGGGAGGCGTCAGCCTGAGGGATCGGCGGGGACGCCTGGCCTTCGACAACGAGCTGAACCGCCTGGCCGCCGGAACGGAGCGCCGGCTGGGGGAGCTCTCGGCCATGACCCTGCAGCTCAGCCGGATGATCTCGCGGGGCGCGGAGCAGTTTCTGTCCGCTAAGGACCTCTCTCCGGACGGGCTGATGCGCCGGCCGGAGCTGCTGGAACCGCTTCTGGCGTCGCAGTTCGACCTCCTGATGCTCTCGCTGCAGCGCTCCCGCGCCACGGGGGCCTTCATGATCCTGAACGCCACGGCCAGCCTGCGCCTTCAGGAGGCCGTGACCTCCCGATCGGGGCTCTACCTCGTCAACTGGGCCCCGGACTTCGTCAACGGGTCCGCCCTTCAATACCAGCTGCTGCGGGGCCCCGCGGGGATCGCCCTGGACCGCGGATTCGCCATGGAGAAGGAGTGGGGCATGGAGTTCGACGTCCAGGGCGCGGACTACTTCTCCCTTCCCCAATCGCGGGCGGAGGAAACCCCGGAGGAAGCGGAACACGTCTGCCTGTGGTTCCCGGCGGCGCCCGTCCGGGGCACGGCGCGGCGCGCCATGCTGTGCGCGGCGCCCCTCGTCGATTCGCGAGGCAGCGCGTTCGGCGTCTGCGGCTTCGACCTCACGGACCTGTACTTCAAGAGGACCAACGTCCCCGCCTCCAACATCTACGAGGGGGCCTTCTGTGCGCTGGTCCCCATCGACGAGACGGGGCTGGACCTGTCGGGAGGCCTCATGTCGTGGCGCTACTTCGTTGACGAGGGGCCGGACGGCGCGGGGGTGGGAAAGATCCTCCGCACGGGAAGCCGGGAGGGCCTGACGGTGTATCAGGCCGAGGACGGCAGCGGCCTGGTGGGGGCCCACCGCACCCTGAGGGTGCAGCCCGCGAACCCGCCGGAGGGCGCCAGGGACTTTGCCTTCGCCCTCCTGGTGCCGAAGGAGAGCTACGACGCGGCGAGCCGCGCCC
>ERZ773099.385-NODE-385-length-38500-cov-6.702094_pt1 | contig 38500 bp, 36 predicted proteins | sample MGYA00511120_ERZ773099 | MGnify/ENA primary metagenome ERZ773099 (study PRJEB29015, sample SAMEA2738012) | human oral metagenome | biome: human oral; feature: human-associated habitat; material: dental | place: China | collected 2104 ... | reverse complement strand
GTGGGGGTCGCGAGTTCGAGCCTCGTTTTCCGCTCCATACGGCGACATAGCCAAGTGGTAAGGCAGGGGTCTGCAAAACCCCTATTCCCCAGTTCGAGTCTGGGTGTCGCCTCCAAAAGGATAAGCAGGGGAAGAACTGTTCCCTATAGACTGTTGCAGGAAGTTCCTTCTGCGGCAGTCTTTTTTTTAGGAAGGGGTGGCTGTATGAAGCAGTACCATGTGGCGGTTATCGCGGGCGATGGCATCGGCCCCGAGGTTTTGACTGAGGGACGGAAGGTTCTTCGTGCTGTCGCGCAGCTTGCGGGAACGTTTTCTGTTTCGTTTACGGAATTTCCGTGGGGCTGCGAATACTATTTGAAGACGGGATGCATGATGGAGGAAGACGGCATGGAAAAGCTTAAGGGATTTGATGCCGTCTATCTCGGTGCTGTAGGTTATCCCGGTGTGCCGGATCATGTTTCATTAGGTGGGCTTCTTCTGAAGATTCGCCGGGGTTTTGATGAGTATATCAACCTGCGTCCCGTGCATTTGCTTGAGGGTGCGCCTTGCCCCTTGAAAGATGTGGCGCGCGAGGATATAGACATGATTGTTGTGCGGGAAAACAGCGAGGGCGAATATGCAAATGTCGGTGCACGCCTTTACCAAGGAACTCCCGGGGAGATCGCCTTGCAAACCGGTGTGTTCTCGCGCAGGGGGACGGAACGCGTCATTCGCTATGCCTACGATCTGGCTCGGCGGGAAAAAAAGACGCTGACAAGCATCAGCAAGGGAAATGCACTTGGTTATTCCATGGTTTTTTGGGATGAGATTTTTCGCGAGGTGGGGGAAGATTATCCGGATGTCGAGACACATTCCTATCTCGTCGATGCTGCGAGCATGTTTTTTGTCAAGGATCCCAAGCGTTTCGAGGTCGTTGTGACAAGCAATCTTTTCGGTGATATCCTGACCGACCTTGGAGCGGCCATTGCAGGTGGCATGGGTCTGGCAGCGGGTGCGAACCTCAATCCTGAGAGGCGGTTCCCGTCCATGTTCGAGCCGATTCATGGCTCCGCGCCCGATATCGCAGGGCAGGGATTGGCGAATCCCTTGGCCGCTATTTGGTCCATCAGCCAGATGCTCGATTTCTGGGAAGAGCGGGTATGGGCGAAGAAAATCCTTTGCGCCATGGAACGGCTGCTTGTCGAAAAGAATACGCTTACCCCCGATCTGGGCGGTACGGCGCGGACGACTGATGTGGGAGATGCTGTCGTGCGGCTGCTTGAGGAAAGTGTTTGAAGTGGAGGAGCTATTTTGTCGCAGGAAAGACTGAGAAAAGAGATCGGGAAGAGGCGCACCTTTGCCATTATTTCGCATCCGGATGCGGGCAAGACGACGCTGACGGAAAAGCTGCTGCTCTACGGCGGCGCCATTCATCTGGCCGGTTCCATCAAGTCTCGCAAAACACAGCGCCATGCCGTTTCAGACTGGATGGAGATCGAGAAACAGCGCGGCATTTCCGTCACATCGAGTGTGCTTCAGTTCGATTATGAAGGGTATTGCATCAATATCCTTGATACGCCGGGACATCAGGATTTCAGCGAGGATACATATCGAACTCTGATGGCTGTTGACAGTGCTGTCATGATTCTTGATGTGGCAAAAGGCGTCGAGGCGCAGACAAAAAAGCTGTTCAAGGTTTGCCGTGACAGGCATATCCCTATTTTTACCTTCGTGAACAAGCTGGATCGCTTTGGCAAGGTGCCGCTTGATATCATGGATGAGCTTGAGGAAGTCTTGGGGATTCGCTCTTATCCGATGAATTGGCCGATTGGCACAGACGGCAGTTACAAAGGAGTTTACGATCGCGAACGGCGTGAAGTGGAGCTTTTTGCAGCGGATGCGAGTCACGGGCAGACAGAGCGTGTATCCGTCAAAGGCTCTGTTGATGACGACGCCTTTATGGCACAGCTTACGGAGGAAGAACGGCAGACACTCAGGGAGGACATAGAGCTTCTCGATACGGCAGGAGAGGCTTTTGACCGTGCACGGATCGATAAAGGCGAGCTCACGCCGATGTTTTTCGGCTCTGCTATGACAAACTTCGGGGTGAAGAATTTCCTGGAGGAATATCTGCGATTGGCTCCTGCGCCTGCTCCGCGAGCCTCGTCTGAGGGTCTTGTCAAACCGGATGATGAGAAGTTTTCTGCCTTCGTATTCAAGATCCAGGCGAATATGAATCCGGCGCATCGCGACAGGCTGGCTTTTATCCGTATTGTTTCGGGAGAGTTCGGGCGCAACATGAACGTGTGGCATGAAAAGTCCGGCAAGATTATCAAACTCGCCCAGCCGCAGCAATTTTTGGCGCAGGACCGCCAAATTATAGACGAGGCTTTTCCGGGGGATATTGTTGGGCTTTTCGATCCGGGGATTTTCTCGATCGGGGATACGCTGACGGATGTCTCGCGCAAGTTCAAGTACGAAGATTTTCCCGTGTTTCCGCCGGAGAAGTTTGCACGCGTTTCTACAAAGGATACGATGAAACGCAAGCAGTTTGTCAAAGGAATCGAACAGCTGACGCAGGAAGGAGCCATACAGCTTTTTGTGCAGGAAGGCGCCGGTGCGGAAGCCTATATCGTCGGCACGGTCGGTACATTGCAGTTCGAGGTTTTGGAATACCGCCTCAAGAACGAGTATAATGTCGATATCATCCTTCAGATGCAGCCTTACGAAGTTGCGCGGTGGCTTGCCTTTCCGGATGGACGCGAGGTGCTTCCGGCTTCGTTGAAGGGCGCTGACCGAGGGATGTTTGTACGTGACCGTCGGGGCAATCCTGTGCTCCTCGTGAACAATGAATGGGCCTTGGGATGGATTCTTGACAACAATCCGGACTTGGAACTCCATGCGGTTCCCGTCGATCGCAGGGAAGTTTAAGGAAGCGCTGATATATTCAGCACCGCCATTTTGACGAAATCTTCTTTCTTGCCGAACCGCAAATTTCATAGTAGAATGGGGAAAGCAACGATGGGTGCATTGGCGCGTCACCGGTATGAAAACAGCCCAAGGGTCTGTGCCTATGGCCGAGTCGCTGGGATTTTTATGGCGGTTCATTGTTTTTTGGATGGAGGCTGTTTGCTTTGAAGAGCATGACGGGGTTTGGTGCAGCAGGCCAGGAAAACGAAAATTATAAGGTTCATGTTGAAGTGAAATCGGTCAACCAGCGTTATCTTGATATTTCCTTTTCCATGCCTCGGGTGCTCAATGTTTTTGAAAATGATATGCGCAAAGTCATCAAAAATTTTTCGGCACGCGGCAAGGTGGATGTCAATATTATTTTCCATGACAAGAGGGAAAAGGAAGCGAGGGTCTTTGTCGACAAGAATTTGGCCCACGCTTACCGGGAGGCCCTTTATGAACTGAGTGATTCCCTGCATTTGACACCGCCTTCCGATGTATGTAAAATAGCGGTATATCCTGATGTGCTTCGAGTGCAGGAGGAGAGCCGTGATATCCTCGACAGCAGGGAATTGCTTTTTATGTCGTTGGAGCGTGCGCTGCACCACTTTTCTGAGATGCGCGAGCGGGAAGGCGAGCATACGCGGCGAGATTTTGACGCTCGTCTCGATTTTCTGGGCGGAGCCGTGGAAAAGCTTGCTTTCTATGAGCCGGAAATCGTCGGAAAGTACCGCGCGCATTTGTCTGCGGTTCTTAACGATATGCTCAAGGGACAGGGTATTGATGAGATGCGCATCCTGCAGGAAACGGTGCTTTATGCGGATCGCATCAGCTATAATGAGGAGATTGTGCGTCTGAAAAGCCATATCGCTCAGTTTCGGGAAACCATCGAGGAAATGCATGAGCCAATCGGCAGGAAGCTGGATTTTCTGATACAGGAGATCAATCGAGAGGCAAATACCATTGGCTCAAAGGCGAATTTTACGCAGGCAGCGAAACTCGTTGTCGAAATCAAGAGCGAGGTTGAGAAGCTGCGTGAGCAGGTGCAGAATATCGAGTGAGCAGGGGGCTGGCATGGACATCAAGCTCATCAACATAGGGTTCGGGAATATCGTCTCGGCCAATCGCGTCGTGGCAATCGTCAGTCCGGAATCAGCTCCGATCAAGCGTATTGTGCAGGAGGCAAGGGACGACGGACGTATTATCGATGCAACATACGGCAGGCGCACGCGTGCCGTCATCGTCATGGACAGCGATCATGTAATTCTTTCGGCAGTGCAGCCGGAAACCATGGCGCATCGTGTGCTTGAGTCCGATGATGTGGATACGAAAATGAAAGAGGACGGAAAATGAGGAAAGGACTCTTAGTCGTTGTTTCCGGCCCTTCGGGTGCAGGAAAAGGCACGATTTGCCAGGCGCTTTTGGAAAAAGCGGCCGGTCTTGCCTATTCGGTTTCCGCCACGACGCGTCAACCGCGCGAGGGGGAGATTGAGGGTGAGAGCTATTATTTTCTTACGGTTGCAGCCTTTGAGGAAATGATCGAGAGCGATGCCTTGCTTGAATGGGCCAAGGTGTATGACAATTACTATGGAACGCCTCTGAAAAAGATCGAGGAAAAACTTGCAGCCGGAGAGGATATCCTGCTGGAAATCGATACGCAGGGCGCGATGAAGGTACAGGAGAAATTTCCCGACGGCGTCTATATCTTCATTTTGCCGCCGTCGCTTGCAGAACTTGAGCGTCGTATTCGCGGACGTGATACGGAAACGGAAGAGGTGCTCAAAAAGCGTCTCGGGGCGGCCGTCGATGAAATCAGGGCAGGACGCCGTTATAAGTACGTTGTCACGAACGATGAGGTGGGAAAAGCGGTCGAAACCATTTTTGGTATTTTGGCGGCGGAGCGTCATCTTGTTTCTCGCAGCGGGGAGCTTTTTGACAGGATGGAAACAGGAAGGAATGATTAAGGCATGAGCATGGCGGATCCTTCAATCAACAAATTGTTGGAAAGGGTGGACAGTCGCTATACGCTTGTTGTTCTCGCGGCGAAACGCGCAAGGCAGCTTTTGGATGGAGAGCCGCCAAAAGTGGAAGCATCCTCTACAAAGGATGTAACTGTCGCCCTGGAAGAGATATCGGAGGGCGATATTCTTTACAAGCGCAATAAAGGCGGCATCAAATAATGGTTTTCGAAGGGAAGAAGATCGTTCTGGGCGTTACAGGCGGCATCGCCGCCTATAAGGCTGTGGAAATAGCGAGCCGTCTCAGAAAAAAAGGGGCGGAAGTCCATGTCATCATGACGCAGGAAGCGACCCATTTTGTCGCTCCCCTGACGTTCCGTGAAATCACAGGACAGCCGGTGACAACGGATATGTGGACCGAGCCGTCGCATTGGCATGTCGCTCATATCGCTTTGGCGCAGTTGGCCGAGGTTTTTCTTATTGCTCCTGCTACGGCGAATATCATTGCGAAAGCGGCTGCCGGGATTGCGGATGATATGTTGACAACAACGCTTCTGGCTGTCAAAGCGCCGATTTTTTTTGCGCCGGCTATGAACAGTGCGATGTATGAAAATCCTGTGACGCAGGAAAATATCGCGAAACTTTTGCGGCTTGGCTGGCATAAGATCGAACCGGCTGAGGGGTATTTGGCCTGCGGCACGGCAGGCGTGGGGCGCTTGCCCGAGCCTGTGGATATTATAGGTGAGATGGAGAAAACCTTGTCCGTGAGCGCTTCCCTGTACGGCAGGAAGGTGTTGGTGACAGCAGGCGGCACGCTTGAGGCGCTCGATCCCGTGCGGTTCATTGGCAACCGTTCGAGCGGCAAGATGGGCTATGCCATTGCGAAGGAAGCTGCACGACGCGGCGCGGAGGTCGTTCTTGTTGCGGGGGGGACGGTGGCTTTGCCGGATCCGCCGGGGATGCGTGTCCTTCACACGGAATCGGCTATTGCCATGCGCGAGGCAGTGCTGCAAGAGGCCGTCGAGGCGGATATCATCATCAAGGCAGCGGCTGTTGCCGATTACCGTCCTAAGGAAGCCGCGAGCCAAAAAATCAAGAAGAACGCGGAAGAATTTACTCTCGTTTTGGAGAAGAACCCCGATATTCTACTGGAACTCGGTGCGCACAAAAAGCCGGGACAGATTCTTGTCGGCTTTGCAGCCGAGACGCAGAATCTTATGGAATACGCGCAGCGGAAACTCACGAAGAAAAATCTCGATTTCATTGTGGCCAATGATGTGACGCGCACGGGTGCCGGCTTCAATACGGAGACGAATCTCGTGAAGATTCTCTCGCGCAACGGCTCTGTTGAGGAAGTCCCGCTGATGGGAAAGGACGCGTTAGCAGCCTTGATTCTTGACCGCGTAGAATTCCTACAAAAATAGTTGACATTTGTTATCCTTTCCCTTATAATGAGGTCAAATCGAATATCACTCATCAAGAGCAGTGGAGGGACTGGCCCGAAGAAGCTGCGGCAACCGTTGACAAGATCAAAAAGGTGCCAATTCCTGTAGGTTTTTGCCTATAAGATGGGAGCAAAGAAAAACTCTCTTTTTGTAGGAAAGAGAGTTTTTTGATTGATGAGGCAAGTGTGGGGTGGAACGATGCGTGTTCCGTATTTGAAATGCGGTGAATTTCGGACAAACCCATGCGGCGATTTTCCGAAGGCAGCTGCTTGATTCACTGAAGGGCTGCATGGACAAGGACGGTCGCACCTTGTTTTTTTGCTTTGCCGCAGGCGACGGCGGCAGAATGGAGTTTAGCATGAGCAAAACGGTATTGTTCACTTCCGAGTCGGTGACGGAAGGCCATCCCGATAAGATGGCAGATCAGATTTCTGACGCGATTCTCGACGCGATTCTCGCACAAGATCCCATGGGCCGCGTGGCCTGCGAAACGCTGGTGACGACGGGGCAGGTGCATGTAGTCGGTGAAATCTCGACTTCGTGCTATATTGATATTCCGCATATCATCCGCCAGACAGTGGAAAATATTGGCTATACGCGCGCCAAGTACGGTTTTGATGCAGCGACATGCGGCATTCTCGTGTCCCTTGATGAACAGTCTGCAGATATCGCGCTCGGCGTTGACAAAGCGCTTGAGGCGAAGGCCGGCGAATCCGATGTGGCGGATTCCATCGGCGCGGGCGATCAGGGTATGATGTTTGGTTATGCGACGAATGAGACGCCCGAGTTCATGCCTTTGCCGATTGCGTTGGCACAGCGCCTTGCACGCCGCTTGGCCGAGGTGCGCAAGAACGGCGATCTCGCCTACCTGCGTCCTGACGGCAAGACGCAGGTGACGGTTCGTTACGAGGACGGCAAGCCGGTTGCTGTCGATACCATCGTCATCTCGACGCAGCATGATCCGGAAGTCGATTTGGAGACGATCCGCAAGGATATGATTGAAAAGGTCATCAAGACGGTTGTTCCGGCGGAGCTTCTGACGGCGGATACAAAATACTTCGTAAATCCGACGGGCAAGTTCGTCATCGGCGGCCCGCAGGGAGATTCGGGTCTTACAGGCAGAAAGATCATCGTCGATACTTATGGTGGCATGGCACGTCACGGCGGCGGTGCGTTCTCGGGCAAGGATCCCACGAAGGTTGACCGTTCTGCAGCCTATGCTGCACGTTATGTGGCGAAGAATGTCGTCGCGGCGGGTCTTGCCGACCGCTGCGAGATTCAGCTCGCCTATGCGATCGGTGTTGCGCGCCCCGTTTCCATCATGGTTGATACATTCGGCACGAACAAGGTAGACGAGGTATTGATTGAGAAGATCGTACACGAGAATTTCGATTTGCGCCCGGCGTCCATTATCAACAATCTGGATCTGCGTCGTCCGATTTACGGACAAACGGCAGCTTACGGGCACTTCGGCCGTACGGATGTCGAATTGCCGTGGGAAGCGACGGACAAGGCGGCAGCACTCAAGAAAGCCGCCGGTATTTGAGGATAGGGAAAAGGCGAAAGGGTCTATCATCCGCTGCAGGCATGCAGCAAGAAAGCTGCTTTCAGTACGACGGACGTTTTGCCTGTTTTAAGAAAAGTGCTTGACGAAAAAAATTATATATGATAAGATAGTCGAGTAATTCAAGAAGAGGCCGCCGCTTCTCACCTGTTGGCACGTGGTCAGTCAGGTTCATATTGCTCTGTGCAAGATGAAGGGTGGCGTTTGCCGCCCTTTTATTTTTGACTTGTTTACCAGGAGGTGTTTTCCCATTAGCAGGGAATCTTTAAGGATCAATGAGGAAATCCGTATTCGGGAGGTACGCGTAACGAGCGCGTCGGGCGAACAGCTCGGCATTATGCAGACGCGCGATGCCTTGCGGATGGCGGAGGAGCAGCATCTCGATCTTGTCGAGGTTGCGCCGAAAGCGAAACCTCCGGTATGCCGTATCATGGATTTCGGCAAATATCGCTATGAACAGCAAAAAAGGGAGAAAGAGGCAAAGAAGAGACAGAAGGTCATCACGGTCAAGGAAGTCAAGCTGCGCCCCAATATTGAGCAGCATGATTTTGACGTGAAGCTTAAAAATGCTCTTCGTTTTCTTGAAGAAGGAAACAAGGTCAAGGTTACCATCATGTTCCGTGGCCGTGAATTGTCGCATCCCGAGCTTGGCAGGGAAGTTCTGGACAAGGTTTCCGCCCAGCTCAAGGAACTTGTTTCCATCGAAAGGGATGCCAAGCTCGAAGGCAAAAACATGACGATGATCTTAGCCCCGAAAGCCCAAACCAAAGGAGGAAAACAATAATGCCAAAGGTCAAGACACGCAGGGCAGCTGCAAAGCGTTTCACCATAACGGGTTCTGGTGAGTTTAAGAGGAACAAGGCGTTCAAGAGCCATATCCTGGAGAAGAAGACGAGAAAGCGCAAGCGCAATCTCCGCAAGGCTGCTCTTATCGCGGAAGCAGATCATAAGCGCGTAAGGAAGATGCTTCCCAACGTTTGAGGAATTATAAACCGATAGATTTCGGATAGATATTGGAGGAATGGAATATGCCAAGAGTAAAAACCGGCGTAACCGCACATCGACGCCATAAAAAGATTTTGAAGTTGGCCAAGGGATACCGCGGAGCGAAGAGCAAGCAGTTCAAGAAGGCCAATGAGACCGTCATGAAGGCTCTTTATTACGCCCGTCGCGATCGTCGCGCGAAGAAGGGTGAGTTCCGCAAACTCTGGATTGCCCGCATCAATGCAGCAGCTCGCATGAACGGCATTTCCTACAGCCGTCTCATCAACGGCCTTACAAAGGCCGGCGTCGAGGTCAACCGTAAGATGTTTGCAGACCTTGCGGTTCATGACGAGAAGGCGTTTGCTCAGCTCGTCGCCATCGCAAAGGAAAACCAGTAAGAATATGATGAAGGGGAGGCCTATGCCTTCCCTTTTTTTATACGAGGAGCATGGAATCGTTGGCTCGTAGGAGGAGACGATGGAGCGGATCGAAAGTGCCCAGAATAAAAAGATCAAATGGATTGCAGGTTTGAAGCAAAAGCAGAGGCGCAAGGCGGAAGGTGCTTTCATCGCTGAAGGAGTGCGCCTTTGCGAAATGGCGGCTTTGTCCGGTTGGCGGCTGCGCCTTTGTCTCTTTACGCCGGAAAGGGCGCAGGAAGCGCGTGCGAAGCGGCTTTTGGAGCAAATAGCGGCGATGGGCTGTCCTCTTTATGAGACATCGCACGAGGTCTATAAAAAGGCGAGCGACACCGAGACGCCGCAGGGCATTTTGCTTGTGTTGGAGGAAAAGGCCACGTCCCTTGCGGAACTTTGCACCGAAAAGAAGTGCGGCATGAGAACCGCTTCTGAAGCACGGGCGGTGGACATCGCCAAAGGGTCACCGGAGAAGAACGGGTCTTTGCTTGTGGTGCTCGACGGCGTACAGGATCCGGGTAATGCGGGGACGATTTTACGCACGGCGGATGCGGCCGGTGCGGATGGCGTCATACTCCTGCACAATACCCTGGACGTTTTTTCTGGCAAGGCGGTGCGCGCCAGTATGGGATCGATTTTTCATTTGCCGCTTGTTTCGGATGTTTCACGGCAGGAGCTGCAGGATTTTTTATGTCGGGAAGGCATCGACTTGTTGGCAGCGGTTCTCGATGAGGCGGCAAGGCCGTATTATGAAGCAAATTACAATGGCGGCATCGCGCTTGCCTTTGGCAATGAGGGAAAGGGAATCTCAAGCGAACTTCAAGCGATGGCTGCTCAGAAAATCTTTATTCCGATGTTTGGACAGGCGGAATCGCTCAATGTTTCCACGGCTGCTGCCCTTGTGCTCTATGAGGCGGCCGCCGTAAGGCGAGGATTTGGCCGTCATTCCCAATAGAGGTAAACGGCGAGCACTCCTTTGGCAAGGGAAATGCTGAAGGAAGAGCTTCCGACAGCGAATTCGTTGGAGACGGCATACGGCTCGTGCTGGCTGAGACGAGCGCTTTGGAGCGGCCAGACGGTGCCTTCAAGATTTACGCCAAGGCATTCTTCCGTCATGGGCAGGAGTGAAATCGCTTTTGCTTTTTTTTCTGCGGCAAAGGCAAGGCGTTCATTTCCTCGCAGGAAGAAGCACGCTTCTTTCTCGTCGGCAAGAAGCCCCGGCAGATGCATGTGCGCGAAGGAAAAAATTGTGCTCATGGCGTGATCGAAGCGTCCGCCGAAAGCACCGGTGATGAGCAGGAAGCAGGGAGTATGTGCTTCCTTGAGGCGATGCAAAGCGATTTGGGTATCTGTCAAATCTTTTCGGGGGCTGAAGTGCTCTGTTCTTACGCCTGAGGCCAAAGCCCAGTCCCATGCCTGGGGAGAGGCGCTGTCTCCGTCCCCGATCAGCCGTTCCGGCAAGAGTCTCATTTCGTGGCAGATGTCAATGCCGTGGTCAAGCGCCCAAAGATGGCCGCGTCGGGCGGCGCTCAGCCAGTCCTTGGCGGGAGCACGGCCGCCTGTGACGAGGGTATAGATGCTGTCGGGCAGGTCATAGGAAAAAATGAGCCGCCCTTGCGGCAGGAGAAATTCATTTGCAGGCATTCTTTTGCCTCCTTGTATGCTTATGGTGTCTTGTCAACCGTGTGGCATCGTACCTGTTTAGCGTATCATGCTTTTCTGCATTCTGCAATTCCTGTCCGGCAGTTTGGAAGGTTTTTTGCTCTTTATGTGTAACTATACAGTATAGAGCCGTATGCTTCTGCCGGATATGGGAGCCGTGGCATTCGCTGCTTTAGAGCTTAGGGATTCAATTTGATTTTACTTGGAGAGGAGTTGGCAGTATGCTGAACTTTACCTATTATGGACATGCCTCATTTTTGCTCGATGACGGGAAGGCAAAAGTTTTGACGGATCCATTTCTTACAGGCAATCCTCTGGCGGCTATTGCGCCTGAAGAGGTGACGTGCGACTATATCTTGCTGACCCATGCCCACAGCGACCATCTCGGTGATGCAGCGGCCATCGCCAAGCGTACGGGAGCAACCATCATCGGAATCCCGGAGGTTCTCAACGTCTGTTTGGAACAGGAGAACGGCCTTAAGACGCATGGCATGAATATCGGCGGTTCGGTGAAACTTCCGTTCGGCAAAGTTCGCATGACGATGGCATGGCACAGCTCAGGGGTGTCCGGCGGCATTGCCTGCGGTTATGTCATTCATATGGCAGGTTTGAATGTTTATTTTGCGGGCGATACGGCGCTTTTCAGTGACATGAAGCTCATCGGACAGAAGGATCCCTTGGATTATGCCATCCTGCCCATCGGAGACAATTACACGATGGGGCTTGAGGATGCCGCTCTTGCCGCACAGTGGCTCAATACCAAGAATGTCATTCCGATTCATTATAATACATGGCCTGTTGTCGCGCAGGATGCCGCGAAATACAAGGAAGTGACCGAGGAGATGACGCGTGCTGCCGTGCACATTGTGAAGCCCGGAGGCTCGCTGGAGCTTGTATGAAAAAAAGCAGGCTCGTGGTTCTTTTGGGGCCTACAGCCGTGGGGAAAACGGCGCTGTCCTTGGCTCTGGCCAGGAAACTTGGAGCGGAGATCATCTCGGGAGACTCCATGCTCTTTTATCGGGGCTTCGATATCGGCACGGCAAAACCGACGCTTGAGGAAAGGGAGGTTGTGCCGCATCACCTCATTGATATACTCGAACCGTCGGCTTCGTTCAGCGTAATGGATTTTCAGCGCCTGGCCGCAAAAAAGATTGCTTGCATCGAAGCACGGGGCAGGCTACCGTTTATCGTCGGCGGCACGGGGCTTTACATCAAATCTCTGCTTGAGGGATATGCGTTCAATAAAACTGCAGGCAATGCGGCTTACCGTGAGCGGATTGAGACCATGGCGCAGGAGAAGGGCAAGGATTTTGTGCATGGGCTTTTGCAAAAGGTTGATCCGGAAGCGGCAGGACGCCTTCATGTCAATGATTTCAGGCGCGTCGTTCGTGCTCTTGAAGTCGCTGCTCTGGGGCAGGAGCGCATTTCAAAAAGCCGTGAAGCAGAGGCTGGAGGCCTTGTTTATGATGCCTATGTCGTCGGGCTTAGGCGCGATCGGCAGAAGCTGTACGAACGAATTGAAGAACGGGTCGATATCATGCTGCGAGATGGATTGGAAGAGGAAGTGCGGCATCTGCTTTCGGGTGGCGTATCCGCTGCGTGCCAGGCTATGAAGGGCATTGGCTACAAGGAAACAGTGGCATATCTTGCCGGTTGCATGGACAGGTCGGAGGCTGAGGAGGAAATCAAGAAGGCGACGCGTCATTTTGCGAAACGCCAGATGACTTGGTTTAGAAAAATGCCCTACATCCATTGGTATGATGCCGAAAACATTTCCGAAGAGATGCTTTGCACCAAGATTTATACGGATATAAGGCGGTTTTTCATGGTACGCTGCAAATGAATTGTAAAAAGGGGGGCTTGGAATGCCGGTAAAACCAGTCAATTTGCAAGATAATTTTTTGAATCAGATGCGCAGGGAAAACAAGGCGGTCAGCATACACTTGCTCAATGGATTTCAAATGAAGGGGTATGTCCGGGGCTTTGATAATTTTACGGTAGTACTGGAGATTTCAGGGAAGCAGCATTTGATTTACAAGCATGCCATATCCACGGTTGCTGCGACGAAACTTGCATCTGCCGGCGAGGCCGAAAAGAGGAGCGAATAGAGGAAAGCCTTCTCCGCCGTAAGGGAGAAGGCTTTTTTGAGGAAGGGGTACGGATTTGCGAAAGCGCGGTTTTGAAATCATTGAAGAATATCGGGGGAAAGGAATCGAATTGCCTGAACGCAAGACTTCGGGCAGTGCTGGATATGATCTTGCGGCGGCGTGTGACTGTATATTAAAGCGCGGGGAAGTGGCGATTATACCGACAGGACTCAAGGCGTATATGCAGAAGAATGAATATCTGGGGCTGCATATACGCTCGGGACTTTCGCTCAAGCATTGTCTGATGCTCATCAACAGCCAGGGCATTATTGATTCGGATTACTATAACAATGCAGACAACGACGGGCATATCATGGCAGCCGTCCTGAATCTCGGGGAAAAAGATGTTTTCGTGGAAAAGGGCATGCGCATCGCACAGGGGATTTTCTACAAATACCTTGTTGTCGATGGCGATGAGGCCGGCCGGGGAGTGAGCCGCCAAGGCGGCTTTGGCTCGACGGGGGAGGAATGAGGCAAGCGCCGGCAGTGCGGCGAGGCAGATACAGCGGCTGCGGTTATTTCACCGAGAGAAGCATCCCGCGGATTTTCTCTTCGTCCGGGGTCACATAGAGCGTTTTTTGATGCGTGAAGATGACAAAGCCGGGACGGGAGCCAGATGGTTTTTTCACGTAGCGGCGGTATGTGTAGTCAACAGGTATGTTGGAAGAATCCTGCGCTTTGCTGAAATGAGCGGCGAGCTGTGCGGCGAGAAACAGACTCTCCTCGGTCGGCTCTTCGCCCGCAAGGCGCAGGATGACATGGGAGCCTGGAATATCCTTGGCATGAAGCCATAGATCGTCCGGTGCAGCCGTCTGAAATGTCAGGCGGTCGTTCTGGTTATTGTTCTTTCCCACGAGGATTTCCTGCCCGCTTTCTGTTTTGAAGCGGAAGGGGGAGGAAGGTTTGTCCTGGCGTTTTTTCTTCAGCTGTTCCTGCAAAAAGCCGTTTTTGATGAGTTCCTCTTTGATTTCCTCGATTTCTGTCAGAGAGGAAGAGGATTCCAGAGAGTTTTCAATACTTGCCAGGTAGCGGATGCTTTCCCTGCAAAAGGAAATCTGCTCATCGAGAAGTTTTTGCGCACGCTTGAGCTTGTCGTATTTGTGGTAGAAGGCCTGCATGTTTTGGCTCAAAGTCAGGCGTTGGTTGAGCGGCAGGGTTATTTTTCCGCCGACTTCACTGTAAATATCATCGACGGTGACGGCAGCATCTTCGTGGTCGCGGAAGAGATGCGCGTATGTCATAAGATTGTCCCCGAGCTTTTTGTATTCCTCGGCATTTTCTGCTTGGGTGAGTTCTTCGCTCAGGACGGTGAGTTTGTTTTCTGCGCGCGCAAGCTCCGTTCGAACGAATTTTTTCAGGCGTTCCTTTTCCGGTGGCGTATAAATCCCCGTGAGGAGGGTCGCTTTTTCCAGCATTTCGCTGATGGTGGGAAAGGAAAGCAGAGTTTCTTTGCCCATGTGATGCAGCAGGAAAGGGGAGGTAGCGAGGACTTTTCGGTTGGCGTCAAGGATGAGGCAGGGGGCGGGTTCTTCCTTTATGCAGGCGGCAATGACGCTTTCGAGGGCGCAGCGAAGCTCAGCACGGTCTTTGGCGTCGAGTTCGGCGCTTGTCATCGTTTCGGGCAGTCCGGCAGTGAATAAGGTTTCCCGTACCGTGCCGGGACCGAAGCCGAGACAAGCGTTCAGCAGAGCCTTATAGAGGGTTGCTTCGGGATTCCGGGCGATGCGCTTTATGATGGCGTCCATATCTGTTGTACGCGGATCAAGCTTATCTTGTGCCGGCGGCGGCAGGTACTCACGTCCGGGAAGAACCGTGCGGGTGCGGCTGTTTGCGCTGCCTACCTTGCGCAGGGCGTCGAGAATCATGCCGTCCTGTACCAGAATGATATTGCTGTATTTGCCGATGAGCTCGATGAGCAGCGTTTTTGTGACGATCTTGCCTCCTGCCGCAAGTGCGTCGAAATCAAGTGCGATGATTCGATCAAGGCCGAACTGGCGTATATCGGCAATGCGGCTTCCCTCGAGGTGTTTGCGCAGAACCATGCAGAAGAGCGGCGGTTCGACGGGATTCTCGGGTTGCTTTTCCGCGAGAAAAACTGCGGGAGCCTGTGGGTTTGCCGCGATGTGCAAAAGGCAGCTGCGGCCGGGCTGTCGTATATTGAGGAAGACGGAGCTTTTGTTGGGCTGCGTGATCTTGTCTATGCGTCCGCCAAGAAGTGCGTTATGCAGCTCCTTCGTGAGCGGGTATGTCGAAAATCCATCGAGGCTCATGGGATTCACCTGTTCTTTCGGGTTAGAATATTGAAGGGTATGATAAAGTATAGCATTGATGTCTTTCTGCGGTCAATTATAAGAAAGAAGCCGAGGAGGCGGCACCCAGGAATGGATGCCGCCTCCTCGGCTTCTTGTTTTTGTAAAGTATACGCGCAAACGTCCATTTTGTGATATTGTGCGCCGCCTTGCCGTGAAAACGGACAATCTGTCTGCGCCTTTTGGCTGCTTTCCTGACAGAGTGTTTAGTCTAGATGGAACTTGCTCACAGCTTTTTGCAAATCTTGGGCCATGTTTGCGAGAGTGGCGCTTGAGGCAGCAATCTCCTGCATGGAAGCTGCCTGTTCCTGGGATACGGCAGAAACGTTTTCCGCATTGCTTTGTACGGAATCGGATACGGACTTGAGCTTATGTACAGATTCCTCCATGCGCATGTTTTTCGTATGGATTTTCTGCGTACTTTCAAGAATGCCCGAAACTTTGGCAGAGAGCTCCTGTACGACCGCAGCGATGCGATCGAATCGTCTGCTTGCTCGATGCACCTGCTCGACTCCTTCGCTGACGTGCTCCTTTTGATCCTGCATGACCTTGAAGGTTTCTTCGATGCGTTTGGCATTGTCGGTAATCAGGTTTGTGATTTCCTGCGCGGCGCCTTCCGACTGTTCGGCCAGCTTCCTGACCTCTTCCGCCACGACAGTGAAGCCGCGTCCTTGTTCCCCGGCGCGGGCAGCCTCGATGGCGGCGTTTAGGGCAAGAAGGTTTGTTTGTTCGGCGATCTGTGTAATCATCTCGACGATTTCTGAGATGCGCTTGGAGCTTTCGTAGAGTGCGGTCACAGCCCCTGCGACATCTTGTGAGCTCTCGTTGAGGACCTGCATTCCTTTGACGGCTACGTTGAGGCCTTGTTGTCCTTCGGTCGTTGCGGTTTCGACGCGTTCCACTGCATTCGAAACATCGCCGACGCCTGTATTGATTTCGTTCATGGCCGTTGTGATATCGTTTACTGTTTGCAGGGATTCTGTTACGACATGGCTTTGTTCTTGCGCCTCGCCGGTGATTCTGACGACAGCCTCGGATGTTTGCTGTGCACCTTGGGCGGATTGGTCAGCGGAAGCGGTAAGCTCTTCCGATGAGGCGGCAAGCTGCTCGGATGTTTGGGCTGTCTGGCGGATGAGGCTTTGCAAGCCGTTTGTCATCTGGCAGAAGCTGTTGTGCAGACTGCCGATTTCATCCTGGCGGTCAGTTGGAGCCATATGGGTTGTCAGATCACCTTGCGCCACTTTTGTGGCAACAGCGGCGAGTTCCTCGATGGGGTGGGAGATGGAACGGGCAATGTAATAGAGAATACTGCCCAAAAGGAGCAGGGCGGTGAGGGCGCAAGCGATCATGAGCCATTTGAGGTGTGCGACAGCGGCAAAGATTTCCTCTTGCGGCACAAAGAGGATCAAAGACCAGCCGGTATCGCCCACGGGGTGTACGGCATAAAACATATCGACGCCTTGGTAGCTTGATTCAAAGAAAATAGGTTCTTTGGAGAGGAATTTTTTTGCTTTGTCCTCGCCTTCGTCGTGCACATTATCGTCAAGCGTCAGCGCGGGATGGGCGATGAAGCGTCCGGAAGCATCGAGCATGAAAGCCTCGCCCGTTTCGCCTACCTTGAAGGAAGCGACTTTCTTTTCAATCTCGTCGAAAAGGATATCTGCGGCGACAACCCCCAAGAGCTCATTATTGTTTCGCACGGCTTTGCTCAAGGTCACGACTTTGATGTTTTGGAAACTGTCCATATAGATATCGGAGATCTGCACGCCGTCTTTTTGGACAGCTTCTTTGTACCAATCTCGAGAAGTCGCGTCGAATTCGGACTTGGGCACGACGCCCTCCTGACTGTCAAGGAAATCGCGTTCCGGAAAGCCGATAAAAAGTGTATTGACCTCGCTGCGTTTCATGAAACTTGCACCGATGGGGGCAAAGGCTTCATTTGAAGGAAGGTTGCCTGCCCAAGCTTCTGTCAGCCCATCGAGGACATCTCTCTGTCTTTGGATTGTTTCGTTGACCTGTTCCGCATCAAGCTCGGCCAGCGTCATCATTTCTTTTTGGGTCGCCTCGATAAGAAGCGTACTGGCGTTCCAGTAGCTGAATATGGAGACGGCGAAAAAGATGATGCAGAAGGGAATTCCTACCCAGAGAAGCATCTTTACTCGTAATTTCATTGCTGTACCCCCTGAAAAGTCCTAATAATAATGGAAATATACGGATTTATATAGTAAAATAATACTATATTTAATCAAGAAAAGCAAGAAGTTTTGCGACTAAATAGGAAAATCTTCTGATTAAAACCAGGACATAAATGTATTATGAAAGTTTTATGGCTTTAAAAAGTGAAGTGTTGCCGGACAATCTGGAAAATATTTGTTTTGAGAGAAGGGAGGAGCAAGTTAAAAATATTGTTAGGCAACCAGGGCTTTTGGGTCAATTTTATCAAATGGAAAATGATTTGACATTGCAGAACAACTATAATAGAATTGTACTGTTATATACATGGTTGCTAACTAGGAGGAAGTCGGACAAAAATGAATGTAAATGAAAAGTTGAGGAATATCGCAATCATCGCCCACGTTGACCACGGCAAGACGACGTTGGTGGACGCGATGCTCAGGCAAAGCCATGTTTTCCGCTCGAACGAGCAGGTTGCCGAGCGCGTTATGGATTCTGGTGACCTGGAGCGTGAGCGCGGTATCACGATTCTTTCCAAGAATACATCCATTCTCTATAATGACGTAAAGATCAATATCGTCGATACGCCGGGTCATGCCGATTTCGGCGGCGAAGTGGAACGCGTGCTCAATATGGTGGATGGAGTGCTGTTGCTTGTCGATGCCTTTGAGGGTCCGATGCCTCAGACGAAGTATGTGCTCAGGAAGGCGCTTGAACAAAAACTCAAGCCCATTGTCGTCATCAATAAGATCGACCGTCCTGACCAGCGTGTCGATGATGTGTATGATGAGGTTCTTGAGCTTTTCATGGAACTTGACGCTGACGACGAGCAGCTTGATTTCCCTTGTATCTATGCGACGGCTCGCGAGGGTGTGGCAAAGTATCAAATGGAGGACGAAAGCAGCAGTCTTGAGCCGCTGATGGAAACAATCGTCAAGGAGATCCCTCCTCCATCGGGCGATGCGGACGGCACGCTCCAAATGATGGTTACTACACTCGAGGCCGATGAATATGTGGGAAAGGTTGCTGTTGGCCGCATCATTCGCGGCAGTGTCAAGGCGAACCAAGGGGTTGCGCTTATCAGTGGCGATCACGAGTCGAAGGCGCGCGTCGGCAAGGTGTTTGTTTATCAAGGCCTGAAACGTGTCGAGGTGCCCGAGGCAGGGCTCGGGGAAATCGTTGCTTTGACGGGGCTGGGGGAGGTCAGTATTGGCTATACAGTGGCGGATGCGGAAAACCCGGAGGCTCTGCCGACCATCAACATTGACGAGCCGACACTTTCCATGACCTTTGGTGTCAATACGAGCCCGTTTGCCGGCAGGGAAGGCCAGTTCGTCACCTCGCGTCATTTGCGCGACCGACTTTTCAGGGAAGTCGAAACGAATGTGAGCCTGCGCGTGGAGGAAACAGATTCTGCAGATGTCTTCAAGGTATCGGGACGTGGTGAGCTGCATCTTTCCATACTTATCGAAACGATGCGCCGCGAGGGATACGAGCTGCAGGTCGGCAAGCCCGAAGTCGTCTATAAGACGATCAATGGACAAAGGTGCGAGCCTATGGAAAATCTCACGATCGAGGTGCCGCAGGAATATATGGGCACGGTCATGGAGTCCCTGGGCACGCGTAAAGCAGAGCTGTCCAACATGACAGAGGTTTCAGGCTATATGCGCATGGAGTTTGTGATTCCGGCGCGCGGTCTCATCGGTTTCCGCTCGGAGCTCTTGACCAATACGAAGGGCAATGGCATCATGAACCATGTGTTTTGCGGCTACGTCCCCTATAAGGGGGATATTCCGGGGCGTACACGCGGCTCGCTTGTGGCTTTCGAGCAAGGTGAGACGACGGGATACGGCATCTATACGCTGCAGGATCGCGGCACGATGTTTATTTCTCCGGGACAGCAGGTGTATGAGGGCATGATTGTAGGCGAGAATTCGCGTGAGCTCGATATCGACATCAATCCTTGCAAGAAAAAGAATGTTTCTAACATGCGCACATCTTCCTCGGATGAGGCGATCCGCCTTGTACCGCCGCGTATTTTGAGCCTTGAACAGGCATTGGAATATATCAATGAGGATGAGCTTGTCGAAGTCACACCCGAGAATATCCGCCTGAGAAAAACGATTCTTGACCGCACGGCTCGCGGGCGTGCAAACAAGAATGCACGAAAGTGAGAAGATCGCTCTGTAGCTTCGATTTTTCGGAAACCGTCCGTACAGGTGTGCGGTTTCCGAAAAAAAGTTTTGGCGACTTAATTTTTTTAGGAGGATTTCCGAAAAGTATAGCGAAGTTAGCAGTTAGGATTCATTAAGGAATTTCCAATCGTTTGTTCGGTTTTTTTGTCGCTATTATCTTTATATTGCTGTGGAGGCGGAAGCGGTGGATTTTTTAAAGAAGGTGACGGACTTCCTCATGCCTATGGAGGAAGAGGTCGTCAGGCAGGAACCTGCAAGAGAGGAAGAGCAGGCAGCGGTACGGACGGGAACGACGTCTGTTTTTGAGGAGAGAAAAGTTGTCAATGGGGCGCCCGTGCAATACGAGACAATGGAGCCGCCCTTGCGCCAAACGGCGGTACGTCCGCTTCGGACACCATATACAGGGCAAATGCGTTCGCCGCGTCCGCGCGTAACAGGTACAACGGAGCGCCCGAAGCTGACAGTTCATACGACACAGATTCCTTCGCTCAATGTGAAGATCTATGTGCCGCGCAGCTTTGATCAAGTTCCGGAAATTGCGGATGATCTGAAGGCCGGCAAGGCGGTGCTTGTGAACTATGAACGTGTCGAGCTTGAGGAACAAAGGCGCATTTGCGATTTCGTCAATGGTGTTTGCTATATCATGAACGGCGAAGTCAAGCGCGTTTCCACGTCGATGGTGCTTTATGCTCCGGATGGCGTCAATGTGTATGATGCGGAACCGATTCCTTTGGAGAATTAAGGGAAATACATTCAGGGCAGAGCGGTCAATGATTTGATTGCTTTGTCCTTTTTTTGCAGAAAAACAGGAGGTCATTATGGAAAAGGACAAGATTTTGGAAAATGTCCTGCAGGAATTCCGCGCCCTTGCAGCAATTCCGCGTCCGTCAGGCCATGAGAAAGCAGTGAGCGATTATCTTAAGGCGCATCTGCAGAAGATGGGGCTCACGGTCGTGCAGGATGAGAAGAATAATATCATCGCCGATTTGCCGGCTGTGCCAGGAAAAGAAAATGTGCCGCGCGTCATTTTGCAGGGACACATGGATATGGTATGTGTTGCGGCTCCAGGGGTTTCCTATGATCCGCTTCGGGATCCGATCGAACTCGTTGTGAGGGACGGTATCCTCTCGGCCGAGGGGACAAGTCTGGGGGCGGATGACGGCATCGGTGTGGCGATCATTCTCCATGTGCTGAGCCATGCTGAAGAGCACGGTCCTCTGCGCGCGATTTTCACGGTGGATGAGGAACGAGGCATGACGGGTGCAATCCATCTGAATAAAAAGTATCTGGAAGATGCGGCGTATATGATCAACTGCGATTCGGAAAAGCTTGATGAGCTTTGTGTAGGCTGCGCAGGCGGCGTCGACCTGACCTTTTCGCGCACAATGAAGCTTATGGATCCAGAGGGGAAAAAAGCGTGGAAGCTCTCTGTCAACGGCCTTGCAGGCGGACATTCGGGAGAGGCTGCCGGTGCGGGACGTGCCAATGCGATTCGCCTTCTCTCGCTTTGTTTTTCCGCACTTTCAGAAGCAGGCGTAAGTTTTTCCCTTGCCTCGTTTACGGGCGGCAAGGCAAAAAATGCCATTGCGGCAGAGGCGGAGGCAGTCTTCCTATCAGAAACCGCAGAAGAAGAACTGCGCGCGATTTTTGCTGAGAAGAGAGAAATTTTTCGCCATATATATAATGCAGCGGATCCCGATATCGAAGTGACGCTGGAAAGTGCCTCTTTACCAAAAAAAAGCTTTGCCGCGGAGGATGCTGCAGATTTACTGCGTCTTTTGCGTGTGTTCCATACAGGGGTTTACCAGATGTCTGCATCCATGCCAGGGCTGGTTGAAACTTCGGCGAATCTCGGCATGGTAAACATGGAAGGCTCCGAGGTGGAAATTTCCTTTTATCCTCGCTCTAATGTGGAGGAGAAGCTTCACGACTTCTGCCGCATGGCGAAAGATTTGGCGGAGCTTACCGGTTTTGCGCTTCATATTGGCACGATTGCGCCCGCTTGGGATGAGGACAGGGACAACCCGCTGGCGGATACCATCGTGGAACTTTTTGCACGACAGATGGAAAAGCCCATGAAGGTTGAGACGATTCATGCGGGGCTTGAATGCGGCTGGTTCTACCGCAAGAATCCCAGGATGAAGTTCGTGTCTGTCGGTGTGACGACGCATGATATCCATAGTCCGAAGGAAAGCCTTGAACTTTCGACTGTCGCGCCGCTGGCAAAACTTCTTCTTTCCACAGTGAAAAAACTCGCCGAGCGGTAAGCACGGCGAGTTTTTGGAATAGATGCGGATTCGTTCAGGCGGATCCGCGTTTGTTTTTTTTCGGATAAATGCCGATGGTTATACTGTTCAGGAAAGGAATTTTCTCGCCCAGCCGGCGGAAAACAACTGCCGCCGCGATGGTGAGGACGACGGTCAGAATATAGAATGCGATAGCCTTTGGCGCTGTCATGATAATGCCTCGATGCTCAAGCGTCAGCATCATATATCCGATGAAGAACGGATGCGCGAGATAGGCGAAATAGGAATGTCTGCCGAGAAGGGAAAGCAGACGGTCAAGAGTGCGTGGGTACGTTTGCTCGGTAAAGATGGTGAAGAAGAAAAGAGAAGCCGCGAGCGTGTAAACGATACCGAGCGGGCAGAGCTGGTGCACCGTATTGATGGCATCCATCTGTGTGTAGCCGCGAAAGGTGAGCAGGAAGTAATAGTAGCCAAGCAGAGCGGCGAGGGATGCAGCGAAAAATGCGACAATGCCCGTGCGATGTTTCTGCATAAATTCCCGAAAGGTGTCAAAGTGCACGGCAAGATAACCGCCAATCACAAAGATGAAGACGTAGTGCATGACCCAGTAGTTCAGCCGGTACAACAGGAAACTTTTGAGGATGGGGTTTTCCATGCCGTATACCATTGTGTTGAACGCCACATTGAAGCTTGAGAAATAGTCGAAAGCAACTTGCAGTGCGAAGAGGAGCAGCAGGCCCCTGCCCCCGATATTTTTTACGATGGGAATCCAAAGCGGCATAAGGAGATAGAACCAGATGAGAAGCACGAGAAAGTAAAGTTGGTACTTCGCATTGCCGAAAAAAAGAGCCGAGAGCAGGGAGAGCGGTGCGGGAAAGCCGACGCCATAGAGCCAGCCGTCGTGCACAAGATAAAAGAGTGACCAGACAAGATAGGGAATGACAACCGCCCGGGAGCGCTTTCTGAGAAATTGGCTGTAGCTGAAGGGTTTTGATAAATCCATATTGTAAAAGATGCCAAAGGCGGAAATAAAGAAAAAGATTGGTACGCTGAAGCGCGTTGCAATCTCAAAAAGTGCGGTCAAGTGCGTGTTGGATGCGGGGTTCATCAAATACTGCGAGCCGACATGGATGCCTATGACGCCGAGCATGGAAACGCCCCGAATATATTCGATCGCGGCGAGATGTTGTTTTGCCATAAGGAAGCCTCCTGCAAAGGATTTCGCTTTGGAAGATGCTGCCCTGCAGAAGTCTCCGCAAGCGATACATTCCTTACTATATCGGTTTTTCGTATCTTTGTAAATGGTTTAAATCTATAGGCACAGGTTGATTTTTTAGGCGGAAATCATTAGAATAAATAGGGAAATCCTGTATTTCAAAAAAGGGGGAAAAGACGGTGAGAGTGGAGCAGCCCGTCGGCGTCTTTGATTCAGGGCTCGGCGGCATCAGCGTGCTGCGAGAGCTCGTTTCCCTTTTGCCTGCGGAGGATTTTATTTATTTTGGCGATTCTGCCAATGCGCCTTATGGTGAACGTTCGGAGCGGGAGATTCGAGCGTTGACGACGGTGCAGGTTGACCGTTTGGCAGCGGCGGGGGTCAAGGCCGTCGTGTTGGCCTGCAATACGGCGACGAGTGCGGCGAGCGCCACGCTGCGGCGCAGGTACAGGAATCTTCCCATCATCGGGATGGAACCAGCTCTGAAGCCTGCAGTTTTGAGCCGCAGGCACCCTAAGGTGGTTGTCATGGCGACACATGCGACATTGCGGCAGAGAAAGTTTCAGCGGCTTCTGGCGCGTTTTCAGGGGGAAGGCGAGATTATCAAGCTGCCGTGCCCGGAAATCGTGGAGTTCGTTGAACGTGGGGAGATTTGCTCAACCACGCTCACGCGGTATCTGCAGGAAAAATTTTCAGGTCTTGCAGAAGAGGGAGTTGACTGCATCGTGCTCGGTTGTACGCATTTCCCTTTTGTGCGTGAGACAATCCAGCGGGTTGTGGGTCCAGAAACGGCGATTTTTGACGGAGCGACCGGAACCGCGCATGAACTTCAGCGACGTTTGGGTGCGGAAGGGCTTCTGCGTGAACGTGAGCAGCATGGTGCGGTCGAATGGTTGAACAGCAGCCCGGATTTTGCTTATATTGAACGTTCCAAAATGTTGTTCGCACTTTGAAAGATTATTGGCTGCAGACGGACAACGGGGTGCAGCTGTCCGGTACTTATAGTTATGGGAGGATTTTGTTATGGTGGAAACAAACATCAAGGTGGATATGAAGAATGAGGTTTCAACGATGGTCACGGAAGAAAATACGGCCATTGCGATGAAGAGCGGCTCTTTGCCGGTATTTGCTACGCCGGCGATGACGGCATTGATGGAGCAGGCTGCCGCGGAACTTGTGGAAGGGCTCATACCTTCGGACTGGACTTCAGTCGGCATTTCCCTGGATATCCGTCACAAGGCGGCTACGCCTCTTGGACGCAAGGTTTGTGCCTCAGCGGAGGTCAAAAGCTTTGATGGCCGTCAAATTACATTCGCTGTCAAGGCGTATGATGATGCGAAAGAGATCGGCGAGGGACTGCATGAGCGTGTTCTTGTAAATCGTGAGAAGTTCATGGGTAAAGTGACCGCGAAATGATGGCAGATCCTCCGGCCCGGAAAACGCAGGGGCAGCTCTTTCGTGAGGGGATGCGCGATGGTACGCCTATCGCGCTCGGCTATCTCGTTGTGAGCTTTACGCTTGGCATTACGGCGCATAACGCGGGTCTTGATGCCGTAGAAGGATTTATCGCGAGTTTCTTTAATCTGGCTTCAGCAGGGGAATATGCGGCCTTTACTGTTATTGCTGCCGATGCGCCGTATTGGGAAATGGCGGCGATCACACTCGTGGCGAATGCGCGCTACATGTTGATGAGCTGTGTCCTGAGCCAGAAAATTTCTGCGGATATGCCTTTTTATCATCGTCTTGGCGTCGGGGTTGGCATTACCGATGAAATTTTTGGCATAACGATTTCGCGCAAGGGCTTTTTGCAGCCTGCATATAATTACGGCGCCATGGCTCTTGCTGTGCCGACTTGGGCTTTCGGCACTTCGTTCGGTATTGTCGCCGGGGATATCCTGCCGCCTTCTTTTTTGAGTGCGTTAAGCGTTGCACTCTATGGCATGTTTATTGCGATTGTCATTCCCCCGGGCAAGCAGGACAAGGTTGTTCTTGGGCTTGTGTTCCTCAGCTTCGCTTTGAGCTTTTTGGCGGCTTCTGCACCGTTTGTTTCCACACTTTCGGGTTCTTTGCGGACAATTTTGCTGACGGTACTCATTTCGGGTGCGGCGGCGGCCTTTTTTCCTGTTGCAGAAGAACAGGAGAGTGGAGAAGCATGAAGCATGATATCATTTTATATTTGCTTGTTATGACGGCCGTGACATTTGCCATCCGGCTTTTGCCCTTGACGCTTCTGCGCCGTCCGATCAAGGGACGGTTTCTGAGTTCTTTTCTGTATTATGTTCCTTATGTGACATTGGCCGTCATGACTTTTCCGGCGATTGTCGAGGCGACGCAGGTACCTGCCGCAGGTGCAGCTGCCCTTGTCGCAGGCATTGCTCTCGCGTGGTGCGGGGCGAGCCTTTTTCAGGTTTCAGCTGCCTGCTGTCTTGTCGTGTTTGTTATGGAATTTGTTCTCTTGGGATGAACGGCTCAAGGACGCTATATGTGCAAAAAAGCCGCCCATGCATTTTCGAAATGCATGGGCGGCTTTTTCTATGTATTATTTTTTTACACTGTCAACGAATTTTTGCAGGTCGGCGATGATATCGCGGACACGCGAGAGGTTTGCTGTGATTTCTTCGGTAGAAGCAGCCTGTTCTTCACTGATGGCGCCGGTTGACTCGATGGATTTGGAAATCTCCGTAACGGATTTGTTCATTTCCGACAGGGTTTCCTGAATTTTTTCTGTGGCAGTGCGGGATTGCTCGGCAAGTTTCCGAACTTCTTCAGCAACGACGGCAAAACCACGTCCTTGTTCGCCGGCGCGTGCAGCCTCGATCGCGGCGTTGAGGCCAAGGAGATTCGTTTGCTGGGCTATTTCATTGATAAAGTCGATGACTTTGATTGTTTCGGCATTGCGCTCCTGAAGCGTGCTTGCCTGGGAAACGGATTCCTGTCCGGTTTTTGCGAGCTCGCTTGCGCTGTTGGCCACCTGCTCGACAGAGCTGTAGACATTTTCCGTTGCTTCGGCTATATGGTTGACGCCGTTGGCAATCTTGTTCAGTGTGTCGCTGATTTCATAGCTCGAGGAAAAAACGATGGGAATGTCGCCGTTGGGTCCTGTGACAGGAGCCGATATGATCTTGATCGGTACGCCGTAAGCATTGGCATCAAGCTCGGTAGATACGGGACGGCGCTCGTTGAAGGCTTTCTGTACGACGGCAACATTTTCAACGGAATCGCCAATGGAGGCTTTGAGCTGAAGGTGTTTTGCCGGCGCGATATCGAGATACTGCTTGTCAGATGTGATGACAAGACGCGTATCGTCGGGCAGGATGGGATTCAGGTAAGGAAGTACGAGTTTGAAAGCGTCGATAAGCTGCTCGTTCGTTTGAATGTTTTCAGGCAGTGCCATAAGGATGTTCCTCCTCTATACGATTGATTTTGCTGAAATACATGGGAGCGAACGTCCCTTACTGGAGCTCTGAAACAAAGCGTTTCAAATCTTCGATGATGTCACGGGCGTTTGCGAGACTCGCTGTGATTTCCTGGGTGGATGCAGCCTGTTCTTCACTGATCGCTCCCGTCGATTCGATGGATTTGGAGATTTCCATGACCGCCTTGTTCATTTCCGACAGCGTTTCCTGAATTTTTTCCGTGGCAGTGCGGGACTGCTCGGCCATCTTGCGGACTTCTTCGGCGACGACGGCAAAGCCGCGGCCTTGTTCACCGGCGCGTGCCGCTTCAATTGCGGCGTTGAGTCCAAGAAGGTTTGTTTGCTGGGCTATGCCGTTTATGAAGTCGATGACTTTGATGGTCTCCGCATTTCGTTCTTGGAGAATAGCTGCCTGCGCAACGGATTCCTGACCGGTTTTTGCAAGTTCATCCGCACTTTCGGCAACTTGTCCGATCGAGGCATGGATTGTTTGTACGGCGGAGGCAATGCGCTCGATATTTTCCAGAACGGTTTCTGTTGCATTTGGACGAAAACCAGCAGCCACAACACCGATGACATCTCCATTGACGCCAAAAATCGGTGCGGCAGCCGTCCGTAATGCCACACCGGCAACTGAGGCGTCCATATCGGCAAACGAAGTGCGTTTGTCATGCTTTGCCGACTGAATCGATGGATGTTCGAGCAGGGAATCGCCGACATGAATGGGAAGTGAAAAACCTTTTGCCGGTTCGAAGGCAAGGCAGACGTTTCCGTCGGAGAGCACCGAGGCGATATCAGCTTCCACGACATCGTTCAGGTAAGGCAGGACGGCCTTGAAAGCGTTGAGAATATCCTCGTTGGTTCTGATGGTTTCCGGCAGGGCCATAAATATTCCTCCTCAAAAATATGGGGGTGCATCATTTTATGTTCTGTCGCTGGGCTTGCACCGCCGCTGGGTCAAAAGGCCGATTTTTCCTATTTCTTGGACGTTTCATTTCCTATATGGTTCTATATTTTTTAGAAAATCCCTGCTCTCGAGAAAAACTTTTTTGTTCAGAGGCAGAGTGTTCGGAAAGCAAATAACCGTTGGGAAAATTTTTTATTCTTTGCTTACGGTTTTTCCCTTACCTTTGCAGCCAGATGCGGAAAGAGTCCAAGACTCCGCTCGAGTATACCATGCAGATGTGCAATGAGTGTGCCGTAGTTCGTCATGGGAACACCTTGATCTTTTGCACACTTCATGCGGTACATCATTTCCCGTTGATTCAGCATACAGCCGCCGCAGTGGACAATGAGGCGATAATTTCCTAGCTCATCGGGGAAGGTATGTCCGCTCGATGTTTCGATATGCAGTTGCTTTCCGGTGTATTCCTTTAGCCAATGAGGGATTTTTACCGTGCCGATATCATTGCATTGGCGATGATGTGTGCAGCCTTCCGCGATGAGTATACGATCGCCGTTTTTCAGATGGGCGAGCGCGGCTGCACCTTCCACTGCCTCGTTTAGAAAGCCTTTGTAGCGAGCCATAAGGATGGAAAAGGAAGTCAGCGGGATAGCGGAAGGGACGGAGGCAGCAGCCTTTTTGAATATCTGGCTGTCGCAGACAGCGAGAACCGGAGGCTTTTTGAGGTTTTCAAGTGCGATGGCCGTTTCACTTTCCCGACAGACGATGGGAAGCGCATTAGCTTCCAGAATGTCGCGAATGGCTTGTTGCTGTGGTAAGATCAGGCGTCCTTTGGGCGCAGCTTTGTCGATGGGAATGATCAAGAGGACGAGGTCGCCCGGGGAGAGCATATCACGGATAAAGGTACGGTTTTTTTCCGCAGGGACGAGTCGGGCAAGCTGTTCCTTCAATTCCTCAATGCCGCTCTTTTTGGCTGCACTGACAAGGATCTCGTTTTCAACAGAAGGTTTTGGCCAGACATTTCTTTTGTCGCACTTGTTCCAGGCGATGAGGAACGGAATGGCTTTTTCCCGAAAAAGAGCCAGAAGTTCTTCATCCGAAGGTGTAATGCCGGTGTTTGAATCTATGACGAGTACGGCAATATCGGTCTTGTTAAGGATTTGGCGCGTTTTTTTCACACGCAGCCGGCCAAGCGTTCCCGCATCATCATCGAAGCCTGGCGTATCGATGAGCATGACGGGGCCAAGAGGCAGAAGTTCCATGGCTTTGAAGACGGGATCGGTAGTTGTGCCTTTTTCAGATGAAACAATGGCGGTTTCTTGCTGGGTGACAGCATTGACAAGACTGGACTTTCCGGCATTGCGCCGCCCGAAGAAACCGATGTGCAGCCGTTCGCTGGATGGCGTATCATTGAGTCCCATAAAGAAAACTCCTTTATTATGTTTTTATGGCTTGAATTTTTTGCATGGCGAAGAGCGCCTGCCCTACGGAAATCCCTCCGTCGTTTGGCGGGATGAGGCTGTGGCGGAGAACGCGGAAGCCCTCCTTTTCCAAGCCCTGCTGTGTGAGGCGCAGGAGAAGCGTATTCTGGAAGACGCCGCCTGTCAATGCCGCTGTTTGGCAGCCGGTGTAATCGCGTGCTCTTTGGCAGCCTTTGATGATGGCTGCGGCAAGGCATTGATGGAAAATGAAGGCGATTCTTTCGACTGGCTGGCCTTGCCGACATAGATCCAGCAGATGGAGAAAGAGGCCGTTTGTATCAAGCATGAAACGGGCAGCAGGGGAGGAGGGGCTGTCCATGCATTCAATAAGGCAGCCGCCTTCGCTCCATGCAGCAGGGGGATTGCTGAAGAGACACTCCGGGCAGATGTTGGGAAAAGCTTTTTCGGCTTTTTCCGCCGCGAATTGCAGATACATGGCAGCTTCGCCCTCGTATGTCGAAATGCGGCAAAGGCCGAGCAAGGCACTTACGGCGTCAAAGAGACGCCCGGCACTTGTTGAGGGGATGGTATTGAGCCCGTGCTCGAGGAGAAAAAGAACGGCGGAAACGGATTTTTGGTCGGCAAGCTGGAATTCTTGCGCGAGGGAAAGCGCCGTTTCTTTGCCATAGGAAGCGTACAGCAAGGATATGGCAATGCGCCAGCCTTCCCGCGCGGCAATATCACCGCCTGGGTGGAGGAAAGGCGCGATGGAGCCGAGACGCTCGAAACCGCGTGTCGTGGCAAACAGGATTTCACCGCCCCATATTGTGCCGTCCGTACCGTAACCCGTGCCGTCGAAGCTCACGCCTATGACAGGGGCGAGAGCGTTGTTTTCAGCTATAGCTGAAAGTACGTGAGCATAGTGGTGCTGTACGCCGAAAATGGGTAGCCCGAGGGTTTTTGCGAAGCGGGTTGTTTCATAATGCGGATGGAGGTCTGCAGCAACGGCTTCCGGGCGGATGCCAAGAAGGCGTTTCATGCGCGCAAGGGATTGGCGAAGTGCATGTACTGTGCGCAGGTCCCCCATGTCGCCCAAATGGGGAGAGGCATAGAAAAGAGAGTTTTGGGCGAGGCAGAAGGTATTTTTTAGCTCGCCGCCGATGCCGAGAACGGAGCCTTGAAAGTTGGCGGAGAGTATCAGGGGCAGAGGTGCGTAGCCGCGGCTGCGACGTACCACATAAGGGGCGCCGGCATAGAAATCCATGACGGTATCATCGGCTTGCAGCCGGATCTCACGGTTGTGCGACAGAATGAGATCGGCGATGGGAGCGAGATGTTTTGCGGCTTCTTCATCGGTGCGGCAGATCGGCGCTCCTGAAGGGTTGCCGCTCGTCATGACGAGGCTGTCGGGGAAGGAAAGGCCGTCGGGCAGATCAAAGAGCAGAAGATGAAGCGGCGTGTAGGGGAGAAGAATGCCGAGCGACATCATGCCGGGTGCAGCGTTTGGGGCGATTCTGCCCTGGCGCTTCTTGGGAAGGAGGACGATGGGTTTCTGGTGGTTGTCGAGAAGTTTTTCCTGCGCTTTGCCGAGATGACATTCGCGGCAAACTGTTGCCAAGTCGCGCATCATAATGGCAAAAGGTTTTCGGGGGCGATGTTTGCGCTCGCGCAGGCGTTTTATCGCAGCTTCGTTTTGTGCGTCGCAGGCGAGATGAAAGCCGCCGATGCCTTTTACGGCAACAATGCCGCCGGCTTGCAGAACTCGGCGTGCCCGCTTGATGGCGGCAAGCCCCGTTTCTTCGCCGTCGATAATGCAGACCGTGGGACCGCAGGCATTGCAGCATACGGGTTGGGCGTCATAGCGCCGCGTTTCGGGATGCGTGTATTCGTAATGACAGTCCGGGCACATCGGGAATGCGCCCATACTCGTGCGCTCACGGTCATAAGGCATGGAGTCGAGGATCGTGAGCCGGGGGCCGCATGAGGTGCAGTTGATAAAGGGGTGCAGGTAGCGGCGGTTCTTCTTGTCAAAAAGCTCGGCCCGGCACTGGGGGCAAATGGCGATATCAGGCGAAACAAAGACCGAACCATCTTCTGCAAGGCTTTCTATGATTTTGAAATCATCGGTATCGGGAAAATCGGTAAGAGGCGCTTTGAGGATTTTGAGGACGACGGCTCGCGAGGGGGGCGAGGTTTCTATTCTTTCTAGGAAGCGACGGAGAGCCTCCTTGGCGCCGTGGGCTCGGATTTCGACGTAGGATCCTTTGTTGCAGACATCGCCGGTGATATGGAACTCAGCGGCTGTGCGGCTGACGAAAGGACGGAAACCGACGCCTTGCACGATGCCGAAAATTTTTATCCGGTATGATTCGCGATCAAGCGATGCATTGTGCTCTGTCATGAGGAATATCGCAGCCTTTCCTTTTGTGTTCGCTCTTTTTAGCGATTATACCACGAGGCGGGAAAAAGTTCCTCCTTCTGACAGAATTTTGCTGGACATTGCGGCAGGGAAATGATATGATAACGCCACGAGAAGAATATTTTGGCAGCGTCGCCGTATAGCTTTTGCTTCCGTCCGTTGGAGGGAGGCTGTTGCTGTGCGGTTTTTTTATGTGGAAACGCTTTTGCTGTTTTGCATGAAGGAGCGGCCTGTGCGAGGAAAAGGATGGTTGAAATGGAAGAGTTGTTGTATGTGATACCGGCAAATTCCAAGAAGGAAGAAATAGCGCGTCTCTTGAAAGAACATCCGGAGATCAAGTTTGTTTCCCTCGTCGGCATCGACCTTGCGGGAAATGATACGGACGAGAAAATACCCATGCGGATCTTCCTCAAAGATATGGACGCTTTCTATAATGGGACAGCGGTGCAGACCGATGGATCTTCCGTCGTGCTGACGGGCATTGCCATCTTGAACAATGCGAAGGTGGATATGCCGATTGATCCGGAGGCAAACTGGTTTATCGACTATAATCTCGAACATTTCGACGAGGAGACGGGGAGACCGATCGGCACTTTGCGCATTCCTTCTTTTTTGATCCACGATGGGAAACGCGTTGATTCGCGCGCTATTTTGAAGGACACGCTGACATATTTGAAAGGGGAGCTCCTGCAGATGTTCAAGGAGCATCCGCATGTGTCGGGGCTTGAACATATCGATGGCTCCAAAATCGTGGATTTCCAGTTCACCTCGGCGACAGAGCTGGAATTCTGGGTGAAGACGCCGTTGGAAGAATCGAATGTTGAAGAGATGTCGGCCTCGCAGGTCATGCAGGAGCAGTATTGGCAGCGTACGCATGGGGCTGTGCGCACGGCTTTGGAGCAGGCTGTCATGCTGCTTGACCGCTATGGCTTGCAGGTAGAGATGGGACATAAGGAGGTCGGCGGCCTCAAGGCGCAGATTGACGAATCGGGCAAGATGACGCATGTCTGTGAGCAGATTGAGATCGACTGGCGTTTCGCCGACGCTTTGCAGGCGGCAGATAATGAGCTTATCGTGCGCACGATCGTGCGCGAGGTTTTCCGCGAGAACGGACTTGAAGTGAATTTTAAGGCGAAGCCGATGATCGGTCTTGCGGGCAATGGTGAGCATACGCATTTTTGCATCGCCGCTGTCATGGAAGACGGCAAAGTCTATAATCTCTTTACGCCGCAGGATATGAAAAAGGACTTCCTCAGTGCTGTCGGTTATGGCGCAATCATGGGGCTTTTGAAGAATTACGAGGTTATCAATCCGTTTGTCTCGGCGACGAATGATTCTTTGAACCGTTTGAAGCCGGGGTTTGAGGCGCCGGTCTGCATTGTCACATCCCTTGGCCACACACCCGAGATTCCCTCACGCAACCGCACGATACTTGCGGGTTTGATTCGTGATTTGACGAATCCTTATGCGACGCGCTTCGAATTGCGCGCCTGCAATCCGTATTCCAATACATACCTTGTCCTGGCAGCTGTCTATTCCGCTGTTCTTGATGGGGTGAAAGCGGCTGTTTCCCGCACGACGGATGCCCTGCTGGCGGAATTGTCCAAAGATGCAGGCGAGGAGGGGTTCTATCTCGAAAAGAATCGCGCTTACAGGAGCGAAATCGATGTATTCGAGGATTATACCGAAAGGGAACGCGATCGCCTCTTCGGTGCGCCGCCGTCGACGGTCTGGGAAAATATGCAGGGCTTTGAGAACTACCCGGAGAAAGTGGAAGCCATTACAGCAGGCGGTGCGCTTCGTGAGCAGATTATCGACGCTTTCAAAGCGGGCGCGCTCCTGCGCTGGAAAACGGAGCTCATCAGCCGAATCATTCCTGAAAATCGTGATATCGTGCGCAAGGCGCGCGAGGTGCAGACGGATTTCGTAACGGATCAGGATTCCTACAACTGGAACAAGATCAATGGAATCCGTTCCTATCTCGCAAAAGACAGCATTGATGAGAAATCACTTTTCACGCTTCTGATCAAGGCGTTGAATGAGGGCGATTACGCTGCCGCTTCTGGCCTGCAGGTGGAGATGTATGATAAGATTGAGGAGCTCAAAGTTCTTTACGATGCCTATACGAAGAATATGATTTGACGGTTTGCTGATGACAAAAGAAAAAGCGCCAAGACAGGCGCTTTTTCTTTTGTTGGGGCAGGTGCGTCTTTTAATAGATATGGTATGTCTTCCAAGGAATCTGCTCGATTTTCACTGTTTTCAAAAAATCGACGATGTCCTTTCTGCCGTAATAGCGCGGTTTTCCATCGCGATCCTGCGACATCAGGATGATGGGCAAGTTGCGGAAAAAGGGCGCGATCTCGTTGCGGAACGATACGGCGCGTGCCGTGTACTGAGTGACGTGGGGTTTGACGACAACTATGGCAAAGGTCACGCCTTGTTCTATGATGACGGCGCCATGAATTTTGATCATGGAATAGCCTCCTTACATGATTTGGAAGAGTCTTGGGAAAAGGTCGGGGTTCAACTCATATTTTTATTGTAAAAGACTTCGGAAGTATTGACAATCCCCAATAAATAGAGTTAATATAAAGATGAAAACAACATATTGTTGGAGACAGGTGTCGCAAGACTTAATAGGGAATTCGGTAGAAGCCGGAGCGGTCCCGCCACTGTAAGAGGAGTCCTTCATAAAAGGCCACTGGAGAAATCTCTGGGAAGGCATGATTGGACGATGAATCTGAGCCAGGAGAACTGCCTGTTTTGACATCACCGTTGGCGTACCATTGAGGTGTGCCAATACCTGCGAGCGATGGGTAGGGGATTTTGCCGTACTGGGACACGGCGGGCTCTCCGGCGCTTTTGGCACCGGATTTTTATTTGGAAAGAAGATGTTCTGACTGGAAACGACGTGCAGAAGCATCTCTACATGAAGCCTGTCGACCGGAACACAGAAACCGCCTTTTAAACGCAGGGCGGTTTTGTTTTGTTCCGTATCATTGTTAAGGGAGGCTGTGGAAGTATGAGCAATGAAACAAAGGGTCAGGATGAGAACCTTGACCTGCAGTCCATCTTGAAGAAGGCCGAACAACAAACGAGTTTCCCCGATGTTCCGCTCGACGAATTTGAGCCGCCGACGTATGAGGAGTGGAAAGAGGCTTGCGTCGAGCTGTTGAAGGGGGCTCCCTTCGAGAAGAAGATGTTTACGAAAACGTATGAGGGCATTACGTTTGAGCCGATGTACACGCACAAGATGACAGACGGAATCTTGCCGAGAACCGACTTCCCGGGTATGGACAACTTCCTTCGCGGCGTGCGTCCGAACGGCTACATTGAACAGCCTTGGGGCATCGCGCAGTCGTGCGACGAGACGCTGCCTGAGGAAAACAACGAGTTGCTGCGCCGCGAGGTGGACAAGGGATCGACGATTTATAACATCCGTCTGGATTCGGCGACGCTCCTCAACAAGGATGCCAAGGATGCCGAAAAGATCGGTGATGAAGGGTGCAATATCACGACGGTCGAGGATATGCACACGACGCTCAACGGCTTGAAGCTCGACCATCATCCGCTCTATATCTATGCGGGTGCTTCGTCCTTGCCAATGCTTTCTCTCGTCGCGGCGTCTGTCAATTCCGACGGCGGCGATCTCGCCAAGCTCAGTGGTTTCGTAGGGGCGGATCCCCTGGGTGAAATGATTCAGCGCGGCGAGAACTATGCCGCACTTCCGCAGCTTTATGATGAGATGGCGGAAGCGGCTTTTTGGGCGAAGAAGTATGCTCCGAAGCTCAGGACGATCATGGTGCGAAGCGATGCTGTTTCGCGCGGCGGCGCCAATGATGTGCAGGAGGTTGCTTCGACACTTGCCGTCGGCGTCGCTTACCTGCGCGCTCTTATAGAGCGCGGGCTTACGGTGGACGAGGCGGCGGAACAGATGATGTTCGGCTTCTCCATGGGCGCGAACTTTTTCCTGCAGATTGCTAAACTCCGTGCGGTTCGCCCGATCTGGGCGCAGATCGTCAAGGCGTTCGGCGGCGGTGAGGAAGCGCAGCGCATTCATATCCATGCGCGCCCCGCGTTGTTTTTTAAGACGGTTTACGATCCCTATGTCAACATGCTGCGCAATACGACGGAAATTTTCTCGGGTGTCGTCGGCGGACTTGATTCCTTCGAGAACGCCCCGTTCGATGAGCCGATCCGCAAGGGCGATGAGTTCTCGCGCCGCATCGCGCGCAACGTGCAGGTCATGCTGCAGGAAGAGTTCGGTTTGATGCAGCCGATTGATCCGGCGGGAGGATCTTGGGCGGTAGAGACGCTGACGAAGGAGATTCAGGAAAAGATCTGGGCCGAGTTCCAGACAATCGAGGGCAAGGGCGGCATCGTTAAGGCTCTCGAGGCGGGATATGTGCAGGAAGAAGTAGGCAAGACGCTTGAAGCGCGCTTCAAGAGCCTCGAGCTGCGCAAGGACCGCATCGTCGGCAACAATATGTATCCGAACATGACGGAACAGCTCCTCGACCCGCGTGAGGAGGATACGGCGGAGCTTCTTGCGAAGCGCAAGAAGGATGTCGAAGCCTATCTTGCCGATGTGGATGAGGCGTTTAAGAAGGATTGCCTAGCGGCTCTGAAGAGTGCCGGTAAAGGTGAGAAGATGGAAGTTGCCGTCAAGGCGGCGAAAGCCGGCGCGACAATCGCAGAGCTTCGCGAGGCTCTGCAGATGGGTGAGGCCGCGGAGAAGATCACGCCGATCGAGGCGCATCGTTGGAGCGAGCGCTACGAGGCATTGCGCCGCATCACGGAGGAGTATCGCGACAGCCATGACGGTGATAATATAAAGGTGTTCCTCGCGAACATGGGGCCCATTCCGCAGCATAAGGCGCGTGCGGACTTTTCGACGAGCTTCCTGCAGGTCGGCGCTTTCCAAGTGCTCTTAAACGATGGCTTCAAGACGACGGACGAGGCAGCCGCTGCTGCAAAGGAATCGGGCGCCGATGCCGTTGTCATTTGCTCGACCGATCCGACGTACCCGGAGATTGTGCCCGAACTTGCACCAAAACTGCGTGCAGCACTGCCTGACGCGACGATTTTCCTCGCGGGTGCTGCGCCGAAGGATTTGGAGGCTACGTACCGTGAAGCGGGCGTAGATGACTTCATTTCCGTGCGTGCCAATTGCTACAAGACGCTGCAGTTCCTGCAGAAGAAGAAAGGAATGATTCAGTGATGGCACAAAACCCTGATTTCACGAAAATCGATCTTGAGGGTGCACCTGCCCATAAAGATGCAGATTGGCGCCAGCGCCTTGAGGCTTCGACGGGCATGAGCTACGACTCTCTGATCGAAAGCACGATGGAGAAAATTCCCATCAAGCCTTTTTACAACCACGATGAATACGATCACATGAACCATCTGGAGTTTGCAAGCGGCATACCGCCTTGCCTGCGTGGACCGTACTCGACGATGTACGTCTTCCGCCCTTGGACGGTGCGCCAGTATGCAGGCTTCTCGACGGCGGAAGAGTCGAACGCCTTCTACCGCAGAAATCTTGCTGCAGGGCAGAAGGGTCTTTCCATCGCGTTCGATTTGCCGACGCATCGCGGTTATGACGCGGACAATCCGCGCGTCGTTGGCGATGTCGGCAAGGCGGGTGTTTCGGTTTGCTCGATGCTTGACATGAACATCCTTTTCTCGGGCATTCCGCTCGACCAGATGTCGGTTTCCATGACGATGAACGGCGCCGTGCTGCCGATCCTTGCTTTCTTCATCCAGTCCGGTGTGGAGCAGGGCGTCGACAAGAAGATCATGGCAGGCACGATTCAGAACGATATCCTGAAGGAATTCATGGTGCGTAACACGTACATCTATCCGCCGGATATGTCGATGCGCATCATCGGTGATATCTTCGAGTATACGACGAAGTACATGCCGAAGTTCAACAGCATTTCCATTTCGGGCTACCACATGCAGGAAGCGGGCGCGACGGCGGACATCGAGCTCGGCTACACGCTCGCCGACGGCCTTGAGTACATCCGCACGGGCATCAAGGCAGGACTTCCCATTGACGCTTTCGCGAAGCGCCTGTCGTTCTTCTGGGCGATCGGCAAAAACTACTTCATGGAAATCGCCAAGATGCGTGCAGCGCGCGTCCTCTGGGCGAAAATCGTCAAGTCGTTTGGTGCGGAGAACCCCAAGTCTATGGCGCTTCGCACGCATTCGCAGACTTCGGGTTGGTCGCTCACGGCGCAGGATCCGTTCAACAACATCGCGCGCACGGCGATGGAAGCGATGGGCGCGGCTCTCGGGCACACGCAGTCGCTGCACACGAACGCTCTCGACGAGGCCATCGCTCTGCCGACGGACTTCTCGGCTCGCATCGCGCGCAATACGCAGCTCTACATTCAGGATGAGACGAGCGTCTGCAAGATCATCGACCCGTGGGGTGGCTCCTACTACGTCGAAGCCCTCACGAACGAGATCATTCGCCGCGCTTGGGCGCATATTCAGGAAGTCGAATCCCTCGGCGGCATGGCGAAGGCGATTCCGACGGGTCTGCCGAAGATGCGCATCGAGGAGGCTGCAGCACGTCGTCAGGCGAGAATCGATTCGGGCAACGAGACGATTGTCGGCTTGAACAAGTACCGCTTGGAGAAGGAAGATCCGCTGGAAATCCTCGCGATCGACAACACCGCTGTGCGTCAGGCTCAGGTCGAGCGCCTCGAAAAACTGCGTGCAAACCGCAACGAGGACGACGTGCGCGCCGCCTTGGAAGCCATCACGAAGGCCGCCGAGACGCGCGACAACGGCAATCTCTTGGAATGCGCGGTCGAAGCGGCGCGCGTGCGCTGCTCGCTCGGCGAGATTTCGGATGCCGTGGAAAAGGTTTCGGGTCGCTATCAGGCCGTCATTCATACGATTTCGGGCGTCTACTCTTCGGAGTTTACGGATAAGACGGAGCTGGACAAGGCGCGTGCGCTTGCCGATGATTTTGAAAAGCTCACGGGTCGCCGGCCGCGTATCTTTGTCGCCAAGATGGGTCAGGACGGTCACGATCGCGGACAGAAGGTCATCGCCTCCTCCTTCGCTGACATGGGCTGGGACG
>ERZ773099.384-NODE-384-length-38509-cov-8.753732_pt1 | contig 38509 bp, 30 predicted proteins | sample MGYA00511120_ERZ773099 | MGnify/ENA primary metagenome ERZ773099 (study PRJEB29015, sample SAMEA2738012) | human oral metagenome | biome: human oral; feature: human-associated habitat; material: dental | place: China | collected 2104 ... | reverse complement strand
CGTCATGAGTGTCCTCGTCTCGCGCCTATACAGGGACGAGGACCGGCGTCGCCGGAACCCGCGGTACCACCCCGCTTGCCGCTCCCACACCGGGCGCGGCCGCTTCGTTGGGGCTATGTCGGGCCCTCCCGTCCGGTTCTACTGGAGGGGACGAGGCCGTGGCCGGCTTTCGCGTTCCTCTTTCTTCCGGATGCTCCCCGGTGATACCCCGCTGGAGCGGGCCGGATCATAGCGAGAAACAAGTGTAGCGAAGAAAATGCCCGGCGCCCACCGGGCGGAACGTCTGCCTGCCCACAGCGCACCCGCGAGTGCTGCGCGTCGCGTGCACAGACGATGGTCTGGTGGGCCGTGGTCGGCGCGTGACCATGGAGGCTTGGGCCTCCTGTCCTAGAGTTGTGGGGTGAGTTCGACGGATACGAGACGCCCTGCGCGCCCCTGGGGCGCGCTCATTGACGCGCTGTTTCTCATTGCGTTGATCGCCGTGTGGGCGCTGCAGGATTCCCTGGCTGGGGCCGGTGTGCCCATTGGCCGCGCGGCAACGATCGCCGTCGGCATGACGCTGCAGGCGATTCCTTTCTTGCTCCTGGGCGTGTTCGTTGCTGAGCTCATCGAGGCTTTCGTCTCCCCCGCTCTGATTACTCGCTTCTTTCCGACGAACCCGCTCGCTTCCGTTGCGACAGCACTCATCGTCGCTTTCTTGCTTCCGGTGTGCGATTGCTCGGCGGTGCCGATCTTCCGCTCCCTGTTGCACAAGGGAGTTCCACTCTCGGCAGCCACGACCCTCATGCTGGCTTCTCCCGCCATCAACCCACTGGTGATTGCGTCGACCTACTACGCGTTTGGCTCGTGGTCGTTGGTCGCCACGCGTATCGGACTGAGCGTTATTGTTGCTCTCTCGGTTGGCCTGTCCATGCTGGTTGCTTCTCCGCGGGCACTACGTACGGACGTTGACCATCGCGACGGTGAGACTTGTGGCTGTTCGGATGGGTGCAAGATCCCAGATCGCTCGCTCTCAGGTGTGCTCGGCGCGACGGGGCAGTCTTTCGACAGGATTCTGCCGTATCTGCTCGGTGGCGTTGCGGCGTCGACGCTGGCTCAAGTGCTATGGCCGGTGTCTTCTCTGCTCGCGGGGCTTCCCGCGCCCGCAGCACTGGCCCTGATGATGGGTGCCGGCTTTGCATTGTCTCTGTGTTCATCCTCCGACGCAGTGATTGCCCGTTCTCTCGCTTCGTTGGCACCCACGGGCGCGCTGATGGGTTTCATGGTGTACGGGCCGATGATGGATGGGAAGAACGTGGCGCTCCTGGCCTCCCAGTTCCGGGGTGCGTTTGTGGTCCGTTTGTTCGTGACGGTGAGCGTGGCTGCTGCCACCGTGATTGGCTGCGCCTGGTGGGCGGGGGTATTGTCGTGAAAGTTATGGATCGCCTGGCCCCGGTCGCCGAGTCCTTGTCGCTGGCTTGCCTCGGCGCTGGCTTGCTGTGGCTGTCGCTGTCGGGTCGTTATGCATCGTTCGTCCCCCCTTCCGCGCGTCTCGGGATCATCGCCTCGGGAGTGTGTCTGCTCGCGTGCTCGCTCGCTCTGTCTGCTCGGCTCGGGTCCAGCGACCACGAGCACACTGACAGTGCTCACACTCGTCGCGCCCTCTCGCGCGCCCTTGTGGCTCTCCTTGCGAGTGCTCTCATCGTTCTTCCTTTCCGAGTCTCTCCCTCGGAGTTGGCATCGACCGCATGGAACGTTCGCGGGGCCGATGCAGGCGCGAGCCCCGGCCTCGACGCTGGAGACGATGGGGATGACTCTGCGTCGACGTCCACCTCCCAGGGGGAGCCCTCCCCCACCGCTACTCCGCAGAGCGGGGACGCCGCATCGGCCTCGTCGTCGGGGAAGCTGGAGCTGACGACAGATAACTTCTACGATCAGGTTGAGGAGTTGATCGCTCACGGGCGCGCGCACGACGGCGATCGCATCGATCTCGTCGGTTTTGTGATGCGCCCTGAGGCGGCTCGCGCACAGGCGTCGATCCCGCGTGTGACGGAGGACGACAGTTTCGCGGTGGCTCGCATGGCGATCTGGTGCTGCGCGGCTGACGCGTACCCGATTGGTTTCGCGGTTCGTTGGGCCGGCCCCACGCCCGAGGCCGATAGCTGGGTGCACGTGAGCGGCACGCTGCGCCTACGCGGCACGAAGGCTCTCGTCATCGACGCCGAATCGGTTGAGGTCACCGATGCGCCGAATCCGGAGTTCGTGATTCAGTCGCGCTAAATACACAATCGTTAGTGATTCAGGTCACTTAGATTGTTTATGTCCGTTACCTTGGACACAAAATTGCGCGCGTACGGTGAATGAAGCGCACACGGCAGGCGCGGGCGCACCATCTCACCTTCAAGGATGAAGACATGTCATCGAGAACAACACTTACTCCCCGCGAAAAGCAAGCGAGGCGCTACGCGACGTCCCTCGCTCTGATCGCCACCCTCGGCCCCTTCTTCTACGGATTCGAAGGCATGGTCCTCAACGCCGCCATCAAGGCAGTGGGATCCACCTTCGAGCTCGGACCGATCCTGCAGGGTGTCGCCGGTGCCGCCGGCGTCATCGGCGGCCTCATCGGCGCCCTGGCAGCAGGACGCATCTCCGACAAGATCGGCCGCAAGACCACGCTCATGTGGGTCGGTCCCTTCCTGCTCTTCGAGGCCCTCCTCGGCCCCATCTCCCCCCTCTTGGGCAGCTTCGGCTACCCCTTCCTGCTCCTGACCCGCATCGTTGGCGGCATCGGCTTCGGCGCGGCAACCACGGTTGCCCCCGGCTATGTCGCAGAGATCGCCCCTGCCGAGATCCGCGGACGCCTCATCGGCTTCCGCCAGCTCGCGATCATCCTGGGCCTCTTCTTCGCAGGCCTGATCAACACGGCGGTGGTCGCGCTCACGGGCGGTGCCGCGAAGCCCGCTTTCGGCGGGCTCATGACCTGGCAGGTCCTCTTCGCATGCCTGATCATCCCGGCCCTCCTCTTCGTCATCTTCACGGCGAAGATTCCCGAGTCTCCCCGCTACCTCGTCTCCGTGGGTCGCACGAAGGAGGCCGAGCAGATCCTGGCCAAGCTGTGCGGCGAGGAAGATCCCGCAGACCGCGTCACGGCCATCACCCAGTCCCTGACGATCACGGGCGGTGCGAAGCTCTCGATCGGACAGATTCTGTCCTCCCAGTGGCGTGGCCTCGTCTTCGTCGGCATGGCGATCGCCGCATTCCAGCAGCTCACCGGCATCAACGGCGTCTTCTTCTACTCGAACTCCCTGTTCGCCGCCGTCGGCTTCACCGAGTCGATGGCCCTGGCCCAGACGCTGCTCATCACCGCATTCAAGATCGTCGGCGTCCTGTCGGGCATCATGCTGGTGGACCGCGTGGGCCGCAAGCGCATGCTCATCTACGGAGGCACGCTCATCTTCGTGTCGCTCGGCGTTGTGGCGACGGTCTTTACGATCGCCCCCACACTCGACGGCAAGCCCGACGTTGCCCACTCCCCCGTGCTGGCGTTCCTGGCGGTCGCGGCACTGTGTACCTTCCTCCTGGGATTCACCTCCTCATGGGGCCCCATCTTCTCCATTGTCATGGGCGAGATGTTCCCCAAATCGATCCGCGGCGGCGCCATGTCGCTCGCCTCGGGCGCTGACTTCCTCGTGAACTTCCTGGTCGTCCTCCTTTTCCCCTTCCTCATCGGCTGGTCCCCCGCCGGTACCTACTGGATCTACTGCGCCTTCGGTGTCCTCGCGGTCATCTTCACGGCGAAGTTCCTCACCGAGACCAGCGGCGCCGAACTTGAGGACATGGACAAGGTCGTCGCCCAGTAGCAGCGGCCCATCCTCTGATTTCAACGACGAAAAGGCATTGCAATGACTGACAACACGCGGGATATTCCCGACAACGTGCGCAACGTCCTGGTCATCATGACCGACCAGCACCGCACCGACACGATCGGCTGCCTGGGCAACCCACACGCGCGCACCCCCGTCATCGACGCGATGGGCGAATCGGGCTTCGCCTTCACCCACTGCTTCACCCCCACCGCGATCTGCACGCCGGCACGCGCCTCGCTGCTCACCGGCAAGCGCCCCGGCAAGCACCAGGTGCTGGCCAACCCCGAGTGGAACATCGCCTACCAGGTGTCGATTCCCGAGGGAACGTGGACGTACACGCAGGAGCTGCGCGACGCCGGCTACAACGTCGGTATCGTTGGAAAATACCACTGCGGCTACAATTTGCCCGACAAGTTCGGTGCGGACGACGACACCTACTGGGGCGCCGAAAACCCGGTGGCCAACGAAAAGTACGTCGCCTGGCTCGAGGCCAACGACCTCCCACCCGTGCGCGCCCACGACCTGTGGCGCGGCAAGCTCCCGGGTGGACGCGACGGGCACATCATCGCCGCACGCCTCGATCAGCCCGAGGAGGCGACCTTCGAACGCTTCCTGGCGGACCGAGCGATTGAGAAGCTGCGCGAATACGCGGCCGACTGGAAGGACTCTTCTCAGCCCTTCTGCCTCGACGTGCACTTCTTTGGCCCTCACCTGCCCTACTTCCTGCCCGACGAGTGGTTCGATCTCATTGATCCCAATGACGTCGAGCTGCCGGAAAACTTCGGCGACTCCCTCATCGGCAAGCCTCCGATCCAGGAGAACTACGCGACCTACTGGTCCACATCCTCGTTCACGAACGAGCAGTGGAAGAAGCTCATCGCGGTCTACTGGGGTTACACGGCCATGATCGACTTCGAGATCGGGCGCATTATGGATGTGGCGCGCGAGCTGGGCATTCTGGACGACACGGCGGTGTTCTTCTGCGCGGACCACGGCGAGTTCACGGGCTCGCATCGTCTCAACGACAAGGGCCCGATGATGTACGACGACATCTACAACGTCCCCTTCATCGCGCACATCCCCGGCGTCTCGACGGTGGGCCGCTCGGACGCGTTCGTCTCCCTCATCGACCTGCCGGCCACGGTGCTGGACATCGCAGGCTTGGACACCTCGCTCGTCGAGGACGGCCGCTCGATCGTGGACCTGACGCGCGGCGAGGACGTCGAGGGCTGGCGCGAGGACATCGTGTGCGAGTTCCACGGCCATCACTTCCCCCTCCAGCAGCGCATGCTGCGCACGCGGGATTTCAAGCTCGTCATCAACCCCGAGTCGATCAACGAGCTCTACGATCTGCGCCTGGATCCGGCCGAGATGAACAACGTGTACACCGTGCCCGTCTACGACGAGATCCGCAGGGAGCTGGCCACGAACCTCTACCTGCAGCTGCGTGAGCGCGGGGACCACTCCTTCGCCAAGTGGATGGCGGCGATGACGGACTTCGACATCCCGCTGGTGAACACGGCTCGCTCCGACCTCGACGAGGTCACGAGCGACTGACGCAACGCCTCGGCGGCGGGAACATGCAACTTTCCGCCGCCGAGGCAACGCGCCCTCTGCACACCCCAAGCAGTGACGCGTATCATAGAAAGTATTAACGAGGCCAGAACGCACCGACCGGACATCAACGACGAAGCGCCGGGAAGGAGAGACATGCACTACCCCACCCGCAGCCCCCTGCCGACCCTGGAAGACCGCATCGTCGCTCACCTGGCCAAAGCCCCGGCCACACGCTCCCAGCTGTACGAAGCACTCGACACCTCGCGCACAAACCTGGGGCGCGCGCTCACGACCCTCCTCGATGAGGGATCGGTGACGCCGGTGCGCACGAACGCCCCCGGACGAGGCCGCCCCACCCAGCTTCTCACCCTTAACTCCTCGGCCGCCCACTGCGTCGGCCTCAACGTCACGCGCACGTCGTGTGCGGGCGTCATGCTCTCGCGCAGCGGCACCGTCTTGGCCGCCGTCCATATCGTTTCCCCCGCTTCCCCCTCCCTCCAGCTCTCTCTTGAGCAGACCTGCGAAGCCCTGGCCACGAGCGCGGCCCGTCAGGGTATTGACACGTCGACCGTGCGCGCGGTGGGTGTGGGCGTTCCTATTCCGATGGGGCGTAACGCGAGGTTGTCCTCGGATGCGTACCCGAGCGTGGAAGAACTCGCAGCACTGACGCGTCGCTGGTGGTCTCCCGCCCCGGTGGTTGACAACACCGTGCGCATGGCTGCGCTCGCGGAGGCCATGTGGGGCGCAGGAGCGAACATGTCCTCGTTCATTTTCCTGCGCCTGTCGGGCGGTGTCGGCGGCTGCGTCGTCTCCGATTTCCGCCTGGTTGGCGGAGCGGGCGGCCTGGCCGGAGAACTAGGACACATGACGGTGGGCGCCAATGACTCACCCTGCGCCTGCGGCAAGCGCGGTTGCCTGGAGACGTTGGCCTCCGTTCCGGCGTTGTGTGACGGCGCTGGAGTTCGTGACATTGCGGAGCTACGTGCCGCCGTCCTGTCCGGCAATGCACGTGCGCGCGAGGCATTGGATCGGGCGGCGGAGGCTGTCGGCTACGTCCTCGGCTCGGCCGCGCTCCTCATTAATCCGCGAGCCATCATCGTGGCGGGTGAGGTCATCGACGCGTTCCCTTCCCTTCGGGCCGATATTACGGCTTCCATGTACAAGGAGCTCCTTCCCGTGATGGAGTGGGACATCGATGTCGTGGGGGCATCGCTGGGGCCCTTGGGCACCGCTCAAGCCAGCGCGTACATCGCTGCTCACCCCTCCGAAGATGAGGTTTCCCTCCCCCGTTACGCTGAGGATGCTCCGACCCGTGAGGTGGGGTCGGCCTCGTCAATGCGCACGCGCACCGATCGCGGGGGCAGGCCGTGACCCGCTCGATCCCTTTCTCTGTTGTCACGAAGCCGACCGGGGCCGCTTGCAATCTCGACTGCCAATATTGCTTCTTCCTGTCCAAAGAGCTTCTATACAACGCTGCCGCTCAGACGATGTCGGAGCAGACGTTGGAGCGCTACGTGGGGGCCTTTCTCGAGTCGAGTCCCGACGGCGAGGTCACGATGCTGTGGCAGGGCGGGGAGCCGACCCTGCGAGGCCTGGGTTTTTTCGAGCGCCTCATTCAGCTGTGTGAGCGCTTCCGTCGCCCCGCCCAGCGCGTGCGTCACGCCCTGCAGACGAACGGCACGCTGGTAACCGACGAGTGGGCGCGCTTTTTCGCAGACCACAACTTCCTCGTGGGGGTGTCCATCGACGGGCCCGCTCCCCTGCACGACGCCTATCGCCTCAACCGCGGCGGGCGCGGCACGCACGCGATGGTCGTGCGCGGCTGGGAGGCCCTCGCTCGCGCGGGCGTGGAGACGAACATCCTGTGCACGGTCAACGCCGCGAACGAGGACCACGGGGAGGGGGTCTACCGCTACTTCCGCGACGAGCTTGGTGCCCGCTACCTGCAGTTCATCCCCATTGTGGAGCGCGTGCGCGCCACCGACCTGGCCCAGGCCGAGCGCGGCTGGAGGTCTGGCACCTCCGCGCTCCTGTATCGGCAGGATGGAGATTGCGTCACCAGCCGCTCCACGTCCCCCGCCTCCTACGGGCGTTTCCTGTGCGAGGTGTTCGACCAGTGGATCGCCGCCGACGTCGGCGAGGTGTTCATCCAGGACATGGATTCGACGCTCTCCGCTCTCTTTGGATCGGCCACGGTGTGCGTCCACGCGCCCCAATGCGGGGCGAACATGGCAATGGAGTTCAACGGCGACGTGTACGCCTGCGATCACTGGGTGGAGCCGGACTGGCTGGTCGGCTCAATCAATTCCTCATCATTCGCGCAGCTGGCAACATCGGACAAGATGCGCGACTTTGCACGCCTGAAGCCCGACCTCGATGAGGAGTGCCGGTCCTGCCCGCACCTGCGACTGTGCTGGGGCGGATGCCCGAAAGACAGATTTGTCCGCCGAGGCGAAACCGCGCACAACTACCTGTGCGAGGGATACCGGGCGTTTTACGTGCACGCAACTCCCGCCCTACGCGCGATGGGCATGCTGATCGCAGCGGGCAGGCCAGCCTCGGACATCATGGATCCCGCAGTCGCTTCCTCTCTCGGACTATCTCTCACCACACCTATTCGGAAATGACCAATGATTGTTGAAGCGCTCCTCATCGGCGCATTCGTCGGCATCGTCGTCGGTTCACTCGGCGCAGGTGGCGGCATCTTGTCGGTGCCGATCCTCGTCTACATTCTCGGTCAAGACCCCCACCAGGCGACGGGCCTGTCCCTCATCATCGTGGGTCTGACGGCCGCTGTTTCGCTGGCGACGCGGGCTCGAAGCGGGAGCGTCGCGTGGCGCGAGGGCGTTCTGTTCGCCCTGGCGGGCCTGGTCGGCACGTGGGCGGGTTCGACTCTCGGTCCGCTTGTCTCGGCGCGCACCCTCATGCTTGCCTTCTGCTCTCTCCTGGGTGCAGTCGCGGTGTTCATGGTGCGCTCCCAGCTGCGCACATCCGTCCCTTCCTCTTCGGACGAGGCCGGGGCTGCCCGAGACGGCAAGGGTTCCTCGACGCTCGCGACCGTGTGCCGCGTCGTCGCCCTGGCGACGCTGACGGGTTTCCTCACGGGATTCTTCGGCGTCGGCGGCGGGTTCGCCATCGTCCCAGCGCTGCACTTGGCGCTGCGATACCCGATGAAGCGAGCCTCTGCGACGTCCCTGCTGGTCATGGTGATCATCGCCGCCTTCGGACTGGCCTCGCGCACGGCCGCCGGGACCCTGACGATCACCGCCGAGGCGGGGGTCATGGTCGCGCTGTTCACCGCGGCATCGATGGGAGGCGGCATCGTGGGGGCCAGGCTCACCAAGCGAGTCTCGAACCGGGTGCTCGGTCTCGTTTTTGCGGCACTGCTGGTAGGCGTAGCCATTTCGACCCTCGTAGCCACCCTCGCGTAAAAGGGCACGCGAGACGGTGATTGTCTCGCGCGCCCTCATCGCTCAGCTGGCGGCCGCATCCTCGTTCTGGGTTGAGGTGTCAGCACTACCCTGGCTTCCAGGCTTGCTGCCGGGGCCTCGGCTGCCCTCCGGGGGAGGTCCCGGGCGAGTGCTGCCGGTATCGCCTTGCTGGGAGCCCGGTCCCTGCTGCTGGCCGTTGCCGGGACCTTTCTGGCCACCAGAGCCGTGCTGCTGACCGTCACCCGGCTCCTGCTGGCCGCGGGGGCCGACTTCACCGTCTTCGTCCCCATAGCCCTGGTCGTTGTAGCCGTCCTCGTAGCCCTGCTCGTAGAAGTCCTGACCATCACCCACGATGGCCGCATGCGTGATGATGCCCGCGCCGAAACCGACGGAGAGGATTGCCGCGGCAGCTCCTGCAATGGCGGCGCGCTTTCCCCACGAGGCTTTCGTCGATGCGGACTCAACCGCAGCGGGGCCAGCCGCCACGGCCTCGTCGCCAGACTGAACATCGGTAGAAGACTCCGCGACAGACTCCAGGGGTGTTCCTGCGAACGCGCCTGCATCCTCCTGCTGCGTAACGGGTGGCAGCTGCACCGTTTGGGCCTGAGATGCGCCGGTGGGCAGGACTTCGGTCTGATCCGCGACCTGTGGCTCCGACTGGGGCAGGATCGAGGTACGCTCAGTGTCGCCCGCCAGGTTCTTGTTGTCGTCCGCCATGGGGACGCTCCTTTCTGCTGTTTTGTGCATCATTGCTTCTCAGATTAGGGACGACAATTAAGCGTGCGTTATGGCGAAACTGTGAAAACGCTATGAAACGATAGGTATCGCACATCACCTTTTGGAGCTTGATTTATTTGTCAGCTGACGAAGGTCACGGGCATCGCCGGTGGCAAGCACGTCATCCTCGCCTGGAGCGAGTGACACAGACCCGAGGCCGGGGATGAGACGCGCACCCCATCGCGCGAGCGGCCCCGTCCTCGTCCCTATGCTGTTAGCGCGCAGACTCTACTGCGCGGCTTTCCTGGCCACGAGCGTGTTCGTCGCCTGAGCAACCGGGCGGACGATCATCGAGTCGATGTTGACGTGGGAGGGGCGCTCCAGGGTCCACACGATCGCCTCGGCAATATCCTCGGCGACGAGCGGGGCGGCCACCCCCTCGTAGACGCGGTCGGCGGCCTCCTGGGAGCCGAGCCGGTTGAGCGAAAACTCCTCGGTGCGCACCATGCCCGGCGCAATCTCGATGATGCGCACGGGCTCGCCGACCAGCTCCTGGCGCAGCGTATTGGCAATAATGCGCTCGGCGTGTTTGGCGGCGACATACCCACCACCGCCCGGGTAGGTGTCGTGGGCGGCGGTCGAGGTGAGGAAGACGAGGTCTCCCCCGCGCTCGCGCATCCCCGGCAGGAACGCGCGCGTGCAGTTCAGGGCGGTGAGCACGTTGCGCTCGAACATTGCGCTCCACCTGGCAGGGTCACTGTCGGCGACCCGGTCCACGCCGATTGCTCCACCGGCGTTGTTGACCAGCGCGTCCACGGGACCGCCTGCCAGGACGTGTGCGACCATCTCCTCCACCTGCGCCTCGTCGGTCAGATCAGCCGCCCAGTATTCGCAGTCAATCTGCTCGGCGAGGGCCTCCAGGCGCTCGCGACGCCGGGCCACGGCCACAACCCTCCACCCCCGCTGCGCCAACAGGCGGGCGGTTGCCTGCCCGATTCCGGTGGAGGCTCCAGTGACGACGACGCGACGAGAAGTGTTCATAGGGCAACAGTAATATCCCCGGGTACGCGCCGTCGCACGCGCCCGGGGATATTCCGTGGAGTCTCAGCCGTTGGGCAGACCGTAGGCCTTGTGGATCAGCCAGATCGGGTGGACGACGTTCGCGCCCGTGGCCGTGCGCAGCTGCCAGCGGCACGTCTCCGTGTCGCATGCGGCCAGCTCCGCGTTGACCTGCTTGATGAAGTCGAAGACGGGGGCGCCCACGGCCTGAGCGATCGCGTATTTCTCCTTCTTCATGCCGTAGGTGCCCGCAATGCCACAGCAGGGCTGCTCGGAATCCTTGACGGTCACGCCGGGGATCAGGCTCATCAGCTCGATCGCGGGCTTGCCCAGTCCCTGGGACTTGACCTGGCAGGGGGCGTGGTACGGGATGGTGACGTCGATGCGCTGGAAGTTCGTATCCAGCTCGCCCTTGTCGTACAGGTGCAGCAGGAACTCACTAATGTCCCACGTACGACTTCCCACATCGCGCAGCTCCGGGGTGTCCATCTCGAGGATCTCGTGGGCCTCGTGGCGCAGCATGCCACCACACGAGCCAGACGCGGAGATGATCGGCGCATCGCGGTTGACGCTGCGCAGGTCGCTGGTCAGCTTGGAGACGTACTTGCGCGCGTCGTCGTACAGGCCGTTGGACTGCAGGGCCAGGCCGCAGCAGCCGTGCTTGGGAACCAGGACCTCGTAGCCCAGGTGCTCGAGTACCATGACCGAGTGGATCGAGGTCTCGACCTCGAAGTACTGGCCGGCGCATCCGTGGAAGAAGATCACCTGGCCGCGCGTGCCGGAGTTCGGCAGCGGCTTGTGCTTCTTGAACCAGGACTCGAAGGTGCGTCCGTAGGCGCGCGGCATGGGGGCCGAGCGGTGCACACCGATGACGGCCTCCATCGCCATGCGGATCGGCTTGACGTCCAGAGCCCAGTTCGCGATCGGGGCGACCGGGGTCATCATGGTGCCGATCAGGGAGGTGCGACCAATGAGACGGTCGCGCAGCGGAATACCGTGCGCTTCCTTCATGGCGGTGCGGCGGTGGTGGATGATCTCGGTGACCTTCACGCCCTGGGGGCACACGAGCGAGCAGGTGCCGCACGAGGAGCAGTAGTCGATGGACTTGTCCACCATCTGCCCGCCCTTGCGGAAGCGCTCGGCCTGTGGACCGGAGTACTTGGGGCCGGCGAACAGGTCGGTGACGCGCATGACGGGGCACTGGGTCTCGCAGATCGTGCACTTGACGCAGGAGTCAAGGCTTGCGCGCAGCGCGGCGTCACCGGTGAGGGCGAAGACGTCCTCTTCTTCCACGCCCGGTCCCATCAACGTTGACATTTCCAGAGTCATTTCAGTTCCTCCACGATCGAGTCGACGGCCGCGAGTGCGCTGGCCAGCGCGATTCCTTCGCCGCTCTTTTCGCGCCAGCGGGTGGCGCCGGCCAGGTTTCCTCCGGCTGCGTACAGGTTCGGGCACACGGGCGCGCCTTCCTCGTTCAGGACGCGCATGTTGTCGTCGACGGCGAGGCCGGCCAGGAAGAGGGGCTGGTCCTCGCCCCAGAAGTCGGCGTGCAGGAGCTGTCCGGAGGCGCCCATGACGGGCAGGCCGCAGATGGTTTCGCGCACGGTGCCGTAGGAGTCCATGTCGAGAGCGCCGGATTCAAAACCGCCGGCCGCCAGGATGAGGGATCGGGTTTCCACGACCGTGGAGCGTCCCGCGCTGGCGTATTCGACTCCGCTCACGTGTCCGCCGCTCGTGTGTACGGCCTTGATCGGGGATCCGAGGACGACGCGGCACTTGGATGAGGCGATGCGGGTCAGCAGGGCGTTGAGGCGCATGCCGGGCACCGACGGGGGCTGAATCGGGATCTCGAAGACTCGGTGGCCGAGCTTGTCCGCGAGGTCGCGCCACGCGTTCGGGTCGTCGAGGCCGAGGACGGCGGGCAGGCCGACGATCTCGCCATCTTCCAGGAGGGGACGGATCTGGTCTGCCAGGCGCGCGCGGTTCTCCTCGCGGTCGAGGCTGCGCGCGTGGTTGGTGCCGGTCGAGTCGACCTCTCCTTCGCGCACGACGTAGTCGACGGACAGGGCGCGCGCCGTGATCGGGGCGCCGTCGGGCCCGCTTTGGCGCGTCAGGTTTTCGGCGACGAGGCCGGGGTAGAAGTCCTTGAAGCGCGTCAGTCCCACGATCGCATAGCGGGCGCCCGCCTGGGGGATGCCGGCCTCCATGGAGGGTGGAATCAGGCAGGTGGGGCGCAGAGCGCCGACACCGGTGGGGATGCGCACGTTGCGGGTCTCATCGCCGATGAGGGCGTCCGCGCCGACGAGGTCGCGCAGCCACGCGACGGATGCACCGACGAAGTCGGGGGTGACGTGGCTGTAGGGGTGGGTGGGGCGGGAGGCCACGTGGGCTTCCAGCGCCTCGAGGGGCGCCTCGACCGGCTCGGGACGGTAGCCGAGGATGTCGACCGTGCCCGTGCCGAGCTGGATGCCGCCAACGCCCTTCGTGATGAGGGTGACGCTCAGGCCTGCGTCAGCTGCCTTGATTGCTGCGGCCAGGCCTGCCAGGCCCGCGCCGATAACGACTGTGTCTCTCATCGAACTACCTCCTCGCTGGGTGCGGGCAGGTGCTCGACGTCGAGCGTGCCCTCGTGGATCCAGGCGTCCAGTGCTGCCTGCCTGGCTTGCTTGCCGAACATGATGGGCCACAGGCCGATCCAGCGGTTCTTCAGGAAGAGACGCAGGAGGGAGTTGGCACGCATCGAGTCGATGTCTCCACGCTCGTGGGCGATGCCCGCGGCTCGCTGAGAGCAGAAGCCACCTTGGCAGGGGCCCATGCCCAGGCGCATCTGGCGACGCACGTCGTCGAGTTGGCCCTTGGGCAGGGTGTCCATGACGTTTTCAAGCATGGCGCGCGTGGCCATCTCGCACTCGCAGATGATTTGTTCGTGGGAGGGGGATTCGTTGTGCGATTCGACGTTGTCGAGGCGGTGGCCGATCGTGTACAGGCGCGCTTCCTTGGCGGGCGGGACGGTTTCGTCGGCTGTCTTGCAGGCGCGCTTATCGCCCATCTCCTCGCACATGATGTCGACGATGCGCTCGGCCATGAGGCGGTAGGTGGTGAGTTTGCCGCCGGCGATGGTCAGCATGCCGTAGACGCCGTCACGCGTGTTGTGGTCGATGATGCTCATGCCGCGCGCCATGTGACGGGTGTCGGTCGCGGACACTCGCGAGTCCTTGATAAGGGGGCGCGCGCCGGCCCACGCGTGCACGGCGCGAGCCTTGCGGAAGCCGGGGATCATGGCCTCGCCGGAGTCGAGCATCTGCTGGACCTGGTCTGCGGGGATCGACAGGCGATCCGGGTCGTCGGCTTTCAGGTCGGTCGTGCCGATGATGCACACGGTGTGGTCGGGCACGAGAATGTCGCCGTCGGCGGGCCACACGCAGCGGTTGATGACTGAGTGGCTCAGGCGGTGATTCATGGCGATCATGATGCCGGCGCCCGGGACGACGTCGACGCCGTGGCAGTTCGCCATGGCGGCAATCTGTCCGGCCCAGGGGCCGCCGCAGTTGAGGACGAACCCGCATTCGATGCGCACGTCCTCGCCGCCGCGCTCGTCGTGGACGATGACGGCGCTGACGCGATCACCTTCGCGTTCGACGGAGGTGACGCGGTGGTAGGTCAGGATCTGCGCCCCGTATGCCTGCGCGGAGCGGATCGCTCCCCAGGTCATCTGCCAGCCATCAACCGTGCCGTCCTGGACCTCGAAGGCTCGCTTGATGCGCGGGTCGAGCCGGGGTTCGCGGCGCAGGGCCTCGGCAATGGAGATTTCCGCAGCGGGCACCTTTGCTGCCGCTGCGCGGGCCAGGAACTGGTCCGCGTACTCTTCATCGTCGTGGGCGGTCACCACGAAGAGGCCACCGGTGGCCTCGATCGCGTTGGCGTTGATGCGCTTGACGATTTCGTTTTCTTCGGCGCATTCGGTGGCCGACTCGGGATCGGACGCAATGTAGCGGCCACCCGAGTGGAGCAGGCCGTGGAAGCGACCGGAGGTACCCTGAGCGATATCGGCCCGATCGACGAGGACGGCTGAGAAGCCGCGCATGGCGACGTCGCGGACGACGCCGGCACCGGTGGATCCGCCACCGATGACGCACACGTCAGTGCGAAGTGTCTTCACCGTTAAAAATCCCTTCACCTGTTGATGAGGAAGTGCCTCATTGCTGCCTCCATCATGCGCCTTATGAGCCCGATTGCACGAATGCACACACGACTCTGCACATATGTGCACGGCGTCGCGCGAGCAAAACGACATCCGCACTCATCCGCGCAACTCTGGACAAAAACAGGGAATTACACACCATGCACATCACGTAATTTCGAATGACTCACGCCCCATGGACGCTCATCCCACGCCATCGGCGCCTCTCCCCCTAAAGTTAAGGCATGACGAATACACTGCTGGCACGAGTCCTCGACACCGCGTACACCGATTCGACGGTGCGTCCCCAGGACGACTTCTACCGCCACGTCAACGGCACCTGGCTGGCGACGCACACAATCCCCGCGGACCGCCCCATGGACGGGGCATTCCACGCGCTTCGCGACGCCTCGGAAAAGTACGCCCGCGCAATTGCTCAGGACGCAGCCGACGGATCCCTGGACGATCCAGATGCGAGCCGCATCGCGACCCTGTGGAGCCAATTCCTCGACGAGGACACCATTGAAGAGGCCGGCGCCACTCCCCTGCGCCCCGACCTCGACGCGATCAACGCCTGCACAAACCACGAGGAACTCGCCCGCGAAATGGGCCGCCTCATGCGCGAGGGCATCGGAGGCCTCGTCGGCGCATACGTGGGGACGGACCCCCACGATTCCTCCCGCTACATGGTCTCCCTCGTCCAGTCAGGTATCGGCCTGCCCGACGAGGCCTACTACCGCGAAGAGGACTACGCACCGATCCGTCAGGCCTACGTCGTACACACGGCCCGTCTCCTCGCCCTCGCTGGCATGGACGACCCCGAAGGTGCCGCACACCGCATCATGGCCGTGGAGACCGCCCTGGCCTCACACCACCGCGACTCCGTGACCAACCGCGATCCCCTACTCTCCGATAACCCCACGCCGTGGGAGGAACTCGCCACGCTCGCACCCGGATTCGACTGGGATGCGTGGGCCAGCGGCGCACGCATGCCCGCCTCCGGCCTCGTCGTCAACGTCGACCAGCCCGACTTCCTGACGGCCGCCGCCGAGCTGTGGGCCACCACCGAGCTATCTACCCTCAAGGAATGGCTGAGCGCCTCGGCCATCGACTGCCACGCATCCCTCCTCTCTGCCGACTTCGTCAACGAAAACTTCGACTTCCACGGACGCACGCTCTCGGGTACACAGGAGCTGCGTCCGCGCTGGAAGCGCGCCCTCGGCCTCATCGAGGCCTACCTCGGTGAAGCCATGGGCCGCGCGTGGGTGGCACGCCACTTCCCACCCAACGCCAAGGAAGCGATGGACGCCCTGGTGCGCCGCCTCCTCGACGCCTACGGTGAGTCGATCCGAAGCCTCGACTGGATGAGCGAGGACACAAAGGCCAAGGCACTCGACAAGCTGGCAACCTTCAACCCCAAGATCGGCTACCCCGTCAAGTGGCGTGACTACTCGACCCTCAACCTGGATCCCAACACCTCCATCGTCGAGAACGTGCGCGCCGCCAGCGCGCACGCGACCGACCGCGAATGGGCCAAGCTGGGCCGTCCGGTCGACCGCGACGAGTGGTACATGACCCCACAGACGGTCAATGCCTACTACAACCCCACTCAGAACGAGATCGTCTTCCCCGCCGCGATCCTCCAGCCCCCGTTCTTCGACGCCGAGGCTGACGACGCGGTGAACTTCGGCGCAATCGGCGCGGTCATCGGCCACGAGATCGGTCACGGCTTCGACGACCAGGGCTCGCGCTACGACGGAGCGGGAAACCTGTCGAACTGGTGGACGGACGAGGACCGCGCTGCCTTCGAAGAACGCACCCACGCACTCATCGCGCAGTACGACGCCCTCACCCCCGCGATCCTCCTCGAACAGGGAAACGGCGAAGAACCGGAGGCCACGGACGCTGAGCGTTCCCACCCCCACGTCAACGGTGCGCTCACGATCGGCGAGAACATCGGCGACCTCGGAGGCCTCACGATCGCGTGGAAGGCCTGGGCAGCGTCGCTCGCCGAGCAAGGGCTGACCCCCCAGACCGCTCCCATCATCGACGGAATCTCGGGTCCGCAGCGTTTCTTCTACTCGTGGGCACGCGCCTGGCGCACGGCCACACGCCCCCAGTTCGCGCGCCAAATGCTAGCGATCGACCCGCACTCCCCCGCGGAATTCCGATGCAATCAGGTGCTGCGTAACCTTGACACGTTTGTCGAGGCATTCGACGTCACCCCCGGCGACGACATGTGGCTCGATCCCGCCCAGCGCGTCACCATCTGGTAAAGCGTGTCCCAACCGACAAAACCCGGCGCGCCCCGCGCATTCACCCCCAACACATGACAACATAGGAATGTTGAGCGCAACAGCGCCCCCATTCCATCGACGGAAAGGCACCCCATGCCAGGCCTGAACCTGACTCGCGAGGAAGCGACCGAGCGAGCCTCGGTCATTTCCTCTGTGACCCGCTACGAGATCTCACTGGACCTCACGCGCGGAGACACCGACTTCGGTTCATTCACCCGCATCGAGTTCGACGCGCGCGAAGGCGCCTCCACATTCGCTGACCTCGTGTCCAACAACGTCCACTCGATCACGCTGAACGGCAACGCCCTGGACCCCTTCTCGGTTCACCAGGACAACCGCATCGCGCTGGAGAACCTGGCCGAGCACAACGTCCTCGAAGTTGAGGCATCCTGCCAATACATGCACACGGGCGAAGGCCTACACCGCTTCGTCGACCCGGCCGACGGACAGGCCTATACCTACTCGCAGTTCGAGGTCCCGGACGCACGCCGCGTGTACACGACGTTCGAGCAGCCCGACCTGAAGTCCACGTTCACGCTGACGGTCAAGGCCCCCAAGGGCTGGAAGGTCTTTTCCAACGCCCCGACCCCCACCCCCGAGGAAGAGGGCGAGGCCTGGATCTACCGCTTCGCCACCACCGAGGTGATGTCGACCTACATCACGGCGATCGTCGCAGGCCCCTATGAGGGCACGACGGCCACGCTCACATCCTCCGATGGCCGCACGATCGACCTGGGCGTCTACGCCCGCGCGTCGATCGTCGAGCACCTGGATGCCGACGAGATCATCGACATCACGCGCCGTGGCTTCGAGTTCTTCGAGGGCGCGTACGGCATCGCCTACCCCTTCACCAAGTACGACCAGATCTTCGTGCCCGAGTACAACGCGGGCGCCATGGAGAACGCGGGCTGCGTCACCTTCCGCGACGCCTACGTGTTCCGCACGCGTCCCACCGAGGCTCAGATGGAGGCTCGTGCGAACACGATCCTGCACGAGCTGGCGCACATGTGGTTCGGTGACCTGGTCACCATGAAGTGGTGGAACGACCTGTGGCTCAACGAATCCTTCGCCGAGTTCATGAGCCACCTGGCTCTGGCCGAGGCCACCAAGTACACCGAGGGCTGGACCGGGTTCATGGTCCGCAAGGACTGGGGCCTCAAGCAGGATCAGCTGCCCACGACGCACCCGATCACGGCTGAAATCCGCGACCTGGCCGACGTCGAGGTCAACTTCGACGGCATCACCTACGCCAAGGGCGCCTCCGTACTGCGCCAGCTCGTCTCCTACGTGGGCCGCGACGCTTTCTTCGCTGGCCTGCACGAGTACCTGACGAAGCACTCCTACGCCAACGCGACGCTGGACGACCTGCTCTCCGAGTTGGCCGCGGCCTCGGGCCGCGACCTGGCCTCGTGGTCGAAGGTGTGGCTGGAGGAGGCCGGTGTGACCCTCCTGCGTCCCGTCATCACCACGGCCGAGGACAGCACGATCGAGCGCCTCGAGATCACCCAGGAAGCCTTCTCCGAGGGCGCCTCCCTGCGCCCGCACCGCATGGGTGTGGCCGGCTACTCGCTGACCGAGGAGGGCACGCTGGCGCAGGTCTTCCGCGAGGAGCTCGACGTCGACGGCGCCTCCACGGTGGTCGAAGCCGCCGCGGGTATCGCCCGTCCGGACTTCATCCTCGTCAACGACGGCGACCTCGGCTACGCCAAGGTACGCCTCGACGAGCAGTCCCTGGCCTTCGCGGTCGCTAACATCACCAAGTTCACGGATTCGCTGACCCGCGGCGTCGTCATGGCCTCCGCGTGGGACATGACCCGTGACGGTGAGATGCCGGCTCGCGATTACCTGAACCTGGCGCTGCGCGCGGTGCCCGTCGAGGACAACATGAGCCTCCTGACGCTCACCCTGCGTCACATCGACGAGGCCGTACGTACCTTCGTTGCGCCCCAGTACCGTGCCGAGGCCACCGAGGACACGGGCCGCCGTCTGCTCCTCCTGGCTCGCACGGCTGCCTCCGGTTCTGACGCACAGCGTATGCTCGTCGCTGCAGCAGCCCGCAACGCGACCAGCCCCGAGCAGTTCGAGGCCATCCGCGCACTCTACGACGGGACCCAGACCCTCGATGGCCTGGACCTCGATGTCGACCTCAAGTGGGGTCTGCTGATCGCCCTCGTGCGCGGCAACGCCGCCACCGAGGAGGACATCGCGGCTCTGGAGGCCACCGATGACACGATGACCGGTCATCAGAACGCCGCCGCCGCTCGTGCGGCTCGCGCAGGCGAGTGGATCAAGGCTGACGTGTGGGACAAGGTCCTGACCGACACCTCGATCCCCAACGACACTCGCTGGGCGATGATCTCTGGCTTCTGGGCACAGGCGCGCTCCAACCCCTCGGCCTACGCGAGCTACGTGGGCGAGTACTTCGAGGCCCTGGCTGGCATCTGGGAGACCTTCACCTTCCACACGGCCGAAGACCTCACGACGCTGCTCTTCCCGAACGCCATCGCGGGCTACGCCCCCGAGGTCGACGTGGTTGCTTCGGGCAAGGCCTGGATCGAAGCTCACGCGGATGCGTCCGCCGGCACGATCCGCATCATCCGCGAGCTCATCGACGTGTGCGAGCGTCAGATCGCCAACCAGGCGGTGGACGCGGGCTGATCAGCCTGTCTGAGACGTGAGGGGGCGTGGCCGCATGGCCACGCCCCCTCACGTCTATCCATAGCACTGCGCGCCCCAACTCCCCTACTCGGCTGAAGCTAACACCGGCCGCGAGTCATAGACAAAATAGGGCCCGGTCCCACAGGACCGAACCCGACGAGCAATCGACGGGTTATAGGATAAAACGTGTTGGTTGGGGGTTAGTCCCAGGTGTTGTGGTAGGGGGTGGTGTGGTGGAGTTCGTTGAAGCATATTGCGTCGCCCCAACCGGGGATGATGCCGGTGGCTTGGTGGGTTTGACAGGATTGGTACCAGGCATTTTCGAGGGCTGCGTCGGTGGGCATGGTCGCCAGGATCATCGCTGCTGGCTGCGGGTGGGGACAGTGGGTGTAGCACCACCAGAACACGGCTTTCATGCGTCGGGTCAGGCACATGCCGCGGTGGTCGCGCAGCATCTGGCGTAATTGGGCGTTCGTGCTTTCGACCTGGTTGGTCATCGCGGGCATCTGGTGTGTCCAGGTGGGGTCCAGGTAGGTGAACAAGAGTCCCTGCGCGGTGAGCTTGTTGAGGCTGTTACGAGCTCGCACGAGACGTTCGTGGGTGTATTCCCATCCCCCTCAGGCCTGCGCGTTTTCTCCTCCAGGAAGCCCTTCCAGCGCGTGCAGCACCCCTGGTAGGCGCCTATCCATTCTTGAGCGTCTTCTCGGCCCTCCACGTGCAGGAGTTGTTGTCCAAGAGCGTATAAGCCTTGTGAGGCCTCCAGTTTGGGGCGCGTTGTGGTGGCTTGGCGGATACGGCAATACGCATGGAAGGTGAGTAGTGTCCCGCATAGTGGTGTAACCGTGTGGTGGTCGGCCAGACGTTCTTGCACGCCCTGGCAACGCCACTGCCCCCGTCGGTCATGACCAGGGCCGGGGGCGCGATCGGGCTCATGAGCGCGCCCCAGGCCCGGGAATTCTCACTCCTGGCCGCGTACCAGCCCAGCACTGAATCGGGTGTTTGAGCGATGAGGACTACGGCGCCGCGGCCCAGGTGGATACCGTCGACGAAGATGACGTCATGAACCTCATCGATGATCGGGCTGAACGGCCATAACTGCCACAACGGCTCACAACGCCGACGAAACGAGCGGCCCCCACCAGGCATGTCCACCTGACGGCGCCGCCCCAGCAGCCAGGCCAAGAACTCATCAAGGTGCTTGGCCGTGGAGTCTATTTCGTTCAGCGTCGTGATTTTGCAGGGTTTACACCGCCAGCGCTGACGACCTGTTGACGTCTTACCGTGACGGATCATGGGGCAGCCACACACAGGGCATGATGCAGTATTCACAGGAACGAGGCAAACACGACCAACTAAAATAGTGACTTTCCAGCGCGACAAAGCCGAAAAGTCGCCACTCCAGCAACACGTAGTGTCCTATAACCCCACTTCGCACGGCATATGTCATCATTTTGCCTGCGGTGTGAAGGGATAACACGGTTGACATCACCATTCGGAACTCTGACCCCTATCGACGGATTCGGGCTCTGATTCAATACCTTGTATCCCTGGACGGACGCGGAGTCTAGAAGAGCTATCGTCTCACCACTGTTCGGGGCCTGAGTACCCGGAGGAAACGGCAGCCCTACACGCGCGGCCTGGCCGCGGTGCCGGTGGGCGGTGGCGGGGCCTGGCCGGGCTTCGAGGCGACGCGCCGAGCGGAGCTCGCGGCGCGGACGGCTCGCGGGCGGGCCGCCGCCCACCGGCACACACAGCGGCCCGGCCCGGAGGCTAGGTAACCGGCGCAGGGAGTACTAGCGACACCACAGACAATGTTTCACGTGAAACATCTGCCCAACCACCGGCCCCGTTACCCCGTATGGCCCGGATAGTGGCACACTTGACCTATACGGTTCTATGTAACTTCATGCAAAGGATGGCATGCCTTGACTCAGCCTTCGACCAATGGCGGCACCCCGGCCTCGTCCGGCCGGACCCCCGCGCAGGGAAACCGCCTTGACCCCTGGTACGACGTCTACGCTGACCGCGCACACAACCTGCGCGCATCGGAGATTCGAGCTCTGTTCTCGGTCGTGTCGCGTCCCGAGGTCGTCTCCCTCGCAGGCGGCATGCCGAACCTGAAGGACCTGCCCCTCGATAAGCTCGCGGCGTCCGCGGAGAAGCTGATCCGCAACCACGGCGCACAGGCCATGCAGTACGGCAGCGGCCAAGGCTGGGAGGTGCTGCGCGAGCGCATCACCGAGGTCATGGGTTACGACGGCATTGTCGGCGCCGACCCGGACGACGTCGTGGTCACGACGGGTAGCCAGCAGGCGCTCGACCTCGTCACCGAGCTCTTCGTGAATCCGGGCGACGTCATCCTCGCCGAGGCCCCCTCCTACGTGGGCGCACTGGGCGTGTTCCGCGCGCGCCAGGCCGACATCGTGCACGTGCCGATGGATGAGCACGGCATCATTCCCGAGGCCCTGGAAGAGACAATCCGCAGCGTGCGCGCCTCGGGCCGCACGATCAAGTTCATCTACATCATTCCGAACTACCACAACCCCGCCGGCGTCACGCTCTCCGCTGAGCGCCGCCCGATCATCGCCGAGATCTGCCTGCGCGAGCACGTCCTGATCGTCGAAGACAATCCCTACGGTCTGCTCGGCTTCCACAGCGACCCGTTGCCGGCCATCGCCTCGTACAGCCCCGAGGGCGTCGTCTACCTGGGTTCGTTCTCGAAGATGTTCGCCCCCGGCTTCCGCATCGGCTGGGCGTACGCGCCGCACGCGATCCGCGCGAAGCTGGTCCTGGCGCTCGAATCCGCGATCCTGTGCCCGTCGATGGTGGGCCAGATGGCGATCGCCGACTACCTGAGCAACTACGACTGGTATGGCCAGGTGAAGTCCTTCCGCTCGATGTACGCGGAGCGCTGCCGCGCGATGCTCACCGCGCTCGAGGAGTTCATGCCGTCGTGCACGTGGACGGTCCCGGACGGCGGCTTCTACACGTGGGTGACGCTGCCCGAGGGCCTTGACGCGAAGGCCATGCTGCCCCGAGCGGTGCGCGCCCAGGTCGCGTACGTGTCCGGCACGGCCTTCTACTACGACGGCTCAGGCTCGAACCACATGCGCCTGTCCTTCTGCTACCCCACTCCCGAGGAGATTCGCGAGGGCGTGCGTCGCCTCTCGACGGTCGTCAACGCGGAGAAGGAAATCGTCGACATGTTCGGTACCGCCTCGGGCAACGAGGCCGGGGCCGAGTCCGAGCGCTAACAGTTACCCGAGGAGATACCCCCATGGCTACCAAAGTTCTCATTATCGCCGGCGGTCTGACGCACGAGCGTGACGTGTCGGTTCGTTCGGGTCGTCGCGTCGCGAATATCCTGACGCAGTTCGGCTACGACGTTCTCATTTCCGACGTCGACGCGTCTCTCGCGGACGCCATCTCGTCCTTCTCCCCCGACGTTGTGTGGCCGCTGGTGCACGGTTCGATCGGCGAGGACGGCTCACTGCAGTCCTTCCTGGAGTCCGTGGGAATCCCCTTCGTGGGATCCTCCTCGGTGCAGGCGATGCTCGCCTCGAACAAGCCGACGGCGAAGGCTCTTTTGGGCTCTGCGGGGCTCGCGACGCCCGGTTGGGTGACGCTGCCGCAGGCGATTTTCCGCCAGCTGGGCGCCTCGCACGTGCTCTCCGCTCTCGAGGGCTCGGTGTCCTTCCCCGTCGTCATTAAGCCGACGGACGGTGGCTCCGCGCTCGGTATTTCGACCGCGAAGGACGCGAAGAGCCTACGCCGCGCGATGGTGGACGCCTTCGCATACGGCCAGCGTCTGATGGTCGAGCAGCGCATCGATGGGCGCGATGTGGCCGTGTCCGTCGTCGACCTGTGGGACGGTCCCCAGGCGCTGCCCCCGGTGGAAATCTCGACGGATCGCGGCCGCTACGACTACGACGCGCGCTACACGACGGACGAGACCGAGTATTTTGTGCCCGCGCGCCTCTCTGAGGAGATCCTGGCGGACCTCCAGGCCGCGGCCGTCGAGGCCCACACGACGCTGGGCCTGCGGGACCTGTCCCGCATGGACTTCGTGGTCGACGACGAGGGCACCTGCTGGTTCATCGACGCGAACGTCGCGCCCGGCATGACGGACACGTCGCTCCTCCCCCAGGCTGCAGACGCGCTCGAGGATTCGTCGTTCGCGCAGCTGTGCGCCGACATCGTGGACTTCGTCGCCGGCGGGCGCGACGTGCGCGGCATCGACTACGTCATCGACGAGGAAGGCACCGGCGTCATCATCTCCGAGGAGGACGAGGAAGCCGCGGCCACCGAGGAGTGATCCGCTCATTCATTGCACTGTGGGCCCGGGAGGATGATCCTCCCGGGCCCACATGTTTCACGTGAAACAATGTCCGCCGGCTCTGTGTAAGGACCACGCGGGCGCGTTCGGACCGTTATCTCAAGAGCTTGGTGAGGGTTGGGGATCCGAGCACCGCGCGGGCACAGCCTGGCCCCAGCGGGCACAGCCAACCGACAAGGTATGGCACTCAGACGCTCCCGGACGAAGAACGATCTGACGTCATGGCAACCAAGCTAAAGCGACAACAATGCCGAAATACAGCAACATTTTGTTCTCTGTACGGCTCTGTGTCGCTCTGAGCGATCCGACTAACAGCTCGCCTCGTCGACAGAGAAGCTCTCAGAAAAGAAAACCAATTTCCTTCAGACGCTTCTCGGCATCCTCCGCACCCTTCCAGACGATGCCACGGACGCTGAGTAGCTCGGCCGCGCGCACATTCTCGCGACGGTCATCAATCAACGCGACGTTCTCATGCGGCACGTCGAGGCGCACAAGGACATCACGATAAATGCCTCGCGATGGCTTACAGATGCCGTGGTCGCAAGAGAACGCAAAGAAGTCGAAAAGGCGCCCCCACTCAGAACTCCGAATCGCCTTTGCGATCGGATAGGGCGCATTAGACAGGATGCCGACGCGCACGGCCTGCCGACGCAGCAGGCGCACCAGGCCGAGTGTCGCTTCGTTCGCTTTCGCCATGCGCGACGCATCGAGCGCGACAAGCTGCTTCAACAGCGCACTGGTAGGCTCGGGCTGCCCGCAATCTCCAGCGATACGATCCCAGAACTCACGATCGGACATGCCCGCGTCATACTCTCCGCGATGGGCCCACATCGCCTGATCGACAAGCGTCGTGAGGCCTCGTGAGTCGTCACCGAACAACTCGGCGATAGCGTGCGGGTCCGGATGGGCGTCGACGAGGACTCCACCGACATCGAAAAGCACGGTGCGCGAACTGCCTTGGGCGTTCATGCCTTTCGCTCCTTCTGGTACTGCGGGGGCCCGACGGCGGACCCTTAAAGGTAGTTTAAGCGTAAATTCAGCCAAAGATTAGGCCAGGAAATGTCATATAAAGAACATACTGCGCCTGATCTGCGGAAAATAATGAAGTTTGATCAGTGAAGAATAAGGTCTGCAATTCGCTGAAGATCATCAGATCCCGCGAATTCAATGACGATTCGACCCTTCTTACGCCCCTCCGTGATAGTCACGCGCGTATCGTACGCGTCGGCCAGGGCCGACACGACGCTCTCACCCAGCGGCGACAGTGGATGCTGCTGACGGGCGCGCGGACGGGGCGTAGCCTTCGCCTTTCCGAGGCGGACAATCTCTTCGGTGGTACGCACGGAGAGACCCTCGGCGACGATTCGCTCAGCCAGTCGTTCCATCTCCTCTGCCGTCGACAGGGACAGCAAAGCGCGGGCATGGCCCGCTGTGATGACCTGAGCGGCCACCTTCTTCTGGACGGACGGGGGTAGCTTGAGCAGGCGCAGGGTGTTGGCAATCTGTGGGCGCGAGCGGGCGATTCGCTTGGCGAGTTCTTCCTGAGTCGCCCCGAAATCCACCATGAGCTGCTGATATGCGCTCGCTTCTTCCAACGGGTTGAGCTGGGCCCGGTGGAGGTTTTCCAAGAGTGCGTCACGGAGAAGATCCCCGTCGTCGGTCTCTCGGATGATTGCCGGAATCGTGGTTTCGCCGGCGAGCTCGGAGGCACGCAGGCGGCGCTCACCCATGATCAGCTCATAGCGTGCATCGGGTTTCTCGGCGAGGAACTCCTGAAGCTTCTCGGATCGACCCGTTGCGGGGATACTACGAACGACGACGGGCTGAAGAACACCCACCTCCTTGATAGAGGCGGAGAGTTCCTTCAGATCATCCTCATCGAAGACCTCACGAGGCTGCTTCGTATTGGGAACGATCTGATCGATCGCAATTTCAGCGAAGGAAGCACCGGGAACCGGAAGAAGTTCATGGTCTGTGGATGTTTCACGTGAAACATTCTGATCGGCATGTGCATCGCTAGCACCAACCGGAACAGTAACATCCGCCTTACCCTGCGGAGCCTTGTGGGAATCTGAGCCATTGATTCCATCACCGAGGCCGCTGCGAGAGCCGCCTGCGCGCCGTCCACCTGCCGCCTCGACGGACGGCATGTTCGGACGCTTCTTCTTCGACGAGGAAGTGGCACGCTTGGGCTGGAGAAGATCCTTCGCGGATCCTCCCCTCTTGCCGGCGGAGCTGCCTTCGGGGAAGAACACGTCCAGAGGACGGGACGGGGTGGGGGGTGCGGCTTGTGGCGTCTGCTCACTAGCCTGAGGAATCAGGGCCCCAAGACCCCGGCCGAGACCGGAATGCTTGCGAGCAGCCTTACGGCCCTCAGACTTCGATGATGCATCCGCCATTGCAATACTCCTTCAATTGCGTCGGTTCATTGTTTCACGTGAAACAATGCCATGGGATCACCTAGTGAGCGTCGTTCGTCACTTTGCTGCACCAATGGTCACACACTCTGACTAATACGTGCCGATCTGCGGAAACATGAGAAAAACTCCGTATGTTTCACGTGAAACAACCACTATCCAGCTGCGGAAAGGCGCTGACACAGCTCAAGCGCGGCCTTACGATACGCGATCGCACCAACGTTGCGCGGATCGTACGTGATAACCGTCTGGCCGTAGCTCGGAGCCTCGGAAATGCGTACGGAACGCGGAATGACAGTCTCGAATGTCTGATCGGGGAAGTGGGAGCGAACCTCGCTCTCGACCTCCTCAGACAGCCGCGTGCGCTTGTCCGCCATCGTGAGCAGCATGCCCGACACTCGCAGGCCAGGGTTGAGATCGACACCGATGCGCTCAACGGTGTTCCACAGCTGGCTCAGGCCCTCGAGTGCGTAGTACTCGGCCTGAATCGGGATCATGACCTCATCAGCGGCCACCATGACGTTCAGTGTCACGAGGCCGAGGGACGGTGGGCAGTCGATCAGGACGATGTCTATGTCCTGATGCTCGGCGACGTACTCACGCAGTGCATCGCGCAAGCGATATTCGCGCCGGTCGACGTCGACGAGTTCGATCTCGGCGCCGGACAGGTCGATCGTGGCCGGGCAGACGAGAATACCGTCAATGTCGGGGCACGGCTGCACGACGTCCGCGACACTGGCACCTCCGATGATTACGTCGTATGTGGAGGGCGTACCGGCCGGGTGTGGGACACCAAGAGCGCTGGACGCGTTACCCTGAGCGTCGGCGTCGACGACAAGGACAGACAGTCCGCCCATCGCGAGGCCTGCAGCAATGTTCACAGCGGACGTCGTCTTACCCACGCCGCCCTTCTGGTTCGCAACGGCGATGATGCGCGTGTGATCGGGGCGCGTGAATGTCGCACGCTCGAGCATGGCGAGGTCGCGCAGGTTGCGCTCAATCTGAGTCGACAGAGGGGTGTTGTTGGTACTCACGTGACACCTTCCTAGATACTGCCCCTAGTTTACGGGGAGACGCACACACTTCCAGCACGAAAGGCCCGTGATGCATCGAGGTGCACACAATCCCACTGACACAAGAAACAGCGATGCAAAAACTCTTCTGTAGGATCGATTCTCCCGGCCGTCAATAAGAGCCAGACGAACCGTCAATCGAGGGAATCGATCTGACAGAATAACACACTATTGTGTCCTGCGTCACTACATGAGGGGAGCGCCGCAGCAACCACCGCGACGCTCCCCTCCCCCACGTGGGGACGCCCTACTTAATGCGCGTACAGACCACCACGTACGTGGATTCATCCTCCATGATGGAGGGCACCTCGTGGATCTCTGCGCGCAGGTGATGACGACGCAGCTCCGCTGAGGCCTCGTCCACCTCGATCGGAGCGCGACGGCCCTTGAGGGCCACGAGCGATCCGCCGGGCGCAATGAGCTTGGACGTCATGCGCACGAGCTTGCTCATGTTCGCCACGGCGCGGGCGGTGACCACGTCGGCCTTGCCCTTGCCGCGCAGCTCCTCGGCGCGCGCCTGGTGGATCGTCACGTTGTCGAGGCCCAGGTCCTCCACGACATCCATGAGCCACTCGACCCGGCGCGCCATGGGCTCGGCCAGGTGCACGTCGAGCTCGGGGCGGCACGCGGCGATCACGATGCCGGGCAGGCCGGAGCCGGAGCCGACGTCGAGGACCTGGCGGCCGTCCTTGCGCGGCATGAAGTCCAGGACCGCGGCGGAGTTGACGATGTGGCGCGACCAGATGCGCTCCATGTCGCGCGGGCCGAGGAGGCCGCGGATCTCGCCCTCCTCCTCGAGCATGCGCGCGTACTCGGCGACCTCGGCGAAGGCCGGTCCGAAGAACTCACGGACGGCCGGCGTGGGCTTTTCTGGGACGAAGGGGTCGCCAACCTGGCGACCCCTTCCCGTCCCGTTCGGGTTCTCACTCACCGTCGGATTCCTCGGGAAGGATGACGACGCGGCGGTGGGGCTCGGCGCCCTCGGACTCGGAAGTGAGGCCCTCGTCGGCGACCACGTCGTGACACACCTTGCGCTCGAAGGGGTTCATGGCGTCGAGCTTGACGGCCTCGCCGGTGGCACGCACGCACGCGATGGCCTCGCGGGTGATGTCCTGAAGCTCTTCCTTGCGCTCGGCGCGGAAGCCGGCGATGTCGAGCATGAGGCGCGAGCGCTCGCCGGTCTCGGTCTGGACGGCGAGGCGGGTGAGCTCCTGGAGGGCGTCGAGGACCTCGCCGTCCTCGCCCACGAGGCGGTCGAGGGCGTCGGGGTCGTCGGCGACGATTTCGACCGAGGCGCGGCCGTTTTCGACGTCGATTTCGATGTCGCCGTCGAGGTCGGCGATATCGAGCAGTTCTTCCAGGTAGTCGGCGGCGAGCTCGCCTTCTTCTTCGAGGCGGTTCAGCTTGTCTGCGTTGTCGTCACTCATGACGTGTCCTCCGTAGTGGGGAATGGGGTCTTGCTGGTGTCCAGGTTACCGGCTGGCGGCCTAGAACCGTGAATCTGTGGTGCTCAGCGCTTGTTTCCGGAGCGGCGGCGGGCCTTTCGGCGCTCGATGCGGCGGCGCTCGATTTCCTCGGCGCTGAGCGAGCCGTGACCGGCCTGCGCCTCGGCGCTCTCGGAGGCGTCCTTCGACGAGGCCTTGGCGGCCTCGCGCTCGAGGGCGCGGCGGTCGCGGACCTGCTTCTGCAGCTCGGCGCGCTGAGCAGAGGCTTCCTGCTTGGCGATGCGCTTTTCGACGGCGAGAGCGAGGCCGCGCATCCACTGCTCGTCGGGAAGGGTCGTCCACTTCTGGGTGGCCAGGTTGCGGTAGACGGTGACGATCTCGCCGGTGGTCATGGAGGCGGGGAAGTCGGAGGCGACGTGCTGCTTCTTGGCCTTGGAGCGAACTTCGGCGAGGGTGCGCTCATTAAGTTCGTCGACGCGCGGGTCGGTGGCGCTGTTGCCGAGGGCGGCGCGCTCACGGTCGTAGTTCTGGAAGTAGGGCTTGGCCCATTCCTGGTAGGCGGCCTCGCGCGAGGCGAGGAGGTCGACATAGGCGGGGGAGCCGGGGGTGGGCATGACCTTGATGGTCCAGAAGGACTGCGCGAGGGCCCAGAAGGAGGCGGTCACGGTGTAGATGACGACGCCCATCTGGAAGAATGCGCCGGAGACAATGAACATCAGCGGCATCACGTACATCATGGAGCGCTGCGACTGGGCCATCGGGTTGTCGCCCATGTCGGGCATGTTGCGCGAGAAGGACAGGCGCATGGAGAAGAACTGCAGGGCGACCATGAGGACGATCGCGGCAACGAAGACGGCGACAACGCTGGGCTGGCCGAAAGACTCGCGCAGCGTGTGGGAGAGCGGGACGCCGAAGACGGTGGAGTTGACGATCTCCTCGGAGACGGAGGCGGTCAGGGGGCCGAGGTGGTCGGTCGAGTCGCCGCGGTAGGTGTAGGTGCCGGCGGAGATGGAGGAGACCGCGATGATGGCGCGGTACATGCCGAAGAGGACGGGCATCTGCACGAGCATGGGCAGGCAGGAGGCGAAGGGCGAGACCTTGTGCTTGCGCTGGAGGGCCTGGGTCTCTTCCATCATCTTCTGACGGCTGACCTGATCCTTCTTGCCCTTGTACTTCTCCTGGATCTTGCGCATTTCGGGCTGGATGGCCTGCATGGCGCGCGAGGATCGGATCTGCTTAAGGAACAGCGGGATGATGGCGATGCGCACCAGGATGGTGAGCAGCACGATGGACAGGACCCACGCCATGCCGGAGCCGGAGGACATTCCGAGCAGAACGAGGAGGTCGTGGATCCAGACCCACACGTAGGAGATCGCCCACGCGAAGGGGTGGAGGATTGCGTCGAACATAGTTTTCGCTTTCGCCGTGGCGCGGGTGCGCCGCTGTGTCGTTGTTCCTTATATTCCCGAGGCCGTGGCAGGTTACTCGGTCAAGTCGTGTTCCGGGTCCAGTCCCATGGGGGCGGGGCGTTCCCAGTTGTCGTGCCCAGCCCAATCCTCGGGTGGGATCCAGGGGTCGGGCTTCCAGCGTCCACGCTCTGGGACGTGGTCTACTCCCCCGTGGCTCCAGGGGTTGCATCGCAGGAGCCGCCAGGAGGCGAGGATGATCCCTTTGATGGGCCCGTGGATACGGACCGCTTGGAGCGCGTAGGTGGAGCAGCTGGGGGCGTATCGACACCGGGGGCCGAGGGCCGGGGAGATGTAGCGCTGGTAGGCGACGATGGGGGCGGACACGAGCGCACCGAGGGCACGGCCCGCGACGCTCATCGTGCGTCCCACTTGCGCCACGCTCGCGCCATGACGCGGTCGAGGTGCTCGCCGAGTTCCTTGGAGGGGACGCCGAGGGCCTTGCGTGAGGCCCTCACGACGACCCGTGCTCCTTCTGGAAGATCGGCGACTCGGTCCCGCATGAGGTGGCGCAGCTGTCGCTTGACGCGGTTGCGTCCGTTGGCGCGCTTGATTTCCCGCTTGGGTACGACGAAACCGACGAGGCGACTGTTGCGTTCCTCGTCGGCTCGGACGTGGACGACGACCAGCGGATCTCCTGCTCGCGTTCCTTCTCGGATCGCGGCGGTGAAATCCGCTGGGTCAACCATGCGGTGCGCGCGCGGCAGCACCGGGGTGTCTCAGGCGGACAGCTTGGCGCGGCCCTTGCGACGACGGGCAGCCAGAATGGCGCGGCCGGCGCGGGTCGACATGCGCAGACGGAAGCCGTGCGTCTTGGAACGACGACGGTTGTTGGGCTGGAAGGTCCGCTTGGTGGTCACGGCAATTCTCCTCGGCGGGGAGTGGTTTCCCACTCGTATTGGTTGGGCTATCGACACGCGGCGCGCGCGATAGCGGGGACGCACGCCCGAAATGGGCGCAAACAAAGACCAAGACTAAGCGGATTGGGAGCGGACGTCAATGCGGCGACGTTACCCACCGCGTCACACACAGTATCCACAGCTGTGCAAATCGCTGTGGATTGGACTCGTCCACAGAACGTGGATGACGAAAGTTATCCACAGGCTGTGTGTATTTTTGCTTTCCGCACGCTGATGCGGACCCAAAGTTGTAACTACAGGGTTGTGATTCTGTGATAGTTCTCCACAGCTTCATCCCCAGTCTGTGCATAACATGTGCGCGGACTACACTGCATGCATGTACAAGCGTCACGCATATCACCGATAAGTCGTGACGGAACTCACCTGTTTTTGTGACCGGAGGTTGCCGTGGAGTCGGATTCCCTCACACGCGCGTGGGCTGCGGCCCTCGACGCGGTCCCCACGAACGAACTGGGGCCCGTCGCCACGTCGATGCTGCGCTCCGCACGTCCCCTCGGCGACATTGAAGGCACGATCCTGCTCGCCGTCCCCAACGACTTCACCAAGCAGTGGATTGAAGATAAGGCACAGTCAAAGCTGACGACCGCCCTGTCCGTGCACCTGGGCCGCACCGTACGCATCGCGATCACCGTCGATCCCTCCATCGAGGTCGTCACCGAAGAGGAAGAAAAGGAAGAGCCCGCACCGGTCACCCCCGAACCCGCACCCGCTGCGCCCGCGCTCGCCCCGGCCTCGTTGAACGAAGAGCACGTGCAGCACGAGGAGCACCACTCCCCCGCCCTGGCCTCCTCGAACGCCGACTCGGGCCCGACGCACCTGAACCCAAAGTTCACCTTCGACACCTTTGTGATCGGCCCCTCGAACCGTTTCGCGCACGCTGCGGCGCTGGCGGCCTCCGAGAGCCCGGGAACGGCGTTCAATCCCCTCTTTATCTACGGCGATTCCGGACTGGGCAAGACCCACCTGCTCCAAGCCATCGGCCACAACGCGCTGTCGATGATGCCCCACCTGAAGGTCCGCTACGTCAACTCCGAAGAGTTCACGAACGAGTTCATCAACGCGATTCGCCTCAATAAGACCGACAACTCCCAGGTCGAGGCGTTCCACCGCCGCTACCGCGAGCTCGACATCCTGCTCATCGATGACATTCAGTTCATCGGCGACAAGGAGCAGACGGTTGAAGGTTTCTTCCATACCTTTAATGCTCTGCACAGCGCGAACAAGCAGATCGTGCTGACCTCGGACCTGCCCCCGGCACAGCTCAAGGGCTTCGAGGACCGCATGCGCTCGCGCTTCTCCTCCGGCCTACTCGTGGACGTCCAGCCGCCGGACCTGGAGACCCGCATCGCGATCCTGCATAAGAAGGCGGACGCCGAGGGCCTCGAGGTCACCCCTGAGGTCTTCGAATACGTGGCCTCGCGCATCTCTTCGAACATCCGTGAGCTGGAGGGCGCACTCGTGCGCATCGGCGCGTGGGCGTCGCTGTACCAGGAGCGCATCGACTTAAACCTCGCGCAGATGATGCTCAAGGACTTCGTGTCCAACCCGGACGACAACGAGATCACCGTCAGCCTCATCATGAGCCAGTGCGCCGTCTACTTCGGCGTGACGATCGAGCAGATGGGCTCCTCGGAGCGCAGTCACAACGTCGTCGAGGCCCGCCAGATCGCCATGTATCTGTGCCGCGAGCTCACCGACCTGTCGCTGCCCAAGATCGGACAGGCCTTCGGGCGCGACCACACGACCGTCATGCACGCGAACAAGAAGATCTCCAAGCTCATGAAGGAAAAGCGCGAGACCTTCAACCACGTGTCGGAGCTTACAAACCGCATCAAGCAGAAGGCCAGAGAGTCGTGAAAGCCGCGCGGGCGCTGACGAAAGTCGGCGCCCGCGCTCAATTCACAGGAGTTGTGCACAGGCGGTGGACGAACGAGCTCGAGCTGTGGAGAAAAAGAACTCTCCTGTGGATCTCAAAAAGTTGTTATGTGCTTCGTGCACAGGACCGCGTGACGAATCCACAGCCTCGTCCCAGAATGACAGCACAGTGATTTGATGGAAATTCCGCCGCATAAGGGAGTTTTCCACAGAACTCACAACCCTTATGATGGAAGGAAAATCAAATGACAAAGATTTTTTCACAGGCCTCCGTACAACAACGGCGACGCCGACGCGACGCGATGGCGCACGCGAGGCGAATTTCCTGCCCCACGTGCGCACACTTGTGGGTAAAGTAGTGTCCGATCCGTTTTGTGTTTTGGAGGCAGCTATGAAGTTCACCGTCGCCCGCGATGTTCTGGCCGAAGCCGTGTCGTGGACCGCCCGCGCGCTCCCGGTGCGTCCGGCCTCGCCGATCCTGGCCGGCGTGCGCATCAAGGCTGAGGGCGACGAGCTGACCCTGTCCTCCTTCGACTACGAGGTCTCCGCGAACTCGCACATTCCCGCCACCGTCGACGAGGCCGGCGAGGTTCTGGTCTCCGGACGCCTCCTGGCGGACATCTCCAAGTCGCTGCCCTCCAAGCCCGTCTCCGTCGAGCTCGATGGCCAGAAGGTGAACCTGGTCTGCGGATCCTCGCACTTCACGCTCGCAGTGATGCCCCTGGACGAGTACCCGCTGCTGCCCGCGCAGCCCACCGCCGTCGGCGCGATCGACTCCTCGACGCTGTCCCAGGCCGTCTCCCAGGTGTCGATCGCCGCGTCGCGCGACGACACCCTGCCGCTGCTGACGGGTGTGCGCATCGAGATCAACGGCCCGGCGATCACGCTGCTGGCCACCGACCGCTACCGCCTCGCCATGCGTGAGCTGGATTGGGAGCCCGCTGACCCCTCGATCGAAGAGGTCGCCCTGGTCAAGGCCCGCATCCTCCAGGACGTCGCCAAGTCGATGACTTCGGGCGCCAAGGTCGAGGTCGGCCTGTCCGGCGAATCCCAGCCCGGCACCTCGTCCCTCATCGGCTTCACCGCCCAGGGTCGGCGCACCACCTCGACCCTCATGGACGGCGACTACCCGGCCGTGCGTCGCCTCTTCCCCGAGACCACGCCGATCCAGGCCGTCGTCGATCGCCACGCGCTGCTCGAGGCCGTCAAGCGTATGTCGCTGGTCGCCGAGCGCAAGACCTCCGTGCGCCTGGCCTTCACCGAGGGCCAGCTGGTCCTCGAGGCCGGTCAGGGCGACAATGCCCAGGCCTCCGAGGCCATCGAGGCGACCCTGCACGGCGACGACATTTCGACCGCATTCAACCCGCAGTTCCTCATCGACGGCCTGCAGGTCCTGGATACCGACTACGTGCGCTTCGGCTTCACTCACCCCACGAAGCCGGCCGTCATCACCGGCCAGAAGAAGGCCGACGAGGGCGAGGTCACGCAGTTCCGCTACCTGCTGATGCCCATCCGCTTCGGCATCTGACGTGCGCGTCTCCCACCTGGCCCTCGACGACTTCCGCTCCTGGAAGCACGGGGTCGTCGAGCTGCCCGAGGGCCCTACGGTCCTCGTGGGTGCGAACGGCCAGGGAAAGACGAACCTCGTCGAGGCGCTCGCCTACCTGTCCACGTTCTCGTCGCACAGGGTCGGCGCCGAGGGTGCGCTCGTGCGCATCCCCATCGACGAGGCCGAGGCCGCCCCGGGTGGCGCCGTCATCCGCGCGCGGGTCGTGGCCTCGGGCCGCGAGCAGGTCATCGAGCTGGAGATCGTGCGCAGCAAGGCCAATCGCGCGCGCATCAACCGCGCGCAGGTCAAACCCCGCGAGATTCTGGGCATCGTGCGCACTGTCGTGTTCGCGCCCGAGGATCTCTCGCTCGTGCGCGGCGACCCCTCGGTGCGCCGCTCGTTCCTGGACGATCTGGCCACGCAGCTCTCCCCCATCCACGCCTCCGTGCGCTCCGATTTCGATCGTGTTGCACGCCAGCGCGCGGCGCTCATGAAGGCCGCCCAGGCCTCGATCCGCCGCGGCCACTCGCCCGACCTGTCGACCCTCGAGATCTGGGACCAGCAGTTCGCCGCCCTCTCCGCGCGCATCACGGCCACGCGAGCGTCCATCGCCTCACGCCTGGAAGAGCCGGCTGCGCGCTCCTACGACGACGTCGCCGACTCCCCGCGCCACCTGCGCCTCGCCTTCGACGCCTCGGTCGACCGCGTCATCGGCACAGACCCCGACAACCCGGCCAGCGCCGACCTCACCGACGTGGAGGCTCAGACGCAGCGCATGCTCGCCGCCCTCGCGTCGGTACGAGACAAGGAAACCGAGCGCGGCGTCAACCTCGTGGGCGCGCACCGCGACGACCTCACCCTCAGCCTCGGCGCAATGCCCGTCAAAGGCTACGCCTCGCACGGCGAATCCTGGTCGGTCGCCCTCGCGCTGCGCCTCGGTGCCTTCGAACTGCTCAGCGACGACGGCGACACCCCGATCCTCATCCTCGACGACGTCTTCGCCGAGCTCGATTCCTCGCGCCGGGAGGGCCTGGCCGCCCTGGCCTCGAAAGCCGAGCAGATCATCGTCACCTGCGCGGTTGCCGGCGACCTGCCCGCCTCCCTCGACCACCACCCCCTGCACGTGCGACTCGACCCGCGGCGTGGCACCGTCATCGACGGAGCCGACCATGAGTGAGCGCGACGACCGCGCCGACGCGGACTCCCCCGACGCGGACTCCCCCGAGGCGGACCTCCCCGGCGCGGACCTGGACAATTCCCAGCTCGCGGGCTTCGGCGACGCGCCCGGCGAGGAAGCCGACGAGTTCGTCGTCCGCGCTCTCGAACGAGCCCAGAGCGTCGCCCGCACGCACGGATACTCTCGCTCCACCATGCCCTCGTGGGGCCTCGACGAAACACGGCCCCGGCGCAGCCTCGACGGAACCAGCGAATACGCGGCCATCGAAACCGACGGCTTCGGACGCCTCGCGGGCAATGAGGACGATGCCCAAGCGCGAGCTGCAGCCCGAGCCGCCGCCTACGGACGCGCGAACGGGGTGAGCGCCCCGGCCTCGTCCACCGACGAGGATCCCGAGGGCGACCTGGCCGCACTGCGCCAAGCCCTGGAGGGAACCGGCGCCTCGTGGAGCCGCGCCCCCGGCATGGCCGCCATGCGCCCGCGCTACCGCCGGGCCAACTCCCTGGGCGCGATCCTGGCGCGCACGATCAAAATCCGCGAATGGGACACCCCCACGAAAATGGGCTCGATCATGGCGAAATGGCGTGCCATCGTCGGCCCACAGGTCGCCGAACACGCCCACATCGAGACCTTCGAAGGCCACCGCCTCGTCGTGCGCACCGACTCCACCGCCTGGGCGAAACAGCTCCAGCTCCTGCTGCCCACCATCGAGCGCCGCATCGCCGAGGAGGTCGGCTCGGGCATCGTCGAACAGGTCATCATCCTCGGGCCCGTCGCCCCGTCGTGGAAGAAAGGCCCCTACGTGGTGCGGGGGCGTGGTCCGCGCGCCGACTACGGGTAGGCCACTAGTCGAGATAATGAGCGGGGGACTCCCCCACGTGGCCAGATTTTGTTAGTCTTCAACTGAATCCCGCACACTAGTGCGAATTTGATGAGGAGTAACAATGAGCAATCCGTACGCGCAACAGGGCGGTAACGGGTGGGGAAACAACCCCCAGGGGCAGCAGGGCTACGGCCAGGGCGCCTACGGCGGGCAACCCCAACAGCAGGGCTACGGGAACGGCCAGTATGGCGCCCAGCCCCAGCAGGGCTACGGGCAGGACGCATCCAACCCGTACGGCGCTGCAAACACGCAGAACCCCTATGGCGGGCAGAGCAACGCAAATCCCTACGGTGGCCAAGGCGGCAACGCCTACGGTATGCAGAACCAGGGCGGCTACCCGCAGGGCTATGGGCAGCCTGGAACACCGATGGGCGCTCCCCAGAAGAAGTCGAAGACCCCCCTCATCGTCGGCGTCGTCGCGGGCGTCGTCGTCCTCCTCATGATCGGTGGCCTCGTCGTCTGGGGCCTGTTCGGCTCCGGTTCCACGAGTGCCTCGGACCCCTCCTCTGATCCCTCCTCGTCCTCCACGAGTGATTCAGGTTCGGGATCGTCGAACGGTAACAAGGGTTCGGGATCGTCGAACGGTAACAAGGGCTCGAGCTCGTCGAAGGGGAACAGCGGATCCCAAGACCACTATGTCGCCGACCTCGCCGGTGGCGCCATCCACGTGGAAAGCAAGAACATTGAGTTGGGTCCCAAAGATGACGACGGCGACCAGACTGTGGTCGTCACGTACACCGTCACTAACAAAAGCTACAAGGACGAGGAAGTAAATCCTCTGATCACCTTGCCCATGCTGTTCCAAGACGATAAGCTCCTGGAATCCGCGACATTCATTAAGAAAGATCTTCCGGGCTATGACCCCATGGAGTTGTTGTCGCAGATAAACGTGGGTGAGACCAAGACGGTCGTGCTCGGCTATAAGCTCAAGAGCACCACGCAGACCGTCGTCGTCTACGGCCTTGACCTGTTCGATGCAGACAATGATATCCCGTCCTACTCGTGGGATCCGAAGTAATCTGATCCCCTCTCAGGCCTGTGTCGACAGGCGCAGGCCGCGCTGCGGCGGTGACCGCAACGCAGGCGGTTGCTCCGCCTGAACGCACGCACCGGGGCCGCCCTCCCAGCCGGGAGGGCGGCCCCGTGTGTCCCAGCCGCAGCCACAATCGGCATGTGACTCATCACAGTCGAGTTTTCGTTGCAATCACACAGTTTGTAAAGTAACCCTCCGAGCCTGTCAATCCCGGGTACAAGCGCCACTTTTGGTAGAATCTATAAGGTTAAACATCTATTTTCGCGCAATGCGAGGGGAGCCACGTGGCTGACAACGAGAAGACCGCCGAAGGCGAACAGTCCTACGGCGCATCGGACATCACCGTCCTCGAGGGCCTGGAAGCCGTCCGCAAGCGCCCGGGCATGTACATCGGATCCACCGGCGAACGCGGCCTGCACCATCTGGTGTACGAGGTCGTCGACAACTCCGTCGACGAGGCCCTGGCCGGCTACGCCGACCACATCGAGGTCACGATCCAGGCAGACGGCGGCATCAAGGTCGTCGACAACGGCCGAGGCATCCCCGTCGACGAGCACCCCACCGAGCACAAGCCCACCGTCGAGGTCGTCA